>Ga0075309_1000213_pt1 | contig 9288 bp, 6 predicted proteins | sample MayberryNE_Catta_4_FD_120057 | JGI IMG/M metagenome (GOLD analysis project Ga0075309, IMG submission 120057) | Natural and restored wetland microbial communities from the San Francisco Bay, California, USA, that impact long-term carbon... | ecosystem: Environmental > Terrestrial > Soil > Wetlands ... | reverse complement strand
TTAAATCACCTCCCAGAGCTTAAACTGACCCAAGAACTGACGGACGATTGCTGCAATCGTTCGTCGTCGCCGCTTAAGTTGACAAATCGGGAACGGCCGTCACACGGCCAACGGTATCTCCGGACATTTGAGGATTAAACAAGCTGAGAGAGCCGTTCAGCTTGATTTAACATCGGGCCGAAATACCGAAGCCAGTTCCTTAGCCCGCCACGAGCGCGCCAGCCACTCGACAGTTACCAGCCCGATTGCCAGAATCAAACCAATGCCGTTAATGCCCCAGGTAAGCTCGACATAGTCCCCTTTGCCCACTACCGGGATCAGCAAAGCGACCGCCGCGGTAATAAATAGAGCCCGCTTGAAGGCGACAATGCGCTGGAATAGATACCCTGTCATGCCGATTCCGAGCAAAATTGAACCAATCACGGCGGTCACCACTGAAAGCATCACGATATACCAGCGTCCGTACAGCAGCAAGGAAGGCGAGAACACGAAGAGAAAAGGAATGATGTAAGCGATAGAACATAGCCGCATGGCTTCCCAGCCTGTGCGAATGGGATCGGTTTTTCCGATCGTCGCAGCCGCGTAGCTGGCGATACAGACGGGGGGCGTCACCATGCTCAGCATGCCGAAGTAGAAAATAAACATGTGAGCGGCGATGGGTAGAATGCCCAACTTCGCCAAGCCCGGCGCCACCAGCACCGCGAGCAGAACGTAAACCGCAGTGGTTGGCATGCCCATGCCGAGAATAATGCTCACGACGGCCGTCAAGATCAGCAGCAGAACCGCGTTGCTCTGGCCCAGATTCAGCAAGGTGAGAGTCAGCGTAAAACCGAGACCTGAGAGTTGCAACACGCCGATGACAACGCCCGCCAACCCAGTAATCGCAGCAATTTCAAGCAAGCCACGCCCCGTAGAAAGCAGCATGTTTAAAACCTGGCGCGGTCCCATCTTCACTCCCGGCGTAAACAATCCCACGATGAGGGCGGATAACGCAGCGAGCAGACCCGACTCTTCCGGGCGATGATTGAGGAAGAACATGAAGACGATCAGAACCACCAGCGGGACCACGAATCCCGCCGACCGCTTCATGACCAGCAGAAGCCGCGGCAGATCCGCGCTAGGTAAACCATGCATGCCACTACGCGCCGCCAGAAGATCTACCTGGATAAAAAGCGCCACGTAGTAAAGAACCGCAGGCACCAAGGCGGCCAGCGCTACCTCCGCGTAGGGCATCCCTAGATACTCCGCGATGAGAAATGCGGCAGCGCCCATCACCGGGGGCATGATTTGTCCGCCCGTCGATGCCACCGCCTCGATTGCGGACGCCACCGGCGGCGGATAGCCGGCCTTTTTCATCATCGGAATCGTAAACGCCCCATCAACGACGACATTGGCTACGGCGCTGCCGCTGATATTGCCGAATAAGCTCGACGACATAATAGCAATCTTCGCCTGTCCCCCACGAAACCGTCCCATAGCAGCAAGCGCAAAATCGCTGAGAAACGCGGCGCCGCCGACGGCGTGCAACGCCTCGCCGAAAAGAATAAAAACCAAGACGATGCCGGACCCGACCTGTAGCGGCAAGCCGAAGATTCCATTGGCATCGAGATAAAGGTAGGTAGCGAGTCGCGGGACCGACCAGCCGCGACCGTAGAAATCGCCCGGAAAGATATAGGCGAACAGAGCGTACAGGACGAAGGTAATCGCTATGATGACCAGCGGCCACCCGATGAGTCTACGGGAGCCTTCCGCCAGCAACAGCACGGTTAAGCTGCCGAGCACCATGCTCTGGTTGGTGATCTCGCCGAGCGTATCAGCAAGTTTGGGGTACTCAAAAAAGACGTAAAGACCGACGCCGAGTCCCGCCGAAGCCGCGATCATGTCATACCATGGAACATAGTCGCGGTCCTTCCTGCCGCGCGCCGGCACCAAAATAAAAGTGGCAAACAGCGAAAGTGCAAGGAACAGCCCCATGTATTGCTCGTTAAAAACGAGCCAATTGATTTTCTGGGGGATGTCGAGGAGAAAAAAGACGCCTACGAGCGGCAGCGACACGAGAGCGCTGTTAGCCGCCCATAGCAAGGGCCCGGTTAACTCGCGCGAGCGGACGCTTTCTTCGATATCCAAGGATTCACGCTCTTTAGGACTGCGGAGCCGGGGCTGCAGCTCCGGCTCCGCCCGAGTTTCGTTTGACGCGCTAGCTACAGATTTCCTTCGTACGCGCGTCGTGCTTGGCCGTCCACACGCCGGCTTCTTTATAGAACTTGATGGCACCGGGGTGATAGGGCACGGTGAAATTGGTCAGCGCCTGATGCTCTTTTTTCCACCGTTTAAAAAGTGGATGAAGCGTCTCCAACTCCGGCAGGTTCTCCCACCATACCTTCGCCATTGTATAAACAGTTTTCTCGCTGACTTTGGTCGAGGTAGCGAGCTGCAATGGGTATCCAATGACATAGGTCTCGCCTTTGACGCCAGTCGACGGCGAAGCTTTTACGATCATGGCTCCGTAAGGGCTGAGGATTTTATTGGCAGCTTCCGTGTTCGGCAAGTTAATGAAGCGAATCGGCTCCATGGCGTTCACCTCTTCGACCAGACCAATGCCGAGCGCAACGATGGACGAATCGACCTTGCCTTCGGCGACCGCGCGAACCGCCTCGTTCAAATTCGAAAACCGCACCTGGGTGACGTCATTGCCCTTTACACCACCCATTTCCATCATGGCACTTTGCCAGGTCTGATTGATGGCATGACCGCCAAAGTCCCACGCCATGCGCTTGCCCTTGAGATCCGACACCTGTTTGATGTTCGATTTGTCGCGCACCACTAGCCCTACGGTAAACGGGAAAACGCCCCCCTGAGCGACCCGAATGCTCGGATAAGCCTTTTTGTAATTGCCGGTGCCCGTCGCCGCCATCTTCGAGTCCAAAATATTGATGATGCCGAATTCCAGCTCACCGTTCTCCATTAGCGTCATCCAGGCGTTCGGACCATTGTAGGGCTGCACCTTGCCTGTCACCGAAGTCGCCTTACTAGCCACCGCTGCTAGCCCCGAGCCCAGCGCATGAGCGCCGGTGCCGGCGGGGTTAGTGCCAATGGCGATGGAGCGTGGCAGATCCCCGCTTTTGTTCGTGACTGGACCACAATTCAGCTTGGCCGCCGCGGCGCTGGCTAGTTGCGCCTGCGGCACGATCAATCCGGCGATACTGGCGATGGCCAGCCATTTTTTCAGTTCACCAATCATTGCGTTCCTCCTTTTAAACCTGTTGCTTGCTTTGAGCTAGGCTTCAGTGTTGAGCTAACAATGACGCCAAGCGGCGATCATGCCGTGACTTGGGTGGAAAATTCAAGGCCCCTAGCCGAACATCTTCTCGCGCCCTTCTTTTGCTTATAGTCTTTTAATCCGACCGAACCGTCAGTAGCCCGTCGGCACTAGCCCGTCGTGAAGAACTCGCGCATGCGCCGCTTATCCTCCTTATTTAACAAACTACGGTCAACTGATTTTGTAACGAAGTTGAAAATGGAGCCTAGGGAAGGTAAGCCTCCTTCGTTGCCTTCCCAGCCGATATAGCTTGTCCATTTTTCATGTATTCACTCGGGTGTCGATCCGGCGGTGGCCTTTGTACTTCCCGCGCAAATTGAGTTCGACTTGATATGAATGCGAGCGATCCATCCAGAAGGTCACCCAGCCCGCCGCCTTCTAGAAAACCCATCCGTAACCACGGAAACGCATCAAAGACGCCATGATAAACTATCCCGGTAAACTCGATGATAAGAGAAAATGGTGGCCACGGCCGTGAATACCCAGCGCCATCATCAACCGCTTCCAGACGAAGGCGCGGCCCGGGTGAGTTGCTTGACCGGCGGCTTGGCGAGGAACATCAAGAGCATCGACAGCAAGGCGACGGCGGCAAAAATGGTAAACGCCACCGCATAGCTCTTCGTGAAATCATAAAACAAGCCCGCAATGATCGGTCCCATAAAAGTCCCCGCCGTGGTAATCGAACGGCTCACGCCCTGAATCGTGGCAAATGCCTTGATGCCGAAATAATCGGCGCGAATCGGCTCCTGCAATGATGCCAGTCCGCCATAGGCAAGCGAGTAGACGATCATGAATGCCGTGAAGACGAGCGAGCCAGCAGCCCAGCCCATGATGCAAACTGAGATGCTCAGCGCCAACAGCAGTCCGATGACAAGCTTCCGCTTGTCGACGATGTCACCCAACCAACCCATGCTGATGCGTGCCGGCGCACCGATCAGCGCCGACACGCCGAGGAGACTGCTCGCCGCCTCCGTGCTCCATCCACGATCCACAAGCAGGATAACGAAATGTACCGATACTCCTTCGGTGACCATGTGGCGCAGAGCCATGGCGACGGAGAGAAGCCAGAAGGTCTTGAGGCGCAACGCTTCCATCAGAGTGAACTGCGGGTCCAAGGACCGGGCGGACGAACCCATTCCAGCATGGGTTGCCAACGCCAGTTCCCGATCTCTTTCTTCGGCGTCGGCAATCCTGTTGATGAGGTAGGCGATCGGCACTCCGGCGGCAAAAAGCATGCAGCCCGACAGCACTGCGGCCGTGCGCCAACCCCACCAGACGATCATCGCGCCCACAAGAGGAACAATGGCACCGGACAGACCCGGCCCCATGCGAAAAATCCCGAACGCCAGACTGCGCCTCTCATGAAATATTTTTGCGATGAGCAGGCTGATCGGCATGTGGTAACCGAGGCTCGAGCCGAGCACAATGCCCAAAACGATAGCGACGTAGAGCATCGGCAGTGAGTCGACAAAACTGAGGGCGATGAAACCCAAGACGCAAATCACGATGCCGATGTACATGATGCGCCGGGGTCCTACCCGATCGACGAAGTAGCCTTCGATCGGCCCCAACAACCCCGATTCGATGCGCGCGAGTGAGAAGGCGCCGGAAATCGCCGTTCGGCTCCAGCCAAACTCGCGCTCGAAGGACGGAAAGAACGCGCTCATGCCAAAGTAACTGAACCCGGTATTGACGGCGTGAGTCACACAACCGGCGATAACCAGCCACCACTTTCGATCCATCATTGCTGCGCGATTCCAAAATACCGACAGTAAACTCATGCAGATTAACGCATGTTTCAAAATTGCGGAAGCGAAGCTTCTTACAATAATTAGCCAAAAAGAACTTTGGCATCGGGTTTTGAGCGGGCTTCTGCTGACGCGCTGGAAGATAGAAAAGATTGAGTGCACGTTGTATTCGTCCCGGAAGCAAAACAAAGCAGTTCGCTGCGGCGAGAGCACATCGTAGCGTGCCGAAAACTTCGGATTGGAAAATCGATTTAACCAGCCTCTTCGGCTCACCCGGCACGGCATCGGGTTCTCTTCGTCCGGATAAATGATAAAGTCGTCACCATCGTTCGCTGCAACAAGGACTTCAAGAAGACCCAACCATGCCACACAGCGTTACACTGATCTCCACCATTGCCGCCGGTTTGGGACTTGCCCTGGTCTTCGGCTTTATCGCGGCGCGCATTAAGCTGCCCCCGCTGGTCGGTTATCTGATCGCGGGTATCATTATAGGTCCGGCGACACCCGGCTTCGTCGCCGACGTCGAGCTGTCGGCCCAGCTCGCCGAGATTGGCGTCATGCTGTTGATGTTCGGTGTCGGTTTACATTTCTCTCTCGATGATCTTCTAGCGGTTCGCCGTATCGCGCTGCCCGGCGCTGTTGTCCAGATCGCCGTCGCAACGTTGATGGGCATGGCGGCCGCGGCGCTGTGGGGTTGGAGCCTAGCCGCTGCCGTCGTGTTCGGGCTTGCGCTTTCCGTCGCCAGCACGGTCGTCCTTCTCAAGGCGTTGGAAACTCACGGTGTCCTCGAAACCGTCAATGGCCGCATCGCCATCGGCTGGCTCGTCGTCGAGGACCTCGTTATGGTTCTGGTGCTGGTGTTGCTACCGGCTTTTTCGCTTTCTGTCGGCGGCGCTGAAGGGGTTGACCACGGGCAAGCTGGTGGGAGTTTAACGACGACTCTCGCCCTCACGGTCAGCCGAATCGGGCTGTTCATCGCGCTTATGCTGATCGTCGGCCGGCGAGTCTTTCCGTGGCTGCTCTGGCAGATCGCGCGCACCGGCTCGCGCGAGCTGTTCGCTTTATGCGTCGTCGCCGCCGCTGTCGGCATTGCTTATGGCTCCGCCCAATTGTTCGGCGTTTCTTTCGCGCTCGGCGCCTTTTTCGCCGGCATGGTCATGCGCGAATCGCCTTTGAGCTATCGTGCCGCCGAAGAATCTTTGCCGCTGCGGGATGCCTTCTCGGTGCTATTTTTTGTTTCGGTCGGCATGCTCTTCGATCCGCAAATTCTGATTCGCGAGCCGCTCCACCTTTTCGTCGTCGTAGCCATCATCATTTTAGGCAAATCGCTGGCGGCCTTTTTTCTCGTCCTGCTCTTTCGCTATCCGCTCAACACCGCGCTGACGGTCTCGGCGAGTTTGGCCCAGATCGGCGAGTTCTCTTTCATCCTCGCGGGCCTGGGCGTGTCTCTCGGCATCATGCCGCAGGAGGGCCAGAGTCTGGTTCTCGCGGGCTCGATTATCTCGATTGCGTTAAATCCGCTGGTGTTTTATGCGATCGAGCCGGCGCAAGCCTGGATTCGCAGCCGCTCCAAGCTCGCTCAAGCTTTGGAACGTCCCGACGATCCGCTCGCCGTGCTGCCGATGACCGTTGAGCTCACTCGCCTCACCGGGCAGGTGGTATTGGTCGGCTATGGCCGGGTTGGCCGACGCATTGGCGAGGCGCTCACCGCCCACGGCATTTCGTTTGTCGTAGCGGAGGAGAATCGTGAGATCGTCGAGAAGCTGCGTGAGAGCGGCATCCCGGCGGTTTCGGGCGACGCTTCCGACCCCAACGTATTGATCCAGGCCCATATCCATCGCGCGCGCATGCTGGTGATCGCCATCCCGGACACCCTCGACGTGCGCCGCATGATCGAGGTCGCGCGCACGGTCAATCCGCGGATCGAGACGCTCGTGCGCACGCACAGCGAAGAAGAAGCCGTGCTGCTCGAAAAAGAACACGCCGGCAAAGTCTTCCTGGGCGAGCACGAGCTCGCCCACAGCATGATTCAATTCGTGCTCGACCGCTACGCCGCACGCCGCGAACATGGCTAAGGGTTGAGGGCAATTTAGTCGGTCCGATCGGCGTCGCGATCCGATTGCCATTGGGCTCCAGGTCGAAACCCGCACGGCGCTTCGTTACTCGTCCGCTCTTTCGCTCTCCAATCAACATCTTTGGAAAGGGCAGATACCAAGCCGCCAACCACGCTTGAGATGGCCATGGCGAAGAGCCACATAGCGCCGAATGCGATAGCCTGTTCGCGAGAAAGAAACAGCGCCGCCAAAAAGAAAACGTAACCGTTTTCACGCACACCAAGACCATTCCAACTGATCGGCAAAGAACTCAGAATATTGACCACCGGGATGGAGACTAACAGCACATGCCAGGGAATCTGAATCCCAAAGCCGGCGGCCATCACTTGGTGGAGAAATATTTGGAGTAGATGAAATACCAGCGAGATCAGTGAAATGTAGGCAATGGTCGCTGGATGGCGCGGGAAGACTCGGGCGATTTCTTGCATCTTTGGGTGGAGCGCGCCTCGTTTGGACAGCACCGCAAGGGCGATAGGGGGTCCGAAATACCAGCCCATCACGACTGCGATAATGCAAACCGGGAGCAGCACAAGATATTCGGTGCCGATATGCTGGCGACCGAAAAACGCCGTGGACAGCACTCCGATCGTAGCCAGAACGGTCAAGCCGTGGACGCGGTCGGCAAATACCGACGCCACAGCCGCCGCGTTCTGTTTTGACCCGCTTCCGAGCACGAGAGCGCGCGCTAAATCTCCGCCTACCGTGCCGAGACCGAAACAGTTGACGAACATGCCCAAGAAGTACGCTTTAATGGCCACAAGCCAAGTCGCCTCGATTCCCCCGGAGCGCGCCAAGAGCCACCATTTATAGGAACTCAGCAGTTGACCGAAAAAAAAGATAACGACCACCCCAACCAGGGTCTGCAGTGGAATGCTCAAGATGCTCTGTTTTAGCTCAGTCAAGTTGATCAAGCGCAGCGCCAAGCCTAACATGCCTAAACTAACAAATACTTTGATCAGTAATTTCATTCTTTTTCCGCTCGGACAGCGCCAAGGTTTATCGGAGAGTCTAAACTCAAAATGTTGCCAGTCCCTTTCAGCGACATTACTTTTTTGAAAGTGTATCCGCGGAAAACGAGTAACCGATCGAATCGCATCCTGACGTCAGCTGAACGGCATCATGGACGTTTCGGAAGCCGAGACGGGAACCATGCGCCTGAAGCTTGAAACGGTGGTTGCTAAAGTCGGTCGCGCGATCGTGGAGTGGTATCCATACGCCGAGGATAGCGATATCCTTGTGTTGATCGACTCCTGCGAGGAAGATATTGACATAACTACCGATCTTAAGCGCATCCGCGGCTCGTCGCCCACTCGGTTAGTTCTTTAGGCTCCTAACCTTTCAAAACTGTAATCTTGCTGAAAGGTTCGAGTAAGGTCACCGGATTAGATTCCAGCAATCCGACCGTGGGACGAAGGGTGTTTCTCTCGGTAACGTGGGCTCCTCGACTTCCATGGGCCGTTGTCCAGCATTCAACGAATGATCTCGTTCGCAATGAGCAAGCTTGGAGAGCCGTAGCTTGGATACGGGCACTAGAAATCACGTTTTCTACTTACTTTTACTAACGCTATTACTGTTCTTCACCGGACTGGGAGGGCGCGATTTTTGGGCGCCGGTGGAGCCGCGCTATGCCGAAATCGCACGGATCATGTTTGCCAAAGGCGACTGGATTGTGCCGACGGTCAATGGCGACCTCTATACCGACAAGCCGATCTTATATTTCTGGTTGGTCTTGATTGCGTCCCACCTTGCCGGTCAGGTGAACGAATGGACATTGCGGTTGCCCGCCGCTTTAGCCGGCATTGGCTTCGTATGGACGACTTATCTGTTGGGCCGCGACTTCTACGGCCCGCGAGTGGGACTGATCGCCGCCGCGGCATTGGCGACGTCCGTGCGCGTCATCTGGGAAGCGCGCTGGGCGCACATCGACATGGTCTTCGGTTTTTTCTTCATTTTGACGACTTACTTCGGCGCCCGTTCCCTATTACGCGAGAGCAGCAAGCACGAGATTCTCCTGGCCTACGTGTTTATGGGGCTTGCGGTTCTGACCAAGGGACTGATCGGTATCGTGCTGCCGGCGCTCCTACTGGCTGCATTCGCGATCGTCCGG
>Ga0075309_1000212_pt1 | contig 9318 bp, 6 predicted proteins | sample MayberryNE_Catta_4_FD_120057 | JGI IMG/M metagenome (GOLD analysis project Ga0075309, IMG submission 120057) | Natural and restored wetland microbial communities from the San Francisco Bay, California, USA, that impact long-term carbon... | ecosystem: Environmental > Terrestrial > Soil > Wetlands ... | reverse complement strand
TCGAGCAGCGTCACGCGCCCGCGGCCGAGCTCGAGTGTGCCGCTCCTTTCGTCCTCGCGCAGCACGCGGTTCACGGTGGCGCGCGACGTGCCCGCCATCGCGGCGAGGTCCTCCTGCGTCAGCGGGACGACGCCGGCGCCGTCGCCCTCGCCGTACGCCTGCGCGAGCTCGAGGACGCGCCTCCGGACGCGCGTGTCCGCGTCCACGTAGTGGGCCTCGACCACGCGCTCGGTCGCCCGCCGGAGCTGCTCGGCGAGCAGGCGGAGGAGGACGTCCTTGACTCCCGGATGCGACCGCTGGAGACGCACGAAGTCGTCCCGGTAGACGGATCGCGTCTCGCTCTCCTCGAGCGCCGACACCGTCGCCGAGCGGCGAGCGTCCGGCAGGAGCAGTGCGAGCTCGCCGAAGGCGTCTCCCGGCCCGAGCACGTCGAGGAGCGCGCTGTCCCCGAGCGGAGTGACGACGCGGACGGCGAACCGTCCGCGCGCGACGAGGTGCAGGGACTCGGCCGGATCGTCGCGGTGGAACACCACCTCGCCCCTGGAGAACGTGCGCCGGCGGGCGATCGAGAGCAGCTCACGGACGCCGTCGGCCGGGAGGCCATCCAGTAGGCGCCACTCCATGGCCGAAGTGTCCGACACGGATGGGCGCGCCGCAAACGTCCCCGAGCACGAGGAGAGCCGCCGGAGCGGCTCCCCTCGACCGGAACGGACAGCGTGTTACTCCATCAGCCACTTCCCGGAGCGCCACATCTCCCCGCCTCGCGGGCCCTTCGCCGACGCGGGCAACGGCCGCACCCGCGTCCTCTCCGCCTCGGTCGTGCTCGCCCCGACACCGGGGCAGCGCTTCGCTGCCCGATCCGGGCAGATCCCCGCACCGCCTGCCGCTGCGGTCGGCGCAAGGCCGAGCAGCCCGATGGTCGCGACGACGCCTGCGAGGCGCCTACTGGTCTTCGTGTTCACGAGATTCCTCCTTCGATCGAGTGGTTGGCTGATCCCCTCCCCCGGCCGTTGCGCTCGAGCCGGGTGGAGCGGAGCTCGTGGGTCATGGCGGTGACGCGGACGGCGAACTGCGCGCAGGGACGGCACGCACACAGATGCCTGGCCGCGGCGAGCGTCTCCGACGAGGCTGCGGCCTCGCCGTCGAGCGCGAGCGACAGCACCAGGCGGGCCTGGGTGCAACCCGGATCGACGGCGAGCCGCATGCCTCGTCCCCTCACGCCTCGGAGCGCGCCGGCTCCCGTTCCGGCGTGACCCCGCGGCGCAGGAGCCGGTCGAGCAAAGTGATCGACTCGCGCTGCTCCACGACCACGGTCGGCTCGGCATCGCGAAGCTCCACCGCACGCATCGCTGCGCGAGCTCGGAAGAGCCTCTCCTCGTCCCGCAGCCGCGCCAGCTCATAGTTCGTCCACGGGTGGTTGATGTCCATGTGCCCTCCTCTCGGGTGGGTTTCGCGTGCTCCCAGGTGTCGCACCGGCCGCTTGGGCGAGCCTTGATCGCCGCTTGAGGACCGCTTGAGCGCGGTCTACGGTTGTCCGGTCGAGAGAGGAGAACGGTGATCGAGTTCCGCGTCCTCGGGCCGCTCCAGGTCGTCAAGGGAGGACGTGCGCTCCCGCTCGGCGGGCTGAAGCAGCGCGGCCTTCTCGCCCTCCTCCTCCTCGACCGAAATCGCGTCGTGCCCAGGGACCGGTTGATCGATGCCCTCTGGGGCGAGCGACCGCCTGCGTCGGCTGCGAACAGCGTGCAGGTCTACGTCTCGAAGCTGCGGCGCCTGCTCGACGACGAGAGCGGGGGCGCCGGCCTCGTGACCGAGGCACCCGGCTACTCGCTTCACGTTCCGGCGGGCGTGCTCGACGCCGAGGAGTTCGAGCAGCTCCTGGGGGAAGGGAAGGCCGCGCTGGCCGCGGGATCGTGCGCCGACGCGGAAACGATCCTCGCGAGCGCACTCGCGATCTGGCGCGGGCCGGCACTCGCCGACCTGGCCGGGGAGGCGTACGCCCAGTCCGAGGCCGCCCGGCTGGAGGGCCTCCGGCTCGAGGCGCTCGAGTCCCGCTTCCAGGCGATGCTCTCGATCGGACGCCAGACGGAGGCGGTGGCCGAGCTCCGGGCGCTCGTCGGTCTCCACCCGCTGGACGAGCGACTGCGCGCGCAGCTCATGCGCGCGCTCTACCGCTCGGGCCGCCAGGCGGACGCGCTCGAGACGTACCGCGCCTTGAGGCGTCTCCTCGACGAGGAGCTCGGGCTCGAGCCGGGGAGGGAGCTCCGGGAGCTGGAGCAGGCGATCCTCCGCCAGGACGAGTCTCTCGGGGCTGCCGTAGCCGCGTCCGTCCCCGCCGCGGAGCCCCGGCCTCGTGAGATCGCTCCCGGCATCCCGAGGGGGCCCAGGGCGATCGAGGACGAGCGACGCCCGGTCACGATCCTGTTCGCGGACATCGTCGGCTCCACCGCGCTCGGCGAGCGTCTGGAGCCCGACGAGGCGAAGATGCTCGTCGGCGAGTGCGTGACGATCATGAGCCGCGCCGTCGACGAGTACGGCGGCACGGTGCAGGCGTTCCAGGGCGACGGCATCTGCGCGTACTTCGGCGTCCCGACGGCGCACGCCGACGACCCCGAGCGCGCAGCCCGTACCGCCCTTCGCATCCTCGAGGTCGTTCGCGGCTACGCGCGCGACATCGAAGCCGCCTGGGGCATCTCGGGGTTCGCCGTACGGGTCGGCGTGAACACCGGACCGGCTGCCGTCGGACTCGTCGGCACGAACGATCCGCAGGCGGTCGCGCTCGGCGACGCGACGAACGTCGCAGCGCGCCTGCAAGCGGCGGCCGAACCCGGGACGATCCTCGTCGGCCAGGCCACGGCCCGTGCCCTCGCCCACCGCTTCGTGGTCGAGTCCGTCGGCGAGCTCTCGGTCAAGGGACGCGGCGAGCCGGTCGCCGCTTCCCGGCTCGTCCGCGCGAAGGAACGGGAGCGGCGTGAGCCGACCGCCCCCAGCGTGGGACGCGACGCAGAGCTCGAGCAGCTGCATGCGGGGGTCGAGGATCTCGCGACCGGCCGCGGGCGGGTGATCGTCCTCGTCGGGCGGCCGGGCATCGGCAAGACCCGGCTGCTCCGCGAGCTCTCCTCCCTCGCCGGCGACCGCGTGATGTGGTTGGAGGGTGAGTGCCACTCGTACGGCGGGTTCCCCTGCTGGCCCTTCGCCGAGATCCTGCTCGGGTGGCTCGGAGCCGAGATCGGCGAGCCTGAGATCGCGCTCAGGACGAAGGCGCGGGCGGGTCTCGGGACGCTCTTCGGAGACGAGCTCGACGACGTCCTGGTCGGGCTCGCGGGACTGCTCAGGCTACGGCTCGACACGGGCGTCACGCCCGGTGCCGCCGGCATCGTCCCCGCATACGTCCGCTGGCTCGAGGCACTGGCCTCGAACCGTCCGCTGATGGTCGCCATCGAGGATGTCCAGTGGGCCGACGCGCCGACCCGCGAGCTCGCCGAGGCGGTGCTCGACCTCACCGATCGTGCGCCGGTGGCGCTGGTGCTCACCGAGGAGCCGATCACGGGCTCGGAAGGCGCGGCGTTGCGCACACGCGCTCGTGCCGACTACGGCCATCGGACGACCGAGCTCTCGCTCGGCCCCGTCTCAGACCCGGCCGCGGACCAGCTCCTCACCGGTCTCGCGGGCGACACGATCGACCGGAGCGAGCGAATCCGGCTGATCGGCGAGGCGGAGGGAAACCCGCTCTACCTCGAGGAGCTCGCCCGCGCCTACCTCGAGGGCGCCCTCGAGCCGCGCGGCAGGACCTGGACGATGACCGTCGGATCGCGCGACCTGCTGCCCCCGACGCTCGAGAACCTGCTCGTCGCCCGGATCGACCGCCAGGCGGACGGCCCGCGCAGGCTCGCCCAGATCGCGGCCGCGATCGGGCCGACGTTCCCCGTCCCCGTGCTCGAGCGGGTCGCCGGCGAGAGCGTCGACGAGGCCCTCCGGGCGCTCCTCCGGGCCGAGATCGTCCGCGAGGTCTCCCGCTACCCGGCATTCGAGTGCGCGTTCACCCACGGCCTCCTGCGCGATGCGGCGCTCTCGACCCTCACGGCCGCGCGCAAACGCTCCCTCTACGCGAGCATCGCCGAGGCGTTCGAGGTCCTGTACGCCGGGTCGCTGGACGAGCATCTGGAGCGGCTCGCCCACTACCACGCACAGGCGGGCAACCTACCGCGAGCGCTCGAGTACGCGGAGCGGGCGCGGAGCGGAGTCGCGAGCGAGGCTTGAGCCGCGCCTCCCACGAGACACTACGGCCCGGTGGTGTCGGACTCGGATGTCTCCTCTTCGGGTGCTTGAACGGTCACCCAGACGGATCCTTCGCCCGCGGCGACGCGCTGGGGGTTGTTGCCGACGTCGATCGTCGCGACGACCTCGCCTGACTCCTCGTCGATCCGGGTCACGGTCCCGTCGAGACGGTTCACGACCCACACGGCGCCCTCGCCGATCGCGATGTGCGCTGGGCCGTCACCCACGTCGATCCTCTGGAACCTCGGAGGAGGGGACGACCCCGGGTCGCTCACGTCGCCTCTGGGGAACGTCAGGCGGAGCACGGCGTCGTCCTCGAAGCTCGCAAGCCACAGGGAGTCGCCAGTGATGAGGATCGCCTCGGGCGCGTGGCCGAGGACGGCACCACCCTGGCCCAGCACCGACTTGCCCGTCGACGGGTCGAGCGCGAACCCCTCACTCGTCCTCCGGTTCACGACATGGACCGCCCCGAGGCCGAGCGCGACGTCGGAGAGGGCGGGCGGCACCGCGTCGACGGACGGGTGGCTCACGAGGCTGACACGCATCGACATCCCGCTCCCGAGGTTCGTGCGCCCGACCTGGCCGCTCTCGCAGACGAACCACGCGACCCCGTCGCCGAACGCGAGGCTGGCTTGCGGTCCCTCGCACCGGGTGCCTTCGTCGCCCAGCGCGTTCATCGGGCTCGCGGCTTCGTTCACGTCGGGATCGATTCGGACGAGCTCTCCCAGCTCACCCAGGGCGACGAGCAGGGATCCGTCTCCGACCGTGAGGTCGCTCGGGTGGTCGGGCACCGAGATCGTCGCGGGTCGTGACGTGAGCTCGGTCGGATCGATACGGGTAACCGTCGTGTCACCGGCGTTTGCCACCCAGACGTCGCCGAAGCCCGTGGTGACCGCGGTCGGCTCTCGACCGACGGGCACCTCGGCGACGAGCTCGTTCGAGCTGGGATCGATCACGCCGACCGAGTCGGCAGAGACCGACGAGAGGCCGCTCGAGCCGCCGAGAAGCGCGAGGCCCAGGGCGCCGGCCAGCGCAAGGAGTGCTCCGACGGCCGCGGCTCCGACGAGCAACCGGCGGCGCGAGGTCGTTTGCGAAGCAGGCGGAGCAACGTCGAGCTGCAGCGCGGAGCGCGTGGCAGCGATGAGCTCGCCGGCGGAGCGGTAGCGGCGGCCGGGCTCTTTCGCGAGCGCTCGCGAGAGGACGGTGTCGAGCTCTCGTGGGAGCTCGCGGGAGGCGGAGGGAAGGGTCGGCTCCTCGTGCACGTGCGCCCAGAGGAGGGCGACGTCGGTCGCGCGCGGGAACGGCGCCTGCCCGGTCAGACACTCGTAGAGGACGCAGCCGAGGGAGTACACGTCCGAGCGCTCGTCCAGCGGATCGCCCGTGATCTGCTCGGGCGCAACGTACTCGAGCGTGCCCACGATGTTCCCGGTCACCGAGACTCCCGAGAGCGAGCCCGTGCGCTTGGTGAGGCCGAAGTCGCCCAGGTAGCAGTGCTCTTGCCCCGCAGCCTCGGCGATGAGGACGTTCGAGGGCTTGACGTCACGGTGGATCAGCCCGTTTTCGTGCGCGGCGTCGAGCGCCTCGGCGATCTGCGCGAGAAGGTCGACAGCACGCCGCGGTTCCAGCGCCCCCTCCTCGGCGATGACTCTCGCGAGGTCGGTGCCCTCGACGTACCGCATGGCGAGGAAGAGGAGACCTTGCTCCTCGCCCGCCTGATAGATGGGGATGACGTGTGGGTGGTCGAGCGAGGCTGCGACCTTCGACTCTCTCAACAAGCGCTCGCGGAAGCGCTCGTCTTGGGCGAGCTCGGGGGCGATCACCTTGAGCGCGACCCTGCGCCCGAGCTGCTCGTCGACCGCACGGTAGACGGCTCCCATCCCCCCGCGACCGATGAGAGCCTCGATCCGGTAGCCCGCCACCGTGGTCCCGGGCGCCGGCTGGCCTACGACGTGACTCACCGGTCACTTGTAACAGAGGTCGCAAGTATTGCCTAGTCGCCCGAGCCGCTCTGCTCGTCGGGCCCACGGTCCAGCGACCCCCGAACCGTGACCCATACCTCGTCGTCCCCCACGGCCACGCGCCGCGGCTCGTTCCCGACCTCGATCGTCGCCACGATCTCGTTGCTCGCTGGATCGATGCGAGAGAGCGAACCGTCGAGGCTGTTGACCACCCAGACCGCATCCTCTCCCACGGCGATGTCCACGGGGCCGTCACCGACCCGGATCGTCTTCCGGGTCACGCGCCCGCCGGGATCCGGCACCGTGAGGCGCGTGACCGTGTCGTCCTCGAGGTTCGCGACCCACAGGGAGCCCCAGCCGACGGCCAGGGCACTCGGCGCCTTGCCGACGTCGATCTCTCGCACCTGACGGCGCGATCCCGGATCGATTTCGATCACGGAGTTCGCGGCGCGATTCGCGAGCCAGACCGAGCCGGTACCGAACGCCACGTCCGTGAAGATCGGCGGAACGTCACTCGCGCGCAGCCGCACGAGCGGGGGCCGTTGTCGGATGCCCCGGTCCGGGTCGACGCGGCTGAGGAACGCGTCGCACCCGAACCAGACGGCATGCGTGGCGACCGCAACGAAGGCGGCAGGGCGCGTGCAGGTCCGACCCGGCGTCGTGACCGTGCCGGCGGGCAGTGAGCCCGAGTCCTCCAACCACCAGTCGAGTCGCGCAGCGAAGGAGCCTTGGTTCCCGAGAGCCGGATGACGACCGTAGGGCGTTAGTGTGCGACTGGCCTCACGACCGCCTCCGAGCCGGGTGAGAGCGACCCAGGTCGAGCCGAGCCCTGCAGCGACGTCGCTCGGAGGCGCGCCCACGGGGAGAGTCGAGACCACGCGACGCTCGACCCAATCGATCAGGGAGACGGTTTCGTCTTCGGACTCGGCGACCCAGACGATCCCGCTGTCATCGAGCGCAATCCCTTCCGGGTCGATCCCCACCGGCACCTCCGCCACGAGCCGGTTGGAGTCAGCGTCGATGACGCCGACCGAGTTGGGGGAGACGGAGGAGAGGCCGCCCTCCTCGCGGGTCAGGAGGTAGCCGGCGGCGAGCGCGGCGAGCACGAGGAGGAGGACGGCCGAGGCGAGCAGGCGGGGGCGGAGGCGGGAGGGAGCGGGGGGCAGGCCCTCGCCCAGGCGCAGCGCGGAGCGCGTGGCGGCGAGGAGCTCCCCCGCCGAGCGGTAGCGGCGGGCGGGCTCCTTGGCGAGGGCGCGGGTGAGGACGGGGTCGAGCTCGCGGGGGAGCTCGGGACGCACCTTGGAGGGCGGGGCCGGCTCCTCGTGCACGTGCGCCCAGAGGAGGGCGACGTCGGTCGCACGCGGGAAGGGGGCCTGCCCGGTCAGGCACTCGTACAGGACGCAGCCGAGCGAGTACACGTCCGAGCGCTCGTCCAGGGCCTCGCCCGTGATCTGCTCGGGGGCGACGTACTCGAGCGTGCCGACGACGTCCCCGGCGACCGACACCCCGGACAGGGAGCCCGTGCGCTTGGTGAGCCCGAAGTCGCCCAGGTAGCAGTGCTCCCTGCCCGCCGCCTCCGCGATGAGGACGTTCGCGGGCTTGACGTCGCGGTGCACGAGCCCGCGCTCGTGGGCGGCGTCGAGCGCCTCGGCGACCTGGGCGAGGAGCTCGAGGCAGCGGCGCGGCTCGAGCGTGCCCTCGCGCGCGAGCAGGGCGGCCAGGTCGTAGCCCTCCACGTAGCGCATGGCCAGGTAGAGGAGCCCTCCCTCCTCCCCTGCCTGGTAGATGGGGACGACGTGCGGGTGGTCGAGCGAGGCCGCGATCCGCGACTCGCCCAGGAAGCGCTCCCGGAAGCGCTCGTCGGCGGCGAGCTCGGGGGCGATCACCTTGAGGGCGACGCTCCGTCCCAGGCCCTCCTCGGTGGCGCGGTAGACGGCGCCCATCCCCCCGCGTCCGATGAGGGCCTCCACCCGGTAGCCGGAGACGGTCGTCCCGGGGGCGAGCTCGGAGCCGGCGACGTGACTCATCGCACAAGTGTCCGGCAGCGCCCTCGCACTTTCAATAGATGAGCCGTCGGCATCTAACCGCCGGGCTCGGCCGGGCCCAGGCTCACAGGCCCACGAACCGTCACCCACACCTCGTCGTCGTCGACGGCGACTCGCCGTGGCTCGTTCCCGACGTCGACCGTCGCGACCACCTCGTTCTTTGCCGGGTCGATGCGAGAAACGGTGCGGTCGAGGCTGTTCACCACCCAGACCGCATCGTGACCCACGGCGATGTCAACGGGTCCGTCGCCGACGGAGATCGGCTTGAGGACCTCGGCTTCCCCGGCGCTCGGTACCTCGATACGCCAGACCGTGTCGTCCTCGAGAGTCGTCACCCAGACCGAGCCAAGACCGACCGCGACCGCGGTCGGAGCCTCACCCACGGGAATCTCACGCACCTGGCGAAGCGATCCCGGATCGATCTCCGTGATGGAGTTTGCGGCACGATTCGCGAGCCAGACCGAGCCGGCGCCGAACGCCACGTCCGTGAATCTCTTCGCGACGTCGCTCGCTGGCAGCCTCACGAGTCGTGTGCCTTCCGAGCCTCGGCCCGGGTCGAGGCGGCTGAGGAACGTGTCGCACCCGAACCAGACCGCCCCCACAGCGACCGCCACGATCGCTGCGGGGGGATGGCCACAGATCAGACCAGTCATCGTGATGCTGTCGATGCGCGTACCCGTGCCTTCCCCGAACCAGTCAATGCGCGCAACGAAGGCGTCTCCGACGAAGCCCGGGTTACGACCGTACGGCCTCAAAACGCGGCTTCCTTCGGTTCCCACTTCCGACTCGATCAAAGAGGCCCAGAGCACGCCGTCCGCGACCGCGAGCGCGGTCGGGTATCCGTCGTCGTCGAGGGGGAGCGTCCGGGAGACTCGACGCCCCGTTCGGTCGATCCGGGAAATCGTCCCATCCGTCGAGTTTGCGACCCAGGCTGCTTCCTCACCGAGCGCGATCCCCTCCGGGTCGATCCCCACCGGCACCTCCGCCACGAGCCGGTTGGAGTCAGCGTCGATGACGCCGACCGAGTTGGGGGAGACGGA
>Ga0075309_1000209_pt1 | contig 9341 bp, 10 predicted proteins | sample MayberryNE_Catta_4_FD_120057 | JGI IMG/M metagenome (GOLD analysis project Ga0075309, IMG submission 120057) | Natural and restored wetland microbial communities from the San Francisco Bay, California, USA, that impact long-term carbon... | ecosystem: Environmental > Terrestrial > Soil > Wetlands... | reverse complement strand
TCGCGCTCGAGGCTCGCGCAGGCAGCTGGCCAGTGATCGTCGGCGCCGCCGGTCACCGCTGCACCGGCTTCCCTCCTGATCGCTTCGTTCGCGACTGCGGGCGGATTGGCGGTAGGGGTTGGGGCCATCCTCGTGACAGCCGGCCCCCCGATGCCGGCGACATTCGGCATGCGCGTCAATCCCGCGCCGGGCCCACGATGCCTCCCATCGGCGTGCTTCCAGCGCCAAGGAAAGGAGGGAAATCATGGAACTCACTGATCGAGAGCTCTACACGGTGCTCCATGGGCTTGTCCTCGGCACCCTCTTCCTGCTCGCCTTCGCAGGCGGCCTGGCCGGACTCTGGAGTCTCGGTGAGCGTCTGGTGACGCCGGAGGGTGTTGTCGAACGGACCCGGCGCCTGCTCATCGGGACATGGGTCATGGCGATCGTCGCGTGGTTGACGGTGCTGACCGGCACGTTCATCGCCTATCCGTGGTACCGGGCTGCTCCGCCTGAAGCCGTCGACACGACGGACCCGAGCCAGCTCGCGGAGTACCCGCGCTATTTGCTGCTGGCCCAGGAAAAGACGGCGCAATGGCATGAATTCGGCATGGAGTGGAAAGAGCATGTCGCGTGGATCGCCCCGATGCTCGCAACCGCCGTCGCATTTGCGGTCGCCTACTACGGCGTCCAGCTGATCCGTCGGGGTGAGATCCGCAGAGCGGCCCTCGTGTTCTTCACCCTGGCGTTCCTGGCCGCCGGCATCGCGGGCCTGTTCGGCGCGTTCATTACGAAAGCCGCACCGGTGGCTTGAGAGGAGGCTGACATGACTGCACCTGCCGAGACCAAGCCGAACGGTCCGGTCGCCGCCGCGTTCCTCGCTGCAGGCGTCGGATCCCTCGTGCTCGGGCTTTTCGTCGTCCTCAACGAGATGAGCGAGGACATCAATCAGTTCCTGCGCTTTGATGAGAACTACGGGCTCGGATCCGGTGTCGGGCCACTGTCCGGCAAGGTCACGCTCGGAGTGATCGCGTACTTCGTGTCGTGGATCGTCCTGCACGTCGCCTTGCGCGGACGGGAGGTCAACTTCCGGAACGCGTTTGTTGCCAGCCTCGTTCTTGTCGGCCTCGGATTTGCACTCACATTCCCACCGATCTTCATGTTGTTCGCACCCGCAGAGTGAGATGCCGATCAGAGCGACTGACTTGGGACTGGCCTGCGCTGAGCGCTGTGCGTTCCCGAGTGACGGCCCAGCCATTCGGTCCAGTTATCCCTCTGGACGGGAGGCCTCCCGACGTCGAAGCTGTCTTCATCGACTCGTGAAGGGATTCCCTGCTACCGAGCCTCGCGACCGAGTGTCGATGCGTATCGGATCACGTCGCCGCCACCCTCGACTATCGGTGGCAGGCGGAAGCCGACACGCTCCTCAATGAATGTCTTCTCCTCGGGGACTGCGCCGCCGGCGCAGAGACGGTCAAGCAATCCAGTCACGACGTCATCAGGCGTCGATGCTCCAGCCGTTACGCCGACGACAGCCGCATCCGAGAGCCACGAACCGTCGAGCTCCGCGGCGCTGCTGACCAGGTAGGCCGTGCATCCCGCCGCGCTGGCCGCCTCGCGCAGCCGCCGCGAATTCGAGCTTGCCGGGTCCCCGGCCACCAGGATGAGATCCACCCGCCGGGCGAGCCACTCCACCGCGGCCTGCCGGTTGCGAGTCGCGTAGCAGATGTCCTCTGCAGACGGCTCCACAATCGACGGAAGGCGCTGTCGCAGCGCATCGACAACAGGCGCTACCTCCTGTGGCCGAAGCGTGGTCTGGGTCACGCACGCAACCCGATCGGGATCTTCGATTCTCAGGCCCGCGATCTGCGCGACGTCCTCGACGAGCCGTACGCCAGAAGCCTGACCAAGGGTTCCTGTCACCTCGTCGTGTCCGGCGTGCCCGACCAGGAGCACCTCGTAGCCGTCGCGGCGATAGCGTCTGACTTCCCGATGCACCTTGGCCACGAGGGGACACGTCGCGTCCACGACGCGCAGTTCGCGCGACCGGGCTTGCTCGCGCACGAACGCGGACACGCCGTGTGCGCCGAAGACGACGACGCCTCCGCGCGGCACCTGGCCCAGCTCGTCGACAAAGACCGCCCCGGCGGCGGCGAGTCGGGCGGCAACATGGACGTTGTGCACGATGGCGCGCCGCACGTAGACCGGCGGCGCAAAGAGGGCCAGGGCCCGTTCAACCGACGCGATCGCCCGCTCGACGCCAGCGCAGAAACCGCGCGGCGAGACGACGATGACGCGTTCAGGCAGCCGCATACCCCGTGCTCCGTTCATGGGAACGCATCGACGCCCATGGCCAGGTCACGCGAGGTCCGCGACGATCCGCCTCGCTGCCAGGCGACCCGACGCCATCGCCGTCGGAATACCGGTGCCTGGGTGCGTGCTCGCTCCCGCGAAATACAGGTTCCGGTAGCGATGGTGGCGGTTGCGTGGCCGGAACCAGCCCATTTGCGTCAGGGAATGGGCGAGCCCGTGCGTGGCTCCCTTTGCGAGGTTGTGCCGCTCGGCCCACGTCGGCGGCGTGTACGCCTCCTCGAAGGTGATGTGATCGCGCACGTCCGCGATGCCGAGAGCCCGCAGGCGGCGGAAGACATGCTCGCGGGCCCGATCGCGGCGCTCGGACCAATCGTCTGGTCCATCGCTGCGCAGGTGACCAACCGGAACAATCGCGGTCACTGTGTCCCGGCCGGGGGGCGCGGCCGTGACATCCAGACGAGCGGGCGCATGGATGTACACCGTGGGATTGGCCGGCAGGGTGTGATCGCGGACGATGCTCTCGAAATTCTCGCGGTAGTCGTCGGCGAGAAAGAGGGTGTGTGGACTGAGGGCCGCGTAGGACTTGTCGAGGCCCCAATGGAAGCTGATTGACGAACAGGAGAACTTCTTGCGCAACAGGTTCGAGGCCTTTCCGTCCGGCGGCAGAAGGCGCTCGTACACGTACGCGAGGTCCGCGTTGGCGAGAACGATGTCCGCCTTCAGTAGCGATCCCCCTGAGAGCCTGGCCCCCAGGACCTTGTTCCCGGCTGCGTCGATCCGATCGACGGGAGAGCCGAAGGCGAATTGCACCCCGGCGTCGCGGGCGAGGCCAACCAGCGCCTCCACGACGCTGTACATCCCGCCAACGGGATACCAGACGCCATGCGCAAGCTCGGTATACGAGAGCAGGGACAGGATGGCGGGTGCGTCGAACGGGCTCAGTCCGACATAGAGGTCCTGGAAGGTGAACGCGCTCTTCAAACGCGGGGTCGCAAAGTAGGCCGACATTGTTCGGTAGTGGTTGGCCAGGAGGTTGCCTCGGAAGAGCTGGCCGAGCGCCCCGAGACGGAGATAGTCGGTGGGCCACCGGAACTCCCTGTCGACCATCTTCTCGGCGACGACGCGGTAGTGCCGCGCGCCGTCCCTCAGGTATCGCTCCAGTCCGGTGAAGCTGCCCGGCTCGATTGCCTCGAGCTGCCCCTGCAGTCTCTCCAGGTCCGATGTCAAGGACAGCTCGCTGCGATCGTCAAACACCAAGCGGTACGTTGGGTCGACGGCTCGGAGCTCGAGCTGTTCGGGGATCGACGTCCCCAGTGCTGCGAACTCCGCTTCGTACAACAACGGCATGACGAACAGCGTCGGCCCCGTGTCGAAGCGGTGGCCGTCGCGCACGAAGCGGCCGCAGCGGCCCCCCGGAAGGTGATCCTTTTCGAGCACCGTGACCCGCATCCCGGCCCTGGCGAGGTGCGTTGCGGCGGCGATGCCTGCGACGCCCGCTCCGATGACGAGGACTGATCGAGAGCTCACCGTCGGCCGTCGCGCGTCGACGGCGCGGCAATGGGCGAGCGGCCGGAGGGCCGCCGCGGAGTGAGCGACGAGAGGACCGATCGGCCCATCCGGACCGCTGTCACGACGCCCCTTTGCGGGTACGCCTCTCGCACCGTGAAGTTGTCGCGCTCCAGGGCGTCGAGCAGCCATTCGAAGCGGGCGATGTACGCCATACCGGCAAGACGATGGCGCCAGCTCTCCACGCGCCTGAAGTAGCCCTTGCCGGCGTCGAGATACGCGCGTCCCAGTTCCACTCGCTCCTTCACCCAGGCTCGGTAGGCGTCGCAACGGACGTCGTCTGGGCCGATCGACGAGGCCTCGAGGAACTCGCGCGGCACGTTGAAATAGCCCGCCCGCACGTCCGCGTAGGTGTCTCGGAGCATGTGCACGACGTGGGCGCCCGAGACCGCGAGGTAGCGTGTCTCATCTCGCGGGGCGCCGCTGTCGTGGCCTATGAAGTAGTGCATGGCCTCGGTGACGGCAATCGCGAGCCAGCGCGTGTAGGCGTCCAGCTCCTGCGCGCTGATGAGCCGGCCCCGCCTACGGGCGTCGAAGTCCATCACCAGCATCATGTGACGGAGGTACGCTTCGAGACGTTCGTCCGATGCGTCCGCATTGCGGACGAGCTCGACGAGCATCGCCTCGTGAGGGTCGACGACAGCCGCTTTGTCGCCTCGGATGCATGCGTCCAGCAGCTCCTGCTGATGCGCCAGGAACCGCAGCCGCACGACGCGCTCGTCGCCGTCGAGCCGAGCGGTGGATATCGGTGCGTCGAGGATGTCGTCGACCCAGCGGAAGTACGCGTATGCCCGGTACGCGTCGTCGATTCGCGGGCGATCCGCGAGGAAGCGGATCGTGTACCAGGTCTGCGCGGTGGCTGCTTTCGTGATCGCAGAGGGGAGTTTGTTGGTCATCGAATCGAGCCTTGGCCAATGGTGTCCAACGTACCCAAGCCGATCGAAGCCGCTAGGGCCAAAGGTCCCATCTACGTCAGCCCGGTGTCAGGCGTTGTACAGCAGTTGCGTGACGGTGATCCGGATGTACTCGAGATCACCGCCTGGAAGGTTCCAGACGGCTCGCACGCGCACCGGTATGCGCAGTCCGTTGAACTCGCCGTATTCGTCTACCGGCGTGGACCAACGCTGGAGTGACGGCGTGCCGCGGTCGTCCGGGTAGTAGCGGTCGGCTTCGAACCTCATGACCTTGCCGTCGTCGTCGACGTACATCGTGCCGGAGGCCGTCTGACCCGCATGTGTCAGCGAGACACGGGTCGATCCTTCGTCTACCGGCTCGAACAACACGTTCTCGCCGAGGAACGCGGTCGGGAACCACATCATCTCGCTCAGGAAGCGCACCATCTCGCCCTGGTCGAGTTCCGGTCCCGTCGCGTCGACGATCGGAACCAGGCCTGCCGCCGTGATGAGCATGCGTCCACTGCCACTCAGGAAGGAGTCAATCGCGCGGAGGAGCGGCAGGGCTTCTGAAGGCACGACGGCCTCCCATACGAAGCCTGGTGGCTGGACCGAGAAGTGCTGCTCGGCGTGCAGCGGGAACCACGGTTGCCCGGCGGCCACCTGGATCTGACCGGTCTGGGTGAGCCGGACCGTCCCGACGAACGGTCGTCCCACGACACCCGCATACCTGAGGTACCGGCGCGCGGGCTCAGGCAGCTCTCCAAGCATCTCCTCGGTGACAACCCCGTCACGCGGCGGGGCCGCGCGGGCTAGGAGCGACTCGGTATCCATTCGGACGAGTCGAGCGAACCGCCGTGAGCCCACAACGGCCGCAGCCGCTGCCAGGCTTCCAGTCAACAACGCGAGCCGGGACGCCCACGTGACGAACGCGCCCATTCCCAGCACCTCCATCCCCTGAGCTGACGGCGACGCTACGGAGCGTCGCCAGCGCCGCGGACGGTGGATCCGCAGCAGCAGTAGGGATGATCGGGACGTCCAAATTGCCTGGGCCGATCACGGTCGGTACGGGACTTTCACGCGCTCTGTAGTCGACCGACCGGCGGAGTCGGGTGGCGGGTCCTCCCAGCGAAGGGTTTCGACGTCCTCCTTCAAGACAGCAACTGTGAAGGCCGCGTCGCTCGCGTCTATCGAGTCCACTCGTGACGCGGGGATGTAGAGGTCCGTCGCCAGAACTAGCCCCTTGCGAACAAGAACGTAGGTTCGTCCGATATCCGCGACTTGTCCGAGCTCTTCGCCCGCCTCGTCGTAGGCAATCCAGCCGACCTGAATTTTGTTGACGGTGGTCTCCATGCGCAAGGCCCCTTGGATGTCCCCCGATCATCAACCGCGCCCACGGGCGGAGTGCGGCGCCGGCGGAGCTTGGCGAGCTTAGGTGATGCCTATCGTCCACCGATTGAAGGCACCTAGGCATGCGGCATCACCCGGACCTTTCATCTCAGCGAAGGCAAGGCGTTGCGTCCGAAGACCTCGGCACTCCCCGGCAACTCGGAACTCCATCGCAGGGCACGGTGGGCCGCTTTAGCTGCCGGCTACTTGAGGCGTTCCAATGGCCAGATTCTCCGCCTCTTGCCAAGTCTCCAGCGGTCGAGTGGCCAGAAGGAGCGTGATCACGATTGCGGACCCGCGTCACCTCGCAGGCGCAGGTGCCGCGAGTTCGACCGGATGGCGGCGCTGCCAGCGCCGGACGAGAAAGACGATCGCTGCCATGACTCCCAGGATGTCGATTAAGCCGAGTACGGCGATCAGCGGCATCTCGATCTCCCCGGGGGCCGCGGTGTTAAGAACCCGCCCAGCGGCGTCAGGAGCGGGCAGATCACCAGGACGTTCCTGACCGTGAGGTAGGCCACGACGTAGACGATCCCGAGTCCGAAGAGGAAGGTCATCTCACCTAGCGTCATCCCGTAGCCGACGTGGTACATCGCGTAGAGGCCGGCACTCGCGGCAACCGCGCCGATGGTCCCGATCGTGGGCTCCAAAACCGCGATAACGTAGGCACGGAAGAAGACGGCCTCGAAGGCACCGACCGCGAGGGCCATCCCAAGGAGCGGAAGCCATTCCTCGGGCGCGCCGAATCCGACCTTTGGCAGCGTCAGGGCCGCCTGGATGCTGGCAAGGACGACCGCGAGGACGAGGGTCTCCGGCAGGCGTTGACGGGTGAAGCCAAGCTCGGCGAGGGATCGCCGCTGGACGATGGCGACATGGACGAGTGGTCCGCCGACGCCGAGGACGAGGCCTGCGGCGTAGGCGAAGAACAGCCCTGGGACGTTGTCAACCGTGAAGACCTGGAACGCGACATAGAACAGCCCGACCACGACGACATACAGTCCAAGAAGCCGCCCGATGTCACCGGCGACGATCTGGAACCGCAGCGGGACCGGCGGCCGGATGACGATGGCCAGGAGCAGGCCGCCGAGTCCTACGATGACCGGGTACCAGGTCCCCCGCCGCGTACTCCAGCAGAATGAGGGCGACGACGACGTAGCCGGCCCAGGCCAGGCCGGCTCTTGACACGCGCATGCTCGACCTCCAGCGGATAGCTACCTGCGGCAGCATCGGGTGAAGCGACCCAGCGCCTCTAGTGCGGGATGGCTCGATCGAGCAGCGCCATTCGGGCTTTTTCGATCTGGTGTCGTGGTCGACGGAACTTGGACCCCGGCTGCACCGGAGATCAGTGAGGCACAGCCCACCTCATCGGGGCTGGGGTGGTCGATGTGGAGCCGCTCCCGGCCTTCCTAGCGGACGATGGTCATGCATCGAAATCGATGCCGGCGTGGGCAAGCGTCCGCGCAACCGCGGAGGTAATCGGCTGACCAGTCCGGCCTTCGATGAAGAGCCATTGGCCAGCGGGGTTGACCTCGAGGAAGACGTACCGACCATCGGGCGTCAACCGCATATCGATCGCCCCATAGACCAGGCCGAGGCGCCGTACGAGGTCACGGACACTGGACTCGACGTCGCCCGGCAGGCTGTGAGCCTCGATCGAGGCTCGATTCATGTCGATGCGGAAGTCCACCCGATACCGCGTGTCCTGCGAATGGATCCCGGCGGCGAAGATCTCGTCCCCGACCACGGTGATCCGCAGGTCCACGACCGCGGGGACGTACTCCTGGAAAATCACAGGCGCGTGCCGAACCTGGTCGAGGACGGTCAGCTCGTCGGTCCCCACGAGCCGGGTCTCGCGCCACTCGAGCTCGGTAGCGGAGAACGATTTGTAGATCGTCTCCTGGGACCCGCGCTCGTCGAGGTACCGGCGGACCTCGTCCGGGTCGTTGCTGATCAATGTCCGCGGGATCTCGAGGCCGCTGGCCACCGCGACCTTGAGCTGATATGCCTTCCGCGCCGCAACCTCGTCGCGGGTCGGGTGGTTCATCCAGAACACATCGAGCGTCTGCCACAGACCGGCGACGGCTTCGTGCGCTTCGTTGTAGGCGAATGCCCGGTGTGATGGGCGGGTCAGGTATGGAGCGATCCTGAACGGCTGGGGTCGTCGGTACCACACCGCGCCCACGTCGGCCAGGTTGATGTCTGCGCCACCGACGCCGCAAAGTATGGCGACGGGCGAGCCGCCGTTGGTATATCGAAGGATCAGCCCAATCGTCTCCGGGAACTGGGCGAGATCGAGAAGGTCGTGGCGGACGCCCAGGCGATCCAGCTCGGTCGCAACCGCCCGGGCATGTTCGTCCCCGGCTGAGGAGATGATCAGGACGGAGCCGCGCCGATCGTCCCGGCCCGCGATCCGGTCTCGTTTGTCGCGCTCACCCACCTTCGCCGTGCCGGGCCAGTTGGTCGTGCTCAGCCAGCATGGCCTCGAACTCCTGCCCGAGTGCCTCCAACTGCCGTTCGCCGTCGATGCCAAGGCTTCCCTGCGCCTTCGCGGCCTCGAGCTGGCCCAGCGCCACCTGGTACTCGGCCAGCTGCTGCTCGAGGCCGGCGAGCGCCTGCTCGAGTGAGCCCGGGAACGTCGACGTCCAAGCCATGCTGTGGTGCGGCATCGCGAGGACGAATGGCATGGCCCGCGAAACCGGGCCCTGGCCGACGTCCTGCGACCGGATGGGGTCCATGGGATCCATGGCCATCTTGACCGTTCCACCCGTGTCCAGCCCGGGGAGCTTCACGTCGTCGACCGCCTTCATGGTTCCGCCGCCATCGTCGACCACCTTGATCGTCGCTCCGTCATCGATCACCTTGATCGTCCCGCCGTCGTCACGGAACTTCAACGTCGCGATATCGTCGCGGAACTTCAGCGTGGGGCGATCATCGACGAATTTGAAGGTCGGTAGATCGTCCCGGAATTTCGACGTCGCGATGTCGTCGAAGAACTTGCGCGTCGGGGCGCAGATACCTTCGGTGTCGTAGGCGTATCCCAGAGCGTGGTGGTCGAGGACCCCGGCCGGTGCCACATTCGTGCCGAGACCAGCCCATGGTTGCATCGTGTCGTTGAGGTTGTGGCCGACCGGCCCGCCCATGACCGGCAGGGACCCCTCGGCCGGGTGGGCGGCCTGCCAGCCAGCCCACAGCTTGGCGACG
>Ga0075309_1000208_pt1 | contig 9345 bp, 9 predicted proteins | sample MayberryNE_Catta_4_FD_120057 | JGI IMG/M metagenome (GOLD analysis project Ga0075309, IMG submission 120057) | Natural and restored wetland microbial communities from the San Francisco Bay, California, USA, that impact long-term carbon... | ecosystem: Environmental > Terrestrial > Soil > Wetlands ... | reverse complement strand
GTACGCGCGAGTCGTGCCCGGCCACGCCCCGGACCACGCCCCGGCGAGCCGGCCGGAGCGGCTGGCGGCCGCCGCCGAGGTGTGGCCGATCGCGGCCATCTTCGTCGTCGTCTTCGGCGGCATCTACGGCGGCGTGTTCACGCCGACCGAGGGCGCGGGCATCGGCGCCGCGGGCACCTTCGTCACCGCCTCGGCGCGGCGGGAGCTGGGCCTGGCCGCGATCCAGCGCGCCTTCCTCGGGACCGCCGAGACCACCGCGATGGTGTTCATGATCTTCCTCGGCGCGGACATGCTGAACGCCGCGCTCGCGCTGTCCCAGATGCCGGCACAGCTCGCGGGGTCGGTCGCCTCGCTGCAGCTCCCGCCGGTCGCCATCGTGGCCGGCATCCTGGTCTTCTACATTCTGCTGTGCAGCGTGATGGACGAGCTGTCGATGATCATCCTCACCGTGCCGATCCTCGTGCCCGTGGTGGCGGACCTCAGCCTCTACGGCCTGAACGGCACGGAGAAGATCATCTGGTTCGGGATCCTCGTGCTGTCCGTCGTCGAGATCGGGCTGATCGCGCCGCCGGTGGGCCTCAACGTCTACGTCGTGAGCAGCTTCGCGCGCGACGTCCCGATGGCCGAGACGTACCGCGGCGTGCTGCCCTTCCTGGCCTCCGACGCCGTGCGCGTCGCGCTCCTGCTGGCCTTCCCTGCGCTCTCGCTCTGGGCGGTCCGCCTGCTCTTCTGAGTCGGGGCCGGCGCGCCGGCGGACGGACGAGCGGCGCCCTCAGTCGCTCACGACGATCGTCGGATGCCCGCGGGCCCGGATCTGCTCGGCGTGCGCGGCGGCGTCCGCCCGCGTCGTGAAGCGGCCGGCGCGCACGCGGTAGAGCACGCGCCCGCCGTCGTCGGCACGCCGGACGTAGGCCTCGAATCCCGCCTCCGAGAGCTGCCGCTGCAGCGTGAGCGCGCCCGTCTCCTCGGTGAAGGCCCCGACCTGGACCGCGAAGACGCCGGCGTCGGCCACGGGACGGGCCGCCTCGGGCGGGGCGGCGATGACGCGGAGGCGTACCGGCGCCACCCCGGGGCCGATGAGCCCGAGCGCGACACCGGCTGCGCGAGAGACGTCGAGCACGCGGCCGTCGACGAACGGGCCGCGGTCGTTGACCCGGACCCGCGCGCTGTCTCCCGTGTCGACGTTCTCGACGTGAAGCCAGGTGTCGAAGGGAAGGCTCCGGTGCGCCGCCGTCATCGCGTGCATGTCGTAGACCTCGCCGCTCGCCGTGCGCCGGCCGTGGTAGGGGTGGCCGTACCACGAGGCCAGGCCGCGCTCCTCGGCGCCGATCACGGGAGGCGGCACCGTGATCGGTCGCGGGGTGGCGCAGCCGACGACGACGCCCGCGGCGACACCGAGGAGGGCGACGCGGCGGGCGCCTCGTCTAGAGACCCCGGTAACGCTCACCCCACCGGTCCTGGTAGACGATGTCATCGAGCGGGCCTCGGCCCACGGGACCGAACTTGCCCATCGGATAACCGATGGGCAGGATGGCGTAGGAATGGACGCCGGGCGGCAGACCGAGGGCAGCCTCCGTCTCCTTCTCGTAGAGCAGGTGACGTGTCGTCAGCGTCGCCCCGAGCCCGAGCGCGCGCGCGGCCAGCAGCATGTTCTGGACCGCGGGGTAGATGGACGCCCCCGACCAGCGGGTCGGCGGCGTCGTGCCCTCCTCCAGGCAGGCGACGATCCAGACGGGCGCCTCGTGAAAGTGCTCGGTCAGGTACTGCACGGCGGCGTGCTGGCGATCGTACGCCTCACGGCTGACGCCGGGCGGTGGCGTGCTCTTGAGGTAGCGCGGTCCGACGACCTCGTCGAAGGCGCGCTGGTAGTACACCTGCACGGCCTTCTTGATGCCGGCGTCCTTGACGACCAGGAACCGCCAGCGCTGCGTGTTGCCGCCGTTGGGCGCGCACGCGCCGGCGCGCAGGATCTTCGCGATGAGCGCGTCGGGCACCGGGTCCGGCTTGAGCCGGCGCATGGCCCGCGTCGTGTGCATGATCTCGAACAGATCGGTCGGCTCCGACATGCCTGCCCTCCCTGGACGCCCGGCGCGCTCGACCGGGACGGTCGTCGATCAAGTGTGCGACGCGATGGGCGCGCTCGCGGAGCGAATTCGGTGGGCTCCTGGTCCGCCGCGCGCCAGCATCGCGCCCCGGCCACCCGCCGTCAAGGCGCGGCGGACCGGCCGGAACCCCCGCGACGGGCGGCGGCATCCCAACGGCACGTCATGGAAAGGCTGTGCCGGGTGGTCAGGCGGATCTCGATCCCGCTCGGGCTCGTGCTGATGGCGTTCGCGACGCCGGCGCCGGCGCAGGCCCCGGTCGAGCCGTCGAGCGAGTCGCTGCGCGTCACGTGGCAGCCCCGCGAGTACAGCATCGTTCCCGTGATCGAGGGCAAGGTGCAGAACGACTCGTCGTTCCGCGTGAGCGCGGTACGGCTGCGGGTCGAAGGGTTCGACGAGAGCGGACAGCCCGTTGGCGAGACGTCGACGTGGACGTTCGGCAGCATCGCGGCGGGAGGCCAGGGACACTTCGTCGTCCCGCCGCTGCCTCGCGCGAAGACCTATCGCATCACGGTCTCCGCCTTCGACCGGATCTCGCGGGACCCGTCCATCCCGCAGAGTCCCTGAGCCCCTCCCTATCCGTGACCTTCCGCCGGTCGCGCGCCCCCGGCCGGAACGGGAGCCACCGGAGCTCCGCCGGGACGTACGAGCAGGATCGGCGTGGTCGTCCCGCGCAGGACGGTCTCGGCGACGCTGCCGAGCACGAGGCGGCCGAGCCCGCTCCGTCCGTGGGAGCTCATCAGGATCAGGTCGGCGTTGCGCACCCGGGCCGCCTCGACGATCGACTCCGGCGCGGGCCCGTACCAGACGGATGTCTCGACGTCGGTGACGCCGGTGCGCCGGAGCCGTTCCGACACGTCGGCAAGGTAGACCTCGGCCTCCTTGACGACGTCGACCTGCGCCGCGACCAGATCCCGCCCCAGGGTCCGCGCCTCGGCCGCGCGCAGCAGCATCAGTGTGGCGCCGTCCCCCCCCAGCTCCACCGCCCTCGCCAGCACCGCCTCACCGACCGGGGAACCATCGAGGGGCACGAGCACTCGCTTGAATTTCACCGTCGATCCTCCATTCCGCGCCGAGAGCTCAGCAAGGGAAGTGCCGACGCCGGAGACACGAGAATCCGCCACCTTGCAGGCAAGCCGGCGGGGGGCGCGTGGGGCAGCACCGCCACGGCTGGGGCGTGAGCACCTCGCCGACGAGCGCCGCGAAGCCCCATCGAGGCTCATGGCGCGCGTCGATCCGCCCGGGAATCGTGAACAGAGCCCTGGCGCCGGCATTGCAGAGCCCCGTCGGAATGCGCCCTTCCGAGTGGGACCGGCCGTCCACCGCGCCGGAGGTCGTCCGGTTCCTCCGCGGGCCCCAGCCGCGCGGGACGGAGCTCGTCCGCGCCATCCGGATCTTCGCGGAGTTCATCCGCGGGTTCCGGGCCTTTCACTTCGTCGGTCCCTGCGTCACCGTGTTCGGCTCGGCGCGCTTCGGCGAGTCTCACCCCTACTACGCCCTCGCCCGGGAGATCGGCCAACGGCTGGCGAAGGCGGGGTTCACCGTCATCACCGGAGGCGGCCCGGGGATCATGGAGGCGGCGAATCGCGGCGCCCGGGAAGCGGGCGGCCTGTCGATCGGCTGCAACATCGAGCTGCCGCGCGAGCAGAAGCCGAATGCGTACCTCGACCGCTGGGTCACCTTCCGCTACTTCTTCGTGCGAAAGGTGATGCTCGTGAAGTACTCCTACGCCTTCATCGCGCTTCCCGGCGGCTTCGGCACGCTCGACGAGCTCTTCGAGACCGCCACGCTGCGGCAGACGGGCAAGCTGCGCGACTTCCCGCTGGTGCTGGTGGGCCGTGAGTTCTGGCGACCTCTCCTCGACTTCCTTGCGACGCTCGCCGAGGCGGGCACCATCGATCCCGCCGACCTGCAGCGGCTCCGCGTGCTGGACTCCGCCGAGCAGGCCGTCGGCGAGATCGCGGACGTCGCCATGCGCCGGTTCGGCCTGACGTACGGGCCGCGGCTGCACCGGCGCTGGTATCTCGGCGAGTGAGGCCCGGCGGGGAGGAGGGGTCTCCGGGCCGTTCGGGGCGCGCTCGCCCCAAGGGCGGCGCCGGCCCGTCGTCCGCGCGGACGCAAGTCCGCATGACGATGACCGTCCGAGGTGGCAGGTCTCTTGCTCTACAGTCCGCGTTCGTCTCGTGGACGGACAAGGAGACGCCATGAAGATCACGCTCAGCGTCATCAAGGCCGACATCGGCTCGATCGGCGGGCACCTCGCCCCCTCCGACGAGCTCTTCAACACCGTCCGGCGGCGCGTCCATGTGGACGGAGAACGCCTGGTCCTGGACAGCTACGTCGGCTTCACCGGGGACGACATCGCCATCCTCATGAGCCACCGTCGCGGCGAGAGCGACGCCGCCGTTCACAAGCTTGCCTGGGACGTGTTCGTCGCCGGCACCGAGGTGGCCCGGCAGCAAGGCCTCTACGGAGCGGGGCAGGACCTGCTGCGCGACTCGTTCTCGGGCAACGTGCGCGGGATGGGACCGGCGGTGGCGGAGATGGTGATCGACGAGCGCGCCGCCGAGCCGTTCCTGTTCTTCGCCGCCGACAAGACCGACCCCGGCGCGTTCAACCTGCCCCTCTACCTGGCGTTCGCCGACCCCATGAACACGCCGGGGCTGCTCCTCGCGCCGAAGATGGCGCGCGGGTTTCGCTTCGTGATCATGGACGTCATGCGCACCGATGCCGACCACGTCATCGAGCTGAACGCGCCGGAGGAGCTGTACGACATTGCCGCGCTGCTGCGCGACCCGGAGCGATACGTGATCGAGTCGGTGTGGTCGCGGGCGACCGGCGAGCAGGCGGTCGCGGTCGCGACCTCCCGCCTCCACAACATCGCCGGCAAGTACACGGGCAAGGACGACCCCGTCATGCTCGTGCGAACGCAGATGAGCTTCCCGGCCACCGGCGAGGTGCTCGCGCCGTGGGCCATCGGTCACTTCGTCGGCGGCGGGATGCGCGGGTCGCACCAGGTACCCATCATGCCGGTCCCGCTCGGGACTCCCACCAGCTGGTTCGACGGCCCGCCGCTCGTGAGCTGCGCGGCCTTCTCGATGCACGAGGGCCGGTTCACGGAGCCGATCGACGTCTTCGCGCATCCCTTCTGGAACACCGTGCGCGAGCACGTCGCAACCAAGGCGATGGAGATGCGGCGGCAAGGGTTCGTCGGGGCGGCGATGCTGCCGATGGCGGAGCTCGAATACACCGGAATCACCGAGAAGCTCGCGGCGCTCGACAAGCGCTTCGTCGCGCGTGCCCCGCGCCAGGCGGCGGTGGCGTGACGGTCGCGGGCGGCGCGGGCGCGGGAAGGAGCTGACGATGGCACGCGTGTTCACGCTCGGCACGGACACCGAGCACACGGTCGGGGACCATGACTGCCCCGCGTGCCCCGAGAACTACCCGGAGCCGTGCCGCTGCGGCGGCCTGATCCACGCGGCCATCGGCGACGAGGACGTCGAAGGCAACCCGACCCTCATCACGGCGTGCGACGTGTGCGGGCGGTCGGAAGACCAGCTCGACGAGGTCTGACATGTCGCACGGGCGGGAGGGCCCCACCCTCCTCACCGCGTGCGATACCTCCGGCGACCTCGAGCGCCGGGTCATCGACGTCGTCACCGGGCTCGCCACCGAGCTGGGGACGCTGCCGGTGCATGGCACGGCCGGCCTCGACGACGTGCTCGACCGCGACCTCGGCTTCGGCAGTCTCGAGCGCGTGGAGCTGGCGTTGCGGCTCGAACGGACGTTCTCGGTGCACCTCGGGGACGCCGTGATCGCCGAGGCCGAGCGGTGCCGCGACCTCGTGGCCGCCGTCGCGGGCGCGGGCGCGCCGGCCGTGGAGATCGAGCCGGTCCCGGTCGTGCTGCCACGCGCCGGGGAGCGCCTGCCAGGCGAAGCCCGGACACTGACGGAGGTGCTCGCCTGGCACGCGCGGGCGACGCCCGAGCGCGTGCACATTGTCCTCCGTGGCGACACGGGCGCGGAGGAGACGATCACGTACGGCGCCCTCGCCGCCGACGCGGGTGCCGTGGCGGCGGCGCTGATGGCGCGCGAGGTGAGAGCCGGCGAGAGCGTCGCCATCATGCTGCGCACGGAGCGAGCATTCTTCCCCGTCTTCCTCGGCGTGCTCCTCGCCGGCGCCGTGCCCGTGCCGATCTATCCGCCATTCCGTCCCAGCCAGCTCGCGGAGTACGCGCACCGGCAGATCGGCATCCTGCGAAATGCCGAGGCCCGTGTGCTGATCACCTTCGCGGAGGCGGCACGTATCGGGCGGCTCGTGCGGAGACGGGTTCCCACGCTGAGGACAGTGCTCACCGCCGACGAGCTGACGGGGGCGGCGCCTGGCGCGCTGGTCGAGCCCGATGCCGGCGACGTCGCTCTCATCCAGTACACCTCGGGCAGCACCGGAGATCCCAAGGGCGTGGTGCTCACGCACGCCAACGTGCTCGCCAACATCCGAGCGCTCGGGCGCGCCCTCGCCGTCCGGCCGGAAGACGTTTGCGTGAGCTGGTTGCCGCTGTATCACGACATGGGGCTGATCGGCGCCTGGCTGGGCGCGCTGTATCACGGCATCCCGGTCGTGCTCATGTCCCCGCTCGCCTTTCTCGCCCGGCCGGCGCGCTGGCTCACCACGCTCTCGCGCCACCGGGGAACGATCTCGGCGGCGCCGAACTTCGCCTTCGACCTCTGCGTCAAGCGGGTGACGGATGATGAGATGGCCGGCCTCGATCTCTCCGCCTGGCGTCTGGCCATCAACGGCTCGGAAGCCGTGAGCCCCGACACCCTTGCGCGATTCGCCTCGCGCTTCACGCGCTGGGGCTTCGACCCGCGGGCCATGGCGCCGATGTACGGGCTCGCGGAGGCGGCGGTCGGGCTGACGGCGACGGAACCCGGCCGAGGGCCGCGCGTCGACGTGGTGAATCGTGAGACCTTCGAGCGTGAGCGTCACGCCGTGCCGGCGGAACCGTCCGAGCGCTCGCCGCTGCGCTTCGTGTCCTGTGGCACAGCGCTGCCCGATCACGACGTGCGGGTGGTCGACGCCATCGGTCACCGTGTACCGGAGCGCACGGAAGGTCGCATCGAATTCCGGGGGCCATCGGTGACGGGCGGCTACCACCGGAACATCGAGCTGACCCGCACGGTGAGGCGGGCCGGGTGGATGGACTCGGGCGACCTCGGTTATCTCGCCGGCAGCGAGCTCTACGTGACCGGACGTCGCAAGGACATCATCATCAAGGCCGGGCGCAATCTGTATCCGCAGGAGATCGAGGAGCTCGTGGGTGATGTGCCCGGCGTCCGGCGCGGGTGCGTGGCCGCCTTCGGCGTGCCGGATCCGGGCCTCGGGACCGAACGCCTCGTCGTCATCGCCGAGACGCGAGCGCGCGATGCCGACGCTCGGGAGCACATGCGGGCGGCCGTCGTCGAGCACATCGTCGACGCCATCGGACTGCCGCCCGATACCGTCGCGATGGCGGCGCCGGGAACTGTGCTGAAGACGTCGAGCGGGAAGATCCGGCGGTCCGCCACACGCGACGCGTACCTTCGAGGCACGCTCGGCCGCGCGCGGTCCTCGGTGCGCCGGCAGCAATGGTCGCTTGCCGTCACGGACGCGCGCCTTGGCCTCGGCGCGATCGGCAGGGCGGTCGGCACCGGGCTCTTCGCTCTGTGGATCGGTGTGCTCCTTGCCGTTTTCGTCCCACCGCTCTGGGTCGCCGTCGCGGTCAGTCGTCGCAAGAGCACCGTGGATGCCATCACGCGCGGATGGTGCCGTGCCGTGCTGCGGCTCGCCGGCTGCGGCCCGACGGTCCACGGCCTCGAGCACCTGCCCCGCCAGGGCGCAATCCTGGTCGCCAATCACGCGAGCTACATCGATGTCGCCGTGCTGATGGCGGCACTGCCGGTCGACCTGCGCTTCGTGGCAAAGCGCGAGCTCCTGACGACACCGATCGTCGGCACGATCCTGCGCAAGGCCGCACATCTCACGGTCGATCGCGTCGACGTGTCGCGCGGGGCGGCGGATGCCGCACGGGTGACGGCCGCCGTGCGGGATGGCGCGGTGGTCTGCGTCTTTCCGGAGGGCACGTTCGTACGACGTGCCGGCCTCCTACCGTTCCGGCTCGGCGCCTTCAAGGCCGCCGTCGAGGCCGGCTGTCCCGTCGTTCCTATCGCGATCCGCGGCACGCGCAGCGTGCTTGCCGCCGACTCGTGGCTCCCGCGCCCACGACGTGTCGACGTGACGGTCGGGGCGCCACTTCACCCGGTCGGCGAGGGCTGGCGCGAGATGGCACGAGTGCGCGATCTGGCGCGCGCGGAGATCGCGCGCGCCTCGAGCGAGCCAGCGATGGACCAGGCCGCCGATCGCATCGCTGACGAGGGAGGTCCGGCATGAGATAGATTCACGATCACGCGGACCTCCTTCGCAGCCGCCTCCGCGGCTCAAGAAGCGATGGCTGGCTCCGGCCGCGGCCTCGGTCCTGCAACCTCAGGACACTTCGAGAAGGTCCCGCACCGCCTTCAGCACGTCGATGTAACTCACGATTCCAACCAGTTCTCGGGTCCCCGGACGCACGACCGCCACGGCGCCGATGCGGTTGTCCACCAGGAGATCGACGATCTCACCCAGCTCGGCCTCGGGATCGACCGCGACGACGTCGGCGCTCATGATTCTCACCACGGGGGTGCTGAGCTCGCGCCGCAGCACGTCGGCGCCCTCGGTGGTCAACAGGCGAGCCAGGTCGAAATGGGCGAGGTCTCGGTCGCTGACCATGCCGACCAACCCTCCGCGGTCAACGACGGGGATGTGGCGCACCGCGCGGTCACGCATCAGGTCCCATGCCTCGTCCACCGTCGCCTCTGGAGACACGGTCGTCGGGTCTGCCGTCATGATGTCTTGAGCTTGCATCGCAGTCCTCCGTAAGAAAGAGTTCGCCACCGCGCCGCGCGTCGCTGCGCATCGCATGTTCAGGCGACGCGCGGCGCGGGCGCGCTCCCGACCTCGATGACCGGCGGCGAGCTCTCGACGAGCCTCACGCGTACCGGGAGAAATTGTTCAGCGACCCAGGCCACGGTCCTGAGATGCGAGGTGAGCTCCGGACACGTCAGGCGCGATGGAGTCGGCGCGACGGCCAGGTACGGGACCAGCTGATCGGCCAGATGCGCGTCGACCGGCGCACCGCTGTTCCGCCATCGGAGGAATGCATCG
>Ga0075309_1000205_pt1 | contig 9394 bp, 6 predicted proteins | sample MayberryNE_Catta_4_FD_120057 | JGI IMG/M metagenome (GOLD analysis project Ga0075309, IMG submission 120057) | Natural and restored wetland microbial communities from the San Francisco Bay, California, USA, that impact long-term carbon... | ecosystem: Environmental > Terrestrial > Soil > Wetlands ... | reverse complement strand
CCAGAGCCTGTGACTAAGAAAGAACGCACGGATTGGGTGTGGAAGTCAGTTCCCGGGCTCGCCATCGTGGGCGCTTTACGCTTGCCTCCGTTTGCTCAGATGATTGATTTGTTGACGGCAAGAAACGATACTTCATTTCTCGTTTGGATCGGCCAACGCCATTCCGCGACAATGCATTGTAAAGAGGGAGCTATAATTGAACTAACTGCATTACTTCGACATCCGCTCAATGTATACAAATCGACTTCTCAGTCCGCGTCAATATAAATAACCAATATGCGGGTCACTTCACAGCAACATTCGACTACCGCTAATGCAACGGGTCTGAGTATTCGGCTCGATCACACTTGCACGAACTGAAGATGCTCTTCATCCATGGATTGCTCCTCCTTGTGGAGGGGCAAATTACCCACGGATGTGTCAACGATGTCCAGCAACAAAAGGCCCATTAGACTGTAAACCATCTCGATGTTAAAGATGGACTGCTACTAGTCAACGAAGTCGTAGCGCGGCCACGTTCACGATTGTCCAAAACAAGCCTTGAGGTATAGAAATCGCAGCGGCAGACGATCACTCATTTTTGCAATTGCGAAAAGGTGTAGTGACAATCTGATCAGTATCGTCTACTGATAGGTTAGACAGAGCACGAACACTGAGGAACAGCGCACGTCGAGATGATGAAATGGGGGCCTGCATCCCCGACAGCGCGTGTGATGGCAAGACCCGGCCTGATTTCCTTCCTGCGCGGTAAAAGCCTCTAAGCCACCGCAGCGTATCCAACACGACCACTACGAATGGAGATTGCATGATCGACAACCTCATTATTTTCGCCTATCTGGTGATCGTTACGTATATGGGTTACAGCTGCCGCAAACTCGGCGGCTTCCGAGAGTTTGCGATATCCCACGGCAACTACGGTTGGCTCGCCGTGTTCTGCACGCTCTCGGCAACGTTCATCGGCGGAGGATTTTCGACTGGAAACGCCGCCAAGGTCTTTACCGGCGGCATTGCCTATCCGTTGGCGCTCTGCGGCTTCAGTCTGCAAATCCTTCTCGTCGCGCTGTTCATCGCGCCGCGCGTCAAGGCCTTTCCGGGCGCCCTATCCGTGGGCGACATCATGGAACCAGCCTACGGGCGGCGCGCGCGCGTGACGACCGGTGTCTTCGCGGTGCTCATTTGCGCGGGTATTCTGGGCGCGCAAATCGGCGCTTTGGGAGCAATCTTCAACGTTTTTCTCGGACTCCCCGCCGCTGCCGGGATTGCGATCGGCTGCGCTATCGTGTTCTTTTATTCGACCGTCGGCGGCATGGCGGCGGTGGTGAAAACCGATATTCTTCAATTCGTTCTTCTCATCGTCGGCATCCCGATGGTGTTCGTCCTTGGCGTAAATCAGGTGGGCGGCTGGGACGCTTTCGTAAACGCCATTCCCGGCAGTCATCTGCGAATCCTCGGCGAAGGCAAGGCAATGGAGGTGTTCGTGTCGCTATTTCTGGTCTTCGTTTTCGGGGAAACCTTGGTGCCTCCCTACATGCAGCGCCTGCTGATCGGCCGCGACGCGGCAGCCACCACACGGGGGAATTTTGCGAGCGGCCTCGTTTCCGTGCCGTTCTTTGTGGTCACGGGAGGCGTCGGTCTCATCGCGCTGCAATTGAATCCGTCGATGAACCCTAATCTCGCCATGCCGGAAACGGTGAAGATGGTTGCGCCAATCGGGCTGGCGGGACTGATCATCGCCGGCATGATCTCCATCGTCATGTCGTCCGCGGACTCGTTCCTGAACGCTGCCTCGATTGCCCTCGTCCAGGACGTGTGGAAACCACTTAGCCGAAAAGTTCCAACGGAAGAGCAAAGCCTGCGCGTGGCGCGATGGACCAACCTGCTCACCGGCGGGTTAGCGCTGATTTTCGCGCTATCGATTCCCAACGTGCTGGACATCCTGATTGCGGCCTACGATTTCTGGGCGCCGACCATTCTCGTGCCATTAGCCGCCGTGCTGCTGGGCTTTCGCGTCGCGCCCGCCTCGTTCTATGCGGCGTTGATTCCCGGCGTGATCGGAACCTTGGCTTGGGACCGCTTGTTCGACAGACCGTGGGAGATTCAAGGATTTTTGATCGGAACGCTGCTCGCGTTGGCGAGTTTTCTGGTTGCGAACGGGACTCTGCGGAAAAGAATCGACACATAAGAGGCCGATGCGGACAACAATCCCATCTCCGGTATTCGCTTGGCTTCGTATCTCCTTGTATCCAGCTCCCCCGATGCGTAAACTCAGCCGGCATGTTTTCGTGATTTGCTCCGCTGGCGATCGTATTGAACTGGGAACTCAATAGCGCCAAAAAGCAGTCTCACGCAATGCTGGCTTGCCCTCAAAGACCGACGGTGTTGATTTCAGATGATCTCAGACCGAATCTGCCGGCCGAACACTGAACGCATTCGGTCGAATCAATCAACGCACTCACTGGCTGGCTTGACTGTCCGGCTCGTGGTGGCGTGGCTCCTTGCGGCGGTTCTCCTTTTCCCCAGCATCGTCATCGGGCAAGACTCTGGAAGGACTCTGAAATCAGGTTGGTATCCCTGGGACCCCTATCAGTACCTGCTTGTGAAACAAGACATCAAACGGCTGACAGGATTGGACGTTCAACTTGTCAGGGCCGTTTTCGCGCATATGGGTTACGAGGTGGCTTACGAAGAAGTTAGCTGGAAGCAGCACCAGTCGGACATCGAGAACGGCGTGCGAGACATTGCGGCTGGAGCCTTCAAGAACCCTGAGCGAGCCGAATACGCCTACTATTCGGCGCCGTACCGAAAAGAGACCGATGTGTTGTACGTCCGCAGAGGAGAGGCGTCTCGGTATTCATTCAAAGACGTCGTCGATCTTACGCGACGGTTTCAGGAGCAATCCTTTCGTTTAGGGGCGATCGATGGGTTTTACTACGGACCCGAAATCATGCGCTTCATCAACGACCCCGTCAACAGCGCGCGCGTTGTCATCGTAGAAAACGACGTCGCCAATTTCGAAAATCTTTTAAGCCACCGGATCGACGGCTTCATCGTCGATCGTCTGGTGGGAGCAACCCTGGCGTGGAGGTTTGGTTGGCAATTCAAGGTTGAAGAGGTCTCGCCTCCGGTTTACGCCGAAGACATTCACGTGCTGTTCAGTAAGCGGACCACGACTCCCGATCTGGTGGATGGCTTCAATCAGAGTTTGAAGGAGCTGAAACGGAACGGCCAATACGCGCGCATCATCCGGGAGTATCTCTTTCCCGTCTTGTTGGCCGCGACCGTCGCTCAGCGCTGGTTTCTGGCCATCGACATCATCGGCACCATCGCCTTTGCCATCTCGGGAATACTTCTGGCGCGCCAGGGCCAGTACAGCCTGTTCGGCGCGTTTGTCTTGGCCTCGCTACCCGCAGTCGGCGGCGGCATCATCCGCGACTTGGTGGTTAACCGAGAGACTGTGGGCGTGTTGGCGAGCCCGGTCTATTTACTGGCAGTCATCGCGACTGTTTTGATCGGCTACGTCGGGTTTAATCTGGCCGAGAGAACTAGCTTAGCTCGGCAGAAAAACCCTAGCGGCGGAAGTGTTGACGAGGATTGGAGTGTCCGAGATATCACCCTCAATTCCGCCGTCGCGTTCTTTGATGCGCTTGGGTTGGCGGCCTTTACCGTGATCGGGGTCGTGGTCGCCGTCGAGAGCAGGTCGAATCCACTTTGGCTATGGGGTCCCTTGCTGGCAGCTCTAACCGGAGCGGGAGGGGGCATCTTTCGCGATGTCATTCGGAGCGACGCCAACAACCCGTTTCTGAAAGGAACGTTCTACGCCGAAATCGCCTTGATCTGGGGATTGATACTATCCCTGTTTCTCATGTGGTACGCCAATTTCCTGGACTACAAACCGGCTGAAATATCTCTGGCAGTGGTGGTGACGCTTGTCGGCGCCCTGCTCACGCGCATGGCTGTTTTTTATCTAAGGATCAAAAGCCCGATGTACTAATAAATGTGGGGTCGATTCGTGGAACTCTGATGATCGCGCTGAAAAGATGCGCAGAACCGGTCCCGGCCCGCACGAATACTTACGAATTGTGCGACTGTAAAACGAAACCGGCAATAGACGACTGTTCGGAATTATTCTTTGCGGCTTCTGGATCATACGACAAGACACACCAACTGAAATTGGGGGGTGAGCGCATGTTTGGCGAACCTAAGGAAATCCATCGAGACTTTATTCGGGCGGCCTACCAACAAGCGTTAAAGTCATACAACGAAGGCGGTCTTCCAATTGGAGCGGTGATGGTGGAGCACGGAGCGATCATCGCCGCCGGCCACAACCGCCGCGTGCAAGAAAGAGATCCGACTGCTCACGGCGAGATGGATTGCATACGCAAAGCTGGGCGCCGTTCAAGATATGACGGTGTCACGCTCTATACCACACTTAGTCCCTGTATGATGTGCTCCGGGACTGTGCTTCAGTTTGGTATAAGACAAGTTGTGGTAGGGGAAGATAAAAATTTTCCAGGTAACATTGATTTTTTACGCGCCCATGGGGTCGGCATCGTCCTGCTTGACGACCCGGATTGTATTTCGCTGATGCAGCGATTTATCAGTGAGCGACCTAAACTCTGGGATGAGGATATCGCGGGCCGAACCCATGTTTAAATGGATTATCCACCTACCGAATGCAGGCCAAACTAAGGGAGTTTCGTCCCGATCAACACAGGCTGGTAGAAAACATCATCCAGCCGTTTCACAGCGGCGAACCCTGCCTCCTCCATCAGCGTCAAAACTTTGCATGGGCTTATCGCGTAATAACGTGAGCGCATCGCGTGTGTCTGGACAGCTTTAGAAAATCCCGCCTGCGCCAGCGCGATCGCCTGAGTGCCGATGCCGCAAGAGACATCGAGGACCTTTGTTATTCTCTCAGTTGTTGCGCTTGGCGGGCGATGCTTGCATCCCCATCTTGAAAGATCAGGTGATAAAGGGGCGCCAGTCGATCGTAGAATTCGATCATGGAAGCTCAATTGTCCGAGTCGGGGGCCGCTGAAACTGATTCTCGTCTGCGACTCGAAAGCCGCTACATCGTAAGCCAGGCGCGGCCATAAGATCTATTCAGATTGAACAGTTAAGGCCTCATTGACTTCGCGGACCCGATCGATCGAATACTTTAATCCAGATCCAACGCAAATCGGATGGCTTCGTCGATTTGCCGGATTTTTTCCGCTGAGAGAACCGTGATCCGCTGCTTGATCAAAACTTTGGGCAGGGTCGTGATATCGTCCAAGGTAGCAACGCAACGGGCCGGCATACCATCGCGGCGATCCAGAGAAACTTCGACAGGAATGTTGCGTATGGTACGAGTGACGGGGGCAACCGTGACGGCGGCGCGCACCCCATACGCCGCATCGCGGCTCAAAAGCACGGCTGGACGTCTTCCGGCGGGCGGTAGCATATCAACCCACCAAACCTCACCGCGTTTCATTTACCACTTTTCTTTCGGCAGTCGTTTGGAAAGCAAGCGGGCGGCACTCTCGGCCCAGGTGAGATCTTCCGGTTGGCTTCGGTGCCCTTCGATGTATAACCGGTCCAACTCTTTCGACTGCAGGCTTTTCAAGCGCTGTTGACAAGCCTCTCGGATAAAGGCTGCGCGGCTCTCGGCGACAACACCCGCCGTAACATCGATACGTTTTAACAGCTCGTCGTCGATCGGCACCTGAATGATCTTTTTGCGCTTATTCTTCGCCATGGGATGACCTATTAAATTATGTAAGTTATTACACACAGATTAACACATGATCCGGTACGTTACAAAAGGCAAACGACTGCACACTTGAAGGCCAGCAAAGCGATCGTATGCGCTGGGGCTTGGTTCAGGGTCTTGAGAGTTTGTACCGAATGCCGCAAAGAAATTGGATTTTCGAGCTATTTTTTCGCCGGATCGTAGCCGAGGATAGGCGAGAGCCAGCGCTCGACTTCCGCGACTCGCATGCCTTTGCGCGCGGCGTAGGACTCGACCTGGTCGCGGCCGATGGCGCTGACCGCGAAGTAGCGCGCTTCGGAGTGCGCGAAGTAGAGGCCGCAGACCGATGCCGCCGGATACATGGCGAAGCTCTCGGTGAGAGTGATTCCGGTCGCTTGGTTGACGTCGAGCAGATCGAAAATGATCGGCTTCTCGGTGTGATCGGGTTGGGCAGGATAGCCCGGCGCCGGGCGAATGCCGCGATATTTTTCCGCAATCAGATCTTCCGGACTGAGCCTCTCGTCTTTGCCGTAACCCCACTCGGCGCGCGCGCGTTTATGTAAATACTCGGCGAAGGCTTCGGCCAGCCGGTCCGCCAACGCTTTAGTCATAATCGAGTTGTACTGGTCTAGATCTTTTTCAAAGCGCTCCGCCAGCTCCTGGCAACCATGCCCGGCAGTGACTGCGAACGCGCCGATATAATCGCCATGACCGCTGTCGGCCGGCGCGACATAGTCGGCGAGCGCGAGTTGCGGTTTGCCGCGCGAGTTGTCTTTCTGCTGGCGCAAGGTGTGCAGCCGCGCAAGCACTTTCGCGCGCGTCGCATCGGCGTAGACGACGATGTCATCGCCGTCGCTATTGGCCGGATAGAAGCCATAGACCGCGTTGGCCTTGAGCAGGCGCTTGCCGACGATTTCTTTCAATAGCTCCTGGGCATTCTCAAACAGCTCCCGCGCCGCCGCTCCCCGGGTCGGGTCCTGCAGCAGATCGGGATAGTGCCCGCGGATTTCCCAGGTGTGGAAGAACGGCGACCAGTCGATGAACGGCACCAGCTCCGCCAGGGGAAAATCTTGCAGCACCCGCCTGCCGGTAAACTCCGGCACGGCAATGTGGTGCTCATCCCATTCGGTGTGTAGTTTGTGGCGCAGCGCTTCATCATAGGTTAATAGCTGGGTGCCGACGCGGCTCTCGAATAGCGCGCGGATCTCTTCCTGTTCCCGGCGATTCTGCTGATCGAGCGTTTGGCGCGCATCGGGCCGGGTCAAGGCGCCGACCACCGGCACGGCGCGCGATGCGTCGACCACGTGGATCGTTTCATGTTTGTAGCTCGGCGCGATTTTAACCGCCGTATGGCGCTTGCTGGTCGTGGCGCCGCCGATGAGCAGCGGCAGGTTCAACCCGCGCCGTTCCATTTCGCCGGCCACGTGGACCATTTCATCCAGCGATGGCGTAATCAGGCCGCTCAGACCGATGATATCGGCTTTCTCCGCGATCGCGGTTTCAATGATCTTGTCTGCCGGCACCATGACGCCGAGATCGATCACGTCGTAATTGTTGCAGCTGAGCACGACGCCGACGATGTTCTTTCCGATGTCGTGCACGTCGCCCTTAACCGTGGCAAAAACCAGCTTGGTTCGATTTGCGCTGTCTTGCGCCGCCCTTTTTTCCGCTTCCAGGAAAGGCGTCAAATACGCCACCGCTTTTTTCATCACGCGGGCGCTTTTGACTACCTGCGGCAAAAACATTTTGCCCGAACCGAACAGATCGCCGACCACGTTCATGCCGTCCATCAGCGGCCCCTCGATGACCGCCAGCGGTTTGCCGTACTTGAGCCGCGCCTCCTCGACGTCCTGGTCGATAAAATCGGTAAGGCCCTTGACCAGCGCGTGCGACAAACGCTCTTCGACGGCCCCGGCGCGCCAGCCGTCGTCTTTGACCACCGCCTTGTCGGATTTTTTGACGGTCTCGGCGAACGTGACCAAACGCTCCGTCGCGTCGCTCCGGCGATTGAGCAACAGATCTTCGACCAATTCGAGCAGGTCCTTGGGAATTTCCTCGTAGACCGCCAACATGCCGGGATTGACGATGCCCATATCCATCCCTGCTTTGATCGCGTGGTATAAAAAAACCGAGTGCATGGCCTCGCGTACCGGATTGTTGCCTCGGAACGAGAAGGAAATGTTGCTGACCCCGCCGCTGACTTTCGCCAGCGGCAGATTCTGCTTAATCCAGCGGGTCGCTTCAATGAAATTGACGGCGTAGTCGTTATGCTCTTCGATCCCGGTGCCGACCGTCAGAATATTCGGATCGAAAATAATGTCCTGGGGTGGAAAGCCCACTTGCTCGGTGAGAATCTTGTACGTGCGCGCGCAGATCTCGATTTTTCGCGCCAGAGTATCGGCTTGGCCGCGCTCATCGAACGCCATAACGATCACTGCCGCGCCGTAGCGCCGCACCAGCCGGGCTTGCCCAATGAATTTTTCCTCGCCCTCCTTGAGGCTGATCGAATTGACGATGCCCTTGCCTTGCAGACACTTGAGCCCCGCTTCGATGATCTCCCATTTGGAGCTATCGACCATCACGGGCACGCGCGCGATGTCCGATTCGCCGGCGATCAGGCGAAGAAATTTTTCCATCGCCGCTTTCGAGTCGAGCATGCCCTCGTCCATGTTGACGTCGATGATCTGAGCGCCGCCCTCGGCCTGCTGGCGCGCGACGCTGACCGCTTTGTCGTAATCGCCGGACAGGATAAGCTTGGCGAACACCGGTGAGCCGGTGACGTTGGTCCGCTCGCCGATATTGACGAAGTTCGACTCGGGACGCACGTTGAGGCTTTCCAGACCGCTCAAGCGCAGGTAGGGCTCTACTGTAGGCACGGCTCGCGGCGGCTTGTCTTTTACGGCCTCGGCGATGGCTCTGATGTGGGCCGGCGTCGTGCCGCAGCAACCGCCGACGATATTGAGCCAGCCGTTGTTCACCCATTCGCAGAGCTGCGGCGCAAAGGATTCCGGCGTTTCGGGAAAACCAGTGGGCAACAGTGGATCGGGTAGGCCGGCATTGGGATGGCTGCTCATATGAACCGGCGCGATGTGCGCCAGTTCCTCGATCAGCGGGCGCATCTCCTTGGGGCCGAGCGCGCAATTCATGCCGACGCTCAACAGCGGCACATGCGAGATCGAATTCCAGAACGCCTCGACGGTCTGGCCGGTGACGCCACGATTGCTGCCGGGTTGGATAAAGGTGACGGAAGCCATCAGCGGCAGATGAATTTTGCGTTCGTCGAAGACCCTGGCGATGGCAAAAAAAGCCGCCTTGGCATTGAGCGTGTCGAAAATCGTTTCGACCAGCAGAATGTCTGCGCCGCCGTCGATCAGGCCGCGCGCCTGATCATAATAGGCCTGAACCAATTCGTCGTAAGTGACCCCCCGCGTCGCCGCACTGTGCACGTCGGTCGAGATCGAGCAGGTCCGGTTGGTCGGACCGATCGCGCCGGCGACAAAACAGCGGCGCGAGGGATCTTTCTTCGTGACCCTCTCCACCGCCCGGCGCGCCGCTTTGGCGCCGCCGACGTTCATGTCATACACATGCGGCTCGAGCTTGTAGTCGGCCATCGACACCGAGGTGGAATTGAACGTGTTGGTCTCGACGATATCGGCGCCGGCT
>Ga0075309_1000204_pt1 | contig 9412 bp, 9 predicted proteins | sample MayberryNE_Catta_4_FD_120057 | JGI IMG/M metagenome (GOLD analysis project Ga0075309, IMG submission 120057) | Natural and restored wetland microbial communities from the San Francisco Bay, California, USA, that impact long-term carbon... | ecosystem: Environmental > Terrestrial > Soil > Wetlands ... | reverse complement strand
GGAGGGTCTCGGGCGTAGCCGAGATCATCAGCGCCTGGATCCGCGGGTCGGCGACGAGCGCCTCCCAGTTGGTGGTGGCGGTAGCGGCTCCGGTCTGCGCCGCGACCTCGGCAAGCCGCTCCTCGTTGACTTCGGCCAGGTGAAGTGATGCGACCAGGGCACTATTGGCGGCAGCAACGGCCCTGATACCGCCGCACCATCCGGTGCCGATGATCCCGATGTTGAGCGGTTCCATTTCGCTTCCTTCCACATGAGCCTTTCAGGGGCGATTGGGAGCTCTACCGGGCCCCCGGTGCGCGCCGAGTGGTCCATCGCCATGGTGAGGATCAGGTTTCTGTGCCCGTCCCGGGCGGTGGCGTGCGGAGTGGCAATTCCGGTGGAGAGACGGTTGAACCATGTCATCGTCTCTTCCCGCATCGGGCCCCACAGCAGCCCATCGGAGACGTCCCCCGGCGGGTAGCTGCCGAGGAAGTCGACATACCGCTGGGAGTCCGGCTCGTACCCCTTGGACGTGTACCCGGCGGGCTGCGGGATCTGCGTCGCCAGCACCACGTCGCGATGCGTGTCCTCGATGTCGATCACCCCCTTGGTCCCGACTATCCCGATCTCCAGACCGTAGACCGCCCCTGGCCAGACCGTGGGCAGGGCCCAACTGATGTTCATGCTCCAGATGGCGCCGTCGTCCATGGTGAAGAGACCGAACGTGGCGTCCTTGGTCCTCATCTCCCCGAGTGTGGCGTCTATCGACCGGGCGTAGACCTCAACCGGCTCCCGTGGCTCCATCAGCCACATGCACATGTCCAGGCTGTGGGTGCCGGAAACGACCATCGGAGTCAGGTTGGAGCGCTCACTGGTCTTGCGCAACGTGGCATCAGGGACCATCCGATTCATGAAGGCCCGGGTGACCACACTGGTCACGTCCCCGATCTGACCGTCCCGCAGCCGCTGCTTCACCGTTTGGAATCGGCGACGGAACCTCTGGGTATAGCCCATCACGGCATCGATCCCTGCCTCCTCGATCGCGGCGAGGACCCGGGCGGATTCCACCGGGTTGGTGGCCAGGGGCTTCTCGATAAAGAGCGGCTTGCCCAATTCCACGGCGGCGAGAATCGGAGCGACGTGCTCGTTTTCGGCGGTGGCGATGATCACGGCCGTCACCTCGGGTCTGCCCAGCACCTCATCGAGATCGGCAGTGACCAGGTCGGCGTCGACGTCTTCGCCCAGCGTCTTGGCGGTATCGGCGTCGATATCGCATAGCCCGATCCAGTCAACCGCTGGATGCTCGCGGGCCAGGACCGCGCGGATCCGGCCCACCGTGCCACAGCCGACGACTGCGAGACCGATGCCTTCCCCTCTCATCGCTCGAGACCGAGCAGACGGGCGGCATTGCCGCCGACGATCAGATCGACATCCTGGGGGTCGAGACCGCTCACCTTGTTGATCAGGCCGAGTGGGTCCGACTCACCCATGTCATACGGGTAGTCGGTGCCGAGAAGGATGTGATCCGCTCCGTACTTGTCGATCAGAAACCCCAGCTGGTCGGCTTCGAACACCATTGTGTCGAAGAAGAAGCTGGAGAGATACTCGCTCGGTGGCCGGGGCAGGCCGTGTCTGACGTCCTCGCGGGCGTGATAAGCGTGATCGAAACGACCGGCATAGGCGGGCAGGTATCCCCCGCCGTGGGCAAAGACGAACTCGAGACCGGGATGACGATCCATCACCCCGTCGAAGATGAGACGCCCGGCGCAGATCGTCTCCTCTAGGGGGTGCCCGATGGTGTTGAAGAAGTAGTGGTCGGTGAACCGAGCCGGCTCGGTGAACCCGGTGGGATGGATGAAGACGACCATCCGCAGCTCCTCTACCGCGCCCCAGAAGTCCTCGAAGCGAGGACTGGAGAGCTCTTCGCCCTCGATGTGGGTCGCCATCTCGATTCCACGGAATCCGAGATCGGCCGAGCACCGTCGCAACTCGTTGACGCCGGCGGCGGTGTCGTGCAGCGGTATTGCGCCGAGACCCACGAACCGGTCGGGATGACCGGCAACCAGCTCGGCGAGGTCGTCGTTGACCGTTTGGAACGCCCTGGTGCCCAACTCACCACCGGCCCAATGAAAGAGCTGATAAGGAGAAAGGCTGATGGCCTGGATATCGACACCCATGGCATCCATGTCCGCCAGCCGGACCTCGACGTCTTCCATCTTGGGGCGGAGATCTTCTAGCTGCTTACGGTTGACTTCCTTGGTCAGCTCATTGCCGAACTGGAGTGGCTTCCGGCCAAGACGCTCGGCCTCCGGCCTGACCATCGCCGCCGCGGCGCCGCACTCCCGATGGCAGTGAATGTCTATTACCGGACCGTTGATCAAGCCGTTCTCCTCATATCATGCACAATATAGGATCACGTGACCGGAGAGCCACCAGCGTGTGCAGGAGAGCATGCTGGACGTGTCGATCTGCACACGCAATCATTCCACCCGGCCGAGGCCGGCACGACGACGGACCACCTCCATCACAGACGAGTTGTCCATATCGGCCAGACCGGTCTCCTCGCCGTCAGCCAGCGCCTGCCTGGCGACAAGGCCCAGGTCCATCGTCGCCCCCAATTCGAGCCCGTGCTCGACGATGAGCCTGGCGTCCTTGTGACTCTGCCTGAGTCGGGCGTAAGGGAACACGTGGTCACCGGCGATCATGCGGTCGCCCCAGACATCCATCACCTTGGAGTAGGCCAGGGAGTCTTTCAACACGTCGAGGGTCTTCCCGAGGTCCATCTCGGCCAGCTCGGCCACGACCAAGGCCTCGGCCAGAGCCATGCGGTGCACGGTGAGGGCATGGTTCACGATCAGCTTCATCCGGGAAGCGGAGCCGATCGGCCCGACATGATGATGGGATCGGCCTATCGCCTCGAAAATGGCGACGCCACGCAGATACGCATGCTCCGACCCACCCATCATGACGACCAACTCGCCCTTCTCGGCCACCTCGCTGTTTCCGCTGACGGTGGTGTCGGAATAGGCAACGCCAACCTTGGCGAGAGTGGCTGCGATCTCGACAGCGTCACCGGGCCGGCCGGTGGTGGTGTCGTACACATACAGCCCGGTCACAGCTGCGCCGGCGATCCCGCCTGCTCCGAGACACACCTCGCGGGACACATCGGACGTCGGAAGGGAGAGCAGTGCGGCCCAGCAGCCCTGCACCGCCTCTGCCGGCGACTCCGAGACCAGCCCCCCCTTCGCCGCGAACTCCGCCAGTCGCCCCGGGTCGGGGTCGTAGCCCTGGACCACGTGCCCGGCGGTCAGGAGGTGACCGGACATGCGAGAGCCCATCAGCCCCAAGCCGATGAAAGCGATGGCGTCGACCATCAGAATCCGTACAGGGCGGCTGGATTATCGACCAGGATGCGCCGCCGCACGTCTTCGTCGGGGGCCCACAACTCCAGTTGCTCCAGCAGGTCGGCGTCGTTGGGCTGGACCACGAACTTGTTGGGATGGGGCCAGTCGGTGGCCCAGAGCATGCGATCTGGGTTGGCTTCGATCAGCGCTTGGGCGAGAGGGACCACGTCCGGCCACGGCGGCAGGTCGCCCACTCCCAGCCGGTTCGGAGCCGAGAGCTTGACCCACGTGTTCCCCTCGGCGACCAGCTCGAGGAGGGTCTGGAACGGCGGATAACCCACGCCCTCGGCCGCGGGCATGTAGGCGAAGTGCCCGATCGACACGCGCGCATCGAGCGAGCGAAGCAATGGGAGGAGATCGGGGAGCTCATGCCCCTGGAAGAGAAATTCGACGTGCCAATCAAGAGCGCCGATCCGCTTGACCAGACCAGGCACCTCGTCCAATTCGACCGGCATGCCGCCCACGTTGTCGAGATTGAGCCGGATGCCCCGTGCTCCACGGTGGTGCAGGGACTCCAGCTCGCCGTCCGAAATATCCCCGGCGACCGCGACGACCGCCCGGGCTCGTTCGGCGATGCGTTCTACGGCGTCGAGGATCGCCGAGTTGTCGGTTCCGTACACCGAAGGCTGGGTGAGGACCACACGGTCGATTCCGAGCATGGAGTGCATCGCCAGCATGTCCCCGAGTGACGACTGTGGTGGGTTGTATCCACGACCGGGGATCATTGGGTAAGTGTTCAGAAACACATGAGTGTGAGAGTCGACAGAGCCCGGCGGCACGGCGAGATTCGCCCGCCGTGTGTCACGCACCGGGGGAAGGCAGGTCGGGATTTCGGGCATCGGTCAGTCCCGAATTGGGATGGTCAGGTGCCGCAGGGTGATCTCGATCAGGCGGTCGGAATCGCCTGCGACGATCGCCTCGATCATGTCGTTGTGATCCCTGGTGGCGGTCTCCTCGAGCAGCGGGCTCTTCCTCAGGGTGGCGCTCACGAACACCACCTGGGTGTCCTGGAGACTCTTGATCAGCGACACCAACCTCCGTGACGAGGAGGCGTCATAGATCTTCCGGTGAAATGCTCGGTTGCCCTGTACCCAAACATCCCAGGAGTCGGAGGCAGCCATCTCGTCGAGGATGAGCCTGGCATCGTCCAGGATCTCCGCTGTCATCCCCTCCACCGCTTCCCGCGCAGCCATGGGCTCCAGCACCTGGCGGATCCTCACGATCTCCTCCACCTCGGCCTTGGTCACCGCCGTGACCACCCCACCCCGGTAGCTGTCGATCCTGACCAGTCCCTCGAACGAGAGCTCGCGCAGCGCCTCCCGCGCCGGAGTAGTGCTCACGTCGTAGGTCGAGGCGATCTCGGCAAGGCTCAACCTGGTGCCGCCGACCAGATCCCCATTGAGAATCGACTGGCGGAGCGAGTCCGATACAAAGGCTGTCGCGGTACGTGGTCGCGCCGTCCGGCGAAGCACCGTCGTCGGTGCGTCCGTCTGTGGTGTCTCGATGTCGTCCACTCATCTCCTCTCAAGTCACGGGGTTGCGCAACGTACCGATCCCATCGATCGATATCTCCACGACGTCGCCCGCCTTCAGGTATCGCGGTGGATCGAACCCGATGCCGACACCCTGCCCCGTACCAGTGGCGATCAGGTCGCCCGGCTCCAGTGTCAGGACCGAGCTGAGTGTGGCGATCAGCGTCGGCACGTCGAAAATGAGGTCGCTGATCGGCGCCTCCTGGCGGAGCTCACCGTTGACCGTGGTGCGCAGCCACGATGCACCAATGTCAGGCAGTTCGTCGACAGTGGTGATGACGGGGCCGATCGGACAGAAGGTGTCAGGGCTCTTCCCCACGAACCACTGGACGTGTCTCTTCTGGAGCTCGCGCGCAGTGACGTCGTTGACGATGGTCCAGCCGAAGACGTGATCCATAGCCCCTTCTGGCGAGATGTGGCGGGCGCTTCGGCCGATCACGACGGCCATCTCGCCCTCGTAGTCGGTGGTGCCGGTTGGGTCATTGGCAAGGACGATCGACTCGTCGGGCCCGATCACGGAAGTCGGTGCCTTGGTGAAGATCACCGGATGCTCAGGGATCATCTGCTTCTCGGAGGCATCGAATCCCGAATCAGAGAACTCCTTGGCGTGGTCGCGGTAGTTGCGGCCGACGGCGACGATGTTCTTACGGGGCGCCAGCGGGGCGAGGAGGCGCACCTCGGCGACGGGCAGTCTCGATCCTTGACCAACGGCGTGCTCCGCCTTGCTCCGATCCCATTGCGCGATCAGGTCGATGGTGTCGTTGGGCAGACCCGAATCAGAGAGATCGACGACGGCTTCGCCGTCCAGCGCACCGAGACAACGCTCCCCTTCCAGCTCGAAATTGACCAAACGCACCTTCGAGATGGTACATAGTGCATCATGCATCCTGTATCTGAGTGGTGGCCGGAGCTGGGACCGAAATGGGAGCAATCCACCGCACCTAAACCGGCCCATCTCACGGTGGACATCCATTGCCACGTCGAAGTACCGGCGGCGGCCGAGATCGCGGCGCCGTTTTTTCGAATCGAGTACGACCCGAGGCTGCAATTCCAGACCGATGAGAGCACCCGTTACAACCGGGAGCTGAGGGCGACGCAGACTGCCCTGTTCACGGACACCGGAACCAGGATCGCCCACATGGACCTCCAGGGCGTGGACATCCAGGCTCTTGCGATCGCGCCACCACAGTATTTCCACTGGCTCGACGGCGAGACCGGGCCCAAGGTGAACGCGATGCAGAACGACGCCATCTTCGAGATGACCCGCGAGGCACCGGATCGATTCGTGGGGATCGCCAACCTGCCCATGGATCACCCCGAGGCGGCGGTGACGGAGATGAGACGGGTGACTGCAGACCTCGGGTTCAACGGGTTCGAGGTGAACACAGATGTCAAAGGCGGGGACCTCGACGATCGTAGGTTCGATCCGATCTGGGCCGCGGCCGAGGAGTTGCAGATGCTCGTGATCCTCCATCCCCATGGTTGGACCGAGCCAAGCCGGATGGACGACTACTACCTGATCAACGTGGTCTGCATGCCTCTCGCCTCCACCGTGGCGGTCTCCAGGATGATCCTGGGGGGTGTGTGGGAGAGATTCCCCGACCTGCGAATGCTCGTGGTGCATGGGGGTGGCTACTTGCCGTTCTACTTCGCTCGCACCGACCATGCCTACAAGGTGAGACCTGAGGCGAGACATCACATCCCGCGACCACCGAGCGAGTACCTGCACAAGCTGTATTTCGACACAACCGTCTTCTCGACGGATGCGGTGGAATATCTCGTGGGCGAGTTCGGGGCCGACCACGTCCTGATGGGAACCGACTACCCCTTCGACATGGGCCCCACCGATCCCCTCGGCTTCCTGGCCAATGCAGACCTCACCGAGCAGGAACACGCCCTCGTGGTCGGTGGCAACGCGGCCCGGCTACTCCGCTTTCCCACCGGCTAGCACCTCGATAACCGCTCCGATGTCACTCGGGCCCCAGCCATCGGCCTGCGCCTTGCGCAGAATCAGTGCGGCGGCTTCACCCACCGGCCCCGCCGGCCGCCGGACATCCGCCAGACCGAGGTCCTTGGCCATGAGGTCGACAGTGAACAACGGGCCGTGGTCACGGGCGGCCATCGGGCCTGCCTTGTAGTCGAGAAGCTTGGGGACGGCCCCATGGCGAAGCAGCTCGATGCATGAGCCGGTGTCGAGCCCGGCATCCTCCATTTCCAAGATCGCCTCTGCGATCGCCACAACGTGGGCATTGAGGAGGCGGTTTGTGATGAGCTTCATCTCGAGGCCCGAGCCGCTGGGCCCGATGTGGTGAACGGAGGAGCTGAAGACATCCAGATAGGGACGCGCCTCCTCCACTGCCTCGGCCTCGCCTCCCACCATCACGGCCAGCGTTCCCGACCGAGCGTGCACCGATGTGCCGCTCACGGGACAGTCGAGAAATCGATGACCGGCGGCGGCCGCTGCGTCGGCGATCCGCTGCGAGAGACCAACATCGATGGTGGACAGGTCCATACACAGGGCACCCGGCTCCAGGCCCTGGAACAGGTCGCCTGAGTAGACAGACTCCACCTCGGCGTCGCCCGGGAGTGAGCTCATCACAACCCGGACTGGGAGCTCGGAGACGGAACTGACGATCTCCACACCGTGCTCTCGAGCCGCATCTCGAGCTTCGGGAGCCGGGTCCAGCCCCAATACCTGATGACCCGCCGCCACCAGATGTGCGGCCATTGCCCCGCCCATACGCCCGAGCCCGATGAACCCGATCATTGCCAGCTCCTCTCCAGCGCCTCCCACACCCAGGTCGTCGCCGACCGCAATCCGGGGTGAGCAGGGGAGATGCCCACCCGGGGCCTCCCGGCGTCGACCTCGACGGTCTCCACCAACGGTCCCGGGCCACTTCGCATAACCGAGACCCGGTCGGCGAGGGTTATCGCCTCGTCGACGTCGTGAGTGACGAGCAGAATGGTGCGAGGGTCGAGCTGCCAGTGCGTCTCGAACTCCTCGTACAGCTTTCTCCGGTTGAGCGCGTCGAGATGGGTGAACGGCTCGTCGAGGAGGAGCACCTCCGCGTCGTGAGCGATGCCACGACCCAAACCTGCCATGGTCTGCTGGCCCAAGGACAGCGTGTCCGGCCTCTGGGCCCGCACCCGACCCAGACCCATGCGTCTGGTGTGGAAGTCGCGAATCTTCTGGTAGACGTCCTCGGGCTTCTCGCTGAACTCGGCGCTGATGGCTACGTTTCGCTCCACCGTCCACCAGGGAAGAAGACGCGGGTCCTGAAACACCAGCGCAGTCTTCTTCTCGTGTCGCTGCGGCCCGACGAACTCCACCCTCCCGGCCGAGGGCTTTTCCAGACCGGCCACGATCCGGAGCAACGTGCTCTTGCCACAACCGTTGGGACCAACCACGGCATGGACGCTGCCCGACTTCACCTCCAGGTCGAGACCGGCGAGGACGGGGGTGCGGACTTCGCCACCGTAGGAGAACCCGAGATTGGTGATGCGCACATTCACAATCGATTGCCATTCACACTACAAAGTATGGATTGTCTGATATATGATCGGCGCGAAGCCGAAGCCCAACGGGGCAGGCAGGCACTGGCAACTTGATCGGGAGGTAATGGTGCGACCGAGATCGAAGTGGCGATGGGCGGTGCTCATTGCGCTGATGGGTCTGGTGGTGACAGCTTGCGGTGGAGACGGTGAAGGAGGAGAAGCCGGCGACACGACTACTCCCGAGGAAGCGAGAACCGTCATCCGCTTCGCCTTTGCTCCGGACCCGGTGTGGGACTACATGAACGACAACGGGATGATCGTGGAATGGGAGGACGAGTACAACACCCGGGTCGTGACCAGCTCCACCTGGGACGAGTTCACTTTCTTCGCCGGCGGTCATGGCGACATCGTCTCCATCGGCACCCAGGAAGTGCCGGTGCTCGAACAGGAGACGGAGATCAAGACCGTCACCTTCGGCAAATACAACTTCCAGAGGTCGCCGATGATGACCCGGGCCGACACCGGGTACCAAGAGCTGACCGACGTCCCGCCGGGGTCACCGATCTGTGTCAGTAGCCCGGTCTCCAACACTCAGTTCTGGTCGGTGGCCATGAACGAGCTGCACGACATCGACTACTTCGTCGGAGGCGGCGACTACGAGCTCATCGTCAACGATCACTTCGTCAACCCGCAGAACCTGCTCAACGGAGACTGCGAGGCAGCGGTCATCATTCCCGAGGCGGCGGCGCCATTTCTCCGGACCGGTGAGATAGTGCTGATGTACGACGGGCTGATGCCGTTCCAGCTCTACAACGAGTTCTCCGGGTTCGAGAGCGACGAGGGACATGTGATGTCCAACCTCTTCTCCTCCACCGAGGAGTTCTACGACGCCAATCCAGAGGCCGCCCAAGCCTTCCTGGTGTTGTGGGAGAGGGGCATCGAGGCGTGGTCCGACCCGGCGATCCAGGCCGAGATCATCGCCACCTATCCCCAGCACTTCGC
>Ga0075309_1000202_pt1 | contig 9446 bp, 8 predicted proteins | sample MayberryNE_Catta_4_FD_120057 | JGI IMG/M metagenome (GOLD analysis project Ga0075309, IMG submission 120057) | Natural and restored wetland microbial communities from the San Francisco Bay, California, USA, that impact long-term carbon... | ecosystem: Environmental > Terrestrial > Soil > Wetlands ... | reverse complement strand
CCTTCAACAATGACGGGATGGGCGCATCCTTGGCGGTGATCCTGTTCATCGCCGTCGTCCCCATCCTGGTCATCAACGTGAGACGGTTCCGGGAGCAGGAGGCGACGAGATGACCGCCGTTGCCGAGAGTCAGGCGCCGGCGCAGGCGTCACCCGGGTCGGGTAGCCAGGTCAAGCGCCCCACCCGTTTTCCCATCTATCTCGCGGTCGGCTTTGTGGCGCTGCTGTGGACCATTCCGTCCCTGGGCCTCCTCATCAACTCGTTCCGCGAGCCGAGTTCGATCCGGGGGAGCGGATGGTGGACCGTGTTCGGCGAGGTCTTCGACTCAGCGACCTGGACCATTCAGAACTACACCGAGGTGCTCGAGGGTGGCTTTGCCAATGCCTTCGCCAACAGCTTGGCGGTCACCATCCCTGCGGTCGTCATTCCGATCACCGTTGCCGCATTCGCGGCCTACGCCTTCGCCTGGATGGACTTCCCGGGGCGGAACCTGATCTTCGTGATCGTGGTCGGCCTGCTGGTGGTCCCGCTGCAGATGGCTCTGATCCCGATCCTGCGCATCTACAGCAACTTCGACCTGGTTGGCACGTTCCCTGCCATCTGGCTGGCCCATGCCGGGTTCGGCCTGCCCTTGGCCATCTATCTGTTACGAAATTACATGGGCTCGCTGCCGTCCTCCCTCATCGAGTCGGCCAAGATCGATGGTGCAGACCACTTCACGATCTTCACCCGGCTCGTGGTGCCGCTATCGGTCCCGGTGCTCGCGTCGTTCGCCATCTTCCAGTTCCTGTGGGTGTGGAACGACTTCCTGGTGGCCCTTGTCTTCCTCGGCTACGACCCCGCAAACCGTGTCCTCACCGTCGAGCTTTCCGACCTCGCAGGCCGAGGAGAAGGCAGCCTCAACCTCCTCCCGGCCGCGGCATTCGTGACGATGATCCTGCCTCTCCTCGTGTTCTTCTCGCTGCAGCGGTTCTTCGTCCGTGGGCTTACCGCTGGCTCGGTCAAGGGATAGACCCTGCTCGAGCCCACCGAATGGCAAGCGATCCGGGGTCGCAACTGGCTAGCTCTTGCCGTCGGGACGATCGTCGCGATGTTCAGCTACTTTCCCTACGCCGCCGCGTTCATCGATACCGGCACGGGTGACCCGTCGATCGACCCCGGTCTGGTGGCTGTCGCCCTCGTCGTCGCACCCTTCGTCTTCGTCGTAGTCGGACTGGTGTCGAGGAACGCCCTCGCCCCGAAGCGGATCTTGCTGTCGATGGGCCTGCTCCTCGCCATCGGGCTCTCCCTCGGACTGGTCTCCCCGGTCCTCGGGGCCAGCGCAGGGTTCGGGGTTGGAGTCGCTCTGTGTCTCCGTCTGCCCGACATCCCGAGCCAGCTGACACGCCGTCTGGTGGCGGTCGGGCTAGGGGTCGCCTACACGATGGTGCTGCTCTTCGTCGCCCCACCAGCCGGGGTTCTCACCGGCGCCATCGTCCCCACCATCATGGTCGGATTCGCCGACGAGTACGGCGCCTGGCGGACTGGACGAGAACTTTCCAGGGGCGACGGCTAGACAGCGGTCGCGGTCGCTCCGCTCACATCAAATCCGGGCATCCCGGAAGCGATCCAGTCGTCGAGCGCCTCGTCGTTGGGAACGTCTTGACCGCGCGCCTTGGCGAGGAGGAATCGATGGTTGAGCAGATCGCAGTAACCCTGCACCGGATTGCCTCCCCTGACTTCCTGGATGCGGGCGACTGCCGGCTCGAACGATGTTGTCAGCCATTTGAACGTTCCGACGCCCTTCCGGGAAGACGACATCGGGCCGTGACTGGCGAGGAAGTAGGTGAGGTCGCTGAGTATCACCCTCGCCTGATTCTCGGAAGCCTCGATGCCGGTGAGCTCTCGCAATCGCTCCGAGTGAAAGGTCCGCCCTCCGACCTGCACCTTGAGACGAACCAGGTTCCCGGTGTCGGTCGGGTCCAGATATACGTCGTCGACCGAGAACCCGAGCTCGTTGAGGCGGGCGATGCGCTCTCGGATCCGATAGCTCTCGTCGGTGGTGATCACCAACTCCTCGTTGAGCTCAGCCCAGAGCGAGTAATACCTGGCTTCGACGTCGTCGCCGAGAGACAGGTCAGCATGGTCGATCTCGACGCCGGTCATGGCGGCGATGTCCGACATCTCACCAGCGAGGTTCATCTTCATGATCTCGAGGTCCTCCCGCCGCTGCCCGTCGGACAACGAGGGCCTGAGACGTGACGTCTCACCGTCGATCATCACCGCCTCGATGGTGGCGGCGTCGTACCGATACAGCACGTTCGAGAGGGAGCAATCTCCCCAGAAGCACCCGGCCAGATGCAGCTCGACCAGAAGGCCGGCGACGGCGTCGAGCATCTGAACCCGCCTCGGCCCGAAGCCCGGGCCCGAGACGAGATCGCGATAAGGAAAAGAGTGATCGACGTAGCGGGTGATCACGGCGGCGGATTGCTCTGAGTGTGGATCCAGCCATACCCGCTCCACGAGACCGACGGGCTCGGCGGAGCGAGTCGTGCGGTCCTCGAGGGCACGAAGCAGGTGATATTCGCCCTGAGCAAGACGCCGGGGCAGTTCCTTGATGGCGAACACGCCCTCGTCGTAGGCGACAAACGCCACGGGATGACGATGGATCCCGGTCGGCATCTCGACGACCCGGTCGTGTCCCCACTCACTCAGTGGTTGCTGCCAGGGGAGATCGAGGAAGTCCGGGTTGCCCGGCCTGATCTGGAAATGCGGTGTGCCCACGTCGACCATTCTGGCAATCAACGGGAATCGGTTGACACCAGTGCTCCCTACTTTGTATGTTTAGTAAACATTCAGACTAGGGAGCAGGGCAAACTGGTGACCGAGACGAAGCCGAGCGGAGGGTCCGGGGGGCTAACTCGGCTCTCCACCCGGGCGAAGGCCACGCACGGCCAGACCCGTCTCAACAATCTCCGCCTCGCCCTGCAGCTGGTCTACACGGACTGGCCCACCTCCCGGGCAGATCTCGCCCGTGCCTCCCATCTGACCCCCGCCACCGCCTCGGGCCTGGTGGACGAGCTACTCGACTTGGGGCTGGTTCGAGAGGTGGGCACCGCGCCGTCGACCGGGGGCAAGCCCCCGACGCTCATCGCACCCAACCCGGGAGGAAGGTCCATCATCGCCCTCGACCTCTCATCCACTGACTTCCGCGGAGCCCTCGTTGATCTCTCCGGTGAGATCGTCGCAGAGGACTCGCTTCCCGGTGCCACGGGGACCGCGGGACAACGGGTCGTCTCGGATCTCGCGCGGGTCCTCGCCGAGAGGAGCACTGCTCCCCTGCTCGGCGTGGGGATCGGCACCCCCGGTGTCGTCGACCCCGGAGAGGGTTTGGTCACTTCGGCCAACCTGGGTTGGCAGCAAGCCCGGCTGGCGGAGTCGGTGGCGGCAGGCATCGAGGCACCGGTTCACATCATCAATGACGCTCACGCTGCGGCCCTGCACGAGTACACCGTCCATGCACCTCATGTTTCCAGCCTGGCGTTGGTCAGGGTCGGGCGCGGCGTGGGGACCGGGTACGTCCTCGACGGCCACCTATACCGGGGTGACAACTCGGCCACCGGCGAGATTGGGCATGTCAGACTCGACGACAGCGACGCCAAATGCTCCTGCGGAAACCGCGGCTGCCTGGAGACGGTGGCCTCCATGTCCGCCCTGCTCACAGCTTTCGACGGTGACGGGAGCGTTACCCATGAGCGAGTGGCTGCCCTCGCCGCAGATCCATCGGCCTCTGCCGATGTCGAAAGAGCTGCCATCGCCCTCAGCCGGGGCCTTGCCCCGATCGTCGCACTCCTCGCCGTTCGTGAGCTCGTGCTGTGGGGAGAGGTGACCTCCCTAGGGGAGACCTACCGGAGCATCGTGGAACGGCAGATCCAGAGCAGGGTGTTGCCGGTCAACGCCGACCTGATCCGGGTTCGCTTCGCCTCGGCAGGAGGGGAGGCTGTCATCAAGGGCGCAGCGGGCCTGGTCCTTTCCTCCGAATTGGGAGTCGTCTGGTGAGCCTGCACGCAGGAATCGACATCGGTGCAAGCCACACGAAGGCATGCCTCATCGACGACGAGCGCATCCTCGTCGATGCCCGGATCCCGACCGATCTCCTCACCATGGAGGACACGGGCCGTCTGGCGGTGGACGTGCTCACCACAGTCCTGGCAGATGCCGGCCGTGACCTCGACAGTGTTGCTTCGGTAGGCGTCGGCGTCCCGGGCCAGGTGACCGATGGTGTCGTCCGGAACGCGGCAAACCTCGGCATCGACGACAGCGGCTTCGACCTGGGTGGCTATATCTCCTCAGCCACCCAGGTCGGCACCGTCGTCGAGAACGACACGCGGGCTGCCGCCTACGGGGCCTACGTCCTGGCTGCCTCGGGCGGCCTCCAACTACACAACCTGGTCTACATAGGGCTCGGCACCGGTGTGTCGGCGGGAGCAGTTCTCGACGGCATGGTCTATCGAGGGAGTCGCGGCCTGGCCGGCGAATTCGGCCACGTCTCCATGGGCACCGGTATCCAATGTCCCTGTGGGTCGGTTGGCTGCCTCGAGACCGTGATCGGCGCTCCCAGCCTCCGATACGCCCGGGATGGAGAGCAATCGGAATCGGTCTTCCAGTCCGCCGCCGGCGGTGATCTCATCGCCCGCGGGCTGGCCGAGCGGGCCATCGACCACCTGGCGCGGGCGATGTGGTGGCTCGCCGCGGCTTTCGACCCCGACCTCTTCTTCATCGGGGGCGGCGTGGGTGCCGGCAACCCGTCGATCAGGAGCCTCCTCGTAACCCGGTGGGAGGAGATTGCCGGCCACTCACATCTGGCACGAAGAGTTCTGGATCCAGATCGGGTCCGGATGTACGACCTGGGAGAACCGGTAGGCGCCTACGGCGCAGCTCTCCTCTCAGCCGTGCGCCCGAACCGATCGGGGAAACGAGAAGAGAAAGCGATTTGGGAGGAGGAAACAATCCCATGAGCAAACGATGGTTGATCGCAACGATTACGGCGTTGAGCCTCATCGTTGCGTCCTGCGGCGGTGATGGTGAGACCGCCACCACCGCAGGTGAGACCGCCACCACCGCAGGAGGGGCCACGACCACAGCCGCCGAGGGCGAAGCCACGACCACAGCCGGCGAGCCGGCAGAGTCCACTGGCTACGAGCACCTCGACCAGGCCATGGCCGGCGAGTTCGAAGGCACCACGGTGGAGATCGTGGCCCAGTGGGTGGAAGGCGAAGAGGAGAACTTCAACTTGGCCCTCGATCCATTCCGTGAGGCGACCGGGATCGACGTCCAGTACGAGGGGCTCCCCGACTACGAGCTGGCCCTGCAGACGAGGGTCGATGGCAACGACGCTCCCGACCTAGCCCAGATTGCCCAACCGGGCAAGATGGCGCAATACGCGGGAGACGGGGTCCTGGTCGACATCAGCGGTTGGTTCAATGTCGACAAGCTCGCAGAAGAGCAGGTCGAGGGTTTCGTCGACCTGACCATGGTCGACGATGCCGTGTACGGCGTGTACTACAAGACCGACGTCAAGTCGATCGTGTGGTACCCGGTGGCGCCGTTCGAAGAGGCCGGCTATGCGATTCCCACCACCTGGGACGAGATGACCGCTCTCAGCGATCAGATCATCGCCGACGGCAATGGCAACCCATGGTGCATCGGGATCGAGTCGGAGGCCGCCGACGGCTGGGTCGCAACCGACTGGCTCGAGGACATCGTCCTGCGGACCGCGGGGGTCGACTTCTACAACCAGTGGTGGAAGCACGAAGTGCCGTTCAACTCCCCAGAGGTGCTGGCCGCCGCCGAGCAGATGTCGGCGATCTGGTTCGCCCCGGATTATGTCTACGGCGGGAACGTGGCGATCAACGCCACCAACATCCGTGACGTGGCCAATCCGATGTTCGACCCGGCTGGACCGCAGTGCTGGTTCCAGAAGCAAGCGTCCTGGATCCCCGAGTTCTGGCCGGGGAACCGTGACGTCCCCGACCGGGCCGAATGGGAAAACCCGCCCGGAGAGGCGAGCTCGTTCTTCTATCTCCCGGGCATCGACCCCGCTGTGGGCAACCCGGTCCTGGGAGCAGGCGACATGTTCGTCATGTTCACAGATGGGGACCGGCCCGAGGTGCGGGCGCTGCTCGAGTACCTGGCCACACCGCAAGGAGCGCAAGCCTGGATCGAAGTGGGTGGCTTCATCAGCCCGAACACGACGGTCCCGACCGATTGGTACACCTCGTACCCCAACACCGACTTGGTTCCGATCCTGAACGAGGCCGACGCCTTTGGCTTCGACGCCAGTGACCTGATGCCGGCCGAGGTCGGCGCTGGTTCATTCTGGACCGGGATGGTCGACTGGGTAGCCGCCAACGGCGAAGGCACCGAGGAGATCTTCCAAGCGATCGAGGATGGTTGGCCCGCGGGCTGAGCAATCGATGAGACGAGGTCCCCGGCGGCGACGTCGGGGACCTCGCCTTGTTAGGTTGGTTGATCGGAGCTACAGGAGTTCGTTTGGCGGAGGCGGTTGAAGCTCGACTAGAAGCGAACCGACGCCCACGATGGACGATCGGGCGTGACATCTCGGTGGCCGCCGCCGTAGTCGTCCTCATCTGGCTTGGTCTGAGGGTGCTCCGCTCCGAGACGGCTCTCGACGCTCTCGGGCCCTTCGGCGGCAAGCTGGTACAGGCTCTGATCGGAATCGTGCTCGGCGTCGTGGGGATATGGGCCCTCTTCGTGGTGGCCAATTCCCTGGTCGAGCTCCTACCCGCTCGAGCGACGTCCGTGCTCCGGCCCTATCTGTTCGTCGGACCCGCGATCGCGGTGGTTTCCATCTTCCTGGTGGCGCCCGCAATCGGGACGATCATCCAGAGCGTTACCGAGGTCCCCGAGGGCGAAGGGCCCTTCTACAACTTCGTCCAGGCTTTCACCGATCCGGCTCTCCAGTTGGCGTTGCGCAACAATGCGATCTGGTTGATCCTCGCGCCGGCAGGAGCCCTCCTCATCGGCTTGGTCTTTGCCGCCCTGGTCGACCGGGTCAAGCGCGAGTCTCTGGCCAAGGCATTCATCTTCCTCCCGCTCTGCATCTCGGGAGCCGGGGTAGCCGTTATCTGGCGCTTCATCTACGAATGGCGCCCACCCGGTCAACCGCAGATCGGGATCCTCAACGCCATCGTGACCGGCTTCGGCGGGGAGCCCGTGCCGTGGCTCCAGGAGATCCCCATCAACACCCTGGCTCTCATCGTCGCCTTCATCTGGATCCAGACCGGTTTTGCCATGGTCATCCTTTCCGCCGCGATCAAAGGCGTTCCGATCGAGCTGATGGAGGCGGCCCGGATCGACGGGGCCGGCGAATTGCAGACCTTCCTCCGCATCGTGTTGCCCTCGATACGGGGATCGGTCATCACGGTGTTCACCCTCAGCGCGATCGCCGTGCTCAAGGTCTTCGACATCGTCTACGTGACCACCAACGGGAACTTCGAGACCGACGTGATCGCCAATCGGATGTTCAACGAGATGTTCCGGTTCAGGAATTTCGGCTTCGCCACCGCACTCGCCGTGGTCCTCTTGTTGGCCGTGTTCCCGATCATCGTGATCAACGTACGAAATCTCCGCCGACAAGGGATCGGGGCATGACCGCAGAAACCGCCGAAGGCTTTCCCACTAAGACAGGTGAGGCAACCACAGTGGCCACGACAACCGCGCCGCAGCGTGGTCAGTCGAGCGGGTGGCTGGCGAAGGTGTTGGTCCTCATCATCGGGGTCGCATGGACGATCCCCACTGCCGGAGTGTTCGTAAGCTCGTTTCGGGCCGAGGTCGATGTCTCCAGCAGTGGCTGGTGGACGGTGTTCGCCCACCCCTTCGACTTCACCCAGTACACGCTGGCCAACTACTCGAGGGTGCTCACCGCCGAGGACATGTTCGAGGCCTTCGTCAACAGCCTCATCGTGACCATCCCGGCCACGGTCATCCCCATCACCCTGGCCGCGTTTGCCGCCTACGCGTTCGCCTGGACCAGGTTCCGCGGCCGCAGTTTCTTGTTCGCCGTGGTGGTCGGGCTGCTGGTGATCCCGCTGCAGATGTCTCTTGTGCCCCTGCTCAGGCTGTACGGCAACTATGACCTGACCGGCACGTTCGTCGGCGTCTGGCTGGCCCACGCCGGTTTCGGGCTTCCGCTGGCCATCTACATCCTCTACAACTACATCTCTCAGCTGCCCAAGGACATCTTCGAATCGGCCCACATCGACGTTGCAACGCCCTTCACCGCGTTCACGCGATTGGTGATCCCGTTGTCCTACCCGGCGCTCGCGGCCTTCGCCATCTTCCAGTTCCTCTGGGTTTGGAACGACCTTCTGGTGTCGCTGGTCTTCCTCGGCACCAACCCGGATATCGCTGTGCTGACAGTCAGTCTGGCCCAGCTGGTGGGAAGCCGGGGTCAGGCGTGGCATCTGCTGACCGCCGGGGCCTTCGTGTCCATGATCATCCCCTTGATCGTCTTCCTGACCCTGCAGCGATTCTTCGTCCGCGGGATCCTCGCCGGCTCCGTCAAGGGTTGAGCCCCGACGGGGTGGAGAGATGAGCGTTGCCGATCCCCATTTGATGCTGGCCTTCGAAGGGACCGAGGTCCCGGATTGGCTCCGACAACGCCTCTACGAATCGCCACCGGCAGGCGTCACCCTGTTCCGGGAATGGAACATGACCTCCCCTGCCCAGGTGGCCCACCTGACCGCTGCCCTGCAGGAGGCCAATTCGTCCCCAATTCCACTGTTGATCGCAGTCGATCAGGAAGGCGGGCAACTGATCGGGCTCCCCGGGTCCACCGAATTCGCCGGCAACATGGCGATCGGGGCGACGGGCGATGTCGATCTGGCCTCTCGCGTGGCTGTCGCCATGGGCACCGAGCTTGCGGCGGTCGGCATCAACGTCAACTACGCCCCCGTTGCCGACGTCGCCACCCGTGCCGATAACCCGTCCCTCGGGATTCGATCTTTCGGGGATGACCCCCAGCAGGTGGCCCGCCTCACCGCTGCAATGGTCACGGGGTACACCAGCACCGGCGTGCACGCCACCCTCAAGCATTTCCCGGGCAGCGGAGAAGCCGCAGTCGACCCCCACTACGAGCTCCCCGTGGTGGACCTCGACCGGGAGCGACTCGAGCAGGTGGAGCTGCGCCCGTTCCGGGCAGGCATAGCCGCCGGGGCCGGGCTGTTGATGGTCGCCCATCAGGTCGTCCCTGCCCTCACCGGCAGCCCGGAGATTTCCATTTGTGCCTCGGAGAGAGGGATCAATGGCTTCGTCAGGTCCGAGCTCGGATTCCAGGGACTCGTGATCTCGGACGCTCTCGATATGGGAGCACTCGACCAGGGCCCAGCCCAGGTGATCGAGATCATCGCCATGATGCGGGCCGGGACGGACCTCCTCCTCTGTAT
>Ga0075309_1000198_pt1 | contig 9507 bp, 7 predicted proteins | sample MayberryNE_Catta_4_FD_120057 | JGI IMG/M metagenome (GOLD analysis project Ga0075309, IMG submission 120057) | Natural and restored wetland microbial communities from the San Francisco Bay, California, USA, that impact long-term carbon... | ecosystem: Environmental > Terrestrial > Soil > Wetlands ... | reverse complement strand
TCGCCCACCAGCGCAAGCACCTCGCCCCGGTGCAGTGTCAGGTCGATGCCGTCGACCGCCCTGACGACACCCCGCGTTCGCCGTGCAAGCGTGTCTGCATAGCCGCCACGAATCGGAAAATGCACCCGGAGATCCTCGAGCCGAAGGACCTCGTCGCGTGCGCCGTCCGTCATCCCTCGAGCACCTCGATCGGTGGCGCGTCCAGCGGCGCGCCGACGAGCGTCTGGGAGGGCCCGACCGCGTCGGCCGGGGCCACCGTCACCGGCGTCCCGTCGCTCTCGGGCCCGTAGAGATGGCAGGCGACGCGCACGCCACCGAACGTCGTCTCGGGCGGCACGACCTCGGTGCACACCGCCATGGCGAACGCGCAGCGCGGAGCGAACCGGCAGCCCGGTGGCGGGTGGCGCAGGTCCGGCGGCATGCCCGGGATGACGTCCAGCGTCCGCCGGTCGGCGTGGATGTTCGGGAACGCCGACAGCAGCTTCTGGGTGTACGGGTGGCGCGGGCGCCGGAAGACCTCCTGGACGGGGCCCTCCTCGGCCACGCGGCCGGCATACATGATCAGGACCCGGTCGCACGTCTCGGCGATGACCGACAGGTCGTGCGTGATGAGGATCAGCGACAACCCGAGCTTGTGGCGCAGGTCCTCCAGGAGCTCCAGGATCTGCGCCTGGACCATCACGTCGAGGGCGGTCGTCGGCTCGTCGCCGATCACGATTGCGGGGTCGCAGGCAAGGGCCATCGCGATCATCGCCCGCTGGCGCATCCCGCCCGACAGTTCGTGGGGGTACGCGGAACCCCGCTTGCGCGGGATGCCGACGAGCTCGAGCAGGTCGCCGGCGCGCTTGCGGGCTTCCTTCTCCGAGACGTTGAGGCGCTCCATCAGCGGCTCCGCGATCTGGTCGTGCAGCCGATGTACCGGGTTCAGGGCGTTCATCGCGCCCTGGAACACGATCGAGATCTCCCGCCAGCGATAGCGCCGCAAGGCGTTGTCGTTCTTCGCAACGAGGTCGATTCCGTACAGCTTCACGCTGCCCGCGACGATCCGGGCGTTTGCCGGGAGCAGGCGGATCAGCGACAGCGCGGTCGTCGTCTTGCCGCACCCGGACTCGCCGGCAATCCCGAGCGCCTCGCCGGCATCGAGCCGGAACGACACGCCGTCGACGGCGCGGACGGTGCCGCTCTCCAGCCGGAAGTGGGTCTTGAGGTCCTCGACTTCGAGCAGCGGCGCTTCCGGGTCGGCCAGCTTCGGGAGCGGCCGCAGGCGGCGCTCAGCGGCCGTGGTGACATGGGCACCCGCCGCGGCGGCTTCGCTCGCGGGCTCGAGCTCGGCGGTCATTGGCGCGCCCGTCGGCGCGGGTTGAGCATCTCGTCGAGCGCGCTGCCCAGCAGCGTGAACGCGAAGACGACGAGGACGATGCAGGCCCCGGGTGGGACGAAGTACCACCACGCCCCGAGGCTCGGCGCCCCGATCTCGCGACTCGATTCGAGGATCTGGCCCCACGATGGCTGGAGCGGGTCACCGAGCCCGATGAACGACAGCGTCGTTTCGGTCAGCACCGCGCCCGCGAAGACGAGCACGGCGTTGGCCACGATGAGGTTCACGACGTTGGGCAGGATGTGGCGGTTCATGATGTGACCGCCGCCGGCACCGATGACGCGTGCCCGGTCGACGAACGCGCGCTCCTTCAGCGAGAGCGTCTGCGAGCGGATGATCCGCGCCGTCGACGCCCAGCTCGTGATGCCGATGACGATGATGATCACGATCAGCGTCATCCGGATCCCGAGGATCTCGCGCGACGCGGAGCCGATCATGTCGCGGATGATCGACGTGAGGATGATCGCGAGCACGAACGTCGGGATCACCAGGAAGAAGTCCGTGATCCGCATCAGCACGCCGTCGGTCCGCCCGCCGATGAAGCCGCTTACGACGCCGACGATGACGCCGATGACGACCGTGATGACCGTTGCGAGCAGTCCGATCACCATCGACACGCGCGCCCCGTGGACGGTGAGGTTGAGCATGTCCCGCCGAAGTTCGTCGGTGCCGAGCGGGAACTGGAAGGACGGCGGGGCCAGCCGCGGATAACCGTTCTCGAGGCCGGTGACCGGAGTCTGCAGCGGACCGACGAGCAGGTCCGGGACCAGGGCGATGACCGAGAAGAAGACCAGGATGCACAACCCGGCGAACCCGTCGGGCCGGCGGAGCAGCCGGCGGATGAGGCCGCCGAGGCGCATGGCACGCCCCGTCCCGGCCCGCCGGACGATCGACAGCTCGGATGCGGTCACGTGCGGACCCGCGGGTCGAGGACGCCGTAGACCATGTCGGCCCCGAGGTTCGCCAGCACGACCGACACGCTCAGCAGCAGGAACACGCCCTGCAACACCGGGTAGTCGCGAGCGGTCAGGGCCTCCACGGTCAGGGTGCCGAGCCCCGGCCAGTTGAAGACGACTTCGACCGTGATCGCGCCTGCCACGACGTAGCCGAGGTTGATGGCGACCAGCGTCACCGTCGGCAGCATGGCGTTCGGCAGGGCGTGGTGGCGCAGGACGCGCCCGTCCGTGAGGCCCATGCCACGGGCGGTCGTGACGTAGTCGTCGGACGACGTCTCGATGATCGAGGAGCGCATCACGATCGCGTACTGGCCGATCAGGCCGAGCGCGACGGTTGCCAGCGGCAGGGCCAGGTGCGCCAGGAAGTCGACCAGGCGGTCGACGGGGCTGCTGTAGGTGGCGCCCGCGGTCAGCATGCCGAACGTGGGGAACCAGCCGAGGTTCGTGGCGAAGATCAGCAGCAGGATCATCCCGAGCAGGAAGTACGGCGCCGAGTACAGGATCAATGACACGCCGTTGCCGACGAAGTCGACCGGACCGCCGCGCCGCCATCCCGAGTACGCGCCGAGCGCCAAGCCCACCACGATCGCGACGAGCTCACCGAGCCCGAACAGGATGATCGTCGGCCAGATGCGCTGGGCCAGGACCTCGCCCACGGTCTGGCCGCGCGCCACGAACGAGAAGCCGAGGTCACCCGACGCGGTGGCCTGCAGGAAGCTGACGAACTGGTCCGGGAAGAGCGGGTCGTTGAGACCCCACCGTTCGCGGGTGGCCTCCAGGCGTTCCAACGTCACGTTCGGGACGCCGCGCAGGATGATCCGCTCGGGCGATCCGGGCATGGCCCGGAACAGCAGGAAGTTGATGAAGACGATCAGCAGGATCGTGATCGCCGCGCTGGCCAGGCGGCGGACGAGATAGGCGCTGCCCATGCCAGCCGGCGAGCGAGGTCAGCCGGGGAACGTCGCGGCGCGACGCTCCCCGGTCAGCTGGGTCCGGGGCAGGCGCGGAACCTGCCCCGCGGAGCTCATTCCTCCTCTTGGACGCCGGATCGGCGACGCATCATGACCAGCCCGATTGCCAGCACGGCCACCAGGGCCGCGATCCCGGCCACGAGCAGGATCGTGTTCGAGCCGCTCGAGGCAGCGGGCTCGTCGTCACCACCGGTCGGTGCCGGCGTGGCTTCGCCGCCGCCGGTCGCGCCCGGGCTCGCGGCGGCCGCCGACGGTGCCGGGCTCGGCTCGTCGGACGCCGCGGTCAACTGGGTGTAGCCCCATGGGCCATAGCCGAACAGCGGCGTGCCCGTGTCGGCGGGCTGGTTCTGCCAGTTGGCGAACTTGTCGGTCCGGTAGGCGTGCAGCTCCGAGTCGTAGTACAGGATGTGGTACGGCGCCTCGTTGTACACGAGCTGCTGCATGTCGTCGAGGATCTGCTTCCGGGCCGCCTCGTCGGCCTCTGCGCGCTGGTCGAGGAACATCTGGTCGTAGTCGGGGTTCGAGTAGTAGCTGTCGCTCGATCCGCCGATTTCCTCCGTCCGGAAGAAGTTCAGCAGCGACGTGGGATCCGGATCGCCGACCCAGCCCCACATGTAGATGTCGTAGTTGGCCGGGCCCGCCGGTGGACCGGTGACGTCCTCGATGAGCTTGCCTTCCTCGGTCACCGCGGCGTCGACCTCGATGCCGAGCTCGCCGAACCACTCGACGAGGAACGGAGCGATCGACCCGTTCTCGGACTCCGAGTCCGGCCAGGTCAGGCGCAGCGTGATCGGGTTGCCTTCCTTGTCGAGGAGCCGATTGTCGCCGTTCAACTCGTAGCCGGCCGCCTGCAGGCGCCGCTTGGCCTCCTCGATGTCGAACGTGCGAGGCGTGTCGGGAGCCACGTGCCAGCGCGTGTGGAACGGCGGGATGATCGTGTCACCGGGCACGCCATGGCCGTTGAGGACCGCGTCCACGAGCGCCTGCTTGTCGATCGCGTATCCGAGCGCGTCACGGAACGCGACGTCGGACAGCGCGGGGGTGGAGCCGCCGTAGCCCTCCTTGGTGCCGCCGGTATTGAACGACAGCTCCGTGTAGCCGTTGGCGAAGCCTTCGACAGTGGCGATGTCCTCGACACCCTCGAGGGCGTCGAACTGGTCGCCGTTGACGCCGCGCACGTAGTCGATCTCGCCCGTGCGCAGCGCCTGGACCATCGTGTCCGGGCTGGCGAAGTGCTGGAGGATCACCTCGTCGGCTGCTCCCTGCTGGCCCCAGTAGTTGTCGTTGCGAGCGAAGCGGATGAACTCGCCCGGTGTCCACTCCACGGCCACATACGGGCCGGTGCCAACGACCGGCGGCTCGTTCTGGAAGAAGCCCTCGGCGGTGACGTCGCCGATCTGCTCGATGGTGTGCTGGCTCCAGATGTGCTTCGGAAGGATCGGCACGTAGGCCTGCAGCAGCAGCGTGTTGGGGAATTCTGTGGTGACAACCAGCGTCTGCTCGTCGGGCGCTTCGACGGACGTCACACCGGCATTGGTGAGGTAGCCGTCGAGGTATCCCTCGCCGAGGTAGCCGTTCGTCGTCTCCTGGCCGTCGAGCACGAGCTGGTAGGTCCAGCGAGCGTCCTCGGCTGTCGCCGGCTGACCGTCCGACCAGAGCATTCCGGGCCGGATGTTGAAGGTCCAGGTGAGGCCGTCGGTCGACTGCTCCCACGACTGGGCAAAGCCCTCGACGGGTTCGATGTTCTGGCCCCAGCCCACGAGCGTGTCGTAATTCAAGGTGAACACCTCGAAGTCGGCGACGACGACCGAGTTGAACGGGTTGAGGACCTGCAGGTCCTGGTCCGTGCCGGCTCGCAGCACCAGCGGTTCACCGTCAGCAGCCAGTGCCGGGGCGGACCCGGGTACCAGGAGCGCGGTCAATAGCAGCAGCGCCGCGAGCGTTCGAAGCACCCGGGCACGCAGGGGTGACGCCATATCGTGGTCTCCTCCTCTGCGGGGCCGCCGGACACCCCCTGTGACGGTCCCAGTCACCCGGCCTCTCGGTCGAGTGCGGGGGAGCGTGGCACAGCCACGCCCGCGGGTGCAAGCGCGGCCCGCATCACGCGTCACACTGCCGTGCGGAGTGCGTCGCGGTCGACGCGGAAGCCCTCGATCTCCGGCGCCGACGGCGTCGAGCCGTCGATCACCAGCTCGGCAAGGATTCGACCGAGCACCGAAGCGAACTTGAAGCCGTGTGCTGCGCCGAGCCCGACGGCGACACCGTGAGCGTCGGGCAGCCGGTCGACGACGAAGTCACGGTCTGGGGTCAGCGTGTAGAGGCAGGTCCGCGTCAGGATCGGAGGGCCGAGCGCCCCGGGCAGGTGCTCCGCCATGAACGCCTCGACACGCGCGAACGCGGCCTCGTCGCGGTCGAAGGTGCGGGTCTGCGGCGTCACCACTTCGCCGCCCAGGTCCTGGGCGACCTTGGGCCCCGGCTCGCCGTACGTCGGAAACCCATAGAAGCACGGCTCGTCCTGCCAGATCCAGATCGGGAACCGGTCCGGCTCGTAGGCGGCCGGGTCCGGGCAGGCGAAATAGGTGACCTGCTCCTTGGTGACCGTCAGGGGCAGGCGGCGGTCGAAGCTCGCCAGGAGGTCGTTGGTCCAGGCGTCGGCAGCGATGACGATCCTCGGCGTCCGGTAGGTCGTTCCGTCCGCGGTGACGACGTCGTGCGCTCCGCCACTCGCGTCGCGGATCGCCGTCACCGCCGCGCGCTCGCGTAGCGTCGCGCCGCGGCGCACGGCGAGGTCCCGATGGGCCCGGTTGCCGCGGATGGGGTCGGCGATGCCGCCGTCGGACTGAAAGAGGCCCGTCGTTGCCTCGTCGACCTGCCACTGCGGCCAGCGCCGGCGGATCTCGTCCGCCGCGAGCAGCTCGAACGGGATCATCTCGGCGCTGAGGCTGCCGGTGTAGTCCTCGATCGCATACGTGGAGCCCTCCGGCCACAGGTCCAGCCCGCCGGTGACGGTCACGACCCGTTCCCCGGACTCGGCCTCCACCTCCGCCCAGGACGCGTAGGCGCGGCGTGCCAGGCGGACGTAATCGGGCCGATGGTAGGAGTAGCGGATGATCCGGCTGTGGTCCTGCGACGCGCCGTTCGGGTGGCCCACTTCGAACTGCTCCAGGCCCAGGACGCCGCTGCCGAGCCTGGTGCTCAGCCAGTACGCCGCGGCCGAACCGATCGCACCGAGCCCGATGACGATGGCGTCCCAATCGCGCCGATCCTCGCCCACGTCGGTCATTCCAGGTCGTACGCCCGGTGCTCGACCAGTTCGACGCGCCCGCCGACCTCGATCCACCCGTCGCCCGGTGTCCGAACGTGGAGCTCCGAGCCCACGCCCTGGCGGATCGTCAGGGGGCGGCCAAGCCGCTCGCCCATGAGCACGGCCGCCGCGCCGGTCGCCTCGTCCTCGGCGATCCCGAGGTCCGTCGGGAAGAAGCGCGCCCGGACGCGTCCCGCGGGTTCGTCCTCCCACGCCCAGATGTAGTGACCGGGCTCGCCCATCGCCGGCGACGGGAAGGACTCGACGTCCGAAGGGGTGTCGAGGCGATCCGGTTCCGGTATCCCGGCCACCCAGTCGGCCCGCGCGCGGATCCACGCCAGCTCGCCGTCATGCCACGCGGCCACGTCGCCGGACGCGCAGCGGATGACCGAGACATCCTCGCCGAGGTTGCGCAGGAGCCACGATGTCCCGACCGTGGGGTGCCCGGCAAACGGCAGCTCGACCGCCGGCGTGTGGATGGCCACCGCGGCCGCCCCATTGGCGATGCTGTCGACGAACACGGTCTCGCTGAACCCGAGGCCGGCGGCTACGGCCTGACGCCGACCCGCTTCGATCACGGGGCCTTCGGCGAACACGCCGAGCGGATTGCCGCCGCTCCCATCCGGACCCATGAACACGCGCAGCACGTGAAGCACCGTCACGGCACGCCGGCACGGCGAAGTGCGACGCGCTGGATGCCCATGATCGACACGGCATCGCTGATGCGCCCGTCGGCGGTCATCGCCAGCGCGTCCGCGAAGGGAACCCAGCGCACGTCCAGGTCCTCGGTCGGGTCGGGCGTCGCCGTACCGTGGGTCAGTCCGGTGGCGAGCCACAGCCGGCCGCGCTCGTCGGTGATCGAGTTCGACAGGGCGTAGCTCCCGATCTCGGTCCAGTCGGCCGCCTCGACCCCGGTCTCCTCGCGCAGCTCCCGACGGATGCCGTCCAGGGGCGCTTCATCGGGCGGGACGCCACCTTCAGGGATCTCCCAGGAGTACGCATCGAGCGTGTAGCGGTGCTGGCCCACGAGCAGGATCCGATCGGCATCGTCGAGCACGACGACGCCCGACGCCGCGTTCCGGAAATGGACGACGCCGTAGATCCCGGCGCTGCCGTCGGGCCGGGTGACCTCGTCGTGCCACACCACGATCCAGCCGTTCTCGTAGGCCACCCGCCGGGACAGCCGGGTCCACGGCCCGCTCGTCATCGGCTCATCCCTCGCTCCGTCGTGCACCGGCAGATCGTAGCGGGACCTAGACTCGGTCCGTGGCCACCATCGATCCCGAGCTGGCGCGGCCCGCGAGCCCGCCGCGCCATGACGTGATGACCGAGTGGGATGTCCGGGTCCCGGTCCGCGACGGCATCGAGCTCTCAGCGAACATCTGGCGGCCCAGTCCACAGGCGGGATCGTCCGACACGCGCGTTCCGGCGATCCTGGAGCTCATCCCCTACGGCAAGGACAACTGGCGGCGCAACGTCGACGTCGGACGAGGCGAATACTTCGCCCGGCGTGGCTACGCGTTGTGCCGGGTCGACGTCCGCGGGACCGGCAGCTCGGGAGGCGTCGCGCTCGACGAGTACACCGAGGACGAGACGCGCGACGGGTTCGAGTGCGTCGAATGGCTGGCGGCCCAGGACTGGTGCGACGGGAACGTTGCGATGTGGGGCATCAGCTACGGCGGGTTCACCTCGATCCAGGTGGCCAAGCTGCGCCCGCCCCATCTGCGCGCCATCGTCCCGATCATGGCCACCGACGACCGCTACACGACCGACGTCCATTACATCGGTGGCTGTGTCACGGCCAGCGAGCTGAGCCAGTACGCAGTGAGCCAGGTGGCCATGAACGCGATGCCGCCCGACGTGGAGTTCCGGGGCGACGGCTGGCTGGGCGAGTGGCGGGCACGGCTCGACGCAACGCCGCCTTGGCTGTTCGAATGGCTGCGCCGGCAGCGCGACGGCCCCTACTGGCGACCGGGCTCGCTTGCCCCGGACTACGAGGCGATCGAGGTGCCGATCCTCAACATCGGCGGGTGGATGGATTCGTACGTGGACGCTGCGCTTCGGATGCAGGCACGGTGCACGGCGCCGTCGCGGACCATCGTGGGCAACTGGGTCCATGAGATGCCCGCCGAGGCGACGCCCGGCCCGAACGTCGACGAGCTGCACGAGATGGTGCGGTTTTTCGACCGCTGGCTGCGCGGTGCAGCCGACGAAGCCGCTGACCCGCCGCTGACCTGGTTCGAACGCGATTACGCGCCACCGGAGCCGTTTCCGAAGTCGTGGCCCGGCCGATGGCGTTCGGCCGAGGCATTCCCCCATCCGTCCGCCGACCTGCAAACCTTGGCGTTCGCCCCGGGTTCGCTGCCGCGCGCCGGTCGGCTCTCGCACGCCGCGCCCGCGGAGGCGTTCGTCGAACGCTATCGCCACCGGGCGACGACCGGGACCCGGGCCGGGCTGTCGTGGGGGGCCGGCAGCGCCCCCAACGGCCTGGCGCGCGACCTGCGACCCGACGAGGCGTTCGGGCCCGTCTTCACGTCCGAGCCGATCGATGGGCCGATCTCGATCCTCGGCTTTCCCGAGGTGGTGCTCCACCTGGCCGCCTCTGCGCCGGTGGCCACGGCCGTGGTCCGCCTCGCGGACGTGGCCCCGGATGGGACGTCCGCCCAGGTGACGGCCGGCATCCTCAACCTGACGCATCGTCGCTCGCACGCCGAGCCGGTGCCGCTCGAGCCGGGTCGCGTGGAGGAGGTACGCGTCCGGCTGCGCGGCGCCGGCTACCGCTTCGCGCCGGGCCACCGCATCCGGGTGTCGCTGGCATCGTCGGCGTGGCCGGTCGTCTGGCCGTCGCCGTTCCTCGCCGATTTCGAGCTCCATGCCGGCGGTGCCACCCCATCGCGC
>Ga0075309_1000197_pt1 | contig 9530 bp, 11 predicted proteins | sample MayberryNE_Catta_4_FD_120057 | JGI IMG/M metagenome (GOLD analysis project Ga0075309, IMG submission 120057) | Natural and restored wetland microbial communities from the San Francisco Bay, California, USA, that impact long-term carbon... | ecosystem: Environmental > Terrestrial > Soil > Wetlands... | reverse complement strand
GCGGCGAGCGCGAGCAGCGCGAAGAGGGCGAGGGGGCGTCCCAGGGAGTCCGCGCGCCGCGTCACGTGCGGATGCTACGCCGCCCGGGGCACCGCCCCGCCGGGACTTCCGTCCCGGGACCTCGGGCTCAGCGTGTCCAGAGGTGGATGACGGCGTAGGCGCGCCACGGCCGCCATCGCTCGGCGTGCTCGAGCATCGACCGCTCGTCGTCGGGCAACCCGAGCCGCCGGAACCCCCGACGCACCCCGAGGTCGGTCACCGGGAAGGCGTCGCGATCGCCGAGCGCACGCATCGCCACGTACTCCTCCGTCCACGCGCCGACCCCTCGGATCGCCCGGAGCCGCTCGCGGGTCGCCGTGAGATCGGCCTCGCCGGAGAGATCGAGCTCGCCGCTCTCGACGGCACGGGCCACCTCGACGATCGCGTCGGCCCGGGCCCGTGGCATGCCCAGCCCGTCGCGGGGCGCATCGGCGAGCCGGGCCGGCGTCGGGAACACCCGGACGACCGTCCCGAGCGGTTCGGGCAGCGGCTCACCGAACCGCTGCGCGATACGTCCGAGCGTGGTGCGAGCGCCGGCGACCGACACCTGCTGCCCGACGATCGCACGGACCGCGATCTCGAACCCGTCGACCGCACCCGGAAGGCGCATGCCGGGCGCCGAAAGCACGACAGAACGCAGCGCCGGGTCTTCACCGAGCGTCGCATCGATCGCCCCCGGATCGGCATCGAGGTCGAGCAGGCGGCGAACGGCCCGCTCCACGGCTCCCGGCGCCCCATCTCCCCGGATCCACATCGTGACGAACGGCTCCGAGGGGTCGGGTTCGACCTCCACGACCGCCGGGGCACCCGTCGGCATGCGGATCGATCGCGCGTACCTGCGGCCCTCGACGGCCTCGCACCCCGCGATGGCGCGCGAGCCCAGGAACCCGAGCAGGTGACCCTCGGCGAGCGGGGTGCGGTGGTCGAGACGCCACGCCCGGACGTCGCTGTGATCTGCGCTCACGTGTCTCCCTTCGGGCGTGACGGGCTCGAGACGATCGGTCCCGTTCCGGGCGCAACCGGTGCTTCCCTGCTACCGTCGACGGGAACCGAGGGGGAGTATCCCCCGAGACGTCGCCGACAGCCCGGCCTCGCAGCCCGGTGGCGTCGGCCGCCGCTTCGCGCGGCTGCCGGAGAGACCTTCGGTCCGAACGAGCACGCCGGCGCCGTTGCGCCGGCCGGATCGAAGGGAAGGTTCACGTGGTGGACGTCGGCATCTGGGCGTGGGTCGGGTTCCTCTGTCTGATCCTGCTGCTGTTGGGGCTCGACCTGTTCGTGTTCCACCGGGAGGCGCACGAGGTCTCGTTCCGGGAAGCCACGAAGTTCAGCATCTTCTGGATCTCGCTCGGACTCGCGTTCGGCGTGGTGGTCTACCTCTGGCTCGGGGCCGAGGCCGGCGGCGAGTACCTGGCCGGCTACCTGATCGAGAAGAGCCTCTCGGTCGACAACATCTTCGTCTTCGCCCTGATCTTCACGTACTTCGGGGTGCCGCAGAAGTACCAGCACCGCGTGCTGTTCTGGGGCATCCTCGGCGCGCTCGTGTTCCGGGCGCTGTTCATCGCGGGCGGGGCGGCGCTGCTCGAGCGTTTCCACTTCACGATCTACATCTTCGGCGCCTTCCTGGTGCTCACGGGCATCCGCATGGCGCTGCACCGCGACCAGGAGGTGCACCCCGAACGGAACCCAGTGCTGACGCTGTTCCGCCGGGTGGTGCCGATGACGGCCGAGTACCACGGGCAGCGCTTCACGGTGGTCGAGGCCGGGAAGCGGATCGCCACGCCGTTGATGGCCGTACTGGTGCTGATCGAGACGAGCGACATCCTGTTCGCGGTCGACTCGATCCCGGCGATCTTCGCCGTGACCGACGATCCGTTCATCGTGTTCACGTCGAACGCGTTCGCCATCCTGGGCTTGCGAGCCCTGTACTTCATGCTCGCCGGCATGATCCATCGCTTCGTGTACCTGAAGCTGGGGCTCGCGGTCGTGCTGGTCTACGTCGGTGTCAAGATGATCGTGAGCTCGGTCGTCCACATCCCGATCTGGGCCTCGCTGGCGTTCATCGCGATCACGATCACGGTCTCGATCGTGGCATCGCTCAGATCGACGAGCCGGGAAGCGGCCCGACCTGCCGGGTCGGTCGAGCGTTCCCCGGCCGGGGCCGACGAGGAGGCGAAGAGATCGTGAACGTGCTGTTCGCCACCGACGGCGAGGAACCCTCCGAACGCGCCTGCGCGATGCTCTCGCGCATCGCCGACCCCGCACGCACCCACGTCACGGTGCTCTCGGTCAACGACTTCGACGTCGCGATGCGCGAGGCCCAGCTCCGGGGCCACTACTCGCCCGAGGCCGGGCAGGAGGCGGCACAGCGCGCGGTCGACGAGGCGGTCCCGGCCTTGGCCGCGGCGGGGCTCGACGACGTCGAGGGCCTGGTCGTGGCCGGCGACGAGGCGAGCGAGATCGTGCACGCGGCGGAGACGCGGGATGCCGACCTCGTCGTGGTCGGCAGCGGCAAGGAAGGCTGGCTCGACACGGTGGTGCTCGGGAGCGTGAGCAGCTCGGTGCTGGCCGGCTCCCCCTGCCCGGTGCTCGTGGTGCATCGAGCCCCCGAAGGCGACCGCCACGTGCAGGTCGTCGTCGGGGCCGACGGCTCCGACGGCTCGAACCGCTCGATCGCGGCCTTCGCCGGCCTGGCCGACCCGGGCCGATGCGAGGTGGCGGTGATCACCGCCGCGCGACCGCTCGCACTGCCGCCCGGCGGGCAAGCCAGCGAGGCCGGTCTCGCACAGGACATCGCAGACGAGGAAGCCACGCTCGCGCACCGCCACGCGGATGCGGCGTCGAGCACGCTCGCCGACGCCGGCTTCCATGTCGAGTCCGAGGTCGTTCCCGGCGGGGCCGCAGCGGCGCTGCTGGAGCAGGTGCAGCGGCGCGACGCAGATCTCGTCCTCGTGGGCGCCCGAGGACTCGGCCGGTTCCGGGCCAAGGTGCTCGGCTCGGTGAGCGACCGGGTGCTGCGGCACGCGCCGGCGACGTTGATCGGCCGCTGAGACCGCCGGGCCACGCCCGGCCCGTGCTCCCGTACCGCCTCGACAGGGGATTGCGCCCCCCATCGGTAAGTGGTAGCTTACGGATTCGATGGCACACACCGCGACCGCCGAGCACGCGTTCGACGCGCTGGGGGACCCCACCCGGCGCCATGTCTTCCGCTTGCTGCACGGCGGCGAGCGATCGGTGGGCGAGATCGCGGCACGGCTGCCCGTGAGCCGGCCCGCGGTCTCCCAACACCTGCGGGTGCTGAAGGAGGCGGCGCTGGTGAGCGATCGACCCGACGGCGTGCGTCGCCTCTACTCCGTGCGCCGCACGGGGCTCGAGGCGCTGCGGGCAGAGCTGGAGACCATGTGGGACGACGCGCTGTCCGCGTTCGCGGACGCCGCCGACGACGAGGATCGCCCGCAGGGCGCTCGTCGCGGAACCGGAAGGAGCGAGCGATGATCGAGCCGATCCACCGCACCGTCACCGTGGGCAGGGACCACGACGAGGCCTTCCGATTGTTCACGGCCGAGATGGGCTCGTGGTGGCCGCTGGAGACGCACGGGCGATCCGACGAACACGACGAGGTGAAGACCGAACGGCTCGTGTTCGAGGAACGGGTCGGCGGGCGCATCTACGAGGTGCTCTCGAACGGCGTCGAGGCCGATTGGGGCGTCGTCACCGCCTGGGAGCCGCCGTCACGCATCGTGATCGACTGGAACCCGAGCCCCCAGGACCGGCCGTATACGGAGGTCGAGGTCACGTTCACACCCGCCGCCGAAGGAGGTACCAGGGTCGACCTGTTCCACCGGCACTGGGAACGGCTGGGCGAGGAGGAAGGGCAGGCGCTCCGCGCGAACTACGAGCCCGGGTGGACCTACGTGTTCGACGAGCGGTTCGGCGCGGCCGCCGGCTGATCGCTCACCGCGCCCGTTCGTTGCTGGCGGCTCGGCTCACGGTCTCCTCGACGCGCTTGGCCCTCGTCTCCGCACGCTTGGCACCCTCGATCCATGACAGCATCATCTTCCGTGCGCTGGGGGGGAACCCATCCCAGTTCGCCCGGGAGCCGTCGTGGCGCTCGAACGCCTCGAGCAGGTCCGGGGGGATCTCGAGCGCTTCGATCCGGTCCAGGGCGTTCCAGGACCCGTCGGCCTTCGCACGCTCGATCGCTTCCCGGCCGGGCGCCGCGATGAGTCCCTCAGCTTCCAGCTCCTCGATCCGTGCCTTGTTGGTGGCCGACCAGCCGCTCCCGCGCTTGCGGGGCGCCATCCACTGGCGGTACCGGTCTCCGTCGATGCTGCCCGCCGTGGAATCGATCCACCCGAAGCACAGCGCCTCGCGGACCGCCTGGTCGTAGCTCAGCGAGCCGGTGGTCGCACCCTTCCTGTGGATCACGAGCCAGACCCCCCGGCCGCGCCCGTGATGGCGGGAGAGCCACCGGCGCCACGCGGCGCGGTCGGGAAGCTCGAGCAGCTCGGGTTCGCTCACGCCGGGGAGTGTCGCATCAGGAGCCCGCGGCGTGCACCGCCGGCAACCGGACCTCGAACGCCGCTCCCCCGTCTCCCTCGAGGACCCGTACGGCGCCTCCGTGCGCCTCGGTGATGGCGGCGACGATGGCCAGGCCGAGCCCGGCACCCCCCGTCTCCCGCGATCGAGCTCCGTCGTCACGGTAGAAGCGTTCGAACACGCGGCGGCGCGCCTCCGGCGAGAGACCGGGGCCCTCGTCGGACACGGTGACGAGTACGTCGTCGCCCTGCCGGATCACGCGCACGTGGGCGGGCGTGCCGTCGGGGGTGTGCACACGGGCGTTGTCGAGCAGGTTGTCGAGCACCTGGCGCAGCCGGCCGGCGTCCCCGTCGACCACGACCTCGCCCTCGATCTCCAGCGACACCTCGCGGCTCGGATCGATCGCCCGCGCCGCGCCGACGGCCTCGCCGGCGACCGTCCCGAGGTCGACGCGCTCGAGCTCGAGCGGGCGGCCCTGGTCGAGCCGTGCCAGCAACAGCAGGTCGTCGACGAGCACACCCATGCGAGCGGCCTCGGTCTCGATCGCCGCCATCGACCTGGCGAGATCCTCGGGCCGAGCCTCGGCGCCGCGGCGGAACAGCTCCGCGTAGCCGCGGATCGACGTGAGGGGCGTCCGAAGCTCGTGCGACGCGTCGGCGACGAACCGACGCAGCCGATCCTCGCTCCGGGTTCGCTGCTCGAACGCGGCCTCGATCTGGGACAGCATGCCGTTGAGCGCCATGCCCAGCCGTCCGACCTCGGTGGCGGTCTCGGCCGGCGCCACGCGACGGGAGAGGTCGCCCGCCGCGATCGCGTCGGCCGTCGCTCCCATGTCCTCGAGCGGCCTCAGGCCGAGGCGCACGAGCCACAGGGCCAGCCCGATCGCCGAGGCGAGGACGAGCGCGCTCGCCACGAGCTCGACGCCCAGCAGCTGCCGCAGCGTGGCGTTGGTCTCGGTGAGCGGGACCGCGACGATCAGCGTTCCCAGGCCGGGGAGCGTCGTGGCGAGCGCCCGCCACGACGTGCCCCCCTCGCCCACGGTGAAGCCGACGGTGCGATCGTCGCCGCCGGCCGGGAGATCGGCCGGCAGCGGCGCCGGCACGGCTTCCTCGTAGCCGAACGTGGTCGCCGCCACCACCTCACCCTGCTCGCTGCGGAACTCCGCGTACGTGCCGGGCGGCACCACGACCCCGGGGGGCGGCTGGCCGAACGACCCACCGTCGGTCAGGGCCGTGGCCGCGAACGGCCGCGCCGCGGTGAGCTGCTCGTCCACCCGCCGCTCGAGGAACGTCCGCGTGAACTGGAACGTCGCCACGTTGGCCACCAGGAGCCCCGCGGCCACGAGCCCGACGGTGACCAACAGCAACCGGGCGCGGAGCGACACGACCTACTCCGGCGGCAGGCGCAGCACGTAGCCGACGCCACGCACCGTGTGGATCAGGGGCGGCTCGGCGGCGTCGACCTTCTTGCGCAGGTAGCTGATGTACGTCTCGACGATCGCGGGATCGCCGCCGAACTCGTAGTGCCACACGTGGTCGAGGATCTGCGCCTTCGAGAGCACCCGCCGAGGGTTCATCAGCAGGAACCGAAGCAGGCTGAACTCCGTGGCCGTGAGCTCGATCGAGCGGTTCCCGCGCCGAACCTCGTGCGCGTCCTCGTCCATCTCGAGGTCGGCGAACCGCAGGCGGTCGACCGCGGGGATCGCGCCCTGCACGCGCCGCAGGACCGATCGGATGCGCGCCACCAACTCGTCGAGGCTGAACGGCTTCGTGACGTAGTCGTCCCCGCCGATCGTGAGGCCCCGGACCTTGTCCTCCGTCGCGTCGCGCGCCGTGAGGAATACCACCGGCGTCGGCCGGCCGCGGTCGAGGAGCCGGCGCTGCACCTCGAACCCGTCGACGTCGGGCAGCATCACGTCGAGCACCATCAGATCGGGACGGAACGACTCGACCGCGGCGAGCGCCTCCCTGCCGTCGTGCGCCGAGGCGACCTCGAACCCCTCGTAGCGCAGCGCGGTCGTGACGAGGTCGGTGATGTTGGACTCGTCGTCGACGACGAGCACACGGGCGGAACCGTGCGAGGAGGGCTCGGCTGCAGCCTCGTGCGTCATCTCGGCGCGAGCGTAGCCGAGGCCGCTGGGAAGAACCTGAGAGCCTGCGTGGTCGGCGGCGCAGCGTTTCGCATCGCCGGGGCGGCGGTAGCATCCCGTCGACGACGGGAGGGCGCGCTGGATCTCGACACGACCGGACTCGCATCGCTCGGCATCGCGTTCGTCCTCTCCTCGGTCATCGGGATCGAGCGCGAGCTGCGCCAGAAGAGTGCGGGGCTGCGGACGCACACGCTCGTGGGCGTGGGCGCCGCGCTGTTCACGCTCGCGGGCTGGTACGGCTTCGGGGGACGATCGCTCGGCACCGACGCCACCCGAGTCGCATCGCAGGTCGTGACCGGCATCGGCTTCATCGGCGCCGGCGTGATCTTCCTGCGGCGCGACGGGGTGCGGGGACTCACCACGGCCGCCACGATCTGGCTGACGGCCGCCGTCGGCCTCGCCTCGGGGGCGGGCCTGTGGATGCTCGCGATCGCGGCGACCGCGATCCACATGGTCGTCGCGTTCGTCTACACACCGCTCGTCCGGCGGTTGCCCACGTCGCAATATTCGCTCACGACGTTCGAGGTGAGCTACCACGACGGCCAGGGCATCCTGCGGGAGGTGCTCTCGGCCACGACGGACCTCGGCTACGTCGTCTCGAACCTCGATCTGGCTCGCGCGGACGAGCCCCGCGACATCGTCACGGTCACCCTCGACGCCGAAGGGCGGCGGCGGCCCGAGGAGCTGATCGAGGCGCTCCAACAGGTCGGCGGGGTGATCGACGTCCGGTCCACCGGGTCGCCCGAGTGAGGAGACCTCACACGGCGCGGCGATAGAGCCGCACCGAGAGCGCCCCGAAGACCGCGATGATCCCGACGCTCCAGGCGAGCGACGCGATCACGTCGCCCGCCGCCGGCCCGCCGAGGGTGAGGGCCCGCACGGCCGAGGCCGTGACCGACACGGGCTGGTGCTCGGCCCAGGGCTGCAGCCACGAAGGCATCGTGTCGAGCGGCACGAACGCCGTCGAGGCGAACACGAGCGGCGCGAGCACCGGGAACGAGGCCGCCTGCGCCGTCTCGGGGTCGCCGACCGCAAGCCCGATCGTCGCGAAGATCCACGACAGCGAGAATCCGAACAGCAGCACGAGCCCGCCCCCGGCCAGGAACCCCCAGACGTCGGTGTGGATCCTCCATCCCACCAGGAATCCGACCAGCGCCATCAGGGCGACCACGAACACGTTGCGCGCGAGATCGGCGAGTGTACGACCGGACAGCACGGCCGAGCGCGCCATCGGCAGCGCGTGGAACCGCTCCATCAGCCCGCTCTTCATGTCGGTGGCCAGGCCGATCGCCGTGGCGATCGCGCCGAAGACCACGGTCTGCAGGAAGATGCCCGGCATCAGGAAGTCGACGTAGGGCACGCCGGGCGGCAGGCTCGCCCCGATGGCGCCGCCGAACACGTAGCGGAACATCACCACGAACACGATCGGCTGGATCGTCGAGAAGACCAGGAGTTGCGGCACACGGCGGTACGCGATGAGGTTCCGCTGCACGAGCGCGAAGGTGTCGCGCACGGTCGCGAAGGGGATGCGACGGTCGAGCGCGGCCTCGGCGGGCAGTTCGACCGTGCCGGCGCTCATGCGGCGCCTCCCTCGGCCGGCTCGTCCGGGTCCGCGGCCTCGGCGCGGTGGCCGGTGAGTGCGAGGAACACGTCGTCGAGGCTCGGCTCGCGCACCGCCAAGGTCGCGGGTTCGACGCCGTCCGCATCGAACCGTCGCAGCACGTCGACGAGCACGTGCGCGCCACGGTTCGAGGAGACCCGAACGGTGCGATGCTCTCGCTCGATCTTGCCGAGCCCACCGTCGGCGAGCAGACCCACCGCCCGTTCGGCTACCGCCTCGTCGGCGAAGCTCATCTCGACGACGGTATCGCCCATCTCGGCTTTGAGACGGGTCGGTTCGTCGTTCGCGATGACCTGGCCGCCGTCGATCACCGCCACCCGCCCGGCGAGCTGGTCGGCTTCCTCGAGGTACTGGGTGGTGAGCAGCACCGTCGTTCCCTCGTCGACGAGCTCACGGATCATCGCCCACAGCTCGTTGCGGCTGGTGAGATCGAGCCCGGTCGTCGGCTCGTCGAGGAACAGCACCGGAGGGCTCGGCATGAGCGAGGCGGCGATGTCGAGGCGGCGGCGCATGCCCCCCGAGTACGTGCGCAGGGGACGATCGGCCGCGTCGGTGAGCGAGAATCGCTCGAGCAGCGAGCTCGCTCGCGGGGCGATCGACGCCCGCGGCATCTGACCGAGCACCCCGACCATGCGCAGGTTCTCCCGGCCCGTGAGGTTCGGATCGACGGCCGCGTACTGCCCGGCGAGCCCGATGCGGCGTCGCACCCCCTCGGGGTCACGAACGACATCGCGCCCGAGCACCTCGGCCCGACCCGCGTCGGGCCGCAGGATCGTCGCGAGGATGCGGACCGCCGTGGTCTTCCCGGCGCCGTTGGGACCGAGCATGCCGAAGACCGTTGCCTCCTCGACCTGCAGATCGATGCCGTCGAGCGCCGCGACGTCGCCGAAGCGCTTCGTGAGTCCCTCCGCCTCGATGGCAGGCTCAGGCATACATCGACCCTCTCACAGAGGATCGAGTATCGATCACGCCGCGCTCCGCGCGAGGGGGCCTAACCCGAGCCGGGCTCCGCCGCAGCGTAGGTCGTCGCACCCTGCAGATGCAGCGAGACGTAGGGCTCGTCCCCCACGACCCAGCTGTCGTGCCCGCCGGGGATCGCGAACAGGTCGCCGGGTTCCATCACGAGCTCGGTCCCGTCGGCCATGCGCACGGCCGCGCGTCCGGAGACCACCAGCCCGATGTGCT
>Ga0075309_1000193_pt1 | contig 9605 bp, 6 predicted proteins | sample MayberryNE_Catta_4_FD_120057 | JGI IMG/M metagenome (GOLD analysis project Ga0075309, IMG submission 120057) | Natural and restored wetland microbial communities from the San Francisco Bay, California, USA, that impact long-term carbon... | ecosystem: Environmental > Terrestrial > Soil > Wetlands ... | reverse complement strand
CGCGGCCCGGGAGCTGCTGTCGTCCGGCTCCTCGACCTACATAGGAAGGGGGCTGTCGACGGAGGATCGCCGGGCCGCCTTTGGGGGATAGGGGATAGCCGTGCCCGAGCTCATCGGCGCCCTCGATCAGGGGACCACATCGACCCGTTTCATGGTCTTCGACCACGGCGGAACGGTCGTCTCGGTCGATCAGCGAGAGCACCGCCAGATCTTCCCCCAGCCCGGATGGGTGGAGCACGACCCGGTGGAGATCTGGTCGAAGACGACATCGGTGATCGAGGGCGCTCTAAGCCGGGCCGGCTTGAAGGCGTCTGACCTGGCCGCGGTGGGTCTGACCAACCAACGTGAGACGACCGTGATCTGGGACCGGAGGACCGGTGAGCCCGTTCACAATGCGATCGTCTGGCAGGACACTCGGACCGCCGACCTGTGCAACCAGCTCGCCGGCGATCAGGGCCCTGACCGATTCAGAGCGAAGACCGGCCTTCCCCTGGCCACGTACTTCTCCGGGCCCAAAGCTCGCCATTTGCTGGATGAACTCGATCTGAGGGACGGAGCCGAACGGGGGGACTTCGCCTTCGGGACCATCGACTCCTGGATCGCATGGAACCTCACCGGTGGCCCGGATGGAGGGCGTCATGTCACCGATGTCACCAATGCCTCGCGCACGCTGTTGATGGATCTGGCCACGACCACCTGGGATGCCGACTTGAGCCTCGAGATCGGTTTGCCGAGCGCGATGCTCCCAGAGATCGTCGCTTCTATCGGGGTCGACCTCGAGTGTGTCGGTCCCCTCGGCGGAGTCCGGCTGACCGCGATCCTTGGTGATCAACAGGCGGCGCTCTTTGGCCAGACCTGTTTCGACCCCGGCGAGGCGAAAAACACCTATGGGACGGGGAATTTCATGTTGCTCAACACAGGGGAGAGCCCGGTCAGCTCCGATGCGGGGCTCTTGACCACCATCGCCTACAGGATCGCGGACCAGCGCCCCGTGTTCGCCCTGGAAGGCTCGGTCGCGGTCACGGGATCGCTGGTGCAGTGGCTTCGGGACAATCTGCGGCTCTTCGACGATGCCTCGGATATCGAGGCCATGGCCCGATCAGTCGAGGACAACGGCGATGTCTATTTCGTCCCGGCGTTCTCCGGTCTCTTCGCCCCTCACTGGAGGTCCGATGCCCGCGGTGTGATCGCCGGCCTCACCCGGTTCGCCGACCGGGGTCATATCGCCCGTGCCGCCCTCGAATCGACGGCGTTTCAGACGCGGGACGTCCTCGATGCCATGGTCGCCGATTCCGGTGTGGATCTCTTGGAGCTGCGCGTGGACGGCGGAATGACGGACAACAGCCTGCTGATGCAGTTCCAGGCCGACATCCTGGGAGTGGACGTGATCCGTCCGAAGGTCGCCGAGACCACTGCTCTAGGCGCCGCCTATGGGGCCGGCCTCGCCGTCGGGTTCTGGTCGGATCTCGACGAGATCCGGAGTCTGTGGGCGGAGGATACCCGCTGGTCCCCCGCGATGAGCGACGAGGAGCGCGATCGTCTCCACCGGCGCTGGCAGCAGGCGGTGGAGAGATCACTGGGCTGGGTGTGAAAATGTTCGAAGGATTCGAATTGGAGACGCTCGATCTCGGCGAGATCGAGGTGCGCGTTCGCATCGGTGGTGACGGTCCGCCGCTGCTCTTGCTTCACGGCAACCCGCAGACCCATGTCATGTGGCACCGCATCGCACCCCGGCTAGCCGAGCGATTCAGGGTTGTCGCCCCGGACCTCCGCGGTTATGGCAAGACTTCGAAGCCCCCTACCAAGCCGGACCACAGCCCGTACTCGAAGAGGACGATGGGCCAAGATCAGGTCGATCTCATGACGAAGTTGGGGCATTCGAGGTTTTCGGTCGCCGGGCACGACCGGGGGGCAAGGGTGGCCTACCGCATGGCTTTGGATCATCCCGAGATGGTCGAGAAGCTCGCTGTCCTCGACATCATCCCCACCGGAGAGATGTTCACCCGCGGCGGCCGGGACTTTGGGCTCAGCCATTATCACTGGTACTTCTTGGCCCAGCCGGCGCCACTGCCGGAGAAGCTGATCGGGTCCGACCCCGATTGGTACTGGCGGTGGCATACCACCCGAGGCCCAGACACCAGCTTCTTCGACGATCGCGCCGTGGAGGACTATCTCGACTGTTTCTCCGACCCCGAGACCATTCGTGGGATCTGTGAGGACTACCGGGCTGGGGCAACCATTGACTTCGAGCACGACCAGGCCGACAAGGCGGTGGGTCGGAAGATCGAATGCCCGCTTCTCGTGCTTTGGTCGGGCCGGGGCGCAATCGACGACTGGTATGACATCCTCGAGGTCTGGGGCGAGTGGGCCGATGACGTTCGGGGCCGGGCACTTCCATGCGGCCACTATCTCGCCGAGGAGGCTCCGGATGAGACGGTCGAGGCACTGATGGCCTTCCTCTCTGACCCGGCGCCACCGATAAGATCGGATCGGTAGTCGAGGAGGACACCGATTTCAACGCCTGACATCCTGGCGCTCTCCCGGATTCTTCTCGTGCCGTTCATCATGGCGTTCACCCGGTCCGACCGGATCGACTACGCCCTCGCGATTGCAGCCACTCTCTTCGCGGTCGCCGCCTTCACCGATTTCCTCGACGGCTATCTGGCCCGTAAGACCAGCGGGGGCACGCTGCTCGGAGCCTTTCTCGACACCACCGCCGACAAGATCCTCATCACAGGCACCTTGCTCGCTCTGGTCTCGATCGACCGGGTCTCGATCTGGCCCGCCTCGATCATCATCTTCCGCGAGTTCCTGGTCATGGCCCTGCGTGGCGTAGTGGCGACGCAGGGAGGTCTCATCCGCCCCTCGACCTGGGGAAAGATCAAGTTCATAACCCAGTTCGTCGCCATCTTCCTCGCCTTCTTCAGGCTCAGCGACCGCTGGGGCCCCTGGTATCTCGACCAGTGGGCGATGCTGATCGCCGTCATCGCCACGGTGGGATCGGCCTGGGGATACATCTCGGCCTTCTGGCACACGGTTCGCTCGGAACCTCACCCAACTCGCACGTGAGGGTCGGCGTCACCGGTGGCAGCGGTGTGGTGGGCCGCGCCCTGGTCCGCCAGCTCGTCGATGACGGCCACGAGGTCAGCGCCCTGGCGCGAACGCCGGCATCCGCTGCCGAACTGATGCGTCTCGGGGCCACGCCGGTCGAGGGCGACGTCATCGACACTCCCGGGCTGTCCCCGTTGGCCCGAGGCAAAGACTGGGTGTTCCACGTTGCCGGGATCAACGAGATGTGCTCCCCGGACCCCGACCATATGGATCTCGTCAACATCCAGGGCACCCGGAACGTGATGGAAGCCTGCCGCTCTGAGGGAGTGGGGCGGATGATCCTCACGTCGTCGGCCGCCGCCATAGGTGAGGCCCAAGGCACGGTTGGCACGGAGGAGAGTCGTCATCGGGGAAGCTATCTGTCCCGGTACGAGAGGTCGAAGCATCTCTCCGAGCAACTTCTGTTCGAAGAAGCAGACGACCTCGACGTGGTGGCGGTGAACCCGTCATCGGTCCAGGGACCGGGCAGGGCGACCGGGACCGGCAAGCTGGTTCTCGATCTACTGAACGGAAGGCTCACGTTCCTGGTCGAGACCACGGTGTCGATCGTCGACATCGATGACTGCGCCCGCGGCCATATCCTCGCCGCCGAACGCGGAGTCGGCGGACAGCGCTACATCCTCAACGGGTCCAGCTCGTCGCTCTCCAAGCTGGTCCACGTCTTCAACGAGGTCACCGCCCGTGACCTGGCCCCGAAATTCCTGCCCGGCTGGGTGGCGTCGGCAGCAGCGACTGCGATCGAGCTCGGGGCCCGGGCCACGAAGCGGCGCCCACCGGTCTGTCGGGAGATGGTCAGGGTGCTGCGCGCAGGTCACGTCTACGATGGGAACCGGGCCACCCGGGAGTTGGGTCTCGCCTATACCCCGCTGGAGACCACGATCTCCCGGACCGTGGATTGGTTCCGTAGGCAGGGAATGCTGGTCTGAACCACAGGTACCATCGGCTCCCCGATGGTTGCCCCCCTCGAGCCACTCCTGTCTGGTTGGCGGTCCGCCCCTCTGCCCGATCTCCACGGAACCTGGTCCGTGGCGCCGGGCGGGCGCGCCTTCGCCATTGCCGGTCTCGCCGATCAGGTCGAGACCTCCCTCCTCGTGGTCGTGCCCGGCGAGCGAGACGCCGAGGAACTGGTCGATGATCTCTCCTTGTTCGTCGACAATGTGTTGCTTGCCCCTGCGTGGGAGACACTGCCCTTCGAGCATGTGTCACCGAACATCGGCACCATGGCGCACCGGTCGGAGGCGAGGCATGCCCTGGAGCGGGATGCCGCGGCAGTAGTCGTCGTCACGAGTGTCCGGGGTGCGATCCAGCGTCTGAGCCCATCACCACACAAACCTCTGACCCTCTCTCCCGGTGATGAAGTGAGCATGGATGTCCTTTCCCGTTCGCTGTCCGACCTCGGCTACGCCCGCACCGACCGGGTCGAGGCACGAGGCGAGTTCGCAGTCAGGGGTGGGATCGTCGATGTGTTCCCCGCGCAGGCAGACAACCCCGTCCGGCTCGACTTCTGGGGTGATCAACTGGAGGAGACAAGGGCCTTCTCTGTGGCCACCCAGCGGTCAGAAGACGGGGTGCCCAGCCTGGTTGCGTTCCCCGCGCGCGAGGTGAGGCCCGATCCACTGATTCGCGATCGGGCCGCGCAACTGGTACGGACCGAGCCGTGGAGCGCCTCCACCTGGGATCGGATCGTCGAGGGTCAGATCTTCCCGGGCATCGAGTCGTGGCTCCCGTGGCTGGCCGAGCCGACTTCGATGATCGACGCTCTGCCCAACGACGCGGGTTTGGTCATCGTCGAGCCAAGCCGCGCGCTCGACCGCGCCCGAGAGCTGGTCAAAGAGGAGTCCGAGCTCGCCGCCGCGCTTGCCCCAACTTGGGGCGACCAGGCGCCGGTCGCCGGAGAGCACCCGGCGTTGTTCCTCGATCTGGAGGAGAGCCTGGCTGGTCGGGCCCATCTGCGCATGCCCTCCAGCCCCTCCGGCCCCGGCGACACGGTGCTCGAGATCAGCACCCTCGACGCCATCCCGGGGAGCCCGGAGTCGGTCGCAGCTGGAGTGGGGAGGCTCTTGGGCAGGCGGATCGACACGGTGATAGCCATGGACGGCGAGGCCGCGGCCGACCGCGTGGCTGCGGCGCTGGCTGACCAGGGCTTGGTGCTCGACCGTCTTCCGGCCCTCATGACTCCTAGGTCGGGAGTGATCCCGCTCGGCATACACAAGGGCTTCGTTGCCCCGTCGATCGGCGTGGCGGTCCTCGGCGAGCAGGAGATCGCCGGCCGTCGGCGCGCCCATCGCCGGTCGGGTCGGTCTAGGGCCGAAGTCGGCCAGCAGTATCGGGACCTGACCGAAGGAGACTTCGTCGTTCATCATCAGCACGGGATCGGTCGGTTCGAAGGGTTGGTCTCGCGCACCATGGCCGGCATCGAGCGTGACTATCTGATCATCGCCTACTCCGGCGGGGATCGCCTCTACGTGCCGGTCGACCAGCTCGCTGCCGTCCGCCGCTACACGGGGGGCGAGGTTCCCCGCGTCTCCCGCATGGGCGGCAAGGACTGGACGGATCAGAAGACCAAGGTTCGCAAGGCAGTGGCGGCCGTCGCCCAAGAGGTCGTCGAGTTGCATCGCATACGAGCCGCGGCCACCGGCCACACCTATGACCCCGACACGCCCTGGCAGCAGGAGATGGAGGGAGCCTTCCCGTACGAGGAGACGCACGACCAGATGCAGGCAATCGTCGACGTCAAGCGGGACATGGAGGCCGGGCAACCGATGGACCGGCTCGTCTTCGGCGATGTCGGCTTTGGCAAGACCGAGGTCGCGATCCGGGCCGCATTCAAGGCGGTTCAGGCGGGGAAGCAGGTCGCCGTGCTCGCCCCGACCACGCTGCTCGCCCAACAGCATCACCAGACTTTCGCCGAGCGATTCCAGAGCTATCCGGTCAATGTGGAGGCTCTCTCCCGCTTCCTCACTCCCAAGCAACAGAAAACCGTCGTCGCCGGTCTCGCCACGGGCGAGGTCGACGTGGTGATCGGCACCCACCGGCTGCTCTCGGACGACATTCATTTCAAGGACCTCGGGCTTCTCGTCGTCGACGAGGAGCAGCGATTCGGCGTATCCGCCAAGGACGCGATCAAGAGGCTCAAAGTGGGGGTGGACGTCCTCACCCTCACCGCGACCCCGATACCGAGGACACTGGAGATGGCGCTCACCGGGATCCGCGATGTCTCGCACATCAGGACCCCACCCGAGGATCGGCATCCGATCCTCACCTACGTTGGGCCCTACGACGAGCAGTCGGTCTCGGCCGCGATCCGTAGGGAGATTCTCCGGGAGGGTCAGATCTTCTACGTCCACAACAGGGTCCAGTCCATCGACCGCGCTGTAGCCCGCCTCCAGGAACTGGTACCCGACGCGAGGTACGTCGTCGCCCACGGCCAGATGTCGGAAGGCCAGCTCGAGCAGGTGATGATCGATTTCTGGAGCGGCGAGTACGACGTGATGGTCGCCACCACCATCATCGAGTCCGGGCTCGACCTGCCCAAGGTGAACACCCTGATCGTCGAGCGGGCCGATCTCCTCGGTCTCGCCCAGCTCTATCAGCTGCGGGGCCGGGTGGGAAGGTCAGATCAGCGCGCCTACGCCTATCTCTTCCACCCAGCCGACCAGTCACTGACCGAGGACGCCCATCGGCGACTGGAGGCGATCGGCGAGGCGACCGATCTGGGATCAGGATTCCAGCTGGCCTTGCGCGATCTGGAGATCAGGGGTGCCGGCTCGATCCTGGGTGAGGTGCAGAGCGGCCATATCGCCGCGGTGGGATTCGATCTCTACGCCGAACTGGTCGCAGAAGCGGTTTCGGAGCTGGAGGGCAGGGAGCCGGTGATGACCGCGCAACGGGAGGTCCGCATCGACCTGCCTGTGGACGCCCATTTGCCGGAGGCCTATGTCGCCGACCAGGAGCTTCGACTCGAGGCCTACCGCCGACTGGCGACGACCACCACCGACGCGGAGGTCGACGATGTGGCCGCCGAATGGGTCGACCGGTACGGGCCGCAGCCTCCGGAGGCCGAAGCCCTGATCTCCCTGGCCCGCCTTCGCGTTGAGGCCTTGCGAGTAGGTCTCGAGGAGTTGGTCCAGCTCCGTCACGAAGTGAGGATGGGCCCGGTCGATCTGAAGAGCTCGCAGGAGGTGAGGCTCAAGCGGCTCCAGCCGCGCTCGGTTCTCATCGCCCAGGAGGGCCTGATCTTCATCCCCGCCCCCCGAGATCTGGTGCCCGGTCTGATCTCGTTCCTGCGCGAGATGTGGGATCCAGGTACTTAGTACTCGGTACTGGGTACTTGGTACGAAGACGGTTCCTATACAATTCTCGAATCCCCCTCTTTTTGAAGGATTTCGTCTTGAAGAAGCTCGCATTACTCCTGGTCATAGCCGCTCTCGCCCTGACTGCTTGCGGCAGCGGGGGCAGCGGCGGCGGTGTGGCCGCAACCGTCAACGGCGAGGACATCACTGTCGCCGATGTCGAGTCCCTGATCGTCGGTGATGGGTCCGAGATCCCCAAGGCAGACTTTGCCGGCGCCCTCGGGTTCCTGGTCCAGCAGCAGGTCATCTCCGACGCTGCCGAAACCGAGTTGGGGATCGTGATACCGGAGGACGACATCACCGCGGAGGCGACGGCACTCTTCGAGGAATCGGCGAACGGCCAGACTCGCGAGGAGTTCCTCGAGGCGCAGCAGATAACAGAGGAGTTGTTGCACGAGTTCGCCCACAGCCAGTTGCTGGTCGGGGAGATCAGTGAGAGCCTGCAGGCCGATGTCGAAGCTCCTACCCAGGAGGAGATCGATTCAACGATCAGCGCCGCAGAGGCGAACTATTGCGCTTCGCACATCCTGGTTGCCTCCGAGCAAGAGGCAAATGACGTCCTCGCCAGGATCGATGCCGGAGAGGACTTCGCAGCGCTCGCTGCCGAACTGTCTACCGACACCGGAAGCGGGGCCCAGGGTGGTGATCTCGGCTGCGCCACACCTGACGTCTACGACCCCGCCTTTGCCGCCGCCCTCACCGCTGCGGAGGTAGACGTGCCTACCGACCCGGTCGAGAGCCAGTTCGGCTTCCACGTCATCCTGCTCAGAGACGACGAGCTGCCCACCGAGGAAGAGGCCATCGAGACACTGACCGCCACGGCAGCCAATGAGGCGCTCAATACTTGGTTCACCGACCAGTTCGAGGCAGCCGAGGTGACTGTCGATGAGACCTACGGCACCTGGCAGTCGACCCCACAGCCACAGGTGGTCCCCCCAGCCGAGTGATAACAATCACCGGCCTCGGCCCCGGCGATCTCGACCGGATTCCGGCGGCCGTCCGCTCGATCTTGCTCGATCCTGGCCGGACGGTGATCGTCCGGACCGAACAGCACCCGGCTGCCCGACAACTGGCGGCGCTGAGGGAGGTGATCAGCTGTGACGACCTCTACCTGGTTGGGGAATCCTTCGACGAGGTCTACCGGGCGATCGCCGAGCGGGTTCTGGAGACGGCCTCGAAGGGCCCGGTGGTCTACGCAGTGCCGGGCAGCCCTCTGGTAGGTGAGCTCGCGGTCGGGATGCTGCGGGACTCGGACGCCGAGATCGAGCTGATCCCCGCCGAGTCGTTCATCGATGCAGTCCTCGACGAGGTGGGATACGACCCGCTGGACCGAGGATTGCAGATCCTCAACGGTCACGAGCTGCCCCAGCCACTCGTTCTGGACAAACCCACGATCATCGCTCAGCTCGACCTTCCCGAGGTGCTCGCCGATGTTGCCGCCCAGATCGGGCGCGTACTCCCCCAGGAGGCGAGGGTCCTGGTATTGGCAGGGCTTGGCGCCGCCGGCGCTATCCGCGTCGAGACTTCTCCCGATGATCTCGATCCCGCCCTGGCCGGGTACCGGACGTCGGTCTTCATCGACACCGATCCGGGAGGGCTCATCGGCGCGGTGCGGACCATGGCTGTTCTGCGCGAGGAATGCCCGTGGGACCGGGAACAGACACATCAGACCCTGGTCAAGTACCTGGTCGAGGAGACCTACGAGCTGATGGACGCCGTGGGCAGACTCGACCCCGAGGGGACCGACTGGGTGGGCTACGCGGCGGTCGAAGACGAGCTAGGAGATGTCTTGCTCTCGGTGCTCTTCCACGCCGCCATCGCCAGGCAAAACGGCGCTTTCGACATCGACGACGTGGCAGAGGTCATGAGGCAGAAGCTGGTGCGTCGCCATCCACACGTGTTCGGCGAGGTCGATGTCGATTCGGCGGCCGACGTGAAGCGGAACTGGGATCAGATCAAGGACGAGGAGAGGGGCTCGGGGCGGGAGTCGCAAATGGACGACGTTCCGAGCGCATTGCCCGCCATCCAGCGCGCCTCGAAGATCCAGAACCGGGCGGCCAAGGTGGGGTTCGACTGGTCCGAGGCGTCAGAGGTCCTGCCCAAGATCAGGGAGGAGCTCGAAGAGCTCGAGGCGGTCCTCGT
>Ga0075309_1000180_pt1 | contig 9939 bp, 8 predicted proteins | sample MayberryNE_Catta_4_FD_120057 | JGI IMG/M metagenome (GOLD analysis project Ga0075309, IMG submission 120057) | Natural and restored wetland microbial communities from the San Francisco Bay, California, USA, that impact long-term carbon... | ecosystem: Environmental > Terrestrial > Soil > Wetlands ... | reverse complement strand
CAAGCCGCCAAGCTTGCCGGTAAGTACCGGGCGGATTTTTACGACTTGTTGAAAAAGCACGATCTCAAAGCTCACGAATTCAAGAAGACCAAACCCGGCCTGCCGAATTAATCGTCGGCTGTTCCAGGCGCCGAAGTGAAGATAGGACGCACAGAAGGCTCGCTCGTTGGTGCCTCGGCGTAGCGCCGCCCCCACGCTCATTCGGCATCCACTGAGTATCGGCGTTTTACCGCGATCGTCTCATTGCGCCGAAGCGCGGCTCCGGAGCGTTCAGCTCAGGCAAAGAACAATGAACAACATCGGCCTTGAGGAGCTGTGGAAAAAGCGAGGGAAGCCCAGCCGATGCCGAGGTGTTTTTGTTCGCCGGCGTAGCTTTACATCGAAAATTGACCGCAAATCCTACATAAGTGTAGGAAAATGGATGCATCGGTTACAAAATTTAGCTTGTAAGTTGCTAAAATAAAACGGATTCCAAAGTACTGAGCAATGGTATGAATTTTGAGTAGAACGCAGGCTGTGAATTTCCTCCATTTTCCGCCGGCATCAGCTCCTGCGACTAGGAGGACACGATTGTGAAGCGCACGACACCTACCTTCGGCGGCCCCACGCCACCGTCTGGCGAATGGGAGTTATTCCTTGGATTGTGGGAGCGGGCCAACCTGGTCAGATCGTTCTTTTGGAGTCAACGGGTTGACGAAGAAAAGTTACTCCTCACACATTTCTTGGCACGATTGCGACGCTTCTACGGCGTCGATTTTTGTTTCGGCGCTCTGCGTGTGAGCGAGCAAGACCTGGTCGAGGTCGGTATTCCCGAAGCGGGCGTCAGTCAACTGCCGCAGAATTTTGCGCTCCGTGCTCTCGAATCGGTGTCGAACTCGCGCGCACCGGTCACCTGGAACGATGCCGGATACGGTTTTCGCAACACCGTGGTGGCGCCGCTCAGAGCGCCGACCGATCAAGCCTTTGGTTTTTTGATGCTCGGCCATTCACGCGCCAGGAGTTATTCCGCTGTCGAGCTTTTCGTATTTCAAGCTCTCGCAGGCGAGTTGAGCTGGGTCTTGCGTGATTTGGCAGCGCGAAAACATCACCAGCAGAAGCTGTCCGCGATGTCTCATGACGTCAACGATGATCTGCAAACGATTATCGGTCACGCCGAGTTGATCCAGCAGAAAACCGGCGAAGCGCTCACGAGCGAAATCGACGACCATTTTCGCCGCATCGAATTGGCGGCGCGACGAATCGGCGAGCGCATGAATGTTTTCTCGGGATTCTCCCGCTCCGATGGGGACGAGCCTCGCCGCACCGAGGAAACGGGCGCCGATATCACAAGTGCCGTTGCCCAATCGGTGGCTTCCTGTCAGCAAGCAGCCAAAGAACGTGGCATTGATGTCGAAGTCGTTTATGCGCCGGATTCCCCGAATGACGAGGTGGTTGTGCCGCCGGCGGTTAGACGCCTTTTAAGCGCGCTGGTCGATAACGCCGCATTGGCGACACGCAACGAACGCGTGCGGCTCACGATCGGTCGCGAAAAGGGTGATTTACAACTAAGTGTCAAAGGAATGGGATCGAATCGAGTGGCGGACAAATTGAAATCGATGTTTGAGGCGGCGGCGCGTTTGGAGGGCACGCGCGACGCGAGCGGAGAAGCGTTGGTGCGAGTGCGTAAGTATCTGGATACTGCCGGAGGTGATGTTTATTTAAAGAGCCACCCGGGAGAGGCTGCGGAGTTTGTCGTTCGTCTACCGATTGCAAGTGGTGCGCAGGCGGGCCGGCCAAGATAGCAAGAAAAAAAATAGTTCGTAAAGTGTGTTTTAATTATCAACTTATCCAATTAGGGAGGAATTTATGAAGGGCGTCGCCTCAGTTGGGGCTAAGTATTTTGTTGGTGCAGGTGTCATCGGATCGATGCTGCTGGCGCAGGGATGCCTTGCCACCCGTAACTGGGTCAAGGAACAGGTGGACCCGGTTTCTGGTCGCGTGTCGCAGACCGAAGGCCGTCTCGACAAGGCCGAAGGCCAGATTGGCAGCTTGGGCGGACGCATGAGCGGCGTTGAAGGTAAGCTGGGCCAATTCGAAGGCCGCTTGGGCGAGGTCGATGCCAAGGCCGAGCGCGCCCTCAGCGCAATTTCCAACCTGCGCTTGGAGCGTAAGATCGTTATCGACATGAAAGACGGCGCCAACTTCGCTTTCAATTCGGCGAGCCTTCCGGCTTCCGCCCAACGCGAGATCGACGGCTTTTTGAGCGATCTTAGAGGCGACGCAGGCGAAGGCGCGATGTTCGTAGTTGCCGGGCACACCGACAACGTCGGCAACGACGACTACAATTATGAGCTCGGAAAGAAACGCGCCGAGGCCGTTGGGCGCTACCTGATCACGCAGAAAAAGCTCGACCCCATGCGGGTGATCCCAGTTTCGTATGGCGAGAGCGCTCCGACCACGGACAACAGCAGCCCGCAAGGCCGTGCGAAAAATCGCCGCGTCGAAATTTTGGTTTATCGCGACGGCATTACTTCGACGCCGGCGATGGCATCGTCGACTCCAGGAGAACCGGCACAACAGCCACAGCCGGCTCCGAGTTCCTCGCAGCAGTCCCAGGAGCAGCCGACCAATCGGCTCACACAGCGTTAGGCGCTCGTTTAGCGATCGAATTTCGAGGGTGGAAAAGGCGGAGCCTGCAGGCTCCGCCTTTTTTTATTGGTAGAGCCGGTCGAGATAACCGCTATCGTCCAATTCGCGAATAAAATGAGTGTCCCAAAGGGCGATCGGATTGTAGCTCGAGACCTCCGGATTGCGGCGCACCGCCAGTTGAAAGACATTCGTGATTGCTTCGGGTTTGGGGTAGGGTTTGCGCTCCAGGGAGTGGGCCCACTCCTGGTACAGCGTTTCGACTTCTTCGTCGGTCTGTAGTTTCAAGATTGGGCTGGCGTGTTCCTTGAGGATCTCCAGAGTCTCTTGCCGGCGCGTCAGAAAAAAATGAATCGCGTCGACGAAACCCTTGGTGAGCTGGCGAATCTCATCTTGGTGGTGCTTGACGAATGTCATGGTGGTTGTCAAGGTGACGCCGCGGATCATCGGCATGGCACGAACCGTGATCACGTGAGCACCGGCTTTAGCGGCGCGAGCGTCGTGCGGGATGGTGACGAAAGTGCCGGCAAAGTCGCCGGCCAAGACCCTTCTCCAGCGCTCCTCCGAGGAGCCGCGCAGTTCCACCAGTTCGACGTCGCCGCGGTCGGCGTCGAGGCCTTCCTGCTTGAGAAACAGCCACACGTTAAGCCCGGCATGGGAGGTTAACTTGTCGGCGACGATTTTCCTCCCCCGCAGATCTTGAACAGACCGGATGTCGGGACTCACGACCAGCTTGTTCTCCGTCCAATTATTCGTGGCTTGAGCGAGATGGACGAAGTCCTCGCCGCCCCTGGCATTTCTAACGTAAAGATTGTGATGGTTGCCGGAGATCAGATCGACATGGCCGTTCTTCAACGATTCAACCGCTTTCTCGCGAATGAGCTGTGGCGAGGTATCGACGTCGAGCCGATTTTTGTGCCAGGAACCGGATTTATCCGCCACCAGCCAAAACGGCGCGTGGGAATTCGACCGGTAAATAATTCTAAGTGGACGATTGACCATGCGCTGTCCTTTCTCGATTGTTGAAGACACCCTGTGTCGTAAAACGACGCCCTGGTATGGAATCTAGGCGCGCATTCTTAATCCAAGCCAAAGCGTGATTACGGCAAGCAAGAGGATGCACCAGTTGGCGCTTTTAAGCCGACGCAACATCGAGTTCAAGTCCTCCGGTGTCACCGTCTCTCCACTTTCAAAGCGCCGGACAAAACGGTGGCCGATCCCCAGAGCCTGGTAGACGCTAAAAATGACCAGCAGAAAAGCAAAAATCAGTTTGATGAACAGATTATAGGCGATCTCTTTGAAAAACGTCTCACGGTAGGCGGCCTTAAGCTCGGTGAGTTGAAACGCTCCGCTGAAAAGGATGATCCCGAGGGCGCCGACCTGAAGCGGATTATAAAATTTGAGACCCCGGGCGAGAATTTGTAGCTTCTCCTCGTGCTTGTCAAACAGGGTAATCGACGGTAACAGCATGAGCCAAAATCCGACGACCGCCCCGAGATAGACGATCAAAGCGATAACATGAAGCCAGGAATAAAGCATGGGAACTAGCTCGAATGAGCCACGAGCTTACGTCTGATTCAAAGACTCCCGATCGCGGAATTGGCTTCAGAAGTTACAAGCAGAACAGGCCGTCAAGGTTCAATCTTCTTCGAGGCCGACACTCTGTTTGTGATTTGGTGCTCGAGCGTTGAAGGATCCGGAGCCCTCATCCCCAGGCAAAACGCGAGCCCTTCTTAAACGGTCTGCCGGCGGCATCGTAATCTTGCCCGATGGCGTCCAGTTGCCTGCGAATGTTTTGCAGCTCTTGCTTCTGGCGGGTTTCGAATGCTTCGGCTTCTTTTGCTCGCCGTTCGAGGAATTCGGCAAGCTCGCGGGCGCGCTTGCTGGCGAAGTCAGATTGTGCCTTCTCCCATTTCTCGTAGGAATCTTTTAGCAGCGTTCTAATATGGTAATTGAGGTTGTCGCGGACGACCATCGACTTATAACAATTGGGGCAGAAGATGACGTTGCCGATGGCAAAATTCTTGACGTTTTCAACATGCACTTCATGGCATTTGAAACAGTGGAGAGGAATGTCCCAAGAATCGATTTGGGGAAGTTGAACGTAGTTGACCTCGGCCTCGGCCAATTCACTAACCGGAGCGGCCGGGCTTGGCGGGGCGGACGGAGTGGGCGCAGTGCCTGCGGCTGGCGTCGGTGCTTGAGCCGGGCGACTCGCCGGCACTGCCGCTGCTGCTTTGCCTTCGCCTTTTCGGAAGCGCGATTCAAAATTATCCGGAAAATTGACTTCAGGGTGGAGCTCTCTGGCCCGCGCGATGAGCGCCTCTTCGCTTTCGATATTGTTGGGATCCGTGACGCAAACATCGACCGGACAGACTGCGGCGCAAGCTTCGTAATCGTGAAAACCGACGCACTCGGTGCACAGCTTTGGATCGATGACAAAAACGGGGTCGCCCTGCGAAATCGCGTTATTCGGACATTCGGGCTCGCAGGCGCCGCAGTTGATGCAGTCGCTGGTAATCATCGTGGCCATGAAACCGATCCTCCAGGATAAGATAAAAGGAAAATGCCAAGTCGGCGTGAAAGTCGATTCATCCTAGAGGAAAATTCCCGTTGTTGCAAATCACGATCTTCGGAGCCACCCGTTCAATTCAATTGAATTTTGAGGGTCAAGGGAACTCGAATTGTAATATTTAAAAACCCTCTTGGCGCAAAAAATAATGTGGGCTATGATGACTCATGGGTAGCCTGAAATTCGGGTTTCACCGATACCTTCGAACTCTCGGCGGCGCGCTGATCGCCCTCATGTGCGCCGGGCTTGGCGCTTCGGCCGCCGAATCTCCAAAGAAACTGCGACTGGCCTATGCCGGATGGGAGATCGGTACCGCCGTTGCTTATGTCGGCGTAGATGCCGGACTGTTTAAGAAGAACGGGATTGAAATAGAAGAGTTGCCGATCCGCGACACGCTTTCGGCCGGAGTTCAGGCGCTGATCGGCGTTGATCTGCTGATCGGCTTCGGCAGTCCGTTGGCGGTGTTGCAGCCCCTCACCAAAGGCGCGGATATCACGGTGATCGGTACCCATGTGCGTTTTGATCAGTATGGCATGGGGGTAGGCTCCGGCGTCTCTTCGATGAAGGATCTGAAGGGGAAAAAGATCGGTGTGTCCGCACTGGGCGCCAGGTCCGACTTGGTTGCGAGGGTTTTGCTCCGGCGCGCCGGTTTAGATCCGAGCAAGGACGTTGAGATGGTGGCCGCGGGTTTGTCGCCGGCTCGGACTTTGGCGCTGACCAAAAATCTTGTTCAAGGTGTGCCGCTGCGCCAGGATTTAGCCGCCGAGGCGCAGAAGCTGGGTATCAAGATTCTCGAAATGAAAGCCGTTCCGGTCATGATCGATTTGTTATTGACCACGCGTTCGTATATCAGGCGTGAAGAGGAGACGGTGCGGCGTTTCATGAAAGGATATGCGGCGGCGATTCAATTTTTCGTCTCCAAGAGAAGCGAAAGCCTAAACATCCTCAAAAAGTATTTTCCCGGCAATCAGGGTGTCGGCGTCGATGCCATGTATGACGCTTTCTCGGCGCAGCTCCGGCCGTTGCCCGAGTTGAACAACGAAGCCATGCAGGCTTTTGTCGACGTCGGCGCGGCGGTCGACCAGCGCACGAAAAGTTTGAAGCCTTCCGATATCATCGAGCCGAAGTTTTTCGACGAGCTCAAAGGCAGCAAATTTTTAAAGGATTTATATACCGAAAAAGTCAGCCTGTGAGTTAGCCGCGTTCTCATCGCGCTCGTCACCGCTCGATTCTCTCATTTATTAAGGAGTTCATAAGTATCTAGACAACAGGGTTGGTTGGACACGAAGGGACGACTCGTTCCAAGCCCAGGCAAAGCGTCTGGGCGTCATCGGCCACCACCCGATTCCACGCCCCGAGGTGCTTAATTTGGGCGTGGGTGCGAAAGCATCATTTGAGTCCTGGTGCCTGCGCTTTCCACGACTCGCCCTTTCGTCCCAGCGTGTCTACTAACTAACGAACTCCTTAGTAACTCTCATCCGACATTATTTCGATGTCGCTCGGACGCTGAGCCCACAGCCGGAGGTCATGGATACTGCCTTGATGGCCACCCGGCAATCCCACCAGAGGCGATCTTCGGCGGGGCCTTGGAGCAATGTTTATGCTCCGGTGCCCACGGCTTCCGGTCTCACCGCCCTCGCACAAGTGCTTAAATTTGTCGCATTAGAGTAAAATCCTCTTCTTCTCTGTTCCGGAGCAGCGGTCAATCGATCCTTTCAGCGGAACCGTCTGGACCTTTCTCCGGGCATCTGTTATGAGCGGGAAAAGATTTCAAGCGGAGGTTCTATGAGGCTCAAAGATCAAGTCGCAATTGTCACCGGCGCCGGCCGCAACATCGGCGAGGATGTTTGCAAGCTGTACGTGCAAGAGGGAGCAAGGGTCGCGGTAGTGGACTTGGATGAAGGCCGCGGTAGCCGCGTGGCCGGCGAGATCAACGCGCAGAATCCGGGCAGGGCGATCTTCATCGTGTGCGATGTGGCGTCGCCGACGTCGGTCGACGGTATGGTGCAAACCGTTGCCAAGCAATTCGGTGGCGTCGACATTTTGGTCAACAACGCCGCCTGGACGGACCACAAAACCCTCTTCGATATCACCGAAGAAGAATGGGACCGCACGATGAACGTCTGTCTGCGCAGCGTCTGGTACTGTACTCGAGCCGCGGCGAAGGTGATGATTGAGCAAAAACGTCGAGGTAAGATCATCAACATTGCGTCCACTTCCGGCCATTGGGGCCGTAAGGAAGCGACCGCATACACGACAGCCAAGGCGGGTGTGCTCAATTTGACTCGGTCGATCGCGGTGCAGCTTGCGCCGGAGGGCATTCGCGTCAATTCGATCTCGCCCAATCGAATCGGCTCTCCGGTGGGGCAGCAGGACGTGCCGGAGAATCGTTTCGTCAAAAATCTCGCGGGCCGCCGCGGCGTGCCGATGGACATCGCCAAAGCAGCCGTGTTTCTCGCGTCCGACGAATCGGACTTTATCTACGCGGTCGATTTGCCCGTGGATGGTGGCGCGTTGGCGATTCGCGACTGAGGAGTCGCGTTCTCTTGATTCGGGCGGTGCAGTTTTGCGAAAGGATCGATCATGAGTGCAACTCTAGCGACTTCGAATCGTCAACCGGTCAATGAGCCGATTCGTGCCGATGCCACGTTGAGATCGACGCCGGAGACGGTGTTGTGGGGCTACATCGCCGCCAACCTGCCGGCAGCGCTCACCGTCAAGACAGGGCAGATCGTCGAAATCGAAGCGCTCTCGCATCAGGGTCTGACGACCGGCAAAGACCCGGAAAAATTTTTTGCCGCCTACGACATTCCCGCCAGCGAAGTCCTTGCCGATGCCAAGACGATCTTTGCCGAAGTGAAACGGCCCAAAGGCGCGAGCGTGCACATTCTGACCGGACCGATCTATGTCGAGGGCGCGGAACCGGGAGATACACTCGAAGTTCGCGTGCGCGACATCCAATTTCGAGTACCTTACGGCGTCAACAACACCGGTCCCGGCAAGGGCGTGTTGCCGAAACTTTTAAAGGAACCGAGCGCCAGATTAATACGAGTCGATCTGGAGCGGCGTGTGGCGCTCTTTTCCGGCGATATTGAGATCCCGCTCAATCCGTTCATGGGCATCATGGCGGTCTCCCCGCCGACGAGCTTGGGTCTGGTTTCCTCGACGCCGCCGGGCTCGTGGGGCGGCAACATCGACTTAAAATTCTGCGGGGTCGGTTCGTCGCTTTTCCTGCCGGTGTTCAACAAAGGCGGGCAATTTTTCACCGGCGATGGTCACGCGGTTCAAGGGGACGGCGAAGTCGACGGCGGCGCCATCGAGATCTCGCTGAAGCCGACGCTGCAATTCATCGTGCACAAGGACAAGCGCCTTAAACTACCCCGCGTCGAGACGGCGACGGATTATCTGACGACGGGTCTCGACGTCGATTTAAACGTCGCGACCCGGATCGCCCTCCAGGAAGCAGTCGATTTTCTCCAAGCGGAGAAGGGCATGACGGCCGCCGACGCATACGCACTGGCGAGTCTCGCCGTCGACCTCGGTATCGGCGAGGCGGTCGATGTCGTCAACCTAGTCTATGCCAAGATTCCCAAGAATATTTTCAAGTGCAATTCGGAGTTTTGGTATAAGCAGGACAGCTAGCAAAGCAGTTCGTTACCCTCTGGTTCCCCATACCAAGATCCTTTCCCACAGCCGCTCATATTTCTGTTGTTATGCCTAAGGGGTTACGACCTACTAATGAGTCCGTTATTTAGAGACCATGTGGCTGCACCACGACCGAAGGCCAAGCCCTTCCGATCGCGGTCAATGGTTTTGTGCCTTGATGGGCCACGCCCCGTCCTCTCCGTGGTGACAATAACCTGCACCTGGGCCTGAAAAATAACCTTCTCCGTCCTATGCCCGCAATCTCCAGGGCTCGGCCCTCGGTCGCTTTGTTAGTTACTTAACTATGGACTCCTTAATAACTAGTCCCGGGTGAGATCCGGCTGGGCGGATTTTTGCAAATGCGCCGCTTTGGTGTGTCTGGGTTTGATCACCCAAGATGCGAGGATCGATAGCAGTAAAACGCCACCGATGACCGACAAGGAAACGCCGACGGGAATTTTGTAGATATCGACGAGCATCATCTTGGCGCCGACGAAGCAAAGAACGAAAGACAGACCGACTTTTAAGTAGACGAACAGCTCCATGACCCCCGCCAGCATAAAATAGAGGGCGCGCAGCCCAAGAATCGCGAAAACATTCGATGTGTAAACGATGAAGGGGTCGTCGGTGATGGCAAAAATCGCCGGAATGGAGTCAACGGCAAAAATCACGTCGGTGGTTTCGACGACGATGAGCACTAGCATCAGAAGCGTCGCGTGAATCTTGCCTTGGCGGCGAACAAAGAATTTCTGCCCGTCATATTCTTTGCTGATCGGCACCCACTTCTCGAAAAGCCTGACCACGGGATTTTTCTCGGGCTCGATCTTCTCATCCCCCTGAAGCAACATTTTGAAGCCCGTGACGACCAGGAAAGCGCCAAAAACATAGATCATCCAGTGGAAGTTGGCCAGCAGGGCGGCGCCGGCGGCGATGAAAATAGCACGTAGAATCAAGGCGCCCAGGATGCCCCAAAAGAGCACACGGTGCTGGTATTGGCTCGGCGTGCTGAAATATTGAAAAATCATCAGAAAAACGAACAAATTGTCGACGCTCAGAGATTTTTCGATCACATATCCGGTAAGGAACTCGAGTGCTTT
>Ga0075309_1000179_pt1 | contig 9940 bp, 10 predicted proteins | sample MayberryNE_Catta_4_FD_120057 | JGI IMG/M metagenome (GOLD analysis project Ga0075309, IMG submission 120057) | Natural and restored wetland microbial communities from the San Francisco Bay, California, USA, that impact long-term carbon... | ecosystem: Environmental > Terrestrial > Soil > Wetlands... | reverse complement strand
TATCCCCGCCCGACTTGATGTCAGAGACTCCACTCATGACCCTGATTGGATCTCGAGACGCCGCGACCAATGCGGCCGTGACCGGTCTCGCATCCACCACCTACCGGGTACGCGGTATCAGCCGACCTGGCGGACACGGCGAGATCCGATGCAACACAACGGACGTCAAGGCCGATACCGGGTCAATCCCCGACGGGTTCCGGCCCGGACCGGCCGAGTTGCTCTGCGCCTCGCTGGCGGCGTGTCTCCTCAAGAACGTGGAGCGTTACTCGGAGCTCCTTCCATTCGAGTACGAAGCCGCAACCGTGGAAGTGGTGGCGGAGCGTCAAGACACACCCCCGAGGATGACCTGGATGCAATACCGGATCGAGATCGTCACCGAAGAGCCCCCATCGAAGGTCGAGCTGCTGCACCGGAACATCCGCAAGTACGGGACCATTACAAACACACTCGCCGCAGCCTGCGAGCTGAGCGGGGAGATAGTCGCCCGCTCTGCACACGGGGCCGTGGATCGCCCCGAGGTCTAGGAACGTCACACCCTGAATTCAGGGCGCTATTGCGGGGATAGCACCGGGAGGAGACGAGTGCGTTCGATCCAAACGGAGAAGCCTTGCATCAGAGCTCCATCACCACCGGCACGATCACAGGGCGGCGCGCAGTCTCGGCGCGTATGACCCGGCCGACCGCCTGACGGATCGTTTTCTGCAGTTCGCCGATGTCCGATCGCCCCGAGGCGTGCTCGCCGATCGCCGCCGTCACCGCGTCGGCCGCCTTGGCCAGCACGGCGCCCGGATCGTCCATGAGGCCGTGACTGTCGAGATCCGGCCCGTAAAGGACCGCACCGGTGTCGTGGTCGATGCCGACCGTCACCACGACCACGCCTTCGTCGGCGAGATGGGAGCGGTCTCGCAGGACAGCCGACTGGACATCCCCGACAGCGGAGCCGTCGAGGTAGACGTAGCCGGCCGGGACGGCTCTCCGCTGGACCTGTGTCTTCTTGCCGTTGAGGATCACGCGGTCGCCGTCCTCCAGGACGTCGACATGGCGCACATTCATCTGTCGAGCCAGCTCCGCATGGGCGTGGAGATGCCGGTATTCGCCATGGACCGGGACGAACGCCTGGGGCTGCACCAGATTGAGGTAGGTGAGCAATTCCTCCCGGTTGGCGTGGCCGGAGACGTGGACATGGGCATTCGTGCCGTGCACGACTCGTGCGCCGCGTCGTATCAGGTTGGAGATCACCTTCGACACGGCCGTCTCGTTCCCCGGGATCGGCTTGGCCGAGATGAGAACGGTGTCGCCCTCACCCAGCTCTACGAACTTGTGCTGGCCCTGGGACATCAGGGACAGAGCTGCGAACGGCTCACCCTGGCTTCCGGTGGTGATCAGGAGCTGCTGGTTCGGCGGCAGCTCAGCCAGATCCTTGATGTCCATCACCGACTTCTGAGGAACGTCCAGTTCGTTCAATTCGGCGGCCAGGGTCGTGTTGCGATGCATGGAGCGGCCGAAGAAAGCCAGTTTTCGGCCGTTGCGAATGCCGGCATCGGCGATCTGCTGGATTCGGTGGATGTGGGAGGCGAAGCAGGCGGCAATGACTCGACCCTCGGCGTCCCGGATGACATCGGCGATGGGCTGGCCGACAGAGCTCTCCGATGGCTCGAATCCGGGTCTCTCGGCATTGGTGGAGTCGGCGAGGAGGAGCCGCACCCCGCGACGACCCAGAGTGGCCAACGCCGGCAGATCGGTGGGCACGCCGTTGATAGGGGTTGGGTCCAATTTGAAGTCCCCCGAGTGAAGGATCACTCCCTCAGGAGTCTCCAGTGCCACAGCGGTGGCATCCGGGACCGAGTGGCTGACCGGGATGAGTTGGAAGCGGAATGGCCCGTGATCGACCCACTTCTTGACCGGGACTTGTCGGAGATCGGCTTCCACGCCCAGCTCATCGATGCGGCCGCGGGCGAGCTCGACCGTGAACTTGGTGCCGTAGACGGGGACGTTTACCTCGCGGAGGAAGTACGCGAGAGCGCCGGTGTGATCCTCGTGGCCGTGCGTGAGCACGACGCATTCGACGTCACTCGACCTCTCCACGAGCCAGGACCAGTCGGGGAAAACCAGGTCGACGCCGAGCATGTCCTCTTCGGGGAACATGAGTCCGCAGTCGATGAGGGCGATCTTCCCGTCGACTTCGACAGCCGCACAATTGCGGCCGATCTCACCGAGACCGCCGAGGAATGTGACCGAGACGCTCACAAGCCCTGAAGGGCGCCGACCGCCTTTTCGACGGCGACCAGGGTCTCCTCCGACGCCTTGACCAATGGAAGCCTCACGTCGCCGACCGGCTCCCAGAGCCGATCCATGGCCCCCTTCACCGGTGTGGGGTTGGTCTCGAGGAAACATGCCTCGCACAACGGCAAGAGCAAATGGTGGAGCCTGCGGGCCTCGGCGACGTCTCCAGCCAGCGCCGCGCGGACCAACGCGGCGACGGCCCTCCCGGCGAGATGGGAGACAACCGACACGACTCCTACCGCACCGACGGCCATCATCGGCCAGGTGAGCGAATCCTGGCCCGAGTAAACAGTGAGACCCGGGACCCGGTTGATGGTGTGACCGGTGAACTCGATATCCAGGACCGCATCCTTGACGGCGACGATGCTCTCGTGCTCGGCGAGCCGGGCCAACGTGTCGATCTCGATCCTGGTCCCTGTTCGCCCCGGGATGTTGTACAGCATCACCGGTAAGCCGACATCGGCAATCGCGCTGAAATGTGCCGCCAGACCGGCCTGATCGGGCTTGCTGTAATAGGGGGTCACTGCCAGGGCACCGGCGCATCCGAGCTCGCCCGCTCTCCCGGTCAGCTCCACTGATTCCGCGGTGTTGTAGGTACCTGTCCCGGCGATCACAAACGTGTCCTTGCCGGCCACTGCGTCCACGACCGTTTTGTAGAGGGCCAGCTTCTCGACGCTGCTGAGCGTCGGGGACTCACCGGTGGTCCCGGTAACGACGAGGGCGTCACTTCCATTGTCAGAGAGGAAGCGGGCGAGACGCCATGCCTGCTCATGGTCGACATCGCCGGAGACCGTGAACGGGGTGATCATGGCCGTGGCCACATGGCCGAAAGGCGCCGACGGGAAAGAGCTCACCCGACCCAGGTTACCGATCGATCTACTAGAACACCCGCATGGAGCTGCGTCTGCCCGCCCCGTGCCTGGTAGTGCTGGTCGGCGCGTCCAGCTCGGGGAAGAGCTCGTGGGCGGCCGGGACGTTTCGTGACACGGAGATCGTGTCCTCGGACCGGCTTCGCGGAATGGTGGGCGCCGGGGAGGACGATCAGCAAGCGGGCACCGCTGCGTTCTCGATACTGGAACAGATCGTCGAAGAGCGAATGCGACGCCGGCTGACAACTGTTATCGACAGCCTGGGCTTCGACAGGCACAATCGACGGAGATGGGTCGGCCTCGCCCAAGATGCCGGGCTCCCGGCCTTCGCCGTCGTCTTCGACGTACCACCCGAACAGGCGCGGGCCCGCAACAGTGAGCGCTCCAGACCTATTCCGAAGTCGGTGCTCGACAAGCAGCTCAACAGGTTCCGGGTGGTGCAGGCGGAGATCGACGACGATGGCTTCGATCGGGTCATCATCGAGCAACCTGTTGCCCTCGTCGCACCCTCGATCATCGGCGAAAGCAGCCAATCGGCCGAGGATCGCGCTGCCCAGCGAGTGCATCGATTCGGACTGGTGATCAACAGATTCGACTGGGCCGGGGATCGCTCCCGCATGGCCTCCCATCTCGCTTCCATCGCCTCGCGTGCAGAGGCTGCCGGATTCGACGATCTATGGGTGATGGACCACTTCCGTCAGATCCCCCAGGTCGGTCGTCAATGGGAGGACATCCCAGAGGCGTACACCACGCTCGCATTTCTGTCCGGGATCACCAGCGAGATCAGGCTGGGGACCCTCGTGACCGGGATCGGGCACCGCCATCCGGTGGTCTTGGGGAAGATGGTGGCCACCCTCGATGTCCTCTCCAGAGGCAGGGTGACGCTCGGTCTCGGCATTGGATGGGACAGGGCGGAGCACGAGGGCTACGGGATCCCATTTCCGCCCACCCCGGAGCGCTACGAACAACTGGAGGACACCCTTCGCATGCTCCCCCTCCTCTGGGGCAAGGGCTCTCCCTCGTTCTCGGGCGTGACGTTCTCCGCCCCCGAGTTGACCTGCTATCCCCGACCCATACAGGAGCACATCCCGATCCTGATCGGGGGATCCGGTGAGAAGCGGACTCTCCGTATGGTCGCCCGGTACGCCGACGCCTGCAATCTCTTCGGTCGCCCGGAGGTCATCCGTCGCAAGGTAGATGTGCTCCACCGCCATTGCGCCGAGATCGAGCGCAACCCCGATGAGGTCGAGGTCAGCCATCTCGTCAATGCCATGGCCGCGACGGACCGAGACTCTTTGCGAAAGCGGGTAGAGCAGCTGCGAACGCGGAACATGACTGCCGAGGCGTACATGGCCCGACACAACGCCGGCATCGTCGCAGACCACGTCGATCACATCGCCGGCTACCGGGCGGCCGGAGCGAGCCATTCGATCGTTGCCATGCCCGACGTGCATCTCGGCGGAAGCATCGAGGCATTCGGGGAGGTAATCGCAGCGATGCCCCGCCCTTAGACTGGCGCCATGGCTGTTACCTCGACGATGCTCCCGCTCGGCACGAAAGCACCCGACTTCACCCTTCGCGATGTCGTCTCGGGCCAAGACGTCTCATTGGGCGACTTCGATAGGTCGAAGGGCATGCTCGTCATGTTCATCTGCAACCACTGCCCGTATGTCCAGCACGTGCGCGACGAACTGGCGCGTTTTGGCATGGACTACCAGGAATCCGATCTAGGGATCGTGGCCATATCCGCCAACGACGCCGAGGCGTACCCGGATGACGGCCCCGATGCCATGAGGAAGCAAGCCCTACGCTATGGCTACACCTTCCCCTATCTCTTCGACGCCGACCAGAACGTGGCCGCCGCCTACACCGCCATGTGCACCCCCGACTTCTTCCTCTTCGACTCGAATCGAGAGTTGGCCTATCGAGGCCGATTCGACGAGTCGCGGCCAAACAGCGGGATCGCGGTCACCGGCGAGGACCTCCGGGCCGCGGTGGACGCTGTCCTGGCAGGACAGCCGACGAGCGCCGACCAATGGCCCTCGCTGGGCTGCTCGATCAAATGGAAGCCGGGTAACACCCCGGCCTACTTCGGAGCCGCCTGAGACAACGTTCCACGTTTTGCGTTTTTACGTTCTACGAAAGAAGGAGGCCCTGAGTGGCCAGCCAATACCCCTCACCCCCCGAGCTCACCATCGACCTCGACAAGGCCTACACCGCAACCCTCGACACCAATCACGGCGAAATCGTCATCGAGTTGGACCCGGAACGCTCACCGCAGACCGTGAACAACTTCGTCTTCCTGGCCCGCGACGGGTACTACGACGGCGTCATCTTTCATCGGGTGATCGAGAACTTCATGATCCAGGGAGGTGACCCCACGGGGACCGGCACCGGTGGCCCCGGCTACAAGTTCCGCGACGAGATCGAGGGCCAGGGCAGCTACTCGCGGGGCACGGTGGCCATGGCCAACGCCGGTCCCAACACCAACGGCTCCCAGTTCTTCATCTGCCACAGCGACGTGGGTCTGCCTCACTCCTACACCATCTTCGGAAAGGTGACGTCGGGCATGGACTCCGTGGATTCGATAGCCACCACGGCGACCGATCGCGGCGATAGGCCCGAATCGGAAGTGGTCATCAACAAGGTGACGATCTCAGAGAGCTAGTTCGGAAATCCGTGCCAGCCAGAGATACCGATTTCGTCACACATTCGATCGGATTCCACTAGCGTTCCGCCCGCTGCTTCGGCGGCGACTCGTTGGCTTCCCGTCCAGCATTGCGACCGGATCGAGGGCAGGGTCGTACCGGACACATGGCGAAGGGCTGCCAAGAGGCCCTTCAATCAGAAAGGATGACGGGAGTCATGAACATCTACGTGGGGAACCTTCCCTTCACCACAACGGCCGCCGATCTCGAGACTCTGTTCGGTGAGTACGGGGCAGTGGACAACGCTGCGATCATCAACGATCGTGAGACTGGCCGCTCCCGCGGCTTCGGGTTCGTCGAGATGGCGAACGACGCCGGCGCCAAGGCCATCGAGGAGCTCGATGGCGCCGATTACAACGGCCGCAACCTCAAGGTCAACGAGGCCAGGCCACGCGAGGAGCGCGGCCCGCGTCGGTGACCGACTCTTTGTAGACATCGTCGTTCACACAGACCGATCCCGGTGATCGTGCCGCCCTGGCACGGGGCGGTGCGCTGGATCGTCGATGAACAGCCTCTCTCCCTCTACGTGGAGGAGACTCGGCCCGTAGGCGGCCGTCAGATTCTCGAGGGTCAAGGCTTCTTCGGCCGTGCCTGATGCCACCACCCGGCCAGACAGAAGCACCACATGATCGGCGACCTCCGCCTCGGCCAGGTCATGGGTGGTCATCACGATCGTGCACCCGGTCTGTGTCTCGTCATGGATGACATTGTCGATGGCCTGGGCCGAGGTCAGATCCAGGCCTGTCAGCGGCTCGTCGAGGAGCAGGATCTCGTGCTCCTGGGCGAGGCCCTGGGCGACCAACACCCTCTGACGCTGCCCTCCCGAAAGCTCACGAAGATGGCGATCGGCAAGGTGGGTGATTCCCATCCTGCCCATCGCCTCGTCGACGGCGGTGTGGTCGCCGACGCCGAGACGTCGGCCTCCGGAGCCTGCATATCGACCCATCGTCACCACTTCCCTGACGGTCACCGGCAGCGTGTCGTTGACCTTGGAGCTTTGCATGACGTACGAGATCCTCTGTGCAGATCCTTCCGACCCGAGCACATCGATCGACCCACCCGCGGGATCGATTAGCCCCGCCATGGCTCCTAGGAGAGTCGATTTTCCCGATCCATTGGGGCCGATCAAAACGGTGATCCCACCTCTCGGGATCTCAAATGATGATGCGGCCAGCGCTACGTTGGAGCCGTAGGCAAGAACGAGATCTTCCGCCCTGACGGCCACGGGTCTCACAGGCATTTCGCGCAACGCCCATCGACCTCGAGAGAGTGCCCGTGGGCGGAAAAGGATGCCAGCCCCGAGACCTGCCGGACGAGCCGTTCCAGCTCCACCTCCAGCCCGTCCGGCAGCTCGATGTCTTCGACAGCCCCACACTCGATGCACACCAGATGATGGTGATGGCCGGCCAGCCACTCTGCCATCTCGTACCTGGTGATCCCCCTTGCTCCGTGATGGGGCTCGACCACGCCCGCCTCTTCGAGGACCGCCAGCGTCCTGTACACCGACGACACCGGTACCTCGCCACCCATCTCCCGATGAAGCTCAGCCGCCGAGCGCGGGCCGTCCACTCGCTCCAACGCCGCCACGACGTGCCGTCGCCCAGTGGTGTAGCGCACGCCGGTCTCGGCGAGTCTCTCCTCGATCTGTCGCTCCTGGATTGGCATTGCCATGTGGACGTTTCTAGGCTGATTGATAATGATTCTCATTATAGGTCGTGGGATGAGAACCGCAATATGAGGGCATTGGCGCAACTTGCGGCGGCCGCGCTTTGCCTCTCCCTCGGGCTGGCCGCCTGCGCCGACTCGTCTTTGGAAGCAAGTGACGGACTGCGTGTGGTGGCGACCACTTCGATCTTGGGCGACATCGTCGCCGGAGTGGTTGGTGACGCAGAAGAGGTCGACGTCCTGATCCCCATCGGGGTCGACGCGCACGCCTTCTCCCCCTCCTCCCAGCAGGCGAGCATGCTCGCCGAGGCCGACCTGGTGGTGGCCAACGGGTTGGGTCTCGAGGCTGGGCTGGAGGACGTGCTGACGTCGGTCGCCAACGACGGGGTGCGTGTGCTCGAGCTCGCTCCCCTGGTCGAACCGATCGAATTCCGCGATGGCGGCCTCGACCCCCATTTCTGGATGGACCCGGTGCGTGTCGGTGATGCCGCACTCGTCGTGGCATCCGCCCTCGAGGAACATCACCCCGGTGAGTGGCCGGAGCGGGCAGCAGCCTTCGACGGCGAGATGGAGGCGACCGATCTGGAAATCGAGGACTTGCTGGCTGCTGTGCCCCAGGATCGCCGGGAAATGGTGACCAACCACGAGGCGTTCGGTTACTTTGCCCACCGCTACGGGTTCGAGATAATTGGCGTGGTGATGCCGGGAGGCTCGACGCTCGCTGAGCCCTCCTCGGCGGAGCTCGCCGATCTGGTCGAAGTCATGCAGCAATCGAGCACGGGTGCGATCTTCGCCGAGACCACACAGCCGAGGTCCCTCGCCGAGGCGGTGGCGGCCGAACTTGGCGACGATGTCGAGGTCGTCGAACTGTTCACCGAATCTCTGGGCGGGCCGGGGTCGGGAGCGGAAACGCTCCAGCAGATGCTTCTGACCAATGCGAGACGGATCTCGGAGGCCCTGGGATGACCCGGTAGCGTCCACCAAATGGACTGGCTGACCGAGCCTTTCGAACTTGCCTTCCAGCAGAGGGCCCTCCTTGCCGGCGTCCTCGCCGCACTGGCTCTCTCGGTGGTCGGAACCTGGGTGGTCATCCGGGGGATGACCTTCCTCGGCGACGCCCTTGTCCACGGCGTCGTCCCCGGCATCGCCATCGCCATCATCTTCGATTTCAGTGTCCTCATCGGCGCGGTGCTCGCTGCGATCGTGATGATCGGCGGGATCAACTTGGTGCACCGCCAAACAGGGTTCTCAGAGGACACAGGCATCGGCCTCCTGTTCGTGGGAATGCTCGGCCTCGGAGTGATCCTGATCTCGAGGACCGACTCCTTCGCCGGCGATCTGACAACGATTCTGTTCGGCGATGCCCTTGGTGTCACGACCGGAGACCTCATCACTCTGGCCGTCGTCGCCGTGGTGGTCCTGGTGATGACGATCGTCCTCTATCGCCATTTCCTGGTGCTCTCGTTCAACGAGCAAAAGGCGCGTCTGTTCGGGTTGCGACCGGGACTGGCCCACGTCGCCCTGCTCTCCCTGATCACGATCTCCATCGTCGGATCGTTTCAGACCGTGGGGACGCTTCTGGTCTTCGGGCTGCTGGTCGGCCCGCCTGCCAGTGCGGCCCTGCTCGTAAAGCGGGTGCCGACGATGATGGCCACGGCAGCCGCTATCGGCGCTCTGTCCGTGGTGCTGGGCCTTCTCGTCAGCTATCACGCCAACACATCGGGCTCGGCCACGATGGCGGTGATCCCGATCGTGCTGTTCTTCGTTGTCCTTACTTTCAGATCGGTCCGGCGGCCCGTTCCCGCCTCTTCGAGGGCAGGAACTTAGACGTCACCCACTCCAGGTCTCGCCCGGTTCCAGTGCCACTACTTCCGCTCTGGTGCTCTCGCGAAGCTCGTCAGGGGTGCCGGCCAGGACCGGAAAGGTGGCGTAGTGGATCGGGATGACCGTCGAGACTCCCGACATGTCGGCTGCCCGCCCCGCGTCGCGGGGGCCCATCGTGTAGTGACCCCCGATCGGGAACACACCGATGCTCGGGCTGAAGCGCTCGCCGATGAGGGCCATGTCACCGAATAGGTCGGTATCGCCCGACTGGTAGACAACTGTGCCGTCCTCGAACTCCAGGACCCAACCCCAACACCCGAGGTCGCGGGTCACCTGATCGCTGCCGGTGCCGAGGGTCGCGCCACCGGTGTGGTCGGCGTGGACCATCGTGAACCTCACGCCTGACGCCTCCACCGTCCCACCATTGTTCATCCCGATCGAATCGATCCCACGGGATCAAAGCCACACCGACATCTCATGGGACCCGATCACTGTGGATCCGACGATCTCGGCCAACTCGACGAGATCCGCGCAATCATCCCCGACGTGGTCGAAATGGCAATGAGTCGGCGCCACGACGTCCACCTT
>Ga0075309_1000176_pt1 | contig 10028 bp, 6 predicted proteins | sample MayberryNE_Catta_4_FD_120057 | JGI IMG/M metagenome (GOLD analysis project Ga0075309, IMG submission 120057) | Natural and restored wetland microbial communities from the San Francisco Bay, California, USA, that impact long-term carbon... | ecosystem: Environmental > Terrestrial > Soil > Wetlands... | reverse complement strand
TGTCATTTCGGCAGACATCACCTAAGCCCGGCACTCAGATTTTGCATGATGGCCACCTGATCCCTTTAATCGCCCCCAGCCGCAGTTTAAAGTCTCTTTGGAGCCTCCACTTATGAAACTTACGATTGATACGAAAATTAAACTCAACGATGGGCACATGATCCCGCAGCTCGGATTGGGCGTGTGGCAGATTCGCGCCGGTGCCACCTGTGAAGCAGCCGTGCTCGACGCACTGGAAGCGGGATACCGGCACATCGATACCGCGTCCATGTACGGCAACGAGGAGAGCGTCGGTGCAGCGATCAAAGCGAGCGGCATTCCACGGGAGAATATTTTCGTCACTACGAAATTGTGGAATTCCGATCATGGAAACCCCGAGCGCGCGCTCGAGACGAGCCTGCGCAAACTCAACTTGGATTATGTTGATCTGTACCTGATCCATTACCCTGTGCGGGAACGGCGGCAAAGCTGGCCCACCCTGGAGAGACTCCGAGCCATGGGCAAGGCGCGCTCGATCGGTGTCAGCAATTTCACCATCAAGCACCTAGCGGGACTACTTGCCGAGACCAAGACGGTTCCCGCGGTCAATCAGGTCGAGTTTCACCCGTACCTGTATCAGCGCGAATTGCTGGACTTCTGCGTCGCCAAGGGAATTGTCATCGAGGCGTATAGCCCGTTAACGCATGGACAGCGGCTGAGCGATCGGAAACTGGTTGCGGTCGCAAAGAAATATTCGTCAGCCAGCCGCGCCGGCTCCAAGGCGACGGCGCAAATCCTCATTCGCTGGGCGCTGCAACATGGATTGGTGGTGATCCCCAAATCGGCCAACCGTAAGCGCATATTCGAAGATGCCGATGTCTTTGACTTTGAGATTACCGCGGCGGATATGCAGCTCTTGGATGGTCTCAACGAAGACCTCCGAACCTGCTGGGATCCGACTGAGGCACCGTGAGCGGAAAGTCCCGCGACCGTGGTCTCAGAGGCGGCGCTCGTCACCGGGGCGGTATGGTCCAGAGGTAAACGAAACGCTCGCGACCGCCGCTTTGAACCCGCACGGTCTGTTGCGGTTTCCAGTCGCCCATGTCATGCCAGTGCGACACGATGCGGGCACCGGGTTTGAGCTCGCGCAGCAGTTTCGGCCGGAGCTTTAAATTGAGCCCGGGGGAGAGAAAGAGCATGACCACCTCCGCATCGCTCACGTCGATCGCAAAAAGGTCCTGGTTCAAAAAGCGGATGCGTTCAGCCACACCCGCTGCACGCGCGTTTTCTTCGCTTTCGGCGATGCGCTGGGGATCGATATCGACGCAGACGCCGCGCGCGCCGAACGTCTGCACTGCTGCGATCACGATGCGGCCGTCGCCGCAGCCAAGATCATAGACCACCTCGCCGGCTTTCACGTTGGCCAGACGCAACATGACCTCGACCACGTCCGGCGCCGTGGGTTCGTAGTGCACATCGGGTGCGCGTAGCGAATTCGGCGCGGCGTTTGGCTGTTCCCCGCAGCCGATGACGGCCACAAAAACCACAAAGGCGACAGCGCACAGAATAGTTCGAACTCCCGCCGTCCAAACCATCTACATGCCGCCTAGCCGCCGGTTCATTAATTTTCCGTGGTCCTCGTTGACCGTGGCTGAATTTGATTATGGCTTTGTCGCACCCGGTGCTTCACGGTGAGACTTGAGGCTTCAGCGTCGCTGGACCCATGCTCCCCACATTTTGCACGACTTGAACGGCTTGATCAGACTTCTTTCCCCTTATATCCGCATCAGCAGCGCTGTAACGCGCGCTCCGTTCGCCGCTTCGATTGCCGCTAGGTACATGCCGACTTGCCGCCGATAGGCCGGTTCATTGCCGCGGAACTCTTCATCGGTCTTAAAATCTATGACTGTCCAGCCCTCGGCCTGCTCGAAGGCGAGATCGATGATCCCCTCGATCAGCAAGCCTTCAGTATTGCGCCACGCGATCGGGACTTCACGACGGCACCGGCCTTGTTGCGCGGCTTGGCGCGCACGGTCGAAAAGCGCATGCCCGAGCGCCGTGTGCACAGCATCCGAGCCCGAAGCGATCTCTTCTTGAGAAGCGCCGAGTATGCGGCCATGAATGTTGGCGAGACGTTGAATTGCGCTCAGATCGCCATGGAGCGGGACGCTCGCGAGAACAGCGTGCACGAGCGCGCCGAAGCGAGCGCCCGACGGCCGGTTTGGTGCGCGCGGCAGCTCGATGATTTCTACGGAGGAAAGCTTCGACTCCGGAGATTCTTCGCCGGCTGCTTTCGCCGCCTGCGTTACCGTTCGGACTGAGACTGAGCTATGACTGCCGGCGGCAACGGCCTGCTGGCGCCGCTCGCGCCAGGAGTTGTAAGCAGCCAGACCTGATTCGACGATAGCCGGCGCGACGTCCTTGACGATCAGCTCCGGCCGGCGGATGCCGAGCGGCGCCTCGGCGCCGAGTTGTAAGGCGCGCGGATCCCACCACACGACGGAGAACTCGGCGGGCCCAGGACCTACCCCGCGTATGTGCAGACCGGGAGCAACCGTGTTCGCCCCGGCCGAGCCGCCAGGCCGGACCAAGACCGAATCCTTCGATTTAAACTCCGCGCAGCCTGGCGCTTGAACCTGCTGCCGCCGCGTTTCTTCTGGCGGATAGACCGCCCTGTTCAGCGGCTGGATCCAGCCTTCCCTCTCCTCATCTCCGACGGCGGGGATCACAAGCAGGTCGCGCGCGCGCGTTGCGGCGACGTACGAGACGCGCGTGCCCTCCGCCTCGTCGCGCCGCAGTTCCTCGTCTTCGTGCGCAAGCAAATCGGCCGGCGCGTAGCCGCCGAGTCGGACCGCGCAGACACGGCGATCGGAATCAATATAGCGGCTCGCTACGGATGCGCGCAGTTTCGCTGTCATGTCCGCAAGGATTACGATCGGGAATTCCAGCCCTTTGGCTTTATGCACCGTCATCAGCCGCACACCGTCGCTGCCTTCCTCGAGGATCGGCGCCTCCCCGGCTTCGCCGTTCTCGGCCTGCTCACGCAGCTCATCGATAAAGCCGCGAAACGAGATGCCGCCCTCGGCTTCATAGCGGCGCGCTAGATCAACCACGTGCGCAACATTGGCGAGCACCTGCTCGCCGCCATGCTCGAGCGCAAAGCCGACGTGCGCGCGAGTGGATTCGAGCAGCGAAGCAATCGTTGTCGCAACCGGCAGCCGATTCCGAAAGCGATGCAACGATTGCAGCAGTTGCAGAGCCTCAACAAGCGGCGCTAGGTTGCGGGGAAATTCGCTCGGAATGCGAAATGGATGAAAACGGCCGATGCGATGGCGATATTCCAGCAGCTCTTCGTCGCTGATCGAAAACAGTGACCCGCGCAACGTCGCAAATACCGAGAGCTCATCATCCGGCCACTCAATCGCCGCAAGCGCCGCGCGCAAGGTCTCGACCTCTGCGCGATTATGAAAAGACCGGCCCCCCACCAGCAGATGCGCAATGCCGCGCGCTTCGAGACTTTCGACGTACGGCCGTGTCATATCTTCCTGATAGCTGACGAACCGGCGGAACAACAGGCAGATGTGGCGCGCCTGAATCGGCACGAGATGCTCGGTCTCGCCGGGCCTGAAGCCGCGAGCGGCCGTCGGCGCCAAAGACACTTTCGTCGCAGCCGGCCGCTCGGCGACTTTCCAGCCACTGTCGGCAATAAGCCACTCGATAAATGCGCCAACCGCATCGGGAAGCGATTTTTCGATCGCAAAATTGGCGACTCTTCGGTAGCCGTACGGCTCGGGCACAGGAAGCACGACCACCGATGGCTGTTCTGCGGAATCACTCCGAAACGGCTCGAGCGGCACGTACGCCGCTTGGAGCATTTCAGCGTCACCGGTCATCGCAGGCTCGAAGGCGGCGTTGATGGCGCGCTGCAAATTCGGCCGCGCGCGAAAACTCGTGCGTAACGTCACTCGCTTGGCACCCGCCGCCTGCAGCATCGCGTAGACGCTGCGATAAATCCCGACATCGGCGCGCCGAAAACGATAGATCGATTGCTTCGGATCGCCCACCAGAAAGAGCTTCCCGCTAAGTGGGCGAATTTTGCGCCAGTTCGTCGCACCAGGATCGTCGGCAGCGAGAAGCAACAGGATCTCGGCCTGCAGCGGATCGGTGTCTTGAAACTCATCGACAAAGATTCGTTGGAAGCGCCGTTGGAAGCTCGACCGCACCTCCGGATTGTCGCGGATGAGATCTCGTGTCTTGAGCAGGAGATCGAGAAAGTCGAGCGCACCGGCTTTGACTTTTGCCGCTTCATACGCAAGCACGCAGGCGCGAAGTTCGTTGCGCAGCGCCGCGGCAAGGTCGGCATTGGCATCCTTCTCGAAATCAGCCAGAGCACCCAGCAGGTTTTCGCAAGCGCGCCACACGACCTCACGGAGGACGCCGCTGCGATAATTCCTGCCGCTCCCTTTGCGCGCTTCTCTAAAGACGCGGTTGTGGCCGAGCTCGATGAGCCCCGCCTCGAGCCGCTCGTAGTCGCGTCGCGCAACCGATTCCGTGCGCCGTATCTCTTCCGCGAGCTTTCTCGCCGCCCAGCTGTCCAGATATAATGTATCACGGGAATCGCCGGGCGGATCCAGCAACTCGACGTAGCCATTTAAGAGTTGAACCAGTCCGTCGACGTGCCCGCAGCGGTCAAACGGCGGTCGTTGCCACGCTCCGTCGAAATCACGCCATTGAATCAGCTCCCAGCCTGCCCGGCGCAATCGGTCGATCGGGCCGTCGCCGCCATCCGCTTGAGCGCCAAAACCGCTGAAAGTCGGACGGCGCAGCGCGCGCTTCACGCCTTCCGATGGATCGGCAAGCTCGCTTTCGAGCCACTGGTGGAATCCTTCATCATACAGGCGCGCCGCCTGCGCTTCGGTCAGCACGGTAAATAACGGATCGACCCGCGCTTCGACCGGCCGCTCCCGCAGCAGATCCGCGCAAAAGCCGTGAATGGTGCTGACCTGGGCTTCCTCGAGCCTGCCGAGCGCGCGGTCGAATCGGTCGCGCTCCGTAGACTCGCTTGCTGATCCTCTTCTTGCTTCTTCAAGCGCCTCGCGCAGACGGAGCTTCAACTCGCCGGCCGCCTTTTCGGTAAATGTAACGGCGACGATACCGGTCACTTCGGCCCGCCCGGTTTCAATCACGCGCACGATGCGCCGTACGAGCTCAGTGGTTTTGCCGGTGCCGGCGGCGGCTTCGACGATCAGCGTGTCGTCGAGCGCTTTGGCGATCTGCTCGCGATCGGTTTGATCGGCAAGCCGCGGCGTAGTCATGGCCGTCCTCTCAGCTCCAGCAAGTCCCCGATCTCTTTGTGTGACTTGCGGCGCGCACGGCGTTCCTGATTCGGACCGCAGACCGGCAGGAAATCACAAAAGCTGCACGCTCTCTCGGCCGGAGCCGGCGGCAACATGCCCAGCTCCACCGCGCGATCGATAATTTCCAGCGCTTCGATGCCCGCGCGGCGGGTACGCTCGTTGATCGGAACATTGTGTTCGGTAAATCCACCCGCCGTCGTGCAATATGAAAATCGCGCGCTTTCCACGGTACAGCCCGTAGCGGCCTCCACTGCCAGGCTGTAAATCACCGGCTGGAGCTGTTGGCCGTGACCGATGATCGACCCGCGCTCCGAGCGGTTCTTCGATGTTTTGTGGTCTGTGACTCTCAGAATGTTCGTACCCGGCTTGCGCTCGATCAAATCGACGGCGCCGCGCAGAATAAAACGGCCATCGATGGTCACCGGCTCGCTGCGGCTATTGGGGTCATGCCCTGACGCATCACGCAGGCCGAAGGCAAACTCGAACAGCCACGGCTCCCACCCGGTGTTCCCGACGAGCTCCCGCGCCCAGATGTGCAGATCGGTGCGAATGCTGGCAATCTCATCCTGCCACACCCGATCCACCGCCGGCGCTAGCAACTCTGCATAATTTGCCGCAACTCGGGTCAGGGTGTCGTTAAGGACTTCGAGCAGCGCGTCTAACGACGTTATCGAGATCGGCATGCCTCTCTGCTGCAAGGCGCGAAAGAATTCAGCCAGCACCTCGTGAAACAAGCTCCCCTTGGTGAGCGGATCCATGCGCTCGAGCGGCTCAGGTTCCTCCAGCGCTTCGATGCGGTAGAGCGCCGACAGGAGGAATCGATAAGGGCAGTACGCGTAGTTCTGCAGCGCCGAGACGGAATACGGGCGCACACCGAGCCGCTGCGACTGAAGAAATGGTTTGGTCGCTTCGGTGACCCGCACCAGCCCGTCATAGGGGGACCAGGGTTTCCTTGCTCGCGCCCAGCGCTCGCTGGCTGAACGCCGGACCCAATCGTTTAACTGCAGCAGATAATGCGCGTGTCCTTTCACGTCTTCCTCACTGCGCATCAACATGCGCAGCACCGAAAGATCGTGCTCGAAATCGTCGATGGCGTCTTCGGGCCGCGCCGGCGCCGGCCAGGCAAGGCTTGCGCTCGCTTGTTCCGAAGCTTCCAGCTCGAGCTGCTGATGGTCGGGAATGCGGCCGGTCACGGCGCGCATAACTTCGAGCGCGTAGAACGACGGGACGCGCGCGCGGGCCTGCGCCGTCTCGATGCGCGGGAACGAGACATAAAGCCGTTGGGTGGCCACCCCGGCGGCGAGGCGTAATAGGAGCCGTTCATGCTCGGCGCGATCGTCCTGCAAGGTTAGCTCGGCGCCGACTTCACGCCGGAGATCATCTAACAGGAGCGGGTCCTCACGGAGCTTCTGCGGAAAGAGCCGCTCGGCCAAGCCCGGGACGAAAGCGATTTTGAACGCGCGGCCGCGTACTTGGTCCGCGCTGCAAACGAATACCCGGCCATAGCGATGCACCGGGGGCTCCGCTTCCAATGCTGCCAACCGATCGGCAAGCACGTCGCGCACTTCGGCCAAGCTCACCGGTCCAACCGCGGCCATGGGACGGAGATCGGCGAGCACGCGCAGTACGAACTCAGGACGGCGGAGCACCCGCGGCGCAAATTCTTCCAGTCGCCCGATCCAAGTTCCCCACGTCGCGGCGTTTGGCCAGGAGGACATCTCTTCGATGAGCGGCAGTGCGAAACCGCGGAGGTGCGCAAGGTTTTGCCGCTCGCGCTCGAGCCGTGCGATCCGCGACGAGTCCGGCTGTTCGGATGTCAGCTCACGAATCTTTAGCTCGTATTCCTCCGCCAGTCCGTTTAACCGGCGCGCCCAACGCTCGCTGCCACCGATGACCGCCGATTCTACAATCAAGCTTTCCCATTTCCACGGCGCTCTCAGCGTTCCCGCCACCACAGCCTGATCGCCATTGACCTTGGTAATCGATGCGTTCTCGTCGTCGCGACGACTATCGTCGGGGTCGTCAGGCGCCGGTTCCGAGAGCACGCCGAAGACATCGTCGCGTGAGGCAATCCAAGTCGAATGGCCGGATCCGGCGGGAGCCTTGCCGGAATCGTCAAGAGCCGGGACCTGAGCGAGCGAAAGATATTCTGCAAAGCGCTTGGCGGAGAACTTCTCGGTCGCACAACTCAGAACAGCGAGAAAGGCCCGGCCCGCAGGATCGGGGCGGCGAGTGCCCCGTTCGAAGTAAGCGGGGACACCGGCCCGGGCAAGCGCATGCTCCAGCAAACCGGTATATTGCTGGGTCGAGCGGATGACGATCGCCATCTCGTCGAAGCGCACGTCGCGATTGGCTTCTTTGAGGATTCGGCGCGCGATCTCGACACATTCGCGACCTTCGCCGGGCGCCGAAAACCATATCAGCTCGCCCGTGCGCGTTCTCTCCGGCGGCGGCTCCTTTGAAAACAGGTAATGCGCAAGCTGCGTCAGATCATTGTGCTCGGCTTCATCGACAATCTGGATTCGCACGCCGCGCTTTGCGAGTCGGCTCACAGCAGTGCTATCGCCTGCGGGCACGGTGATCATCGCCTGCGGCGACTGCTGAACCAGCGCCCACAGAAACTGCGTTTCGATTTCAGAGTCAAAAGGGACATCGAGCAGCAGCAGCGGCATCGGCGGCCAACGGGTCACAGGCGAGTCCAGCGCCTGGGTCGCGGTCTCGAATAAAGAAGCCCGGTCGCTGGCGCCGGCCTCGTTGAGAAGCGTGTCAACGCGATCGAGCAGGACGGCGAGGTCAGTCCCGCTGCGCGGCAGCCCGGTCAAGTCACCGCTCGCGACAGCAGCAAGTCGCAAGTCCAGCAAGGTGCGCGCCAGCGCCTTCGGAAATCCCGGCGTCCCCGAAACCGGAGTGAAATATTTGAGCACTTTATCGCTCCCGGTTTCGAACGCCGCCCGGGTCGCAACTGCTTCGTGCCCCAACGCCGTCGCGGGAGCGCGCTCCCGCGCAGCGAGTTCGATCACCGCCAGCCGGGCCGCGAGCTGAGTGAAAGAGAGTCGGTGCAACCCAAACGTCGCGCCTCTCTCCAGCGAAATCGCGCGAGCGAGATCGTCGACGGAGCCGCGTGATGCGCCGAGGAGAAGCACCTCTGCGCCGGGCTCGAACTGGTCCAGAAACCGCCGCGCCTCGCGCAGCCGAGCTGCCGCCGAACCTGACTGAACAACCGTAACAATGCCTCGAGTGGAGTTCGATTCAGTCATCTCAGGCCCCGGTGCTTATCGCCTAGTCATGCTGCGCTGAAACATCATATTTTGCTACGAGGGCTCATTTTCGCTATCCCGCGGAAGGGAATAGAGGTTCGCCTATGCTTCTCTCGGGTCCGGCAATACGGAATATACAGGAGAAAACGCGACCGGGCTTCTAGTTTCCACGCTAGCACACTTGATTTACTTGATCACCTATTACGTGTGAGATCGCCTGCCCGTCATAGTTGACGGCGCCATCGATCTCACATGGGAAGAACTGAAAAGCTCCCGGTTCTACGACAATAGACCTGATCCAATGTTTCAACTTAGAAGGTTAAATCGGGCCGCTGCACCCCGCCTTATAAGCGCGAGCCTGACAAAGTATTTACTGATGTACCGAGATAAGGAGGCGAGTATGGAAAATTATCAGGATACTATGGCAGGGCGTTCTCCCAGCACAAACCGAAGATCACTTCACAGAAACGATCGAGGAAATACACGGCTTCCTTCGTCCGCTTTTCTCGGTGTGGCAGTAGCGGCGATGGGGGGACGCGGTCCTTTTCCCGACCGTGAGCTGCAAAAGCCAAGGGGTCCCTTTTTTGGGACCCCTTTGAGAAACCGCCAGCAGAAGGACGGTTTAAAAAGCCGGCCGAACTACGCGGCCTTGGACTCGATCTTCTTACTTTCCGTTTGCTCGATCTGCACCGGGATCTTGCGTCCGGCAAGCTGCGCGGGAAGCGGCACATGGATCTCGAGAACGCCATTTTCATACCGGGCGGCGATCTTGTCGGTTTCTACTCCTTGGGGCAAAGCCAGCGATCGCTCGAACTTTCCGTAAAAAGTCTCGCGATATTCAGGGCCCGACTCTTCGGCTTTTCGCTCCCCCGTAATGGACAGGAGATTTCCTTCGGCCTGAACGGAAACGTCTTTCGGGTCGACCCCTGGAAGATCAAGACGTACAACGTACTCGTTGTTCTTCCGGTACGTCTCCATTCGCGGCACCCAGCTGCCCGCGGGTGATTCCGAGCGTCCGAAGAACCGACCGAACAGATCGTCAATATCCCGATGCCAACTAGACAACTCATCAGACGGGTTCCATCTCATCAATTCACCGAACATAACTACGTGCCTCCTTCCTTTCTCATTTGGACTTTCCGGTTAAAATTTAATTCCGGGGCCGCGCGTGTCAAGCCCCATCGACAGCCGGACCTGCCAGCTGAGGATTGCGCAGAGCGGCCGCTTGAGTGAGTTATTTCAAGGATTGGGCATGCCTCTAAGAGTTACGGCAATCTGGCTGCTGCTGTTGTTTGTTGCAGTCATCAATGGTGCTATTCGGGAAACCTTCATGACGCCGCTTTTAGGCGTGCAGACAGCGCACATCGTAAGCACGGCGCTTTTGTGCGCGGCGATCTTTATGGTTGCGTGGTTCTCGATCTCGTGGATCGGCCCG
>Ga0075309_1000175_pt1 | contig 10052 bp, 12 predicted proteins | sample MayberryNE_Catta_4_FD_120057 | JGI IMG/M metagenome (GOLD analysis project Ga0075309, IMG submission 120057) | Natural and restored wetland microbial communities from the San Francisco Bay, California, USA, that impact long-term carbon... | ecosystem: Environmental > Terrestrial > Soil >... | reverse complement strand
GGAGCATCGGACCCATGGCGTTGACCGGGGGCTCCCCGATCCCGCCAATAGCACATTCGCCTCTTGCCCATTTGAGCCAGGCTTCCTTTGTATCCACGCCCGGCGCCCATGCAGCAGAAGCTGTGATTGAGAACTTAACCCCACCCATTGTACACGATTTGCACCCTTGAATTCAGCTTTTCGAGGGTCTCAAGAAGAGACAATAAGCGGTAACTCGACATGCGCAACTATATTTGCTAACGTCTCACGCGCCATATTGGCGCTAATAAACGTACTTCCGCCGGTGAAATAATTGAGATTTCCACGTGAGAACAAATTAAACATGCCCGGAGTTTTTGAGCTTAAACGAAAAAACAAGTACAGAGACTACATGACGCGATTCACCCTAGTACTAGCCGCTCTGCTGTTTGCAACCGGGTGCATCAATCGCGCTACCGCAACGCTTTCGCCGGGCGCAGATCTCAGCAAGCTGAAAACTTTTTATGTAGTACATCAACCAAGAGACACCCGCGGCATTCATATTTTGATCAGGGACAGGCTCACCAAAGAGGGGTTAACCGCCACGGCCGGACCGGAGGCATCGCGGCCCTCGAATTCTGTGGATTCGGTCATAACTTATGTGGACAGATGGATGTGGGACATCACGCTTTACCTCTTGGAACTCACGGTTACACTCAGAGACGCGACAAACAGCTTTCCGATAGCTCTAGGCAACTCGTACCACACATCGTTAACGCGCAAGTCCCCGGAGGAGATGGTTGATGAGGTGATGTCGAATATCTTCAATGCTGGGAAACAAACCACGGCGCGGGCGGTTCCGTAATGCCCTTTTTCACGCGAACAGTTATACGAATCTAACGTTAGCGACCAACGCGCCGCTGGGAACAGTATCGGGGAAAAACTCACCTTTGAGACTGATGACTGCAGGTTCTAAAGCTGAAACTGATAAGCAGTTTGTCGATTATTCACCGTAATCTCGCACTACCTGTGACGGCCGGACTATCCATGACCCGGTGCATGAACGCCGCGCTGTTTCGCCAATATCTCTTCCATTCGTTCCGCCATCGTAGTGACCTTCCACGCCAAATGTAGTCGTGTAAGCTACAGCGGCAGTTGCCTGGGTTCCAACGCAGGTAACTGTTTTAGCCACCAAATGGATCGGAGTAAAAACTATGCTTCCAAGTATATGAAAGAAATTAGGTCTTCTTGGCTGACTGACGGACTCCGCTCGTTCACCTGTTTGCTGAGCAAGACTGTGACTCGGCGGAACCAATGAAGTAAGCGACAAAAGGGTAGCACCTAAAACCAGGGAAGAGAAGTTTTTCATGAGTTCACCCCCTCTAAGCTTTAACTGCAGAATTTGAACGATCACTCGCTCGATGTCAAGAAAAAAAATAAGTGTTTTAACTCTTTAGCGACGTTGTTGGAACCTTTTGGTAAAAAGCTACTTACCATGTAAACTGCGAAAACAAAGTGACGGGTGAAGCGACCACAAAAGGAAAACAGTGGTTTTTTGGAAACATCTAAGAACGGAGAGATCAACTTACGCCAACCACCGGTATCACGTCACGAAGCCTAAAAGCTCCGGCATACAACGCTCGTCCCACGATCACGCTCTCGACGCCCTCTTTTTCTAACGGCAGGAGCTTGCGGAGATCATCCAAAGTCGCGACGCCACCCGAGGCAATGACGGGAATCCGAACCGCGCGCGCCATTTTTAGCGTCTCATCCAAGTTTACCCCGCTGCTCGTACCGTCCCGGCTGATGTCGGTGTAGATGATCCGCGCCGCGCCGTCGTCTTGACAGCGCTTGGCCAGCTCCACCGCATCCATCGCGGTGGTTTCAGTCCAACCTTTAATAGCGACCTTACCTTGGCGTGCGTCGATACCAACGATAATTTTTCCGGGAAAACTCTTACACAGCTCGCGGAGAAATTCCGCGTTGTCGTAAGCCGCGGTGCCGATGACGACTCGGGAGACGCCGAGATTCAGCGCCATTTCCACAGCTTCGACCGATCTCAGACCACCGCCAAGCTCCACCGACAATCCCGATTGTTTGCAGATCGCTTCGACTTCTCGGGTATGCACCGGTCGGCCTTCGACTGCGCCGTTCAGATCGACGATGTGAAGGAAAGTCGCGCCTTCAGCGACCCAGTGCTTCGCAGCATCCAGCGGGTTTTCGAAATAGACGGTTTCCTTGTCCATCTCGCCCTGGAACAACCGGACGCAGCGGCCGTCTTTGAGGTCGATCGCGGGAATGATCAGCATGAGATTACGGCGAACACAAAATGGAGAGTTGGAGTAGCAAATGGAGTGTTGGAGTAATGGAATATTGGAGTATTGGCTCTTGAACCACCACTCCATTGCTCCAATTCCGATGAGCTGATTGTCGCCAACCTCGCATTTGAGTTTTAATAACCTGCTAATTCGAATTCACGAAGCGGCCAAAGTTGGCGAGGATACGCAACCCCAGCTCCTGGCTCTTTTCCGGATGAAACTGGCAGGCAAATAGAGTTTCCGTCGCGATGCTCGAAACGAATGACTCGCCGTAGTCGGTAGTCGTGGCAACAATCGAACCGTCGGCCGGCACCACGTAAAACGAGTGAACAAAGTAGACGTAATCGCCGCTGGACAGCCCTTCGAGAAACAACGACTGTTTTTTCTTATCGATCCGGTTCCAGCCCATATGCGGGACTTTGAGATTTTCGCGGGCGTGAAAACCAACGACCTTGCCGGCAAAAAGCTCGAGGCCCTTCTGTGGGCCGAACTCTTCACTCTCTGAAAAGAGCAATTGAAACCCCAGACAAATCCCCAGAAAAGGTTTTTTCCTTCGCACCACATCGCGAATGGGCTCGATCAAACCGAATTGACCAAGGTTGTCCATGCAGGCGCTGAAGGCACCGACGCCCGGCAACACCACCCCGCGCGCCGACTCGATTTTGGCTAAATCGCGCGTCACGACCGTTTCGCAGCCGGCGCGCTCAAGTCCTTTCTGCACGCTGCGCAGGTTACCCATGCCGTAATCAATCACCGCAATCATGCCCAAGCCCCTAACGATTTGAACTGCTTCAAACGTTTTGAACGACTTGAACCCATTATTAGAGGCTCCCTTTCGTCGACAGCGCTCCCTCAACCCGCGGGTCGAGCTGTGTCGCCATGTCCATGGCGCGCGCGAAAGCTTTAAAGCACGCCTCGATGACATGATGCGGATTTTCGCCGCGCGGCACGTCGATGTGCAGGTTCATGCCGAGCTGATTGGCGAATGCGGCAAAAAATTCGTGCGGCAAGTCCGTGTCGAAGTCACCGACGCGGCCCGGGCGGATCTTGACGTTATAAAACAGATAGGGACGGCCGCTCAGATCGACGACCACTTTGGCCAGCGCCTCGTCGAGCGGGCAACTCGCCTCGCCGAAACGGCGGATGCCGTGTTTCTCGCCGAGGGCGTCTTTGAACGCTTGCCCCAGAGCCAGACCGACATCCTCGACCGTGTGATGGAAGTCGACTTCGAGATCGCCTTTGGCTTGGATATCGATATTGAAAAAGCCGTGACGGCTGAAGCTGTCCAGCATGTGGTTGAAAAACGGCATGCCGGTTTCAACCCGAGCTTGGCCGCTTCCGTCAAGCTCTAAGCCGACCGTAATATCGGTTTCTTTGGTCTTGCGAGTGACTTTCGAGTTTCGTGCCATGACCACTCCTCGTTTATCGGAAGCGCGCCTCCACGGAGCGCGCGTGATCGTCCAGTCCCTCAAGGCGCGCCAGTTCGGTGAGCTGCGGCGCCAAGCTGCGCAGGGCGCGTTTTTCCGCCTGAATGACGCTGGTGCGCTTGAGAAAATCATAGGTACCGAGCGGCGAAAAAAACCGCGCGCTGCCGCCGGTCGGCAACACGTGATTGGGGCCCGCCAGATAATCGCCTAGCGGCGGCGCGGAGTAAGGTCCGAGAAACATCGCGCCGACGTTGCGAATCTGACGCGCCAACTTCTGCGGCTGCTTGACAATCAATTCCACATGCTCCGGCGCGATCGCGTTGGCCAGATCGATCATCTCTTTCTCGCCGCGCGCGACGATGATGGCGCCATAGGTTTCGAGCGACTTGAGAGTGATCGCGTGCCGCTTGCTGCTGCGCAGCTGCGTTTCGATTGCGTCTTGAATTTTCTTCGCGGTCGTGGCCGAAGTCGTCACGCATAGCGCCGCCGCCAGCTCGTCGTGCTCGGCCTGGGAGAGCATATCGGCGGCGACATGAAATGGATCGGCGGATGTGTCGGCCAAAAGCAAGATCTCGCTCGGCCCGGCGATGGAGTCGATGTTGACTTCGCCGAACACCATGCGTTTGGCAGTGGCGACGAAAATATTTCCCGGGCCGACAATCTTGTCGACCTTGGGAATCGTTTCGGTGCCGAATGCCAGCGCCGCGATGGCCTGAGCGCCGCCGACGCGGAAGATCCGATCTACGCCTGCGATATGCGCCGCCGCGAGAATGATGGCGGCATTCTCGCCCATCGGCGACGTCATGACGATCTCTTTCACGCCGGCGACTTTGGCGGGAATACAATTCATCAAAACGGTCGAAGGATAGGATGCTTTGCCGCCCGGCACGTAGACGCCGACACGCTCGAGCGGCGTGATCCGTTGACCGAGCCGCATGCCGATCGGGTCATGATAGTACCAGCTCTTTTGCAGCTGGCGGCCATGAAATGCCGCGATCCGCTTTGCCGCCAGGCGCAGACTCGCGAGATTTTTTCCGGGCAATTGGCTTAACGCGCGCTCGATCTCGGCGGGCTTGACCTCCATATTAGCGCTGGTCAGCTGAACGCCGTCGAACCGCAAGGTAAACCGCAGCAACGCGCGGTCTCGTTGTTTGCGCACAGCGGCGATGATCTCAGCCACCCGAACTTCCACGTCGCCTTCGCGAGTGCCGCGTCGTGCCAAAATCCGCTTGATCAGCGGCTTGAAACCAGCATCCGTTGTCTTGACTAACCTGATCCTCATGCCGGGAGACTCACTGTGATTTTGGATTTCCGATTCCTTTGAACTCTTGAATCCTTGAACTTGAAAACGGTTGTTATCCTGTAACCCGCACGATCTGGCCACCCAGAAATGACAGCTTTCTTTCGATCTGCTCGTATCCGCGGTCCAAGTGATAGACGCGTGAGACTTCCGTGGTGCCGTTGGCTACTAACCCGGCTAGCACTAACGCGACGCTGGCGCGCAAATCGCTTGCCATAACCGGCGCGCCGGACAGCTCGCGCACGCCGCGCACCACCGCGCGGTTTCCTTCGAGTTGAATCTGAGCGCCCATGCGGTCTAGTTCCTGGGCATGCATAAAGCGGTTCTCGAAAATTGTTTCAGTGACAACGCTGACGCCGTCGGCCACGGCCATCAACACCATCATCTGCGCTTGCAGGTCGGTGGGAAATCCTGGATACGGCAGCGTCGTAATATCGACGCTTTTGATTTTGCCATTGCGCTGAACGCGGATACCGCTGTCGTCGGTCGTGAAAATAACCCCGGCCTCTTTGAGCTTGATCAGAAAAGCTTCGAGATGATCCGCCCGCGCGCCGCGGATCAGCACGTCGCCGGCGGATACGGCGGCGGCGATGACGAAGCTGCCGGCCTCGATCCGATCCGGAATGATTTTGTGCTGGGTCCCGCGCAGAGTGTCCACACCGTCTATTTGGATAATATCGCTGCCGGCGCCCTTCACCCGGGCGCCCATTCCATTAAGCGCGCTGGCGAGATCTTCGATCTCGGGCTCTTTGGCGGCGTTTTCAATCAGCGTCGTACCTTCGGCTAGGCTCGCGGCCATCATGAGATTCTCGGTAGCGCCGACCGAGGGCAGATCGAGATATATTTTGGCGCCGCGAAGCTTGGCAGCCGTTGCCTCGATGTAACCGTGAGTTTGCTCGATGCTCGCACCCATCGCTTCCAAACCCTTGAGATGGAGATTGATCGGCCGGGCGCCAATCGCGCAACCTCCCGGCGTAGATACCCGCGCTTCTCCGAAGCGAGCAAGCAACGGACCCAACACCAGGAAAGATGCCCGCATGGTTTTAACCAAGTCATACGGTGCCTCGAATTTATCGATGCGGTCGGCATGAAGCGTCAGAGTGTCTGCGCCCTCGAGCCAGCGGCGATGATCGACTTTGACGCCAAGACCTGAGAGCAACTTCAACGTCGTGCGTATATCCGCTAAACGGGGAATGCCCTCGTAAGCGCACGGCTCGGCGGTGAGCAATGATGAAACCAGCACGGGCAGGGCGGCGTTCTTCGATCCGCTGACGGTGACTTCTCCCGTAAGACTCTTTCCGCCTTGAATTATGATCTTATCCACGAGCGAATTTCTCTCGGATCGAGTTCAGCAGCGCGACGCTGCTCGCGCCGCCACAACGCGATCGTTGCCGGCGTAATCTTTGTAAGTCTTTACATCGCTCCAGCGAGCGGCGGATTCGAAAAGCCCGGTGATCGCTGCGCTCATCCCGGCACCAATCTCGAGCGCTAGGGCGCCACTCCTCACCAAGCAATTAGACGCATGCTCGGCGATGCGCCGGTAGCAATCCAAGCCGTCCGGACCGCCGGCTAAAGCGCCACGCGGCTCCCAACGCCTCACTTCCGGTTCGAGTCCGGCGATCTCAGCATTGGGAAGGTACGGCGGATTCGAAACGATCAGGTGGAGCGCTGCCCGCGCGCCGATCGCTGCAAACAGGTCGCCCCGGACAAACTTGATTCTGTTTGCCACGCCATGACGCGCCGCATTTCGCCGGGCAACGGCGAGGGCATCGGCCGATAAATCGACAGCGACAATTTCGGCATCGGTCAGCTCTTTCGCCAATGCCACGGCAATCGCGCCGCTGCCCGTGCCGAGGTCCGCGATCCGTAAGGTTCGGCCTGCGCCTAGGTCATTCGCCAGCGCCAGCGCGACCTCAACCAGCCGCTCCGTCTCGGGGCGCGGAATCAGCACTGCGCGCGTGACGTGAAAATCCAATGACCAGAACTCGCGCATTCCGGTAATATAGGATACCGGCTCGCGCTCGAGACGCCGGGCTAAAACCCGGTCGTAAGCATCTCTCTGAGCGTGACTGATCGGTACGTTGGCTGCAAGAAGCAACTGCTCTCGGCTGTTGCCGAGAACGTGACCGAGCAAAACTTCGGCGTCGAGCCGGCCGTTTTCAATGCCGGCGGCGAGCAGGCGCCGCACGCCTTGACGCAATACCTCCGCGACCCGCCGGGCAGGCGTTTCACTCGCTTCGATTGCCTGGCTTGCCATTTTGCTCAGCCGAGCCGGTCGCCTTTAACACTTCAGCTTGGTAGTGCGTGATCAGCGCATCGACGACTTCGTCGAGCTCTCCTTCCATCACGCGTTCCAACTTATAAAGCGTAAAATTGATTCGGTGATCGGTCAGCCGCCCTTGAGGAAAGTTGTAGGTGCGAATGCGCTCGCTCCGATCGCCGGTGCCCACCATTAACTTGCGTGTGGCGGCAATCTCGGAGCGTTGCTCTTCTTGCTTTCGCTCCAGCAAGCGGGCGCGCAGGATTTTCATTCCTTTGGCGCGGTTTTTGTGCTGCGATTTCTCGTCTTGGCAGGAGATCACGATCCCGGTCGGAATATGCGTGATGCGCACCGCGGAGTCGGTCGTGTTGACGCTCTGTCCGCCCGGGCCGGAGGAGCGAAATACGTCGATGCGGATTTCTTTCGGGTCGATAGCGATTTCAACCTCATCGGCTTCCGCCAAAACGGCGACAGTGACCGCAGAAGTGTGAATACGGCCGGAGCCTTCAGTCACGGGAACGCGCTGCACGCGGTGCACGCCGCCCTCGAACTTGAGGCGGGAATAGGCGCCCTGCCCCTCGATGCTCATGATAATTTCCTTGTAGCCGCCCAATCCCGTGGGGTTAGAGCTCATCATCTCGACCCGCCAACCGCGCGTCTCGGCGTAGCGGCTATACATACGAAACAGCTCGGCCGCGAACAATGCCGCCTCGTCCCCACCGGTTCCGGCGCGGATCTCGACAATGACATTCTTCGCGTCATTGGGATCTTTCGGGAGAATCAATAGTTTCAGCCGGGTCTCCAGCGTTTCTTTGCGCTCCCGCAACGCGATAATCTCTTCCTTCGCCAGCTCGCGCATCGCTTCGTCCGCTTCATCGAGCAACTGGCGGTTATCCTGGATTTCCTGCTCGACTTTGCGCCACTCGCGAAAACAGTGGACGATCTCCTCCAATTCGGACCGCTCTTTGGCGTACTTCGAGTATTCTCGTTGATGGCCGAGGAGCTGGGGATCGGACATCATTTGTTCCAACTCCATATAGCGTTTTTCCACTTCGGCTAATTTATCAAGCATGACAAGCTCGCGATCTAGACCCGTTGCGCAGCGGAAATAAAAAAGGGCAAAGGGATCATCGCTGCCCTTTGCCCTTCCGGTGCCGCAAAAACCTAGTGACTCACATTCAGCCTCAACCCTCCGTCAACTCGGGGTTCTTTAGACCGTATTTCTTTCTAAATTTTTCTACCCGACCGGCTGAGTCAACGAATTTTTGCTTGCCGGTGAAGAAAGGGTGGCAGCTCGAGCAAATTTCCACGTGGATATTACCTGCCGTGGAACGCGTCTCGACGACGTGACCGCATGCGCAGGTGATCTTGGCGACCTTATATTCGGGATGGATGCTGGGTTTCATAAGCTCCTCTCAAACGTTGGATTTATAACACAAACCCCGCTGTGCTTCAATCCAAGAGCGCGGCCCGAATACACCGCTCAACGAACAGAAAAGAAGGGGGACGACAGACCGTCCCCCTTTCATTACAATTCGATAATGAGCTACAGGAACTGGCCGACCAAAAATTGGCTGATCTCCTCCGATCCGCGCAACGGCTTGCCGTCGATGACTAACACGGGCACGGTCTTGGCTCCGCAAAGCGCGAGCAATTCCCTTTCGTAATCCGGGTTCTCCTGGATATTTTTCTTGATGACCTGATCTTCGCAATGAAGGTTCGCCATGCAATTGAACACACTCTGAGAAAAGCCGCATTCGTTATAGAAGTAAAGTTCCAGCGTCATATTATCCTTTGTTGACCTTTTGGGCTTCGGCCAAGAGTTCCTTGGGATTGCGTTCGCCAGCGGGTGTCACCGAAGCCGCGTAACGAACAATCCCTTGTTTATCGATAATGACGGTCGCCCGGTCTGTTATCCCCTTATCTTCCAGATAGACGCCGTATTTAGTTGCCATCTCGCCTTTGGGATGAAAATCCTGCAAGAGCGGAAAAGAAACGCCGCCGCACGATTTCGCCCAGTTGTCATGAGAGAATCTGCTGTCAATACTTACACCCATAACTTGGGTGTCACAGGCCTTGAACTCTTCCTTGAGAGCCTCAAGACCAGGAATTTCCCGGGTTCAGGTGGGTGTCCAATCCAACGGATAGAACACCAACATAACGTTTTTCTGCCCCCTGAACTGCTTCAGTGTGAATTTGGTTCCGCCCAGATGGCTCGCCAGTTCGAAGTCCGGCGCTTCTTTACCGACTTCAATCATGATGATTTTTTCCTCCCTAAAATAAGAATTGAGCGCCCAAGTGTGAACGCTCAAAGTTTTAGTATAAAGGCTGAGTGCCCGAATTCAATGTCGGCTTACGAATCAGATAGGGTGAAAAAACTCTACTCACCGTTGGCGGAGACGCGCTTCTCGGCCGTGGTGACGAACCTAGGGAACCTTAGTCGCATCGCGGAACTTGTTGATCTGAAGGTTGACGTTATCGTTACGTGGACGACCCCGGGAACTTTAGCGGCCAAGCACGGGACGAAGACAATTCCAATAGTAGCGGGTTAGTGGCGATCCCGTTGAAACGGGACTTGTTGCCAGCTTGGCGCGGCCGGGCGGAAACGTCACTGGGTTTGCCATCTTACTAATGAGTCCGTTATTTAGAGACCATGTGGCTGCACCACGTCCGAAGGCCAAGCCCTTGCGATCGCGGTCAATGGTTTTGTGCCTTGATGGGCCACCGCCCCGTCCTCTCCGTGGTGACAATAACCTGCACCTGGGCCTGAAAATAACCTTCTCCGTCCT
>Ga0075309_1000173_pt1 | contig 10089 bp, 16 predicted proteins | sample MayberryNE_Catta_4_FD_120057 | JGI IMG/M metagenome (GOLD analysis project Ga0075309, IMG submission 120057) | Natural and restored wetland microbial communities from the San Francisco Bay, California, USA, that impact long-term carbon... | ecosystem: Environmental > Terrestrial > Soil >... | reverse complement strand
GCCCAGATCGGTCTCGTGTTCATAGACAGTTCCCGTCCGCCGTCCGCAAACGAAAGCCGTGGAAATTTGTGACCAGGAACGCAGCCCGTTGGCGCCGAGGATCTCGAGCAACGCAAGAGGCCCTTCGATGTGAATCAGCCGAAGCGCCTCTCGGTCCGTGTCGAAAGAAGTCTCGGCGGCACAGTGGATAACCGTATCGATTATTAACTGCAGCCTCTCGGCAGCGTGCTTTATCCCTTCGGGACAAGTGAGGTCTCCTTCCAGGACGTCGATCTGTTCAGGAAGACGACCGAAGATTTTTTCTACTCTTCTTCGCGGCGATACCCCGGCACGGGAGCGCGCGAGGACCACGACGCGCCGGCGCCCCAACGCAAGAAGCGCAACAACATGCCTGCCGATGAAACCCGTAGCTCCCGTCACAAGGACGGCTCTATCTGTTTTCGTGAGCAATCTGAGATTCCTAAGCCGAATCCTTGACGCCTCGCCCTCCACATGCAGCCCAATGACCCGCATAGCGCTGCGTGTCCAATCTGAGCGAGTGGAGCAGGAGAACCCACAAGATAAAGGAAAAAGCGCGCCACGGCCCCCAGGCAAGAAAACGCCGTCCTGAAGTGATGAGAGGGCGAGGAATGACTTTCGTCCTGGCGAGTTTTTTCAATCTTTGAGTAAAGTCCAGATCTTCCATGAACAGATCGCGATAACCGCCGAGCAAACGAAAAATCTCGGCCCGCACGAAGATGCCCTGGTCCCCGTAATAGTTACGCGTAAAACAATAGCGCCGCCGGTTGATCCAGCTGATGAACCTTAGACTCCACAAACTTTCCTGAAAGCGGTGCTCGAAGGCACCTCCCGCGATCGAGTCGTCGCGCAAAGCGCGTTGGATCTCGATCAAGGCATCCGCGGGCGGAAAGGAGTCCGCGTGCAAAAAAAACAAGATATTGCCTGACGCTATAGACGCGCCGGAATTCATTAAAGCCGGTCGCGTCGATTGGTCTGGCCATACGATCCGGGCACGGCCGGCAATCGCAGCTTCCGTTTCTTCCCTTTGGCCTGACGCGGCGACGATAATTTCTGCGGTTTCGATGGCGCGCAAACGCTGCAGATGATCGAGTGTCATGCGCAGCGCGTTAGCATCATTTCGCGCCGGGATGATAATTGAGACAGAAGGATTCATCCTGATCGCATCAGGCAAGCAGTTGATGCGTTGGGGCCGGAGTAAAATCGCGCGACGGCTGGCCATCATTTGGCAGTTGCCAGGTGGGCCTTTGTTCTATGAACGGCATCACCAGAACATGGGGCAGACGGACCTCGCTCGCACGCCGGTAGGCCGGCACGCCGATGGTGATCTCTTCCTGAGGCACATTGAGCTTCATCGTGCCGTGGAGCATGTCCCAGAGCGTGAGACCGCTCGAAAAATTCGATTCCTGCTCGGCGCGGACAACCGAATGATGAATTCCATGCAACCGCGGCGTAGCGATAAAACGGCACAGCCGAGTCTCGAAGTTGATCGGCAATCGCACGTTGGAGTGGTGAAAAAGAATCGAAAGCATCAGAGCCGTCTGCCAAATCGAAAGCGCCGAAGGCGAGACGCCGATGAGCACGACTTGCCCCACGCGCCAGGGCACGGAAAGGACCAGTTCGCTGAAATGAAAGCGCACCGCCGTCGACGTATCAAGGTCGAGATCGACATGGTGCGGCAGATGGTAGCGCCATATCAGCTCCGATCGATGCATGAGCCTATGCCAGATGTAGAGAGTATAATCCATTAAAACGACCGCGAGCGCTGTCTCTAAGGCTCGCGGCAAAGGAAGCTGCTTAAGAAACCCGAGCTTGCGCCGTTCAATCATCCTGGAGAAAGGTTGGACGATCGGGGTTTCAGCCGACCGGACCGCGAGAGCGCTTAGGACCGCAACGGCAAGATTACGCGTGACGTGTCTGAGCTTGGGTTCGACATTTCGCCTTAATGGCCGGCGCCACTCCAGCGCAACCAAAAGGCAAAACTCACCCGCAACCAACAAGCCGGTGAGCCATCCAGCCATATCAACGTCCGTGTAAACCGTCGCCGGTGCTTCTCTCCGACAACACGGAAACTGCTTCGCGTGCTTCGGGAACAGTCAAAGCCGCTATGGCAAAATTGGCCAGCGCTCCCGATACGCAGTAACCGCACCAGGCTTTCTCTTTGGCGGGCATCTGGTAGAAATACCAGCCTGCCGCCACTGCCTCCGCCGCCGCTTTCGCGGCTGCGAATATGGATATCCATGGATATGTTCGCGCGCGACCGGCCCCACCAAAAGCAGCGATGGGAATATTCAACGCCAGAGAAGCGAGAGAGACCGGCCCATCCGGCAGGCCGAAGCGATAAGCGGTATCGGATGAATTGACTCGATCGGAATCGAAGTTTCCGATTGGGGGATCGGGCAGGTGTTTTATTATCCCCGTTTGCAGCAAGGTTACCGCCGTCATGCTGGCAATCCCGGCAAGCGAAGCGAGGATGATAGCTCGGCGGTTTTCCATATCGGGAGCACTTGCTTCTTGAAGCTCTTTGCGTAGCTCATGGGGTTCTAGCATGTTTCCTCCTCATGCCGGCTAGACTGGAACAATCAGGAGAAAATCCCGGATCGCCGACGTTGGAAATTAAGCGCGTTATTTAAGGCCTGGGACACCGCCTCGCTGATCTTAACGGCTCTTCTCGTCGCGCCCGTGGATGACCGCCGGCGGATGGGTCGCTTCAATCGCTGTGAAAGGCTCCAGGATGCGATAGCTGTGAGACGCGCCGCGCGGAACGATCCACGAATCACCGGGCTCGAGGATCAGGGTTTGGTTGCCCAGCTTGAGTTCAGCTCGGCCTGTGATCACGTAACCGGCGGTTTTGTAGTCGCGCTCGCTTGCCGGGTGATCCTTGCCGGGCTCGACGCTTTCCCAAAGCCGCATCGCCAGGCTAACACCGCATGCCAGATACTTCTGACCCATTGCGCCTTTCGGCGAAGAGCCCGAATTAACTTTGTGTACGCTGGTTTCAGCCATCGTCTACTCCTACCGTTGAATCTCTTCCGGCGAATCGGCAATAGACGTGCCAGGCGCAATCAACAGCTGCTACTGAGCTGCCGGAGGGAACCTGTCCCGCATCTGAATCAGGCGTCGCACTCGCTGTCTTATCGGCGGAACGTTACATGACTTACAACATCCTTACTCGCGGTCAACCGTGGGAACTTCTCGGGCGAGTTTTACGTTAAAACATACAGGCCGCAGACAAAACGAAAACAAAGGAGGCGATTATGCGCAATGAGATCGCTAATGGTATTGTGGCGGGTCTCATCGGCGGAATCATTTTCGGGATCATGATGCAGATGATGACCGCTCCCACGCCCGAAGGCGGGCAGATGCCGATGATGGCTATGGTCGCCAAGGTTGTACGCTCCGACAGTGTGGCCGTCGGCTGGCTCTACCATTTGTTTAACAGCGCAGTGATTGGTGGCATCTTTGGCTGGCTTTTAGGTACCCGTTCACACACCTTTGGCGCCGGGCTCGGGTGGGGCGCGGTATATGGTTTCGCGTGGTGGATAATGGGAGGATTAATACTGATGCCGCTGCTTCTCGGAATGCCGCCTTTTGCCCCGCTGCAGATGGCGCCGATGCGACCAGTCGCCATGGGAAGTCTAGCAGGCCATCTTATTTACGGCGTCGTTCTCGGCGGCGGCTTAGCGATTTTGACACGCGGAATACCAGGAGTAACTCGGCACGCGTAAAACGGAGCGAAGGCATCTCCCGTTCCACTATTATTTTTATTTAGGCCACCCGGCAAAAACGTTCTGGTAGTCGGCCCAGGCCTTGGGCCCTGCGCGGTTGAAAACCTTCGCGCGCAACCCTCCGGCGTATCGGCAGTATATAGCAGATTTTCGGGAGTCGAGCTGTCTTTGACGTAGCATGAAGCCAATGCTCGTGTGACCCTCCGCGCCGCAGCCGCAGTAACACGGGATGTACCGGAGAGTGTCGCGATTAACGGATCGCGAATCGATAGGCCTCGCGGACTTCAGTGGGCGCCTTTGCGATATCTGCAGACAACACATTTTCTGGAGCCAATCGGTAGCGATGTTCGGCTGCTCCAAATCCTTGGCAGCCGGCGATCATCATGGTTCCCGCGGCGGACAATCCCTTGCTGAGAAAATTCCGCCTATTCATCCGACTCTCCATTCTACCCCGGCTCCGATTTTAATATCCGCAGTTCTCCAAAAGATTCGCGAAGAACAGTCAGAGCACTTTTCAGGAACAATGCGGCTATTGCGGCGCCGACCACGATATCCGGCCAACCTGCGTCAAACATTTTTACACCGACAGCAGCCGCGAGCACTGAAACATTCGCGATGATGTCGTTGCGCGAGCACAGCCACGTCGAGCGCATATTGAGATCATCAGAACGATGACGAAAAAGCAGCAGGAAACAGATCCCATTGCCGAGCAACACCAGCGCTCCGATAATTCCCATCGTCTCCGCGCTCGGCACAATGCCCGATATGGTCTTGTAAATGACTTCTAAGAGAACACCTAGACCAAACACGGCCATAATCGCGCCCTTCAAGAGCGCAGCCTTGGCCTTCCACGCCGCGCTGCGCCAAAGCACGTAAAGACTGAACCCGTACACCAGCGAGTCGCCCAGCATGTCCAACGAATCCGCGAGTAGCGCGGTCGAGTTCGCCAGCAGCCCGGCGGCCGCTTCGACGACGAAGAGAACTGCGTTGATGATCAAAACGATGACGAGAACGTTTCTGTGCTCACCGCGCAGAACCGTTAGCTCATCAGCTTTTGTTTCACAGCACCCGTCCATATATAATTTTAATCTACCAGCTCGGCTCCTGTCCCGCTATGCCAGCAACGAAAAACGATCTGATTCATAAGATCCCCGCAATCGAGCGCCTTACGCGGGATTTGTAGGCAAAGAACTGCTGGCCAAAAACGGCAGGCAGCCGTTTCTCGTCCTTCAGAATTCGCCTGTGAAACGAAATTCCAATGACGACGGCAAGGATTGCTGCTAACAACGAATGTAGAGTCAATGCAAGGCCAAGCATGAAAATGATGTGTCCGGATAGACCGGATTTCGCGTAAAAGCATACGGACCGTAGTGATCAAGCTAGCAGGTTCTTTTTCCCACTTTTCGCCACGGTCACCCGGCGTGTCTGACTCTATAGGTGGTTGAGAATTTATGAAGAATATAGCCAATGGCCATTAACGCACTGTAAGCCGGCGTGATTTCGACCCGTCCGCTTCGAAGCAAAGCTTCCCATGCCACAATTACAACGGGGTATAAAAGAAATATCCGAGTCGGTGTTCGACCTAAGAATCTAGCAACCGGCCGTATGACGATTTGAGAAAGTCCGTTGAACCGTATGGCGCAAATCAAGAACTCTGCAATGAATTCGTCATCCTCGAAGTATCCCATTATCACGAGGTGGACGCGCACCGCTATATCTTTGGCCGGAAATGCGCCGGTCACGAAAACGTGGGTTGTATAATCCCGTGAGCTAATGGCTAGACAGCTGGACGCTAAACCGGTTATTCGCCTGGGGCTGCGGGAGAATCTATTCCAGTTCTCGCTGCTCGTCGTCGTGAACGCGTTTGTCGGCGGCATGGTCGGGCTGGAGCGGACCGTCGTGCCGCTGATCGGGTCCGAGGAATTCAAAGTTGCCTCGGCGACCATCATTGCGTCGTTCATCATCAGCTTTGGGCTTGCGAAGGCGTTCACTAATCTCATCTCGGGGCAACTGGCCGATCGTCTGGGACGCAAGCGAGTTCTGGTTCTGGGTTGGTGGATCGGCTTACCGGTACCTTTCATGATCATCTGGGCGCCGAACTGGAACTGGATCGTCGCAGCCAATGTTCTACTCGGCATCAGTCAGGGACTTGCCTGGTCCATGACGGTGATCATGAAAATCGATCTCGTTGGACCACAATCACGCGGGCTTGCGGTGGGGCTCAACGAATTCGCCGGGTATCTGGCAGTCGGCGCCACCGCATTCGTGACGGGTTACATTGCTGCAGCCTCGCATGCTTTGCGGCCCAACCCTTTTTATCTAGGCATCGCTTATAGCGTGCTGGGTCTGGCGCTATCGGTATGGCTTGTTCGAGACACAAGCCAGCACGTTCGGATCGAGGCAGAAAAGCAGCCGGAAGCGGCGCCTGTGGGGTTCCGGGAGGTATTCACGCGGACCTCCTTCCGAGACCCAACTTTGTTCGCCGCTTGCCAGGCGGGTTTGGTGAACAATCTGAACGACGGTATGAGCTGGGCTATCTTCCCGATTTTCTTTGCCGGTCATGGTCTCGGGGTCGAGGCCATTGGCGTGCTCAAGGCCGTCTATCCAGCTGTCTGGGGTCTGCTGCAGACTGTCACCGGACCACTGAGTGACCGTTGGGGCCGCAAAGGTCTGATCGTCTGGGGCATGTGGGTACAAGCGGCAGCTCTGTTTCTCACCGCCGGGTCGCCTCATTTCGGGTGGTGGCTGACGGGAAGCATCCTGCTCGGCATCGGTACGGCGATGGTTTATCCAACACTCCTGGCCGCCGTTTCGGATGCTTCTCATCCGAGCTGGCGGGCGCGTTCGCTGAGCATCTACCGCTTTTGGCGCGATATGGGCTACGTGGTGGGAGCGCTGCTCGCCGGCATTATCGGCGACGCGTTCGGATTCGTGTGGGCGATCGCTGCGGTCGGCTTACTGACTTTTCTCTCTGGGATGGTAACCATGATCTTTATGCATGAAACAGTCACTACTGTGAAACAATGACTGCGAAATCGAAGAGAACAGCGTACGCGAAAGATTATCTAGGCCAATACATCATCATCGCAACCCCGAGCAAACTCACCGCGCCGCCAATCAAATCCATTTGATCCGGTTTGTTCCCATCCAATACCCAACCCCACAAGAGAGATAACACGATGAAAAAACCACCATACGCAGCGTAGACACGGCCGAAGTGTGCGGCTTGGAACGTGGGAATTATACCGTAAAGAATCAAAACTATTGCGCCGAATAAACCCCAGGTCCAAGGCCGAGACTCTCTCAGCCATTGCCAGACCATCCATCCCCCAGCAATCTCACACAATCCAGCCAAGATGAATAAGCCGAGCGAAAAACTGATTGCACCTGCCGACATTGCTCCTCCAGAGTGCACTATTTGAGAAGTTTCTCTACCTTGTCGCGCAAGGCCTTCTCGCTATGGGGTCCGGCGCGTCGGTCAACGATTTGGCCTTGTTTGGAAACGAGAACTGTGAACGGCGTGCCGACGAATTTATAGGAGTCGGCGATCTTCCTTCCGTCGTCGAGGCCGACAGGAAAGCTTAGACCATAGGTTTGAACAAACTTCCGGACGTCCGCTTCCCGGTCCTTGACAAAAATCCCGACAAACTGAACATCCTTGGCCTTAAACTCGCGGTACACTTTTTCTACGGCAGGAGCCTCCTGCCGGCACTCCGGTCAATAAGAAGACACGAACTTTAAAACTGTCACCTTTCCTTTGAGGTCTGAAGACTTGAGATCTCCTCCATTCAGGAGTTTGAGCGTGAAGGAGGGAGCTTGATCATTTTTGGCCTGCGACAGTGCCGTATTACTCGTAAGGTGCAACCCGAAAAGACCCAACACCATGATTAAAAACATCTGTACGAAATTCGTTCCGCTCATATAGCCTCCTGCATACATAACTCTCGCGGTTAGAAAGTTTTCTGGTTCCAGAACTAAGGACGCCACGGCTATAAATACCCGCGACTCTGAGCCTTTAAGTTTCAGGTAAGCAGTTCTTCAAGGCGCTTCTGATTGAAACCAATTACAGCCTCGCCGTCGATGACGATCACCGGAGTCGTCATCGCCCCCAGCCGTTCCAGCTCACCGACGGCCGCCGGATCTTTGGTTATATCCCGCTCCTCAAACGCGACGCCCCGTTGCGAAAGAAACTCCTTCGCCTTGCCGCAGAACAGTCAGCCCGGCTGGCTATAAACAATGATTGTTCTAGCCATCAATTCCTTTCTTGCTGATCATCCGCATTAACATGTGTCCATGCTGATAATATATCAACTCGACGCTCTCGGTGCAGCTTCGATTTGATGAAAAATGCCAAAGAAGAACCGGCGTGCACTGATCACCTTTAAGCCTGCTTTACGCACGATATCCAATGGTTCGCGGTTCCAATGACAGCCGAGCGGCTTTGCAAACTGTTCTGCGTGGCGGTCCTGACAACGGCCGAGCCGGTCGTGATCACTCCGGCCGTGCTCCAGTAGAAGCACTCTCCCCTCGCGCCGACAAACTCGCGCCATCGCTTCAAGCGCCGCGACCGGATTTGGAAACGTGCATGTCGAAAGCGACGAGACGACCGTGTCAAAGCTCTCGTCCGGAAATGGAAGAGCCCCCGCGTCCGCCACCAAAAACGAAACATGCCTGGATAGCTTCGTTGCGTGAGTTCGAGCGACTTTCAACATCCCGCTACTGAGATCCAAAGCGACGATCCGACAATCAGGCGGATAATAGGACAGATTCTTCCCTGTCCCGACGGCGACTTCGAGCACTTTGCCCGATGCTCGTCGCAGAAGCAGGCGACGCAACCTGCTCAGCCCGACTAGATTCGGAATACTCTCTAGCCAATTGTACCAACGAGCAAACCGATCGTATTTCTCAGCTAGCTCTTTTGACGCAAATCGCACAGCCATTATAAATCATCGCCGCGAAGTCTGAGCTGGAGTTTGAAAGTCTTCTACTTTGTATCTTTCATCATCATGCGCATCATGACGTACATCCCGATCGGACAAGCCAGCAGAGCCACAAGGCTCAGACCCCAGCTTGCGATCGCTCCCAAAGATAGACCGAAGAATGCGATAGCGGCGAAAAGAAGGATCGGCGTCACACAGCAGATCGCCATGGCCAGACCGCCTTTCAGCCAACTTTTGCTGTGCAACGGGCAAGCGGCTGTTCCGTTTTCAGCTTCCACCGCAGCAGCAGGTAAATTTTCCGGAAGAACCTTTTGCTCCTGAATAACGGTTTGATCAGACATAGAATGCTCCTTTTGCTCGGCAATTTTCTACTGCTGTTTTTCCCAGTTAACTCCTGCATCTCCGCTCACATAAATTGTACCGTTTATCGTCGAGACGAACATTTCATTTGGTTTCTTTGAATCAATAGTAACTGCCGCCAGGTTCTTAAGCTCGTTTCCAATGCTCTTCCAGGACGTTCCCGCATCCGTACTCTTGAAGAGACCATCGCGCATCGCCGCAAACATGATTTTGGGATCTTGAGGATTGACTGCGAAACCATTAACGGTCCGATTGGCGGGCAGACCGCCCACCTCGAACCACCCTCAGAAGCAATCCGGACTACGTTGTAGGCCCATGGAAGTGCCGGCGTAGAGAAAGATCCCGCCCATTCCGGTGGAGATGTTGACAGATCTCAAAACCTTGATTTCCCCTTGCGGGCCGTCATCGACCCGAACCCATTTTGCGCCGCTGTCGGTGGTACGATAAACTCCGTCGCCCTTTTCTCTTACGGCCGCGTGCAGTTTTGACGGAGCATTGGGAGCGATCGCGAGACCGTGAATGTCCATTCCCCCGAGCCCGCTATTCGCCTGCTTCCAAGTCAAACCGCCGTCGCTGCTTTTAAACACCCCCGCCTCGTGCGTACCGATATAGATCGTCTTCGGATCCTTTGGATCAGCGGCAATGTCCATCACGTCGAGATGCGCGTGCTTGGTTGAGAGCGACACTTTGTTCCACATTCGTCCGCGATCGTCACTCCGAAACAGGCCACTGTGCGCACCCAAGAACAAGGCCTGCCCGCCTGAGTCCATAGCGAGCGAGTGGACATGCTCAAAAGCGGCCGCTCTTTTTCGCTGAGCTAGGACATCTATTGGCGCTGCTAACCAAATACCTGCGATCAGTAAACACCAGTAAGATTTTTTCTGCATTCTTATCTCCGCATCATGTCCTTCATCATGTCGCGCATGTTCCGGTCCATCATGCCGCCGCCGCGATCCCTCATTCCTCGGCCACCCATCATTCCGGCCATCGCCGCCCTCATGTCGATTCTCATTCCTTGCACTTCCTCGCCGACGAGACCCATC
>Ga0075309_1000172_pt1 | contig 10098 bp, 10 predicted proteins | sample MayberryNE_Catta_4_FD_120057 | JGI IMG/M metagenome (GOLD analysis project Ga0075309, IMG submission 120057) | Natural and restored wetland microbial communities from the San Francisco Bay, California, USA, that impact long-term carbon... | ecosystem: Environmental > Terrestrial > Soil >... | reverse complement strand
GGTGACTGCGCATCTGTCAGCATCTGCCCCCCCAGGCGACGTGACGGAATCCTACCGGGGCGGCCTCACGCATGAGTGACGCGACCGGCCAGGGGACAGACAACGGGATGGCTCCGAACATCCTCCGACCGGCCCTCCGACGGCACCTTCCCGAGAGGAGATCCGAGGCCTGTTGCTCGCGTTGGGGGATGACCCATCGTGCCGCGACCGACTCGACGTGGGCCTGTGGATCGGTTCCTCCCGGTCGACGCATCCTCGTACGACGACATCAGGATGATGGTCGACGCCTGCGAGGCTGCAGGGTTCCTGCTCGGCCTCACGGGGCCTGCGCTAGCGGCGCGCTGGCCGGTCGAACCTATGCACTCGCGCCACCATTCTGATCTGACCCTGCATGGATACCGAACCCCCTCCCGACATGATGGCCGCGGGGTCGACCACGGGCCCCGCCGTGACAGGAGGGAACCGCCGATGCGTAGGAACACGAGGTGGGCGACGATGCTCGCCCTGGTGGCGTCACTGACGGTGATCGCCGCGGCGTGCTCGAGCGACGACTCGACGAGCGGCGAGCCGACGGAGAGCGTGGCGCCCGCCGAGAACTCGGATCCCGCGATGACGGAGGAGACGATCACCGACATCGTGGCCGGCAACGAGGACTTCTCCACGCTGCTCGCCGCGGTCCAGGCCGCCGATCTCGGCAACACGCTGGCCGGCGAGGGGCCGTACACCGTGTTCGCACCCACGAACGAGGCTTTCGCGGCGCTGCCCGACGGCACGGTGGAGACGCTGCTGAAGCCGAAGAACCAGGAGCAGCTCGCCGCGATCCTGACCTACCACGTCGTGCCAGGCGAGATCTTGGCCGCCGACGTCACCTCCGGTGAGGTCACGACCGTCAACGGCGAGAGCATCATGGTCGAGGCAACCGATGGCGGCGTGACGATCACCGACGGTCAGGGCAACGAGGCAACCGTCACGTCCACCGACATCGTCGCGTCGAACGGCGTGATCCACGTGATCGACGGGGCGCTCGTGCCGGCATCCTGACCGATAGGGACGAGTCAGGCAGGTTAGGAAGACGAGCTTCACACCGCTCCTCCGAGGCGTCCTAGGGTGTCGCCTCGGAGGAGCGAACCACGCTGGCCGCAGCCCGGCTCCCTCAGGCTCGACGTTCAGACCTTGGCGAGTCCGGAGTCGTGAGGGGCGGAACCGTGTGCCCAGCCTCGCAGTCCTCGATCAGCTTCGCGAGGCGTTGCTCGCGCGTTTCCGGCTTCTTCGCACTCACCACCCAGTACGTCGCGCTCGCCCGGTAGGACGGGGTCTGGCGCGTCCAATAGCTCCATGCCGTTCGATTCGCCTTGAAGCGTCTCTCGGCGACTGGCTCGAACGTGGCCTGGTATCGCTGCTCGTAGCTGTAGACTCGGTCCTCGCGACGTCGCTCAAACGCTGCGCGACCTGCGGCGACCATCTTGCCGGCGGCTTCGAGCTCCTGCACCTTCCTGATGTTGACGGCGCTCCAGCTGCTCGTCGGCTTCCTCGGCGTGAAGCGGTTCGTGTAGCGCTCGCCGTCGATCCGCCTGCGAATGCCGTCAATCCAGCCGAAGCAGAGCGCCTCGTCCACCGCCTCGGACCACGTGAGGCTCGGCTTGCCGGTCGAGCGCCTGTAGAAGCCGACATACACCTCGGTCGCGTCCTCGTGATTCGCCTTCAGCCAGGCGCGCCACTCGGCGGCGGATGCGAAGTAGATCGGTTCCATGCCGTCAACACCCAGCGTAGGCGGTGTTGACGCGTCGCGACGGCTGGCCTCTGACCTGCGGAGACGCAGGGATTCGAACCCTGGACGGAGCTTTCACCCCGTAACCGCTTAGCAGGCGGCTCCTTTCGGCCACTCAGGCACGTCTCCGTCGTCGATTCTACCGACGCGGCCGGGCGCCCGCCGCGGCCGGCGGCCCTCGATAAGCTCCGCGACATGCCCGACGTTGCGATCGTGGGGGGCGGCGTGATCGGTGCGGCATGCGCCTACGAGCTCTCCGCGCGCGGTGCGTCGGTGATCCTGTTCGAGCGAGACCACCTCGCCGCCCACGCCTCCGGGCGCAACCAGGGGTTGTGGGTGCTTCCCGACCACGACGGCGACGTCCCGATGGCCCTGGCGAGCCTCGACGGCTATCGAGGAGTCGCAGCCGACGCACCGCTCGACGTTCGGCTCGACGACGAGCCGGTGGGCACGGTGCTCGCGGCGACGAACGCTCGGGAGGTCCATGAGGCCGAGTCCGCGATCGAACGCGCCGAGCGACACGGCTTCCCCGTCGACGACATCTCGGGACCGGCCGACATCCGCGACCACGAGCCGGGGCTAACCCGCAACCTCGCCGGCGCCTGGCTCGTGCACACCGGGTACCGGCTCGATCCCGGCGCCCTCACGGTCGCGCTCGCCCTCGCGGCGGCAGAGCGCGGCGCCCAGATCCGCCACCACGTGCACGTTCGCGGGCTGGCGCGGCGCGCCGATACGGTGCGGGGTGTCGTGACCGACGACGGCCTGGTCGAGGCCGGGACGACCCTCGTCGCAGCCGGCCCCTGGTCCTCGCCGCTGCTGGAGCAGGCGGGCGTGCACCTGCCGATCGTGGGGGCTCGGGGCTGGCTCGTGCGCGTCGCTCCGCGGGAGCCGCATCTGCTCACGCATCTCGTCGAGGCGCCCGGCCCCCACGCGGCGCTGCGTGGCGACACCGGAGCAGCGTGGCCGACCGCGGGAGAGCTGATCGCCGAGGGGGCACCACGCAGCGAGGTGGGATCGTTGCTGCATCCGCAGCGTGACGGCGTCACGATCGTGATCGGATCGACGCGCCAGGTCTGGCTCACCCCCGAGCCGCCCGAGGAACGGATCGTCGAACAGCTCCTCGCCCCCGCGATCGAGCTCGCACCTGAGCTGGCGCACGCCCGCGTGCAGTCGTCGTGGTGGGGACTGCGGCCGCTCACACCCGACGAGCGCCCGCTGATCGGTGCCGTCGGCGACGGCCTGCACGTTGCGACGGGTCACGGATCCGAGGGCGTGATCCTCGGCGCGGGGACCGCGCAACTCGTCGCCGCACAGCTCGCGGGCGAGGAACCGCCGTTCGACGCGGCGGCCTACGCGCCCTCGCGGTTCGAACCCGGGGCCTGACGGTCGCCGCGTCGGGCCCCGACGTCGCGGGAGACAGCTCGCGAGCTGCGGCGATACGATGCCCTGCCTACCTGTCATGGCCATCCTCACCCTCGGGGTCTCCTTCCGTCGCGCACCGATCGAGCTGCTGGAGCGGCTCGCGTTCACCGACGGCGACCTCACGAAGGCGTACACGGCCGCGTCCGATCTCGACGCCGTCGACGGCGCGGTGATCCTGTCGACCTGCAACCGGGTCGAGATCTACGGCGAAGTGTCGAGCTACCACGCGGGGTTCCTCGCGCTCAAGCGGCTGCTTATCGAGACGAGGAGCGTCGCCTCCGAGGAGCTCGCCGAGCCCATGTACGCCCACTGGGAGCGCGACGCCGCCGACCACCTCTTCGGCGTGGCGAGCGGCCTCGACTCGATGGTGCTCGGCGAGACGCAGATCTACGCGCAGGTGCGCGAGGCCCTCCGGCGCGCCGAAAGCGAGGGTGCCGCGGCATCGGCGCTGACGGGGCTCTTCCACTCGGCCGCGCGTGCCGGGCGTCGCGTCCGGCAGGAGACCTCGCTGGGCGAGGCGCCCGATGCGTTCGTCGAGCTCGGGGCCGACCTCGCCGAGGAAGCCGTGGGCGGACTCGCCGCACGCGACGTCGTCGTCGTCGGCGCCGGCACGATGGCGGCCCTGGCCGTGAAACACCTGCGCCACCGAGGCATCGGCACGGTGCGCATCGTGAACCGCTCGCTCGAGCACGCGCGCGCGCTGGCCGAGCGCACGAACGCCGAGCACGGCGAGCTCGACGCCTTGCCCGAGGCGATGAGAGACGCCGACCTGGTGGTCAGCGCCACCGGCGCCGCCGGCACCGTGATCCGTCGGGCGGTGGTCGCCGACGTGATGGCGGCGCGCGGCGATCGTCCCCTCGTGCTGCTCGACCTCGCGGTGCCGCGAGACGTGGAGCCGGAGACCGCATACGTCCAGGGCACCCGCGTGATCGACATCGTCTCCCTGGGCGAGCGCGTGGCCGACCACGACACCGAGATCGCCGAGGACATCGCCACCGCTCGCCGGATCGTCGCGGACGAGGTGCGCAGGTACGTGGTGCGTCGCCGCGGCGACGAGCTGGCGCCCTTGATCCGCGCGCTGCGCCGCCGCGGCCAGGAGGTGGTGGGCGGCGAGATGTCCCGGTACGCGTCGAGGCTGGCCGAGCTCACACCCGACGAACGCGAGGCCGTGGAAGCGATCGCCCGAGGGATCACGGCCAAGCTCCTGCACGATCCGATCGTGGCGCTGAAGGAGCGCTCGGAACCGGGTGCCGACGGCGTGTACGCGCGGGTGCTGGCAGACCTGTTCGGCATCGACGAGGTCGAGGATGGTCGGGACGTCGACGACGACCCGACGGATCGGTGAGCTCGCTGCGCATCGGCACCCGCGGTTCCCCCCTCGCGCTCGCGCAGGCCGAGGAGATCCGGGTTCGACTCGAGGCGGCCGGCGTGATCGCCCGGATCGAGCCGATGCGCACCTCCGGCGACGAGGGCACGGCCGGCGACGCCAAGCAGGGACTCAAGGGGTTGTGGATCGACACGATCCTCGACGCCCTCGAGGCCGGCGAGATCGACCTGGCGGTGCACTCGGCGAAGGATCTTCCGGCCGAGGAAGACGAGGGCTTCACGATCGCCGCGGTGCCCGAGCGTGAAGACCCGGCCGACGTGCTGATCTGCCGCGAGCCGGGCGAGCTCCGAGGCGGGGCCCTGATCGGTACGTCGAGCCTGCGGCGGAAGGCGCAGCTCCTCGCCGCCTTCCCGGGGCTCGAGGTCGTCGACCTGCGCGGCAACGTGCAGACGCGGCTACGGAAGCTCGAGGAAGGTCAGGTCGACGCGGCCGTGCTCGCGGCGGCCGGCCTGTCGAGGCTGGGCCTGACACCCGATCATGCCCGGCCGTTGCCGCTGGCGATGATGGTGCCCGCACCCGGTCAGGGATGCCTCGCGGTCCAGGCTCGAGACGACGACGAGGACACGATCGCCGCGGTCGCCCCGCTGGATCACGCCCCCAGCCATCGCGCGCTCGACGCCGAGCGCTCGTTGATGTGGCGTCTCGGGGGAGGCTGCGCGCTCCCGCTCGGTGCGTATGCGACCGTCGACGAAGAGTCGGTCGCGTTGACCTCGGTGATCGCGACCCCCGACGGCACGACCGTGCTCAGGGTCGAGACCGAGGGCGCGACGCCGGAGGACGTGGCGGCCGAGGCCGCCAAGGAGCTGATCGTCCAGGGGGCCGAGCGCATCCTCGCCGAGGTCAAAGCCGGGTGAGCCCGGCCGTCGCGTCGAACCACGCGCCCCCACGCCCGCTGGCCGGTCGCACGGTGGTCGTGACGCGCCCCGCAGACCAGTCGGCCCCGCTCGTGGCCGCCCTCCGCCGGCTCGGCGCCCGCGCGATCGTCGCGCCCGCGATCGAGATCGTCCCGGCCCGGTCGGCCGCCCTCACCCGTGCGCTCCGCGACCTCGAGGTGGGCGGCTTCGCCTGGCTCGTGCTCACGAGCCGGGCGACCGTGGACATGCTCGTCTCGAGGCTCGATGGACCGCGGGCACTCGGTGCGACTTGGGTGGCCGCGATCGGCGACGGCACGGCGGCAGCGTTCCGCCGGTATGCGCGCCGGGAGCCCGACCTCGTGCCCGCCGCGTTCACGACCGCCGGCTTGATCCGGGCCTTCCCTCGAGGAGCGGGAAGGGTGCTGTGCGCTCGCGCCGACATCGCCCCCGAGGGCCTCGAGGACGCGCTCGCCGCCAAGGGCTGGTCGCCCACCCGGGTGGACGCCTACCGCACCCTCATGCCGAGCACCCTGCCGAGGGAAGCACGGCACGCGCTCCGCGCCGGTGAGGTCGATGCCGTGACGTTCACGAGCGCGTCGACCGTGCGCGGGTTCGTCGGAGCCCTCGGCGAGGTCACGGGGAACCCCAAGGTCGCCTGCATCGGCCCGGTCACGGCGAAGGAAGCACGCGCGCACGGCCTCACCGTCCACGCGGTCGCGAACCCTCACACGATCGAAGGCCTGGTCGAGGGCGTGGTGCGCGCGCTGTCCCCCAGGGGACGAGCCGGGGCACGTCGCCGCTAAGGCTCCACGGGCGGGAATCTCCCGTGGCGGCTCCGGCACCGGCGCCGGTACGCTGAGGCGATGAGCTTCCCGCAACACCGGCCGCGGCGGCTCCGTCGGACATCGGCCATTCGTGCGCTCGTCCGCGAGACCCGCGTGCACCCCAGCGACCTGATCATGCCGCTGTTCTGCAAAGAAGGCATCGACGAGCCGGTGCCGATCGCATCGATGCCGGGCCAGTCCCAGCACACGCTCGAGACGCTCCGCAAGGAAGCCGTCGCCACCGCCGAGACCGGCGTGCGCGCGTTCATGCTCTTCGGCGTCCCCGCCTCGAAGGATGCCGAGGGATCCGAAGCCTGGAACCCCGACGGCATCGCCCAGCTCGCGATCGCCGCCCTGCGCGAGGAGTTCGTCGACGACGCGATCGTGATGAGCGACCTGTGCCTCGACGAGTACACCGACCACGGTCATTGCGGCGTGCTGAACGATCGGAACGAGGTCGACAACGACCGCACGCTCGAGCTCTACCGGCGCATCGCGCTCGCGCAGGTCGAGGCCGGGGCGCACGTGGTCGCGCCGAGCGGCATGATGGACGGGCAGGTGGGCACGATCCGTGAGGCCCTCGACGGCGCCTGTCGCGACGACGTCGCGATCCTCGCCTACGCCGCGAAGTTCGCGAGCGCGTTCTACGGGCCGTTCCGGGAGGCCGCCGAGGGCGCTCCCAGGTTCGGCGACCGGACCGGCTACCAGCAGGACCCCGCGAACGCCGACGAGGCGATGCGGGAGATCCGCGCCGACGTGGCCGAGGGCGCCGACATCGTGATGGTGAAGCCGGCCGTGCCCTACCTCGACGTGGTGGCCCGGGCGCGTCGGGAGGCCGGCGCGCCGGTGGCCGCGTACCACGTGAGCGGCGAGTACGCGATGATCAAGGCGGCCGCGGCCAACGGCTGGCTCGACGAGCGCCGGATCGTGCTCGAGACCCTCACGTCGATCCGCCGCGCCGGCGCCGTCGCGATCCTCACCTACCACGCGAAGGACGCCGCCGGCTGGCTCGCCGCCGGCTCCTGATCGACCGATGCGGTCCGCGATCGGATCGATAGCCGACAGGGGGCATCCCTGGGATCCGGACCCGCCGGCTACTTCCATCGGACGAGGTCGGCGGGCGTCAGGCCTCGCGAGCGTGATGCAGCAGATCGGCTGTTCGAGGGTCTCGTCGTCGCGCCGCTGGGAACCGGCGAGGGCAGACTGGCCGGCCGGTGGATGGTCACGCATCGGCGACGGGGACGAACCCTCGCGCTCGCCGACTGCCTGATCGCGGCCGCCGCCGTCGGGATCGACGCGACCCTGGCGACCGGAAACCCGAAGGACTTCCCGATGAAGGGGCTCACCGTGGAGCACTGGCCGGCCGGCGCGTGAGCGTCCGACGCCGACGCGGCACCCGGTAGCATCGCCGTCGGTGACCCGATCCGAGGAGCTGTTCGAGCGTGCCCGAGCCGTGATCCCGGGCGGCGTGGACTCGCCGGTCCGGGCGTTCGGCGCGGTCGGTGGCACCCCGATCTTCGTCGACCGGGGCGAGGGGGCGTACCTCGTCGACGTCGACGGGAACCGGTACGTCGACCTCGTGCAGTCGTGGGGCGCGTTGCTCTTCGGCCATGCCCGCGCCGAGATCGTCGAGGCCGCGGCAGCGGCCGCCGCGGAGGGCACGTCGTTCGGCACCCCCACGCCCCGCGAGGTGGAGCTGGCCGAGCGCATCGTCGACGCCGTGCCGAGCGTGGGCCGGCTGCGACTCGTGAACAGCGGCACAGAGGCCACGATGAGCGCGATCCGGCTCGCGCGCGGCGCCACCGGGCGCGACCTGATCGTGAAGTTCGAGGGGTGCTACCACGGACACTCCGACTCCCTGCTCGTCAAGGGCGCCGGCAGCGGGGTGGCGACGCTCGGCATCCCCTCGTCACCCGGCGTGACGGAGGGCTCGGCCCGGGACACCCTCACCGCTCGGTTCAACGACCTCGACGCCGTTCGCTCGATCTTCGACGAGCGAGGGAACGACGTCGCGGCGCTCGTGGTGGAGCCCGTGGCGGCGAACATGGGCGTGGTTCCGCCCGAGCCCGGCTTCCTCGAGGGACTGCGGCAGGTCTGCGACGCACACGGCTCGCTGCTGCTGTTCGACGAGGTGATCACCGGGTTCCGCATCGCCTACGGGGGCGCGCAGTCCTATTACGGCGTCACGCCCGATCTCACCGCGTTGGGCAAGGTCATGGGGGGCGGCTTCCCGTGCGCCGCGTTCGGCGGACGCGCCGACCTGATGGATCTGCTGGCCCCCGAGGGCCCGGTCTATCAAGCAGGCACGCTGAGCGGGAACCCGGTGGCGGTCGCCGCCGGCATCGCCGCGCTCGACCTGGCGATGACGACCGACCCCTACCTCGGGCTCGAGACCACCGCCGACGTGCTCACCGGTGGCATCGAGTCGTCGTTCGAGGCGGCGGGGATCCCGGCGACGATCAACCGGGCGGGCTCGCTCTTCAGCGTGTTCTTCACCGCGGGAGCGGTGCGCGACTTCGACGGTGCACGAGCCGCCGATCACGAGCGGTACGGGCGGTTCTTCCACCACATGCTCGAGAACGGCGTATCGCTGCCCCCGTCGGGCTACGAGCTGTGGACCCTGAGCACGACGCACGGCCCCGAGGAGACGGAGAAGATCCTCGGGGCCGTGGCGTCGTTCCGGGACTGACACGGCAGGCAGGCCGATCCCGGTTCGTCTCCGGCGCCGGACGGGCGGTCGGACGCGGGAGACGGTTCGCCTATGCGACCGCAGCCGTGGAGACCTCCCGGAGGTCCACCAGCTGCACCTCGGTCGCCAGGCAGAAGGTGCCGATCACGCGGTCGAGCGCATCGTGGGTCGGCGCGACCCTGCAGCGGACCGTCGCGCGCGCCCCCTCGAGCGTGAACGACGCGGTCTCACCGTTCAGGGCGGCCACATGCGCATCGAGCAGCGCCAGGTTCGGCCCTTCCATGCCGAAGACAGCGATCAGGTCGCGGCCCTCGACCTTCGATCGCGACAGACCGATGGCCTCGGTCGCCGCGCCCGTCACCGTGCGCACCCGCAACGCGGTGTCGGTGCTCCAGAAGAACACAGGACGCCCCTCCGCAGCCGCCCCGATCGACTCCGCGTTCACGAATCGAGAGCGCGGAGGCGGTGGTGCCTGGGGCACCGGCACCGTGTCGGTGACGCCGATCAACTCCCACTGTCGCATGACGTCTCACCCTCCCGAGGTTCGGGGACGCTTCGTTACCTGTTTTCGGGTATCGGGCGGCACTTCCGGATAGGACCTTCGGCGGTTCTTCCCGCATCGGCCATCGGACCTAGGGGGGGCGCCGGGCCGGCACGGGCCTCGGGGAAGCCGCGGCCGCCGTGCGGCCTACGCGGACCCGGACCGTCCGGGACCGGGCGTGGGCGGCTCGCGCTCCTCCCAGTCGACCCAATGGGTGCCCGTGTCCTCGACATAGGCGTCCACGGCCGTCCCGAGCGTCGGGAAGAACCGCTCGTCCCCGATGCGCTCGTACAGCCCGTAGTCGCGCAGGCGATCCTTCACGGGGCCCTTCATCTCGGCGAACGCCACGACCACCCCGGCCTCGGCGAGCTCGTCGAGGAGGGCGTCGAGCATGTCGGCGGCGGTCGTGTCGACGTCGGTGATCGGCTCCGCCGCGACGACGACCCACGACACGGGCCCCGCATCCTGCGCGAGGTGAGCGCGAACCTCTCGCCGGAAGAACGACGCGTTCGCGAAGAACAGCGGCGCGTCGAACCGGTAGATCAGCAGGCCGGGGATCGAACGCCCCTCGGGGTGCCGCTCCCGGTCGTGGTAACCCTTCAGCTCGTCGACC
>Ga0075309_1000167_pt1 | contig 10162 bp, 5 predicted proteins | sample MayberryNE_Catta_4_FD_120057 | JGI IMG/M metagenome (GOLD analysis project Ga0075309, IMG submission 120057) | Natural and restored wetland microbial communities from the San Francisco Bay, California, USA, that impact long-term carbon... | ecosystem: Environmental > Terrestrial > Soil > Wetlands... | reverse complement strand
GTCGCGCGTGATCCGCGCTCTGCGAGCCACGCGGCGAGCCCCAACAAGGTCACGGCGAGCACGTTCACGCGTCGTCCTCGGGAGCGAACATCCAGTCGGCGACGGCTTCGCCTCGATCGACCAGGGTCGTGGTGATCGACGGCACCGTGCCGGTCGCTTCGAAGTCCCCCGCGCTGCCCTCGCGCGACCGATACCGGAAGACCGGCGTCACGATCGGCTCCCCTCGTCGCGTGCCCTCGACCGCGGCGATCTCCCAGACGACGCGCCGGCCGCCCCGCAGGCGCGCGAGGTGCACGACGATGTCGATCGCCGACGCCACCTGATTGCGGACGTGCGCGGCCGGAAGATCGACGTCGGACATCATCGCCATCGTCTCGAGACGCCACAGCAAGTGTCGGCAGGAATTCGCGTGCGCCGTCGACAGCGAACCCTCGTGGCCGGTGTTCATCGCCTGGAGCATGTCGAGCGCCTCGCCGCCGCGCACCTCCCCCACGATGATGCGATCGGGCCGCATGCGCAGCGCGTTGCGGACCAGGTCGCGGACCGTGACCTCGCCCTTGCCCTCGACGTTGGCGGGGCGCGCCTCGAGCGCCACCACGTGAGGCTTCGCGAGCCGGAGCTCGGCGGCATCCTCGATCGTGATCAGCCGCTCGCCGTCGGGGATGAACCCGCTCAGCACCCCCAGCAGCGTGGTCTTGCCGCTGCCGGCACCCCCGCTGACGATCACGTTCGCCCGGCCCCGGACGCATGCGGCCAGGAACGCCAGCATGCGAGGGCCCATCGTGCCGCTCGCCACGAGGTCGTCAGCGGTGAGCGGTACGCGGGAGAACAGGCGGATCGTCACGGCGGGACCGCGGAGCGAGAGGGGCGGCACGATCGCGTGGACCCGCGAACCGTCCGGAAGTCGCGCATCCGCCCAAGGCGATGATTCGTCGACCCGGAGGCCCAATGGCCCCACGATGCGTTCGATCAGATGCTGAACGGCCTCCTCCCCCTCGAATAGACCGTCCGGCGCCCTCTCGATGCGCCCCCCTCGCTCCACGTACACGTCGCCGGGTCCATTGACCATGACCTCGGTCACCTCGGGGTCCTGCAGCAGGAACTCGATCGGACCGAACCCGACGACCTCGTCGGAAACCTCGTTGACCATGCGCGTCAGCTCGCGCTGGGGAAGGATCGCCCCGCTCGCCCGAAGCAGCGCGAGCGCCTCGTCGCGCACGTGCAGCCGCCGTTGGGTTCGTGGCGCCGCGGCGAGCCCGCGGGCGTCGACCCGTTGGCGCAACTCCTCACGGAGCTGCCGGCGCACCGGCGCCAGGGGATCGGGGTTCATGGGCCCTCGCTCTCGAGCACCCGGTCGGCGAGCTTGGCGAACGCCCTGCCCACGCGGCCCCTCGGTGGCACGAGCCGCCCACGGTCCTGCGTTCTGGGCACGGACCGATCGGCGGGAACGACGACCAAGGGCTCGGTGCCGAACACGCGCTCGACGTCGCCGGGCGTGATCTCGCTGCGCCCGGAGCGATTCACGACGAATCCGACGCGAGCCGGCAGCCCCAGCGGGGTCACGACGTCGATCGCCCTCGTGGCCGCGCGGAACGACAGCACGTCGAGCGAGAGCACCTCGAGCAGACGATCGGCCGACCGGAGCACCGCGATCGCGCGCTCACCGAGCTCCCTCGGGAGCGAGATCACCACGGCGTCGGATGCCGTGGCTGCCACACGGGCGACCGCGACGAGATCCTCACCGGACACGAGCACCGCTTGCTCGGCAGCGGGTGCGACCAACGCACGGAACCCGGCCGGATGCGACCAGAGCGCGTCGTCGAGATGGCCGGGGGTGAGCTCGGCCACCAACGGCAGCAGGTCGGCGACGGTGTGCACGTCGTCGGGCACCCCGATCGCCGCCGACACGTCGCCGTATGTGGGGTCGGCGTCGACCAGCACGCAGTCGAGGTCGCGTCGCGCGAGCGCTTGGGCGAGGTGGGTGGCCACGAACGTGGACCCGACTCCCCCACGCGCTCCGTGCACGGCGACCACCACCGCGCGCTTCTCACCGACGTGCGCAGGGGCGAGGGTTGCCGCCGTGGCGCCTGCCAGGGCATCGCGCTCGCCCGGCCAGAGGTAGAAGCCGAGCGCCCCGGCGCGGATCGCCGCCCGGAGCGAGGACACCGATTCGCGTGTGTCGAGAGCGAGCACCGCCGGCCCTCGCACGGACCCCCGATCGACCAGCGAGGGCTGCGCCACGACGGCATCGGGCTCGAGCTGTCGCACCGCCTCGGTCAGCTGACGGTCGTCGGCGGCGGTGCCGACGACGCGCGCGCTCCCGCTCCGATCGAGGAAGTGCATGACCTCCTCGGCGAGGTCGTTGGCTTCGAGCGCCACGACGACCCGCGCGATCTGCTGCATCGACGACCCTCCCAGCCTCGAGCGGACACGACCCGCACGGCGCGAGGCCACGCGGGGGGAAGTGCGAGGGAGAGCGGATGGCCGATCGCGACCGGCCACCGAGGGGATGCGAACGCTACCCGCTCACCCCGAGCCCGGTCGATCCCCAGACCGGCGGATTCCTGCCGGCGGAACGGGGGACCGCCTCATGACCACGCAGGGGATGACACCGTGACGGGCGTCACGATCGACCGGCACCTCCGCCTAGGAAAGCTCCGGGCGCCTCCCTAGACTTGCTCCGTGAGCGCCTGTTCCGCCTGCGGGGCGGAGAATCCAACCGCCGCAAGGTTCTGCGTCCGATGCGGCGCGCCCCTCGCCACCTGCGAGGAATGCGGCTCGGAGCTGCCGCCCGAGGTGAACTTCTGTCCCACGTGCGGACATCGTGTCGCGGGATCGCCCTCGAGCGGCAAGGAGCGCAAACGCGTGACCGTGCTGTTCGCGGACGTCGCCGGGTCCACGGGCCTGGGTGAGCGGCTCGACCCGGAGGGCGTCCGAGAGATCATGGACTCGTTCTTCGGTGCGATGCGCCGGGAGATCGAGGCCGAGGGCGGCACGGTCGAGAAGTTCATCGGCGATGCGGTCTTCGCCGTCTTCGGCGTCCCCACCGCGCACGAGGACGACGCGACCCGGGCGCTCCGGGCGGCGCTGCGCATGCGGGGTGCGCTCGAACACCTCAACCACTCGCTCGAGGACGAGCACGCGATCCGGTTGGCGATGCGGATCGGGATCAACACGGGCGACGTCGTCGCGCGAACGATGCCCGCGCCGGGCGAGGGGTTCGTCACGGGCGATGCCGTGAACATCGCCGCGCGACTGGAGCAGGGTGCCGGGTCCGGGCAGATCCTCGTCGGTGAGCGCACGACGCGATCGGCCCGAGGCATGTCCTTCGAGGAGCTCGGCCCCCTGATGCTCAGGGGGAAGCAGGAGGCCGTCCGCGCGTTCGAGCTGCTCGACGCAGACCTCGCTCAGCCGGGAACGACGGGACGGGACGAAGGGCGACCCTATCGAACCCCACTGGTGGGCAGGGTCGGTGAGCTCACGATGCTGGAGTCCGTGTTCCGGCGATGCGTCTCCGATCGCCGGCCGCAGCTGGTGACGATCTACGGCGATGCGGGCGTCGGGAAGACGAGGCTGGTCGAGGAACTCGGGAACAGGGTCGCGGCTTCACCCGAGGCGCCGTTCACCGTCAGCGGACGGTGCCTCCCCTACGGCGAGGGAGTCACCTACTGGCCGCTCGGGGAGATCCTGAAGGGTCACGCCGGGATCCTCGACAGCGACCCCCCCGACATGGCGATCGAGAAGGTCCGCAAGGTGGGGGAGCTGTTCCTCGGGCCCGAGGTCTCCGCCGATCCGATGCGAGCGAACGCGGCGCTCGCGTACACGATCGGGCTGGAGGACCCCGACGTGAGGTTCTCCGGTGCCGACCCGCGTGAAGTGCGGGAAGAGCTCCACGCGGCGTGGCGTTCCTTCTTCTCGGCCCTCGCCAGGTCGAGCCCGGTCACGGTGATCGTCGAGGACATCCACTGGGCCGATCCGGCCCTTCTCGACCTCCTCGAGGATCTAGCCGAGCGCAGCGAAGGGCCCCTGCTGTTCCTCTGCCCCGCCCGACCGGAGCTCACGGCCCGGCGGCCCGGATGGGGCGGCGGACGGTGGAACCACTCGAGCCTGCTGTTGGAACCCTTGTCCGCGAGCGAGTCGGGCGAGCTCGTCGACCTGCTGGTGGCGCGCGAGGCGGTCTCGAGCGACCTCCGCGCCTTGATCCTCGAACGAGCCGGGGGCAACCCCTTCTTCCTCGAGGAGATCGTGCAGCGCCTGGGCGACGAGCCCGCAGGGAGCGAGCAACTGGAGATCCCCGACACGGTGCAAGGGGTGCTGGCCGCCCGGATCGATCTGCTGAGCCCGCTGGAGAAGAACGTCCTGCGAACCGCCTCGGTCGTCGGACGGACCTTCTGGAACGGCGCCGTGCGCTCGCTCCTCGAGCCCGACCCCGGGCAGGTCGAGCTCGACGAGGTGCTCTGGCGACTCGAGGACCGGGGCCTGATCCACGCGCGGATCGGCTCCACGATCGTGGGGCAGCGCGAGTTCCTGTTCCGACACATCCTCACGAGGGACGTCTCGTACGAAGGCCTCCCGAGACGTGATCGTGCGAGGGCGCACTCGCGCGTCGCGGCGTGGATCGAGCAGCAGACGCGGGAACGCGACCGTGAGTACGCCGAGCTCCTCGCACACCACTACCTGGAAGCACATCGCGCGATCCAGGCGGAGATCCGACCCGACCCGGAAACGGAAGAGGCGCTGCGACAGGGGGCGTTCCGATTCTCGCTGCTCGCGGCGAACGAAGCGGGAGCGAAGCTCGCCCTGCGGCAAGCGGAGCGGTTCGCCGAGACCGCCCTCTCGCTCGCCGAGGGCCCGCTCGAACGTTCGCGCGCGCTCGAGACCCTCGGGATGACGTTCTTCCACGACTACGAGGGCGACCGGGCCTGGCGATGCTTCAGGGAGGCGATCGACCTGCTCACGGTGGACACGGGGGGCAGCGACGCGGTGTCCCAGCAGCTCGCGGGCATCTGCGCGGTGGCCCTCGAGATGGCGACCCGAGCGCCCGGCACGATGCGTCATCGGGTCTCGCGTGAGGAAGGGCAGCGCTATCTCGAGATCGGCCTGTCCGCGGCAGGGTCGAACGACAGCGAGGAGCGAGCACGTCTCCTCATCGCCGCCTCGTTCGCCCCAGGCTCGTTCCGCGAGGGGCCGGTCGATTCCGACGAGCTCGAGCGTGCGATCAGCACCGGCGAAGACGCCGCCGCGATGGCCGAGCGGCTGGAACGCGTGGACCTGGAGTCGGCGGCGCTCGACGGCATCGCGTCCGCGCACCAATCGCTCGGGCGCTACGGCGCGATGGAGGGCCCGATCAGGCGACGGCTCGACCTCGTGCCCAAGCTCACCGATCCCTACGAGGTCGGAGACATCCACGCCATGGCCGCGTGGTGGGCGTTGAGCACCGGCCGCTTCCGGGAGTCCGTCGAGCTGGCGAGCCGCGGCTTCACCGAGGCGATGCCGGGATCGCCGCTCCAGGGCTTGTACTGTCTCGATTTCCGGGTCGCGGCTCGCTTCCAGCTCGGCGACTGGGACGGTGTGCTGAGCGACGTCGCCCTGGCCGAGGAGCTCCTGGGCGACCGGCGCGAGACACCCCCCGGGTTCGCCCCGATGCACCTGCTGATCGCCGCGTTCGTGCACGATGCCAGAGGCGATCGGGGCACCGCCCGTCGGTACCTGCAGCTCGTCCGGTGGCTCGAGGAGACCGAGGAACGGCTCGATCCGGTGCTCTCCCTGTGGCAGGCGCGCTTGCTCGCTCGCCGAGGGGAGTACGAGGAGGCGCGGGCGCTCCTCGACCGCCCCGCGCTCGCGGAGGACCGACGAGGGCGGGACGAAGTTCTCGAGGCGTGGTGCGAGGTGATCTCGGAACAAGGCGCCTGGGACGAAGCCCCGCAGATGGTCGAACGAGCGGCGAGCCACGCCTCGTCGGCGGGGCAGCCGCCGCTTGCCCTGTTCGCGACGCGCCTCGACGGGCGGGCCGCCGCGGCGCGGGGGGAGACGGAACGAGCGATCGAGCTGCTGGGGTCGGCCGCCGAAGGCTTCAAGGGGCTCGAGGCCGAGTGGGAAGCGGCCGTCACCCTGCTCGACCTCGCGCGCGTGCTGATGGACTCGGGGAACGCCGGGCGCGCTCACGAGCTCGTCGAAGAGCACCTCGAGGTGTTCTCCCGCATCGGATCGGTGCGGGAGCGCAACCGCGCTAACGAACTGCTCGGCCGGCCCGGCGTGAGCTGACCTATCCGGCAGGCTCGACCCGTCGCTCGTCCGGCGCGTTCGCGCTCGTCGACACGTAGTCGATCACGCGAAGCGATACCGTCCGTCTCACGCCCTCGATCCTGCGCAGGTCGAGGATCTTCTGCCTGATGACGTCGTCGTCGTCGTCCACGATGCAGGCGAGGATGTCGAAGTCGCCCTCGACCACGTCGGCCTCGACCCCGTCGTCATCGGCGCCGATGACCTCCTCGATCTCATCCATCAGCGTGGACGGATCGGGAACCCTCACCTCCATCATGACGAGCGCGGTGTACCTGGCGTACCTGCTCCTGCGGACCTTCGCGTTGCCCTTGACGAGCGCGGTCGGCGGATCGTCGGTCCCGCCCCCTCCGGGCAGCGAGTCCAGCCGGTCGCCGAGCTCTGCCAGGGCGTCGTACGTCATGACCTGGAAGGTCTTGTAGGGCCCGGTGATCGAGGCCACGTACCTGAGCCCCGGCTCGGGCATGACCCCCGCTTCCAGGATCTTGCGGACGATCTGACGGTTCCCGTTTGGATCGAATACGAAGACGGTGTCCATACCCATCCCCCTTCTCGGAGCAACAGCCCGTAGTTGACGCTCTTTCGCGGAAGAAGGCAACCGACGACCGACGATCCCCCCGCAGCGTAGGCTTCCGATCGATGCGCACGCCCACGGAGATCGCCTCGCCGTGGCGGCGGTACCTGTTCGCTGCGGTGGCCCTGACGCTCGGAGTGACGGCCGTGCTCGCGACCGCCCTGCTGCCCGGGAGCGACCGGATGCCGACGAGCCTGAGGGAGAGAGCCGGGTCCGGAGTCGACGGCGATCCGTACCCGGGCTCGGGCTCCGGCCTCGTCGCCCCGCTGGAGGCGCCCGAGCCTTCGACCCCCGACCTCCCCCCTTACTACCTCGCGTGGACGCCAGGTGGATTGCCGACCGACTTCCGGGCTCGGGTGCGGACCGTTCCCGGGCTGCGAGCCACCGTGGTCTTCGCCGGCGACACGCGCTGGCTGACGCGCTCGATCGATGCGGGCGGCGCCACGATCGACCGGCCGAAGCCGCCTCTCGCGGTCCCGATCGACGCGTTCGCGGTGAATCCGGTCGAGATCGCGCCCTTCCTGCCTCGGGGGGTTCGTGGCGAGGTGGTCGAGGCGCTCGAGCGCGGCCAGGGCGTGCTCGGCACCCGCAGCGCGGTGGTGCGCCGCCTCGGCGTCGGGGGCGTGCTCGAGTTCGGTGACCGGTCCGTGCGGGTCGGCGCCGTGGTGCCCGAGGAGCTCATCGGCTGGAGCGAGCTGCTCGTCTCGCGCGAGGTGGGCACGCCCCTGGGCGTCGTCGACGACCGATACCTGTGGGCCTTCCCTCACGGGAGGCCGGGCCCCACGGCGTTCGAGCGCCTGGTACGCCCCCTGGTGCCTGCGAACGAGCCGATGCGGATCGAAGCCCCCGGCGAGAGCCCCTACATGCGTGTGGCCAACGGCGTGAACCCTCCGATCGTGCTGAAGCAGGCCTTCGGCGAGTTCGCGGCGGCACCCGACGCCACGGACCCGGCGTTCTTCCGGATCGACCCGGCCTGGGTCGACGACAACCTCGTGACGCGCTCGGTGCCGCTGCTCGGCGAGCTCACCTGCCACCGGATGTTCATGGCGGACCTGCTGCGGGCGATGCGAGAGGTCGATCGGGCCGGCCTCGGGGGGTCGATCCACTCGACGGCGGGCTGTTTCAACGCGCGCACCGTCGCGCGCGTCGCCACGAACCCGCCCTCGTTCCATGCCTACGGGGCGGCGGTCGACATCAACGCGCCCGAGAATCCGTTCGGCACCACGCCCACGATGGACCCGCGCGTGGTGGCGATCTTCGAGGACCTCGGATTCAACTGGGGAGGGCGGTTCCTGATCCCCGACGGCATGCACTTCGAATACGGAGGCGGGCCGCTGCGGGACGCACGGTAGCCCACAGCCACTCGGCCAGTGACGAATTACGACCATCGACCGATGGTTCCGCGGATGCGTGCCGTGGGAAGCTCCCGTGACGTAGGACCGACGGCCTACCCGTGAGGAGCATCCGACCTTGTTCCGAATCCGTGCACGCACGTCCGGTCAGGCGCTGATCCTGATCGTGCTGGCGGCCACGCTCGCGACGGTGCCCGCCGACGAGGCCCGGGCCGCCATCCCGTCCACGCAGCCGGACCAGGTCGGCATGGTCGACGGCCGGGTTCGAGCGATCGCGGTCGTCGGGAACCGGGTGTGGGTGGGTGGCACGTTCACGACGCTCCGCGACGCGAACGGCGGCGCGGTCGCCACGGTTTCGAGTCTCGCGGTCTTCGATGCCGTCACCGGCGCTCCGGTGACGTCGCTCGCCGTTCCGAACGTGACCAAGGGGTCCGCAGCGGGAACCGTCTACGACCTCTCGCTCGGCTCCGACGGCCTCCTCTACCTCGCCGGAACCTTCGATCGGGTGGGCGGGCTCGCTCGCAAGAACGTGGCGGCGATCGACCCGAGCAACGGCGGGGTCACGGGATTCGCTCCCAACACCTCTGCCGCCAAGAGCGTGCTCGCGACGAGCGGAGCCATCTACGTCGGCACGTCGAGGCTGCTCTCGTTCCAGCGCAACGGGTCGCCGTCACCCGGCTACGCCGCGCCTCAGATGCAGACCGATCCCTCACTGCGCGGTCACAACACCCCCCCACAGGTTCGTGACATGGTGCTCGTCGGATCGAGCGTGATCGCCGCCTGTCAGTGCGACGGCACCGTCGAGAACGGCGCCACGAAGAACGCCCGCGCAGCGATCGAGGTCGATGCGAACACGGGAGCGGTGCAGGACTGGACCCCCGGCAACCTCTCCGCCAGCAGCGCCGCGTTCGGCATCGGACTGCTGGTGCAGAACCATCCCGGCTCGGGCAAGCCCACCGTCTACCTCGCGGCGGGTGGTTCCGACTTCGTCGCCGCCTACGACGTCGGGACCGGTGCACAGGTCTTCAAGACCGACACGTCTGGATCCGCACAGGCCGTCGCCTGGCTCGACGGCATGCTCTACGTCGGCGGACACTTCCAGTGGGTCGCGAAGCAGCGATCCCAGTCGTGCCAGGACAACTCCAACCCGAACACGTCGTGCCATCATGCTCCCCGGTTGGTCGTGATCGATCCCGGTGACGGCCGCGTGGTTCCGGCGGAGGATCCGTGGAACCCCGGCATCTGCTGTCGGTACAACGGCGTGTGGGCCTTGACCCCCGATCCGGGCCGCGGGCGCCTGCATGTCGGCGGTGAGTTCACGAAGGCGGGGGGCACGTGGACCGGTAGCGGCACGAACTGGACGCTGCAGGGGGCTCGGACGCAGGCCTACTACGCACGGTTCTCCGCGACGCCGACCACCCTGAACGACCTGACGATCTCGTTCGCAGGCACAGGCGGCGGCCGCGTGCGCACGGATCCCCCGGCCGCCGACTGCACGGAGGACTGCCAGGCGGGCTTCGTCCCCGGCACCGAGGTGACCCTGAGCGCCGACCCCTTCGCGGGATCGAGCTTCGCCGGCTGGTCGGGGCATTGCTCGGGGCTCGGATCGTGCACCGTGAGCATGGATCGAACCCGGTCGGTGACGGCCACGTTCACGACCGACGGCTCGCCGTCGCCGTCGCCGTCGTGCGGACGCGTCGCCTACACGTCGAAGAAGAAGGGGAACGCGGACGTGTACACGATGAGGGCGAACGGCGGCATGAAGGAACGGCTCACGACCGGCAGGGCGGCCGACCGTGATCCCGCATGGTCGCCCGGCTGCGCGCGCATCGCGTTCACCAGCACCCGCACGGGCAACCCCGAGATCTTCATGATGAACGCCGACGGGTCCGGACGGCGACGACTGACCAACTCCGGCGGCGCCGACACGGACCCGGCGTGGTCGCCCGACGGC
>Ga0075309_1000158_pt1 | contig 10435 bp, 11 predicted proteins | sample MayberryNE_Catta_4_FD_120057 | JGI IMG/M metagenome (GOLD analysis project Ga0075309, IMG submission 120057) | Natural and restored wetland microbial communities from the San Francisco Bay, California, USA, that impact long-term carbon... | ecosystem: Environmental > Terrestrial > Soil >... | reverse complement strand
GTTCCGATCACCGGGTCGCCGCCGATCCCGACACAGGTCGACTGACCGAGGCCGGCATCGGTCATGGCCTGCACCGCCTCGTAGGTGAGCGTGCCGGACCGGCTTACCACGCCGACGCCGCCCTCGGCGTGGATCGAGCCCGGGATGATGCCGACCTTCGCCTTGCCCGGCGACGTCGCTCCGGGGCAGTTCGGACCGATCAGGCGCGCGCTCGCGAGCCAGACCTCGTCGACCACCGGGACCATGTCGAGCGCCGGGATTCCCTCGGTGATGCAGAAGATCGTCTTGATGCCGGCCGCCACGGCTTCCAGCACCGCGTCGGGCGCGCCGGGTGCCGGGACGAAGATGCACGACGTGTTTGCACCCGTCTCGGCAACTGCCTCGCCGACCGTGTTGAACACCGGCACGGCGCCGTCGAGCGCCGTCTGGCCGCCCTTCCCCGGCGTCATGCCCGCGACGATGTTCGTCCCGTATTCGAGCATGGCCCGGCTGTGGAACTCGCCTTCGCGACCGGTGATGCCTTGCACGACCAATCGGGTCTCGCGATCGATGAGGATGCTCACGCGGCCCCTCCCCGGGCTGCCGCCACGGCCTTCTGCGCGGCATCGTCTAGCGTCGCGGCCGTGACGAACGACGCCGCACGCAACAGGTCGGCCGCCTCGGCGGCGTTCGTGCCGACGATCCGCACGACCATCGGCACGTCGCGCTCCTGCTGGGCACGAGCCTCGATGAGCCCGCGGGCGACCTCGTCGCCGCGCGTGATCCCGCCGAAGATGTTGACCAGGATGGCCTTCACGTTCGGGTCGTCGAGGATCAGGCGCATCGCCGCCGCCACGCGGTCCGACTTCGCGCCGCCGCCGATGTCGAGGAAGTTGGCGGGCTCGCCGCCGGCCCGCTTGACCAGGTCCATGGTGGTCATCGCCAGCCCGGCGCCGTTGACCATGCAGCCGATGTCGCCGTCGAGCTTGATGAACGTCAGGTCGTAGCGGCGGGCCTCGATATCCGCGGGATCCTCGGCATCGAGATCGCGGAGGGCCTCGTGCCCGGGATGCCGGCTCAGGGCGGAGTCGTCGAGCGTGATCTTGGCGTCCAGGCAGACCAGGCGCTCCACCGGCACCCCCTGCGCACCGTGTTCGCGGATGACGGCCAGCGGATTGATCTCGACCAGGTCTGCGTCGTTGGCGAGCATGGTGGCCAGCAGGCCCTTGGCAATCGCGGCCCCCGCCTTCCAGTGCGCCCCGAAGCCGATCTTGAAGGCCAGCTCCCGTGCCGCATAGTCGGGCAGCCCGAGGAGGGGATCGGCGTGCTCGTAGACGATCGCCTCGGGGTTCTGCGCGGCGACCTCCTCGATCTCGACCCCGCCCTCGGCCGAGCCGATGAACATCAGCCGCTGCGTGGACCGGTCGAGCAGGACCGACAGGTAGTACTCCTTGATGATGTCCGCCGCCGGCGCGACGAGGACGCGGCGGACGGGCAGCCCCTTGATCTCGAGCGCGAGGATCTCGGCAGCGACGTCCTCGGCCTCGTCCGCGGAACCGGCGAGCTTGACGCCGCCGGCCTTGCCGCGACCGCCGACAAGCACCTGCGCCTTGATCACGACCTTGCCGGTGGCGTTTGCGGGGTCGGACAGGAACTTGACCGCCGCGGCGCGCGCCTGGGTCGGCGTCCGGGCGACGTCCCATGGCGGCACGGGCAGGCCCTGTGCCACCAGCAGGGACTTGGCGTCGGCTTCATGGATCTTCACGCGGGCAGCTCCTGGGCGCGGCGTGGACGGGCCGCAGGGTGATCGGAAGAAGCGAGGGCCGGTCGATGGTACCGCGCGCGAGGTCCGGCGGTCGGCGGGCGGCGCCCGCGGTGGGCGCCCGGCGCCGGCCTGCGCGACGAGGCTACAATCGAGCCATGCCCCACCGAGTCACGCTCATCCCCGGCGACGGCATCGGGCCGGAGCTGGCGGAGGCGACCCGACGTGTCCTCGACGCGACCGGCATCGAGTTCGAGTGGGAGGTGGTGGACGCCGGAGAGGCGATGATCGCCGCCCACGGCACGCCGCTTCCCGATTCGGTCCTGGAATCGATCCGGCGCAACAAGGTCGCCATCAAGGGACCGATCACCACGCCGGTCGGGGAGGGCTTTCGCAGCGTCAATGTGACGCTCCGCCAGGCGCTCGGTCTCTATGCGAATCTTCGCCCGGCGCGCTCGATGAAGGGCGTCGTGACCCGCTTCGAGGACATCGATCTGGTCATCGTCCGCGAGAACACCGAGGACCTGTACGCGGGGATCGAGCACCGCGTGGGCCGGGACGCCGCCGAGAGCATCAAGATCATCACCCGCGAGGCGTCGGAGCGGATCTGTCGGTTCGCCTTCGAGTACGCGGTCGCGAACGGCCGGCGCAAGGTCACGGCCGTGCACAAGGCGAACATCATGAAGCTGTCCGACGGGCTGTTCCTCGAGAGCGCCCGGACGGTTGCCGCCGACTACGAGGGCCGCGTCGAGTTCGAGGACCGCATCGTCGACAACATGTGCATGCAGCTCGTCCAGAAGCCCGAGCTGTACGACGTGCTCGTGCTGCCGAACCTCTACGGCGACATCGTCAGCGACCTCGCGGCAGGCCTGGTGGGCGGGCTGGGCGTCGCGCCGGGCGCCAACATCGGCACCGAGGCCGCCGTCTTCGAAGCGGTCCACGGATCGGCCCCCAAGTACGCGGGACTCAATAAGGCCAATCCGACCGCCCTGATCCTGTCGGGCGCCCTGATGCTGCGGCACCTCGGCTATCCCGATGCCGCTGCCCGTCTCGAGGACGCGCTCCGCGCGGTCGTCGCCGAGGGTCGGAGCGTGACCTACGATCTGGGCGGCAACGCCGGCACGAGCCAGTTCGCCGACGCGATCATCGAGCGCCTCGCGATCGCGCCGGCCGTCGCGTCCTGACGGCGAGCGGACAGGCTGAGCCATGAGTCTCGGAGGGTCGATGCTGCTTCGGTACCGCGGCGGGGAGGGGATGCTCGCCTGGGCCTTCCACCGGATCTCGGGCATCGCGATCTGGGCCTTCCTGGTCCTGCACGTCGTCGACATCTTCCTGGTGGGTGCCGCGCCCGACACGTACGACACGCTGCTCGCGATCTATGCGCACCCGGTCGGCATCGTGCTCGAGTGGCTGCTCGGCGCGGCGGTGCTGTACCACGCGCTCAACGGCCTGCGGATCGTCATCATCGACTTCTGGCCGGCGCTCACCCGCTACCACCGTGAGCTGTGGTACGCAAGCTGGGTCCTCTTCTTCCTGATCGGCATCCCGGTGACTGTCGTGATCTTCGGGCAGTTCGCGCGGGCGATGGGCTGGTGGGCGGCATGACGGCGCGCTACTCGCGGTCGGGCCGCGTGAAGCCGCAGGGGAGTGGCTTCGAAGTCGCGTCGTGGTACCTCATGCGCCTGTCGGGCCTCGGCCTGTTCGTGCTGGTGCTGACGCATTACCTGATCCTGCACGTCATCCACGAGCCGGCGGCGCAGGACGCCGACTTCATCACCCAGATGCGCTGGAACAACCTGTTCTGGCGGGCTTTCGACTGGCTGATGCTGATGCTCGTGCTGTTCCACTCGTTCATGGGCATGCGCACGGTCGTCATCGACTACGTCCGCGGCGGCTCCCGCACCGTCGTGCTGAGCGTGCTGTACCTGCTCGCCGTCGCGTTGTTCGTGATCGGCACGCTGGTGGTCATGACGCTCCCCGCTGCACGCGTCGTACCGGCGTGACCGGCACGATCGATCACGACGCCCTCATCGTCGGCGCCGGCGGGGCCGGGCTGTGGGCTGCCGTGGAGCTGGCGAAGGCCGGTGTCGACGCCGCCGTTCTGACGAAGCTGTACCCGACCCGCTCCCATACCGGGGCCGCCCAGGGCGGGGTGTGTGCCGCGCTCGGCAACCTCGAGGAGGACCACTGGGAGTGGCACATGTTCGACACCATCAAGGGCGGCGACTACCTCGTCGACCAGGATGCTGCCGAAGTGCTCGCGCGTGAGGCGATCGAGACGGTGATCGAGCTCGAGCACATGGGCCTGCCGTTCAACCGGACGCCGGACGGGAAGATCGATCAGCGGCGATTCGGGGGACACACCCGGAACTACGGAGAGGCCGCGGTTCGCCGGGCGTGCTTCGCCGCCGACCGGACCGGCCACATGATCCTGCAGACGCTGTACCAGCAGGCCATCAAGCACGGCGTCACCTTCTACGACGAGTACCACGTGGTGGACCTGCTGACCGAAGGCGGCGAGCTGGGCGAGGGTGGCCGGGCCGCGGGACTGGTGGCCTACCGGATCGCCGACGGCTCGCTCGTGACCTTCCGCTCCAAGGCGACGCTGCTCGCCACCGGTGGGTTCGGACGGATGTTCCGGATCACCTCCAACGCCTGGTCGCTGACCGGCGATGGGATTGCGCTCGCCTACCGCCACGGCGTCCCGATGGAGGACATGGAGTTCTACCAGTTCCATCCAACGGGGATCGTGGGGATTGGAATCCTGTTGTCCGAGGCGGCTCGCGGGGAGGGCGGCTACCTCCTCAACGACGAGGGTCAGCGCTTCATGGAGCGCTACGCGCCCACGCTCATGGAGCTGGCCCCGCGCGACATGGTCAGTCGCGCGATCTACGAGGAGGTGCGCGCGGGGCGGGGGATCGATGGCAAGGACTACGTCTACCTCGACGTCCGCCATCTCGGCCGCCAGGTGATCGAGGAGAAGCTGCCCGACATCACGGACTTCGCGCGGGTGTACCAGGGCGTCGAGCCGCTGACGGAGCCGGTGCCGATCCAGCCGACCGCGCACTACGCGATGGGCGGCACCCCGACGGATCTCGTCACGCGGGTGACCCGGGACGCGGCGGGGACCGTGGTTCCCGGGTTGTACGCGGCCGGCGAGACGGCCTGCGTCAGCGTCCACGGGGCGAACCGGCTCGGCACCAACTCGCTCGTCGACCTGCTGGTGTTCGGCCGGCGCGCGGGTCGCCAGATGGCGGCCGACGTCCGAGGGTTCGACTTCGCCGATATCCCGGCCGGCGCCGCCGAGCCGGTCCGTGGCGAGCTCGAGAAGATCCGCGGCACCAAACGCGGCGACACGGCTGCCCGGCTGCGCACCGAGCTCGCCGACGTGATGATGGACAACGTCGGGGTGTACCGGGACGAGGCGCTCCTGACGGCGGCCCTGATCAAGGTGCGCGAGCTGCAGAAGCGCTACCGGTCGGTGTGCGTCATGGACAAGGGGACGGTGTTCAACACCGACCTGCTCGAGGCGCGCGAGCTCGGCTACCTGCTCGACTGCGCCGAGACGACCGTGGTGGCCGCCCTGGCCCGCACGGAGAGCCGCGGCGCCCATGCTCGCGAGGACTACCCCAAGCGGGACGACAAGAAGTTCCTTGCCCACAGCCTGGCCACGCGATCGGAAGGCGGCCCGGCGATCAGCTACAAGCCCGTGACGATCACCACCTTCAAGCCGAAGCCGCGAACATACTGATCTCGATGCAGGTCGACCTCCGCATTCTTCGCTACGACCCCGAGCGCGACGCCAAGCCGCACTGGGAGGCGTACGCCGTCGAGTCCGATCCCAAGCTGGACCGCGTGCTCGATCTGTTGCACCGGGTCAAGTACGAGCAGGACGGCACGCTGACCTTCCGGCGCTCGTGCGCGCACGGGGTGTGCGGCTCGGACGCGATGCTGATCAACGGCCGCAACCGGCTCGCCTGCAAGATCCGGATCGAGCAGCTCGGGAAGCGCCGCATCACGGTTGCCCCGCTGCCCGGCCTGCCCGTGATCAAGGACCTCGTGGTCGACATGGACGGCTTCTTCGACTCGTACCGCAGTGTCCAGCCGTTCCTCGTCAACGAGCGGCAGGCGCCCGAGCGCGAGCGGTTGCAATCGCCCGAGGACCGCGCCCGCTACGACGACACGACCAAGTGCATCCTGTGCGCCGCCTGCACCAGCTCATGCCCGTCATTCTGGTCGACGCCCTCGTACGTCGGCCCGGCGGCGATCGTCAACGCGCATCGCTTCATCTACGACTCGCGCGACGAGGCGGGGGACGAGCGGCTCGAAATCCTCGCCGACAAGGACGGCGTGTGGCGCTGCCGCACGATCTTCAACTGCACCGACGCCTGCCCGCGAGGGATCAAGATCACCCAGGCGATCCTGGAGGTCAGCTCGGCGATCGTGGAGCGACGCGCCTGAGCGGCGACACGCTGTTCCCCGAGTTGGATGCTGCCGCGGCCGCGGGCGCCACCGGTTTCGTGATCCGGACCGACGGCGCAGCGCGCGGCAACCCCGGTCCCGCGTCCCTGGGTGCCGCGCTGTACGACCTGCGTCGTTCGGACGCTCGCGACCCGGCCGCCCAGCCCGACGCGTGGATCTCGGAGTACCTGGGCGTGCAGACCAACAACGTCGCCGAGTACACCGGGGTCGTACGCGCGCTCGACCTGGCATACGAGCTGGGCGCGGCCGAAGCACATCTCCTGCTCGATTCGAAGTTGATCGTGGAACAACTCTCCGGACGATGGCGCGTGAAAGACCCCAAGCTCATTCCGCTGTGGACGACGGCCCGCCAGCGCCTGGCCGGTTTCGCCCGCTGGAGCGCTGCTCACGTGCCCCGTGCACAGAACGCCGTGGCCGATGCGTTCGCCAACCAGGCAATCGATCGGGTGCAGGGCGGTGGCCCGATCGTCCTGGTCCGGCGACCGGGGGACATGGGCTAACGTCTGACTGCCAGTGGCCGGCACGTCTTGACGTGCGCGGGCCGATCAACACGGGGAGTTGAGGGGCAGATGAAGAATCGGGCCCGATGGGCAGGCCTCGCGGCACTGGTCGCCGCGCTTGCCGTCGCCGGGTGCTCGTCCGGCGACGCCGCGACCCCGCCACCGAACCTCAATGGAACGCAGTGGCGGGTGGTCGAGATTGCCGGCGAACCCACATTCGGCAGCAACCCACCGACAATCTCGTTTCGCAACGGCCGAATCCGTGGCGACAGTGGCTGCAACACGTTCAGTGCCGACGTCACGCTGGAGCAGATGACCATCGACGTCGGGTCGATCAGCTCCACGCTCCGCCTGTGCGAGGGGGATGTTGGCGCGACCGAGACGATGTTCATGCGCGCCCTGATCGGCGCGAGCAGCCTGTCGTTCGACGAGAAGGGAAACCTCCTGCTCGGCGGCGACGGCGGTGATGTCCAGTTCGTCGCCTCGCGCTGACGGGTCAGACGAACACCTGTTCGAATTCCGGGCGATTCTGGTAGGATTCGCACGTCAGCGAGGCCGTCGGATGGTCGCGCGCCACGTCGGGGCAACCCGTAGACGGCGTGAGGAAAGTCCGAGCTCCGCAGCGCAGGGTAGCGGGTAACGCCCGTCCGCCGTGAGGCGAGGACCAGTGCCACAGTGACGATGCCGGTCGGCGGCGCAAGCCGACGAGCGGAGTGAAACGCGGCAAACTCTACCCGGAGCAAGGCCAAATAGGAGGGCGCAACCCGACCTCGGTCGGGGGAGAGGCGCGCTGCCCAGCCCTCGGGTCGGCCGCATGAGCCGTCGGGCAACCGACGGCCTCAGATGGATGGCCATCCTGGCGGCGCAAGCCGCCAGACAGAACTCGGCTTACAGACGGCCCTCGCTGACATTCCCGCGCCAGTTGCTGAACGTGCATCCCACGACCGTAACGGCGAACGAGCGCGAATTCGGGTGCCGGAGCCGGTCATGTGGTGCACGAAACGGCAATCGAAGGACGCAATTCGGGCGCATTGGCGCCGAAATGACGGTTCGATGGCCGGTACGGTCACCCCACGACCGCGACGCATCTGGCGGGGAGTGTGTGAGTTGCCTGCGACTCAATCCTGCAACCAACGGGCAGCGGTGCCGATCAGGAACGACCGATCTCGTACGAGTCGAGCGGCAGGCGTGCGTGGCTGTGTTCGGAATGAGTCAGGGATGACTCGCGGCGTCGGCGCGCCGAGGGACGGGAACTCAGTCCTCGTCGGGGCGGAACGTGTGCGCCGCCACGCACGTGTTGCAGATCGGGAGCGCCGACTCGAGGTCGCCCAGGGGGATCGGCACCCGCCGATCGGGGTACAGACACTCCACGTCGAACGTGCGATCGGGGGCCGTGTCCACGTGGATCAGGCGGCGGAACGTGCAGCGCTTGATCCGGTGCGGGGCAAGGTGAAACGCCTCGCTCGGCTGGTTGATCACCGGAAGCGGCAGGGCCATCGCGCGAACTGACCTTCGTGACGGCCTCGAACGGACGACCCGTCCGAGTTCAGGCGCCGGACACTAGCACCCGGAATCGCCTCTCGACAAGACGATAAACGTACTAGACTGCGCGCCGGTCTACGCAGTGGCCTCGCTCGGAGGGGTGAGTGACAGAGGTTCCGGGGTCGGGTCAGAGTCCCCGGGGGAATAACCGACCGGTCGAAACAGAAGAACCGGCGAGCAGCGCGGGGAGCCCGTCCGAGCACGACGCGACGTCGTCCTTGCACGATATCGACGCCGCGATGACGACCCTGCGCGTCGGGGAGCGCCCGTCCGACGATGCCGGTAACCCGTGGCTCGAGCGGCTCGATCTGCGCTCGGCGGACCCACGTGTCTGCCCGTTCCTGCGGGCACTGGACGATCGCGATCAGCTGGCGGTGCCGATCGACGCGCCGGACGCGCTGAACCGCTGCGCGGCGCTGCGCGAGGCGATCCCGCAATCGCTGCGCCAGCAGGAGCTGGTGTGTCTCACGAACGGCCACGTGAACTGCCCGCGGTATCTGCGCGGTGCGATGGCCGCGGAGGCCGCGGAGGCCGCGCCACGTCGGGCGGCCCTGGGCCTCAGCGCCGTTCGTCGCCCGTCCATCCAGCGTCCCTCGCTGTCTCCGGCGATCTTCGCGGCCACGCTCGTGCTGATCGCGGCGTTCGCGGGGTCGGTGGCGTTCGTGGTGGCCCGCGGCGGGTTGACGATGCCGGTCGTCGCAGGGGAGCGCCCGATCCCCAGCCCGTCGGCACTCGCGGCCGCGCCGCTGCCGGAGCCCAGCCCGAGCCCGACTCCTGACGCATCGCCCACGCCGACGCCGACACCCGAGCCAACCCCGACGCCGACCCCGACGCCGACCCCGACACCCAGCCCCACGCCATCTCCGACGCCGGATCCGACGCCGACCGCGAAGCCGGCGGGCGACCCGATCCTCGCCAGGTTCCCCGAGCTGCGCCGCTGTCCGAACCGGTCGAAGTGCTACATCTACATCGTCGAGCCCGGGAACAACCTGTTCAGCATCGCCCGCTACTACCGCGTGTCGTACGACCGCGTCCTGCAGATGAGCCCGTGGATCACGGACCCGGCCAACATCCGCGCCGGCGATGAGGTCCGCATGCCGACCCCGCAGCGCCCCGCTCCGTAGGAGCCCGAGGCCGACCGTTCCGCAGCCCTGCCTGATTCGTGGTGCGAAACACCATTGACGGCTGGCATTCGTGCCGTAGAATGCCCTCAAGTGGCACGAAGTGGTGCAAAGTGGGGAATCAGGAGAGCCTCCCCGCGGAGCCACCTCGGCAGCCCACCCGCCTGCGACATGTGCCCGCGCACGAAGGGAATCCCGACTGGTGTTCACCGGCGAGTACCGGCACACGGTGGACGACAAGGGACGGCTGGCCGTCCCCGCGAAGTTCCGCGCGCAACTCGCAGAGGGTGCGTTCGTGTCGCGCTGGCTCGATGCCTGCCTGGCGATCCACACCCGAGCGGGGTGGGACGCGTTGGCCACCCGCGTCGCCGACCTGCCGATCACCGACCAGAACGCCCGGCTGTTCCAACGATTCATCTTCGCCGGCGCGATCGAAGCCGAGGTCGACCGCCAGGGTCGGATCCTCGTGCCGGCTTACCTGCGCGAATCGGCCGGACTCGGCGGTGACGCCGTCGTCGTCGGGTCGCGCGACCACGCCGAGATCTGGGCGCCGAAGCGGTGGGACGACTACCGCCGCGCGCTCGACGACTCCCAGTCGCTGGCCAAGGCCCTCGAAGGGCTGGGGATCTAGCGGGTGGGCTACCACATGCGCTTCCAGGGTCCGCTCGGGATCCGACCAACGTTGGTGGAGGAGAGATGAAGGAAGGGCACCTGCCGGTGCTGGCGGAGGAGGTCCTCGCGATGCTCGCGCCACGCTCCGGAAGCCTTCAGATCGACGCCACCCTCGGCGGCGGTGGGCACACCGAGCGGATCCTGGAGGCGGCCAAGCCTGATGGCCGCCTCCTCGGGCTCGATGCCGATCCGGCCGCGATCAACCGGGTCGAACGACGCCTCCGCCCTCGCTTCGGCGAGCGGCTCGTCCTCCGCCAGGCCAACTTCCGCGAGCTCGCCACGGTGGCTCCCGACGCCGGCTTCGATGCCGTCGACGGCTGCCTCTTCGACCTCGGGCTCTCGAGCTTCCAGCTGGCCGACACGGACCGCGGGTTCGG
>Ga0075309_1000156_pt1 | contig 10441 bp, 10 predicted proteins | sample MayberryNE_Catta_4_FD_120057 | JGI IMG/M metagenome (GOLD analysis project Ga0075309, IMG submission 120057) | Natural and restored wetland microbial communities from the San Francisco Bay, California, USA, that impact long-term carbon... | ecosystem: Environmental > Terrestrial > Soil >... | reverse complement strand
TCCTTCTTTACTACCTCAGATTGATTGTCAAGGTCTGATGAGGTCAATTTGCTTCCAACGATTTCACTGATATTGGTTGGAGAGATATTTTCCCTTGCAGAAGGTGAATTCAATACTTTAGTTATCGGAAATGAACTCGTTTCATTAATGCCTGTAAAGTTTACGGAGTGGTACTTGCTTATTTGATTATTATTGCCGTCTGAACAAAGCAGCCTGGCAGTTAACTTGTTTTCACCAACATTCAAATGCAAATTGGAGTTGAATAACCCTTCCCAAGCTGAGAAATCATCCGTTCCGTTTTGTCCTCTCGCAGAAGTTTTGACATAAGGGCTAACCCCATTAAGAAGAACCGACACATCGCAGTTGTTTGTAGAATTGTCCGTAGAAACTCCTTTAACTGTGAAATTTTGGGTATTTATGGGCATCTCTTGTTCCTTGGTGGGAGACAAAATCTTCACCCCATGGGGATTGTAAAGCTGTGAATAGGAATCCCCTGTGCTACAAAAAGCGGCTAAAAGGAATAAGCTCAAAGTTATAAGTGCGATAGTTTTGCAGTCTTTCAATTATCGGACCTTACTAGCAATTTAGAGGGGCGTATAAAAAAATTAGATGTAATCGGATTTAGGCAGAGAACAAAAATAACTTGACTATTTCATGTCACTATCCAATTGGTGATGATTATTCCTTGTGATCACGCGTGAGTAAAGAGGAGTCATTCTGTTAACTTAATCTTGGTTCTCTTGTAATCTCATGCAGTACATCCTTGATGTAAGTACGAAGAGATGAACCTATTAGTGTGCCTGTCCGTGTTCTGCAAAACGACTATTCTAGAAATCTCACTTTCATCCATCACTCTGAATCGTGGAAGTTTTTCGCAAAGTTGTTCCGAGAATTCCCTAACCTCTTCCATTTCAAGCATATTTTGTCTCTCTAATCGCTGAGTTGACATGCCTACATGCATGTATGATTTTATTTCGATAAAATGGGGGTTCGCTATAGGTATTAGACCACAAAACTGACCTATTGTTTCATAATTGAAATTATGGCTTCTAACGAGAGTAATTCTAATTACGGTTCTCGTTTCACACCTAGAAAGAAACTGCAAACTCGTTAGCCATCTTTCCCATGCGTCTGGATGCCTCGGTCTATTTATCTTAGCAAAGCTAACCCTGTTCGTCGCGTTCGTAGACAAGTATAATTGGGTAGGAAGGGATTTTTCTTCTGCTAGTCGATCTAACATTTGAGGTTCTTGTCCATTAGTAACTAAAAATATTGATTTAGTCGTTGGTAATTTCTTTAGATATCTGATAAGTGCGGGTAATTTTGGGTACATGGTGGGCTCACCCGAGAGTGAGATTGCATAGTGTTGGGGAAATAAGGATTCATCAAGCTTGCCCTTATCGTACTTCTTATGACCATAAAACCCAGTCAAAAGCCTTCTTCTTTCTTGGAGAAGATTTTCTACGATAGCGTCTGGCTCGTCCACTAAGTTTTCAGGCATCATGAGAGTATCATAGAATTCAGTAGGTCTCCAGCAATAGACACAGCGATTTTCGCAGTTTAGCGCTGTTGGAGTCATTTCCATGCACCGATGGGTCGAGATGCCGTAGAATTTACGTTTGTAACAATCTCCTTCGTGCGCAAAAGATTTCTTGGTCCAGTGACAAAGCTCTACTGCTGAATGGTTATACACCCCATACTTTGCGTTTAGTAGTTTAGATCTCGCATTTGAGTCGATCTGGATTAGATTGTTATCTGAATTGTGGGAAGTGTACTCTCCTGAGCAGCTCATGCTAGGTGCGATCAAGACTATGCATCGAGATTTAAGTCTTTAAGTCGAAGACGCAGAACCCGAATATCAACTTTGAAGCACATTTATCGTCACACTTTTTAGTCTGTCATAACAAATTGGGACTGGGCGTGATTTTATTTAATTTTCAATATTTACGGAAAAAACCGTCATCGCATAAATCATTCACTATAGTTGTGGATAACATGTTCTTTCGGATTTTGGCTGCCAGAGCCGAGAATAAGGAACAATCGAATATTGTTATCAGATATTTCTATCTAGAAATTATATATAGCACCATATTTGCACTTGATATAAAGTGGCCTTCGTAGTATAGCCTGGTCAGTATAGGCGGCTGTGGACTAGATATGATAAATGCTTTGAGACAGACACCGCTTGAGGAGGGTTCAAATCCCTCCGAAGGCCCCTTATTCATCGTACCTTCCCTATCTAATATGTCACACTTCAATCATATTACGATAATTATCTTAGACTCACAAACCATTGACCGGATTGGACTCTATCAAAATCCATCCATAGTGGTATTGATCATGAACGTACCTCACCTCTCTTAGATTAGGTCTTATTTCTCTTCTCTTCAAGGTCAAAAGTAATCCAGTCCGGAGAGATGCTCCCCATTTCCTTGCGAGTGAGTCAGTCTCAACCCCTCTTGGCAGGAGTATTCTTACACTAAAGCCGTCCATGAAACTATTTTTTTCGATAAAATCTACTAATTGAGTTACAATACTAGTTACTTCTAGGCCGTTACTGACCTTAAATGTCTTGGAAACCTGGAGCGTCCGATAAAAATCAGGATTTGTTGTCATAATTATGCCCTTATAAAATGAGCGCTAAGAACTAAATCACTATTATTCGGCATGCTGTTCATATCAGTGATTAGACACACGCTTTTTTTGGATCTGGGTCTGATTAAAAGTTTTCAGGCATACATCTGATCCCAATTATGGAGTTGTGCTTAGACCTGAAGAAACTTTTTAGGTTTAACTGGGATAGGCGCGGTTGATCGTTAGCACCGCTAGGTTTTCTGACCAATTATTGATCGAGCACGTTCATTGTAAAATCTCCTAACGTCTATTAATTACGCACATTTACCATAACAAAGGAAATTTTATGAAACAATACTTATTGCAAAGGTAAATTATGACCACCATATATATGCCCAACTCATTAAAAAATTTCGATGATAGTTCAAAATATTATGCCTCTCAAAATAGGATATCAGCCTGGACACCCCGATTTATTTCGTCTCCTCAGTACCATAATGAGTAGCCCATCAATCGCAAAGATGCAAGAATATTGGAATAGATGAAAATCAAGCAATAGAAAAAAGTTCGAAAATTTAAGGGAATGCCGGAGGCGGGACTTGAGCCCGCGACCTTTCGATTATGAGTCGAACGCTCTGACCAAGCTGAGCTACCCCGGCAAGCTCAGCGTTGCGTTCAGCAATTGATGGCCTTCTCTAATAAAGATATCTCCCCATGCCAGTTGGCACTATTCCTACCAACAAAAGACCATAGTTCAAGATTTTAAAAATTAACCGAGACATCGGAGATACTTGGATCCATTTTATACGCTCCTTCGATATTTCGATAGAGAATATTTAAGTGGAGACAGGCTATGTCAGCCTAGCTGAGGGATAGCATATGATCGATAGATCCACCTATCTAGGTCTCGTCATCCTTACTAAATAAAATGGCCTCTGGGTTTATGATACATACTGGGGTACCCTGTAAGGCCGAGTCTTCCGCTGCGGTTGTTGTGAGTTGCTCTCTTTCAAAAAGATCGTCCCTCGAAATGATCCCAAGAACAGATGAATTTGAGCTAACAACAATTTGACGAATGGCGTGTTTATCCATTATAGATAATGCCTCTTGCACGGTGGCAGCTGGGTCCACCGCTATTATAGGAGTATTCATGATCTCTTCAAGCCTCACTTTTGATGGATTCTTCCCTTGAGACAATACCTTGAACAGAATATCTGTTTTAGTTACAATACCTACCGCCTCCCCTCCTCTTGAAAGTAGAACACACTTTGTTTGTCTTTCCTTCATCAATCTTATGGCCATATCAGCAGAATCATCGCAGTTTGCCATTGCAACATTTGAATCAGCGAGTTTTCTAGCAGGTGACATTAGCAAAAATGACATACTCGTGGGTTCTGCTGAGATTTCATTCATGTTCTACAATAAGAGATCAAATATTTATACTTTGAAAGATTTTATCAATGTACTAGTAGACCAAAATATTTGCAATTTACAAGTTACAGTTCATAACCAGAATTCTTTTCATGCTTTCATTATCTTCTGGAATAGTTGAGGTTGACAATATCATGCAGTTGGATGAAATGACATGCTGTGAACTGTTTAGCTTTTAGCCAAACTCTCTTCTTGAATTACGGTATCAGATTCCTGGTAGCCCAATTCCTCAACTTCAGGAAGAAATTGTTGCAGTTCGACATTAGAATATGTCTCAACCCATCTAAATTTACGTTGTAAAGTTGAAGTAAATACCCTTTTCCAATCAAGTTCTACATGGCTCATCCATGATTTCAAGACTCTAGGGTCAATATAGTTTCGAAGTGACGTCCCAAGGTTATAATCACGAGTTTCCTTTTGCAGTCGCAGCATTATTTGGACTTTTTCCAATCTGTCCATCATTCTTTTCTTCTGTAAATCCGTTTTCCATTTATGAGAGGCGATATCGTTCTCAATTTTTCTAATCGCCTCTTGCTTTTTTTCCACAGAATTTTGAAACCTTTCAAGGGCCAGTTTGCTAGCAGGGTTGTTTATATCAATTCCCTTCTTATGGTTACACGTAACTGCCGCGACAAGATTTGCCGACTTGGCCACATAAATTTTTTCCATCTCAGATGACCTTTTATCTACTGATATTGGAGGACGAGCTAGCGCCTCTTTTACAATTTGGGTAGCAATATAAGTTCGGAAAACCTTTGCAGTCAGACCTGGAACATTCTTTTGATCGATGGTTCTAAGAAATGAGTTCACCTTTGCTGAAGTTATACCATCGAAGATCTGTTCGTTAGGTTTCTTACCCTTCATGAACAATTCCATGTTTATATATAGTGCTTCTGTGTCTCGAGAATTTATTTCCAAGCTTTTTTGCCATGGGACACTATCTTTTCCGAGAAAATTGAACTCAATACTCTTGATTCCTTGATGGATTGGAAATCGGATATGCTCCACCCTTAATGTTGACGCGCCCACAGTATCTGCTTCATCAGGATCCTTTTCATCCCCCACTCTCATCGCGAGCTTATTAATCAAGTAACAGACGGTTGATATTTTCTTTTGCCTCAAATCTTTTGAGTTAATCATTTTGCTTACTATCTTTTCGTGAACTTTGTTGATACGCTTCCCGAGTATGTTAGCCCTGTCGTACTTTTCTTTGTCGCTGTTCTGACGAAGTGTAGATGAATCATGAAGCCACATATACTTTCTTTTGCCCGTCAAATTTTCTATCCACGTTGCTAGCCAGGTGGACGTATGATCATTAACAATTGCCTTCCAGTTTCCTTCAGGTACTTCAGCGTTTTCTCCCAGATTCAGAATCACATCTTGAGGTAATACTCTGGGTTTCCAGCGTCCTCGTAACGGATGTTGGCCTCTTCCCATGAAAAGGCCCGGTGGTTCCACCAACCAATTCGCTATTTCTACCGTTACACCATCAACCGTTGCCAAACCATAGGTCGATCGAAGCCGTTCCCGTTCATTTTTCTTGGATTGAGAAATAAGCCTTTTCTCATCTCTGGGTAGATTTCTAATTCGCTCTTTCTCTACTTCCTTGAGCCTATTTTCTTCATCTACAAGACGATAGGCATTCGCCAGATCCAATTCAGAGATTTTCTTGATCGACCCAAACTTAGGAGGGAGGATGCTTCTAAGATCAATCAGAAAATTTGATTCGAACACGTTGTCCCTGACATAATGAGTATCCTTCTTTTTGGCCCACGCATAAATCAGTTCTTCTTGGTCAGCATTCAATGAGTATTCTTCTCCGACTAAACTAATACTGATACCTCTGGGCTTGTATTCTGGAGGAAATGCAATTCCATTATGTTGCAATGTCTGCCATTTCAAGCGGCCCAACTTGAATTGCGTCTCCATCTGCTTTCCTAAAGGTTTCTATATCACTCTTAAACGTTACCGATCCTAGCCGAAGCATGAGTAACTTCAGAAGTTCTGGGTCGATTCTAGGTAATACGGAAATGAAGGTCGAGCCAGGTCAACAGTTAGGTTAAAGTATAATCACACACAACGATTGGATAATGCCAAGAGCTTTTGTATTGCTGAATGCTGAATTAGGATATGAAGGTCCGCTGGCCGAAGAAATGAAAAAGCTACCAGGGGTTAGAGAAGCCTATGCGATCTATGGAGTATATGATATCATGTTGAAGGTAGAAGCGGATTCAATGGAAGGACTAAAGGACTTCATTAGCTTGAAAATCAGACGTATGAATGGAGTTAAATCTACCCTTACCATGCTGATTATGGAAAAAAACTAGTCACACCTAATTATGCCGCAAGGAATGTCTATACCTGTACTTGTCAAGCTTGATAAGCTCTCCATATGACCCAAAATCATTGGGGTTTACTTGATCAAGTTCTGTCTGACCTTCCTCTTCGGATCCAGAGTATAGTTGCAATATCTCATATAATGTACTGCGCTGAGCAGGAATCCGTCCTAAACCCTTAACTTGGGTTCTTATTTCCCTAGGTCTCATGATTTGACCATGAATTGAGCCGGCGGCTGTGGATATACTTTCATTGATCAGTGTACCACCAAAATCGTTTGCGCCAGCACATAAAAGAAATTGGGACATTTTTGAACCCTCTTTCACCCAAGAAACCTGAATATTCTTCACATAGTTATGAAGCAGCAACCTAGACACAGAGTACATTTTTACAATATCTGTTGCTCCAGCTCCTGCTTCTCGCATGTTTTTTAAAGTACTGCGGCTATGCATAGGTGCTTCTTGGTATACGAAGCTGAGAGGAACAAACTCTGTAATACCATGAGTTTCCTTCTGGATCTTACGTAATATATCGATGTGTTTGGCCTTTTGGAGATTGGACTCTACATGCCCATACATTATAGTAGAGGTAGTTGGAATATTCAAACCATGGGCAGTTTTTATCACGTCTATCCAATCATTGACAGATATACGTCCTGGAGATATTAGGTCTCTGACTTCTTGATCTAGTATCTCTGCGGATGTTCCCGGGAGACTTCCTACACCGGATTCTTTAAGCCACGATAAGAAATCCTTAACACTAGTGTTGCTCATTCTGGCTCCGTACAATACTTCTTCTGGAGAGAACCCATGAATATGAATATCTGGTATCTCATGCTTGATTGCTTTACAGATATCCGGATAGAGAGAGCCGTCCATATTTGGGGGAAGACCTGCCTGTATACAAATCTCGGTGGCACCCAACCGATGAGCCTCCACAGCTCGTCGAACAACTTCTTCGACCGGCAAAAAGTAACCTTCTTCTTGTCTAAAATCTCGACTAAATGCGCAAAAGCCACACCTCTTAATGCACACATTAGTGAAGTTCACGTTTCTGTTGATGACGTATGTGACAACATTCCCACATGCTCTTCTTCGCAATTCGTCACCGACTGAAATCAATAGGTTCATTTCGATACCGCTTGTATCGAACAATTCCACTGCCTGGTCGACAGTTATTTCCTTATCATCAATTGCTAAATTCAGAGCTTCCGAAACAAGAGGGTCAACCGTCTTGAGGATGCTTTCTATATTCAAATCAGGTATGACTCCTTCACTAAACCTTCGTCGTTTGCTAGTGCCTCAATTGAAGGGCGAACACGTTGAGAAATATACGATCGGCCATTCTTCAAAAACTCTGGATACACAGGCAATCGCGCCTTTAACAGTAATCCCTTCTTCGAAGTCACTTGGTTTACAAAGTCTATAGGAGGCCAAGGGTGTTCCGGATTAACATAATCGATAGTAACAGGTGATATTCCCCCCCAATCATTAATGCCCACGTCAATGTAATCCTCTATCCTCTCATTGAGATTTGGAGGCACTTGTATGTTCATAGTTGGCATCAAAATTCTGGCTAAAGCTACTGCTCGCATGAAATAATCCTTGGTAGGGGCTGGATAATTAGACATTGCTGTTCCTTTCTTAGGTGAAAAGTTTTGCATTATTACTTCTTGTATATGCCCAAAAGATTCATGTAATGATCTAATAAGAATCAGTGATTCAACGATTTCCTCAGGAGTTTCGCCGATACCTACAAGTAGTCCAGTTGTGGTCGGGATATTTAGTTCACCACATGAAGCCAGAGATTTTATTCTTACTTTAGGATGCTTGCTTGGTGCCCTTTCATGTGGCATTCCTTTACCTGATAATCTAGTACTTGAAGATTCTAACATCAGTCCCATGCTAGCATTAGTTTCCCTAAGAGTGTATAACTCCTGTTTAGTGAGGCTTCCCGCATTAGTGTGAGGCAACAACCCTGTTTTCTTGATAATCATCTCACATATCTCACTAACATATTCGGACAAGGTCGAGAATCCCTTTTTTCGAAGCCAATTTCGTACCTCTTTATAACGTATTTCTGGTCTTTCCCCTGTAACAATTAATGCCTCAGTACATCTCAGTCGCTTGGCTACTTCTATTATGGTTAAGACTTTATCGGGATCGAGCATTGAAATAGTCGTATCTCCAGGCTCCTTTTTGTAAGTGCAGTAAGTGCATGTATCTCGACACAGATTCACTAGATTGACAAAAACTTTTCGAGAATAGGTCAAAATTGAAGGTCTAAATTTATTGCGTAGATATGAAGAACACTCAATTAACTGTTCTAACCTAGCATCGTAGAATAACGAGAGAGCCTGCTCACGATTAATAAGGTAAGAATGCTTTATCGCCCCCATTATCTTAACTACACTCTCCAGATCGTTATCACATCGCATCAATGCATCGTTATGTGTTACACCTTGACTAATAAACACTATTCTTGACTCCGTTCTACTTGTAAGTTCTTCCCTTCCAGGTGAATGACTGAGGTTTGTGAACTTTAAGTAGGGAAATAACAAAAGACAACGTTATAACTGTAGCCCCTATCGGTGAACCGAGAGCCAACTGCTTTCTATTCTTAAGTGATTGAGATAGGATAAGGACAGTTACCGCAATAATAATGCACACCGTAATAAATGCCAAGCCTGTAAGTAATATGCTAAGAAAGCTGAACCCACCTTGATAAATAAAGTATAACCCTGCTGGCAGAGCAATGAATGGAGATAGCATTAAGAATGCAATGGCAATCACCATAAGAACTGTTTTTTTTCCTTGTTCTCTGTGCAATGGAATCAAGAGTCGCAACAACCCATTCCATAAACCTTGTCTATCTCTTGCCCACATAGCATCAACGCAATGTTCCCCTCTAAACATTTTCATTTTGATCCCTCTTGTTTTTACAAGTGATCCAATTGCGCCATCTTCAATTATTTCAGTACACACTTCCCTGTGAGTTCCAATAGACTCATATTGGCCTCGAAGAATAGCGAAGAAACTTCCAAAAAAATACCCTAACTTGTTTGCAGAATCATTTACCTTCAGAGGAGAAAACCTGGTCTGTAAAAAGACTGATAGGAGAGGTAATGTGATGCTAGTTAGAAAATCGTCTGACATTAGCTTTGGAATAGCAGTAATCGCGGAGAGGTTCTCGCGAAGTATATGATTCACTGCTAAGGTAACAGTCTGTTTAGAGAGAACAGTATCTGCATCAGTAAAGATGAGAATGTCTCCCATTGATGCATTATAGCCAATAAAGCAGGGCCAGTTTTTCCCGACCCAACCGGCCGGTCTCTGACCAGCCTCGATCACGCGAAGTCTATGGTCTGCTAAAGCTACATTCTTCATAGTTAGGAGGGTATCATCTGTGGAGCCATCATCTATAGATATTATTTCAAGGTTATAATAATCCTGAGCAAGTAGGCTTTCTAAGCACCTACCTATGTATTTTTCTTCGTTCAAGGCGGGTACAATAATGCTGACGCGAGGTGTGAGATTAGGATTTAGCATTCTTACCTCCTCAAGTTTCGGTGAATATTTCAATGATCTCCTGGTATACACCAACAAGCGGGCCCATGTGAGTAGGATGGCGCACATAATAAATACAGGTATGTAGAGCACTAATGATTCAATGGGTAACATGTCTACTAATATTTGGGGCTGTGAATATAGACGTATTCTCTGATTAGATAGCATTTCTCATACAAAGTAAAATCTAGACCATTTCGTGTGGAATTTTTATGGTTCTCTTTTGTCCAATAATTAAATTTCCTAATCGCAAGTTGATCAGATTGATACTTTCAAATGTAACCTAGGAGGCCCGAGCAAAAGAGTGATAATATGTAGAAATCAAGTAAACCATGTTCATATTGTCCTTTGAACTTTTCTAAACCATATCTCTGATATACTCAATTAGTTTCAAAGCATCTCTCTCTTTCAAACTCTTCCTATTGTCAACAATATAAGCCTCGAACCGGCTTGCTTTATCTTCCAACTTTGGAAATCTCTTGATGGTTTCCTCTACAATATTTTGGTATGTTCGAAATGGAAAATAAATATTC
>Ga0075309_1000149_pt1 | contig 10622 bp, 11 predicted proteins | sample MayberryNE_Catta_4_FD_120057 | JGI IMG/M metagenome (GOLD analysis project Ga0075309, IMG submission 120057) | Natural and restored wetland microbial communities from the San Francisco Bay, California, USA, that impact long-term carbon... | ecosystem: Environmental > Terrestrial > Soil >... | reverse complement strand
CTGGTCGCGGCGCGTCGCGAAGGCAGCACCGTGTTCTATCGCCTCACGGATTCGCGCGTCCTGGAGGCCTACCGTCTCATCCAGACCCTCGCCCGTTGAGGCACTGAAAGGATCACAGCTCCATGGCGGAGATCAAGCACGTTACGGACGCCGACTTCGAGGACATCGTCCTCAAGGCAGACCGACCGGTCGTCGTCGACTTCTGGGCCGCCTGGTGCGGACCCTGCAAGATGGTCGCGCCCGAGATGGAGAAGCTCGCCGAGAAGTACGACGGCTCGATCGACGTGGTCAAGGTCGACGTCGATGCGAATCCGCGACTCTCGCAGGCCTTCCGGATCATGAGCATCCCCACGATCGCCTTCTTCCGGCCCGGCCAGCAGCCGATGGCGGTCTTCGGCTTCCGTCCGCTTGAGCAGCTCGAGCAGCAGTTCGACCTGCCGGCCTATGCGGTCGCCGCGGAGCCGGTATCGCAGGATGTCCCGACCCAGGCCTGACCTCGCTCCTCCTCCTCCCTCGAACGACCCCGGTCCCGCCGGGGTCGTTCCCTTTCCGGCTCAGTCGCCGGCGCGACGCCATGCTGACGCCAACCAGGCTTCCGCCCGATCGACGGCGTGGCCGTCGAGGGCCTGGGGACTGAAGCGGACCCAATCGGGGCCGAGCTTCGAGGGCTGCGTATCCGGAGTCCGCAGGGCGGCCTTCGCCACGAGCGGGTCCAGCCGGAATTCCGCCACCTCTCCGTCGGCGACCGCGAACGTGCGTCCGCCGCGGCGCCACTCGACGCCTTGCGCCGCCTCGACGGACTCGACGTCGTCGAGGTCCCCCACGGCTTCGTCGAGGAGCGCGCGGAGGGTCACGATCGGCTCGCTTCCAGGATGGCGGCCAGGTCGGCGGCGTGCTCCTCGTAATGCTCGGTGGTGTCCTCGAGGAAAGCCTTGAGGTGAGCGGGGTGCTTCACCCAGCGGGTCTCCGGCACGACCGTCAGGTACCCGCGTAGCTCGCCCGGAACACTGCCGAAGGCGGCGCGCAGATCCTCCATCGGCCGCCCGCGACCCTCCTCGAGCATCCGCGCATTGAGCACGTCGACGCCCGGGTCCGCAGTCTCGCGGTCGCGGCGCTCGAGCGTCGATGAGTCCTCTCGCACGGCGAGCTCCTTCGCGGCGGCCAGCGTGAAGTCGAGCCAGCCGAGCAGGTGCGCCATCAGGTCTCGCCCGGACCAGCCGTGCGCCGCTTCGATCGGTCGGTCCAGCTGCTCGTCGGACAGGTCGAGCAGCGCCTCGTAGGGCCGCCACGCCTCGCGTTCCTCCTCGAGGAACTCCATCGCGTCGAGGTACATGGATGGCATGGTAGTTGCGGCGGCGCGCTACGGTGAAGCCATGCCCGATACACGTGCCGCACGTCCGTCGAAGGTCGCGCCTGCGCCGATCCCGGAACCCGAGCCGACGACCTCGCCGGTGCCGGGTGCGGCGCCAGGCAACGTGCCCCGGACCGGTATCGTCTTCGTCCACGGAATCGGCACCCAAGCCGCGCGCGAAACCCTGTTCGACTGGGCCCGACCGATCATTGACGTGCTGGGCGAGTGGCGCCGGGAATACGACCGGGCACACCCCACGACCCCCATCGGCGAGAACCCGGTCGGCTCCGCGAGCGTCAGCGACCCGGCGAACCCATGGATCGAGGTCGACATCCCCGAGGTCGGCAAGCGGGGTCGCGAGCAGTGGCTGTTCACCGAGGCGTATTGGGCTGGCGACGTTCGGCCGCCATCGTTCAGCGACGCGGCCCGCTACCTGCTCAAGCAGATCCCCGGGATCGTGCAGGGCATCACCGACGGGTACGGCCAGCGGGAGAAGAGCCGCGAACAGCGACTTCGGCAGCTCATCAAGCAGTACGAGTCAGACCCCGACGAGGCCGTACAGGCACGCGTCGCCGAGATCAGGAAGTCGCTGTCCGGCCGGTGGCAGATCACCGATGCGCTCGACGGCATCTGGCAGGAGCCCATCGTGCGGAGCGTGCTCGCGCTCCTCGGCACGTCGATGGCCCTGCTGGTGCTTGCGATCTACTCGGCCCTCCACGCCATCCCGATCGGCGCGATCCGCAAACGCGTCGAGATCGCCATGGCCGACATGTTCATCGTGGAGTGGTTCGGCGACCTGCCGGTCATCCTCGACGACCAGTCGCAGTCCGCGGCGATCCGCACCCGGCTGCTCGAACGCGTCGACTGGTTGCACCGCAACGGCTGTCAGAACGTCGTGCTGGTCGCCCACTCGGGCGGCACGATCGTCAGCTTTGCCACGCTCCTGCGCTACAAGCACGATGCGTTCGATGTCGCAAAGCTGGTGACACTCGGCGAGGCGATCAAGCTCGGCTGGGAGCTCGAGCAGACAGCCGGGGACTGGCTGCCGGGCAATACGATCCGGGGCGATGTCCGGCTCAACCACCCGAACCTGCGCTGGGTCGACGTCTGGGCGTCCTACGACCCCGCGCCGTCGGGTGAGCTGGCCGGCATCCCGAACGAGGTACCACTGCTCCCCGTCGAGCGGCTGTCAGAGAAGCCGAACCGGACCGCGATGGAGGTCGAGAGCCGGCCAGTCACGAACTTCATGCACCTCGGTCTCGACCACGGCGGCTACTGGGCCAACGACGAAGGCTTCCTCATCCCGCTGATCCGCCACATCGACGACCCGAACGGCAACGGGACCGCGTCGCGCTTCTACGCGAACCCCCTCGACCGGACCGTCCGCACCGAACGGCGGATCCGCCGCGTGGCACTCCTCCTGGCGTGGCGCTGGACCGCGTTTGCCTTCGGTGTCCTCGCCGTCTTCGCCGCCGCCGTTCGAACGAGCCTGGCGTCCGCCGGGGACGCGCTCGCAGGTGTCTTCGGGCTGCTCCCCGGCCACGAGCTGGTGACGGGCACCATCGACGGGATCGGCAACGCGGTGTCGGTCATCTTCAATTCGCTTGGCCTGACCGGGATCCCGGAGTGGCTCGCGGATGTCGGACCGGTGCTGCTGGGCGCTTCGATCCCGGTGATCGCCGTCTTCCTCGTCTATCGGCGTGGCGTCGCCAGCTGGATGGCGCACGACGCGCTCGAGCGCCTGAAGATCCGCTGCGAAGACTTCGGCCCAGCCGGACATGCATCCGCTCGCTCGGAAGCCGTTCTGCTCGTCGGCGGCCTCGCCGCCGTGTTGCTCGCGGCGCTCGTCGTCCCGCTCGCCTTCCTCGTCGTGTGGCTGGCCGTCGTCGGGCTCGCCGCGTTGCTGATCCGGGTCGCGACCTGACCTAGACGGCGACCGGTTCGCGATACTCCCCGAACACTTCGCGCAGGACGGCGCACTGCTCGCCAAGCGTCGCGTACGCCTCGGCGCAGCGGATGAAGTGCGGCATGAGGTTCGTCTCCGACGTGCCCGGTCGTGAAGCGGCGTCGCGCAGGCCCGCCAGCGCCGCCTCGACCGCGGACGCATCACGCTCGCTTTTCGTGCGTTGCAGGCGGGCCATGTGTCGCTCGAACGATCCGGGCGGCACAAGCAGGACGGGAACGGTCGTCTCCTCGCGGTCGTCGACGTACGCGTTGACGCCGACGATCCGGCGCTCCTCGGCGTCGAGCTCGCGCTGGAAGCGATACGCGGCGTCGGCGATCTCGCGCTGCGGGTAGCCCTCGGTGATGGCCTTGACCATGCCGCCTCGCCCGTCGATCTCGTCGAGGTAGCGCCATACGGCGCGTTCGGTCTCGTTGGTCAGCTCCTCGACGAACCACGAGCCGCCAAGCGGGTCGATCGTGTTCGTCACGCCCGATTCCTCGGCGATGATCTGCTGCTGGCGGAGGGCCAGCAGCGCGGCCTCGGCGGTGGGCACCGCGAGCGCCTCGTCGTAGGCGTCGGTGTGCAGCGACTGCGTCCCACCGAGCACCGCGGCAAGGGCCTGCAGCGCGACCCGGGTGAGGTTGTTGAGCGGCTGCTGCGGGGTGAGACTGACGCCCGCGGTCTGCGTGTGGAAGCGCATCCACGTCGAGCGCTCGTTCTCGGCGCGGTAGCGCTCGGTCATGAGCTTCCACCAGATCCGGCGGCTCGCCCGGAACTTGGCGATCTCCTCGAAGAAGTCGGAGTGGCTGTTGAAGAAGAAGCTCAGCCGCGGGGCGAAATCGTCGACGCGCAGCCCGCGCTCGATGGCGGCTTCGACATAGGCCATGCCGTCGGCGATCGTGAAGGCCAGCTCCTGGACGGCCGTCGAGCCGGCCTCGCGGATGTGGTAGCCGCTGATCGAGATCGTGTTCCACCTGGGCAGCTTGTGGGTCCCGAATTCGATCGTGTCGGTCACGAGGCGCATCGAGGGCTCCGGCGGGAACAGGAACTCCTTCTGGGCGACGAATTCCTTGAGGATGTCGTTCTGGGTCGTGCCCTCGAGGCGCTCGCGCGGCACGCCGGCTTTCTCGGCCGCCACGATATACATCGCCCAGATCGGGGCCGCCGGCGAGTTGATCGTCATCGAGGTCGAGATGCGCTCGAGCGGCAGCCCGGCCAGCAGCACCTCCATGTCGGCCAAAGAGCTCACCGCCACGCCGCACGTCCCGAACTCTCCTTCCGCCTCAGGATCGTCGGTGTCGTAGCCGTACAGCGTCGGCATGTCGTAGGCGATCGACAGCCCGGTCTGGCCGGCACGCAGCAGCTGGTGGAAGCGTTCGTTCGTGTCCTCGGCGGCGCCAAAGCCCGCGAACATGCGCATCGTCCAGAGGCGGCTGCGATAACCGGTCGGGTGGATCCCGCGGGTGAACGGCGGCTCTCCCGGCAGACCGATGTCGCGCGCGGGTTCGAAGGCGTCCCAGCGACCACTGCCTTGCGGCGGTCGGAGGGTGTCGCCGTGATGGTCGACCTCGGTGGGCCCGCCGGCACCCTTGAGCCACGACCACGGGCCATACAGCCGGTCGACCTCCATGTCGGAGATCGTCGAGAAGCGGGTGCGGCGCTCGGGCGCCCGCTCCGCTGCAGGTTCCAGCCGTTCCGCTTCCCACGCCGTCCGGCGGGCGTCCCAGTCGGGCCGGTCGGTCATGTCAGCGATCGTTCCTGGGTCGCATCCACGTCCGCCGGGCGGCCAGCAGCATCCGCAACAGGTCGAAGGCGATGAGCAGCGGTACCACCCGCCGGCCGAGGAGGCGGAGCAGCGCAAGCCTGGCGAACCACGTGATCATGGCGACACGGTAGCGTGTCGAGCGCCCTCGGTCATTCGCGCGTGCGCGCTGACCGTTGCGAACAGTCGCCAAACGCGGCGACCGCGGCCGGGCTGGAGCCGCTGAAATTCTCGCCCCACGAGAGCAGCGGCGCAGCCGCGTCCGTTGCTGCCGCCCCACGAGAAGTTCCGGTCGAATCGGGCACCTTCTTGCGTGGGTCGCAAGGAATCGCACCGGATTGGGCCGAGCTTCGCCAGTGCTCTCGTACCACGAGAAATCGGGCGCGGCAGATCCTCAGTCGCCAAAGGCGGCGACCGCGGCCTCGATCTTCGGATCCGGCAGGTTGTGCGTCAGGACGACGTTCACGTGGCCGGGCTTCACGCCCTCCCAGACCATGACCGACTGGAGACGCTCCCCGGTCTTCGTGTCCAGGCGGCGCACCTCGCGCCCCTCCATGTCGACGTTGGTCGCGCGCAGGATCTGCGTCCTCGGCGAGTCGCGCGCCGTGGACTCCCACCAGTCAGCCATCGCATCGACGGTCAGCCCGTCCGCCGCGAACACCGCCAGCACCGCAGCGATATCGGAACCGAACTCCCAGGTCCCGCCGGCGAACCGGACTTCCTCGATGCCCTGGTCGGCCAGCGTCCCGAGGTTCTCGTCGGTGCAGTTCCGGTCCGAATCGAGCCGGTCGGGCGCGCGCTCCTCGAAGCTCGGCGGCACGAGCGCCTCGAGCTCCGGGTACGCGCCGGGGGCCGATCCGTCGCTCGAGCAGGGCCCAGTCGGATCGAATGATGCTGTCGTAGCACCGGTGCAGCCGGCAAGCAGCACGAGCAGTGCCGCGAGCACGATGATCCGGACGGACCTGAAGATGGGGGACATCGGAAGAGAGCGTACGACGCCTGCCCGGCTGGTGCGCCGGGGCACCTGGTACGCCGGTCCCGGACTGGTGCGCGGATGCAAGCGACCATCCGCGCGAGCGGTTCGGGACGAGGGTCTCATTGCCCCGGCCGACGATCGCTGGGTAAGGTTCCGGCACGCCGACCCACGATCGAACCGGGGGCACCCTGGGGCGTCGGTCACGGATCGAGACACGGCCACTGTGTCGAGGAGGTTCGACATGGTCGATCCCGAGTCTCGGTCACGAGCCGAGTAACTGGTTCTTCGGCCAACAGGCCTGGTGGACCGTCGGGACGGCAGCACTGATCGAAGATTTGTCTCGCGCCTCGGTCGCCCTCCGGTATCGGAGGGCGATCACGCTTTTCCGGTCAGGCGTCGTAGCGCCAGACCGGCCGGCCCGGCCGCTCGGGCGTGGGATGGGTGCGACGCACGATCCCGCGCTGGTCGAGGTCGTCCTGCACGACCCTGGCCGCCAGTGTCAGGTCCGGATCCCGCTGGACGGCTCGCGCCAGCCAGTCGATGTACGACGGTTCGAAGTCCGCGATCTCGTCCAGCCGGTGCCCGTGGAACTTGCCGAACGGGACCACGAATGCGAGGGCCTCATCCAGCGAGGGCCGCGGAGGCGGGCGGAAGTCGCGCGCCCGAGCGCGCTCCAGCGGTCCGCTCGGATGGGAGGCGCGCAGTGGCTCCCGACGAGAGCGGTCGCTGCGGGGCGGCGGCTGGCCGCTGAGCGGTGAAGCCTGCGTCGTCGTCTGGTTCCTGGGGCGGAACGTCTCGCTGGTGTCGACCCGTCCGGTGACGGGCCGCGTCGGCCGGGGGCTTGGCGGCCCGCCCCGTCGCGGGGGCGCCTGCTCGAATTCGACGCCGGCGGCGTCTCTCCGTCCGGCCTCCGTGCCGTTCCGATCGTCGCGGGTCAGGGCGGCGTAAGCATCGTTGATCTCCGCCATGAGGCGCGTCGCGACGCGCGATGCGGCGGGGTCGTCGCCGGTGAGGTCGGGATGGTGCTGTCGGGCGAGCCGGCGCCAGGCCGCCTTGATGGTGGTGGGGCTGGCACCTCGTGCGACGCCGAGAACCACGTGAGGATCGCGCTTGGCCACGACCCGAGTGTAGCCGTGCGCCTGTCTAGTCGAAGATCAGCGGAAAGATGAACCCGAAGCCGAGGACGATCAGGATGATGGCGCCGACCATGATGATGATCGCGCCACGCCACGATGGTCCGCCGCGGTAGGGCTTGCCCGCTCCATCGAACGCCATGCGTCGGATCGTACACGCCCGCGGACCGCGGGCGCGTCCCAGCCGAATGGACTTGCAACGCCCGCGTAACGACTTTTGCTTCTCTCGAGTGTAAGAATGGCGTTTGCGCGCGTGGCGAAAAGGAGCTGCCCCATGGTCCTTGACGCTCGAATCACACGCCGCCAGCTGCTGAAGTCGGGGGCGGGCGCGGCGGCGGCTGCGGCCCTTGCGACAGTGGGACCCAGCGTGACATTAGGAGCGGGAGCGGGCCGGGCCAAACTGATTCCGGAGGACAAAGTCGGCACGATCACGTTCACCCAGCGTGACGTGCCCGGCCGGCTCGCCATTGCCACGGGCAACCCGTCAATGGGCTTCCTCGGCGGGCCGACGTTTCCTGAGGACCCGACCGACCTGGGGGCGCTCGTCCCGTTGCCCGGAGGCTGGCGGGAGCTGTTCGAGTTCCTGGCCGGCGTCGGAATCAGGCAGGTGGAGTTCGCCGGCTACGGCCAGAACGCGGCGAACCCCGGCGGAACGGCCGGCTACCCGGGGGACGGCAACGCTGCAGGTCGCGCCGGGTACCTGGCGTACGCCGCCAGGCTGCGCGGCTTCCTGGACGAGTTCGGCCTCGAGGCGATTGGCAACCACGGCTTCATCCCGAACTCATGGCCGGGGCCGAACAGCCCGGGCGGTGGCATGTCAGCATCCGACGAACTGCGCTACCGGACCGAGCTCGAGTTCGCGTCCATCCTCGGAATGCCGTTTATGGGCACTGGCAACGATCCAACCAGCGCCAACAACCGCAACATCGAGCCGTGGACCGTGGCCGGTGAGAAGTGGGAGGCATTGAACGGAATCAGCGTCGGTGAGTTCGGCATCCAGCTCTATCCCCACAACCACTCACCCGCCTACAACTTCCTCCAGGACGGGCCCATGGTCACGGTGACCGAGGATCGGGTGACGGGTGCGCCGATTCCCCCGACGCAGGTGCGTGCCGAGTCCGGCAAGCGACTCATGCAGCACTACCTCGACGTCACCGACGCCGATTTGTGCGTGCTCGAGATGGACATCTACTGGGCCCACGTCGCGCAGCACCAGTGGCGCTGGCGCTACGACGAGAACGGCGACCGCGTCGAGGACATCTTCGATCCGCTGGCCCAGGTCCTGACGCAAACGAAGCGTTATGCGCTCTACCACGCGAAGGACGGCGACCGCACAACCGAACCGCCCGGCGTCGGCAACGGCTACACCTTCGTGCCCTTCGGCGACCCCTCGAGCGACATCGACTTCGAGACGTTTTTCAGGGACCAGGGCGCCCGCGGCTTCCACAACCCGAACTACGAGCAGGACAACGCACCCGGCGGTAGCTCCGATCCGGGTCGCTCACTCCGGTTCACCAAGTTCAGCGCATCCAACATGGTCAACCTCCGCGGTTGACCAAATCGGAACTCGGGCAGGTCAGGATCCGGGCAGCTCGCTTCCCGGATCCCCGCTCAGCCCACCCGGCGCCTCCCGCCACATCGAGTGTTGGCGGTCGACATACGGGATGGGTGAAAACGGTCCGTCTCGCGGCGGAACGCCGGTCGGGCCATACTCACGCGCAAGCCGCCGCGACATGCGGAATCCCCAGCCGAGGAACGCGATACCGACGAGGCCGAATGCCGCGACCCACAGGGTCACGGCGCCCTCGCTCACGGCAAGCACGAATGCGGCCCAGATGGCGATCCCACCGGCAGCGTACGCGAGGTCCACGTTGCGCCGGCTCGCACGGACCAGTGCCTGGAACGCCCCTCGTTCAACGTAAACCATCGATCGTTCCCAGTCGTTCGGCTCGGCCATGTGGCCCTCCTGGCATCGACGCAGGCACCGCCATCGTAGCGCCGGCCGGCGTGGACACAAGCACCCGGCGCTTGACAGGGTGGCAGGGCGTGCCGTCACCTTGAGGGGTGAGCAGGAGACGTCGTGCCGGGATCGCCGCCGCCATCGCGGCCGCACAGGTCGGATTGGCCTACCGGTTCGCGCTCGCGTACCGCGCGCGGGCCGGATACCCGCGTCGCCGGCTGCCGCAGTCGACGCCGGCGGATCTCGGCATGCCGTTCGAGAGCACGGTCGTGGCGGTCGACGGGCTCGAGCTGCCTGCCTGGTTCATCCCCACGCGCGACGGCACGCCGGGCCCCGGCATCGTGCTGGTCCACGGCTGGGAGTCCGGCCGCGACCGGACGCTGCCGATGGCCCAGTTCCTCCATGCCGCCGGGTTCCACTGCCTCACGTTCGATGTCCGCGGACACGGCGCGAACGACGCCGAGGCGTTGCCGATCAGTGGAGGCGAGTTCGGGCGTGACGCGCTGGCCGCGTTCGAGGCCCTGCTCGCGCGGCCGGAAGTGACCCGTGGCGCGATCTCGGGTCATTCGATGGGCGCGATCGGGGCGATCCTCGCCGGCGCCGCGGACCCGCGCGTCGATGCCGTCGTGGCGACCTCCGGACCGGCCGATCCGTACCGCCTGACCCGTCAGACCTTCCGCCTGGCAAGACTGCCGATGCCCGACGTGATCGCCTATCCCCTCGCGTGGTTGACGACGCGGGTCTATCTGCGACCACGCGGCCATCGAGTCGCCGAGGTCAGCTCGATCAAGGCGATTTCGACCTACCAGGGGCCGGTCCTGCTGGCCCACGGCGACGAGGACGCGGTCGTCCCATTGCGCCACTTCGAGCGGCTGCGGGCCGCGGCCGTGCGCTCACGGACAGGGAAGGCTGACGCCGAGCCGGTCGAGGAGCTCGTGATCGAAGGCGGCCAGCATTCATGGCTCTACGAGTTCGAGGCGTATCGCCGTTCCGTGGCGGGCTTCCTCGCGGTCGCCCTTGGCGGACCCTACGACCCCGAGGCGGCGGCCGATCGAGCCGCAGCGGTCCCGGCTGCACGCCTGCCTGAGGCGGACGAGCAATTTGCGGCCGTCGAGAAGGGCGGCGGGGTCCGCCGGCTGGCCCGAATCGCGCTGCCTGGGGCGACGCAGCCGGACCCCGCCATCGTCGGGCCGCCCGGACCGCCGACCACATGAGCGAACGGGACGCGGTCTGGGCCGCGGTGGCCCGCAAGCGGGCGATCCGCCGCTTCACCGGACAGCCCCTCGAACCGGACCACCTTCGGCGGATCCTGGACGCGGGGCGGCACGCCGGCAGCTCCAAGAACTCGCAGCCGTGGGCCTTCATCGTCGTGGAGGACCGCGCGACGCTTCGCGAGCTCGGCAAGGTGGGACCGTATGCCGGGCACCTCGCCGGCGCGGCCGTGGGGATCGCGCTGGTCACGCCAGATCCCACGACTGCCGACGCTCCCCTGTCG
>Ga0075309_1000148_pt1 | contig 10664 bp, 9 predicted proteins | sample MayberryNE_Catta_4_FD_120057 | JGI IMG/M metagenome (GOLD analysis project Ga0075309, IMG submission 120057) | Natural and restored wetland microbial communities from the San Francisco Bay, California, USA, that impact long-term carbon... | ecosystem: Environmental > Terrestrial > Soil > Wetlands... | reverse complement strand
GGTTTTCTAGTAATAGGATATCGCCCATATGCATGTCATCTATTTCCTTCTGAACAACTGGTCCAACGCAATCGATAGCAAATGTTACCTTATTTATTAGCACAATCTCCGATAGTCTTTTTGCTACTGGTGCTAATGAGTAACTGCCATCTGGAGCAGACTGACTAGCTGTTGTTGGCTTAGGCCTACCTAAGTGAGACATCAATATTACCTTCGCTCCCCTTTTTGTAAGGTATTCTATAGTTGGTATAGTCATTCGAATTCTATAGTCTTCGCCAATTACGCCATCATTTAGCGTCACATTGAAGTCAACCCTCACTAACACTTTCTTGCCATAATACCTTAGATCAGCGAGATCTGATACTGTTTGTAGCATTTTCGATGATCAGTTGATGAAGTTAGAGACTTATTATTATTTAATATTCCCACCATTATTGACTTTCCGCTATTTTGCATAATGCAGGTAGAGCTAACGTCAAACATGGGCTACAATTTAGCTAGTTCTATTCTGGCATTTAACGCACACTCCATCCGCCATCCACAACTATCGAAGCACCTGTTACGTAATCCGAGCTCATCGCTGGCCAGATAGAGTGCAGCGTTGGCAACATCAATCGGGTCACCTATCCTAGCGGCAGGAATAGACATTAGGGTTTGTTTTAACATAGTTTCGTTATCTTCAATCACCTTGGTCATGCCTGTCTTGATAGCACCTGGACAGATGCAATTCACATTTATTTTCTTTGGCGCAAATTCTATGGCCAAAGATCTAGTCATCGCAATAATTCCGCCCTTTGATGCACAATAGGCAGAAAGGTTTTCATAGCCAATTATACCGGCAATGGACGCTATGTTTACAATTTTACCTTTTCCTTTCTTCTCAAAAGTCGGCAAGACCTCGCGCGTCAGAAGGAAGGGTCCTTTAAGATTGGTATCAATCACTGCGTTCCAATCCTCATCACTTGTTTCAGAAATTGGCTTTTGGTGTAGTATGCCTGCATTATTGATTAAAATATCAATTGTGCCAAAGGCCTGAACTGTTTTTGTAACCAGATTCTTGACTGACTCTGTATTGGAAATATCACACTCGATGAATATAGCGTTCTTGCCAACAGTGTCAGCTGCGTCTTTGCCAAATTTACTGATATCACTAAAAACGACCTTGGTACCTTCTTTGACAAAGAGATGAGCAATCCGCAAACCAATGCCAGAAGCAGCGCCTGTTACAATTGCAACCTTAGTGTTAGTCTTGACATAAGAAATTCTGTTGCTATTTGTGACTTTTATTGTCTTCGATAAGGTAATCGAGATATTCGCTGTCTTGTCTAAAATCTAGTCTGATAAATTCTTATGTCATAAATTGTCTCTAGAATTGTCTGAGACTTCTATTATCATCTCTTACCCCCCCATCATATCACTCAGTTTCTGTTGGCTTACCCCTCGTATTCTGAGCTATTAAGAGCAGGTTAATCAATATCATCACCATTATTAGATTCTTTAAGAAGTTGGCTAAAGTCTAATAGCCATCGTTTTCTTAATTCTTCATCAGCGACTTTCTGTTCTGGAGTTGGGATATTTGTGAGTAATTGTTTTGTCTTCTTTTTCTTCTTGTGATTCTTCAGACGCCTTTATGACATCAAGTGTCGTTGCAAAGTATAGAATCCCTATTAATCCTAATACAATTGACAAACCAATCATGTATGGATCTCCCTAGTCTACTAAATCACAGGTATTAACTCTTATCTATATTCTTTCTATTCAAACTATAGGTAAGAAAAAATATTTTGTTAGTATGGGTGCAATTTTCTGGACTCCTTTCTACATATTAAATTATCTTGCATCAATAGCTCACAGTGTGAGAGCATGCAGAAATACTCAAAAACATTCTTAGAAGGGAGTATTTCTATGACTTCTTATCTATGAGCGATAAGAAAGAAATGGAAGAGTCGAGTGTTACTTCGCAAGAAGCAGAGGAACTTGATCTAGACGAACAAGCCAAACCAACTCGAAAAACAAGCCATCATGCTCCTCCCTTTTCATATAACGAAGAGCCGGGTAGACATCATAAGAGAAAAGGAAGAAGAAAAATTAGGTAGGGTTGGGTCTTGTGAAATTTACTTTGGCTATGTAGCCTATGGCTGAGTTTCAATTTGCATTACACTGCATTCCATATACTTAAATTTAATGTCCTAATTATGTACTATTGGCAGTTCTGTAACCCCCAAGGGAGGAAGCACCTTTGGCGGGATTTAGACCCTGTCATATTTAAATTTCTATACATGGAATAATAAATAATACAAGTAGGTAGTTTCAAGATACTAGGAGTTGTAACCAGGTCACATTAGTTACTGATAACCCTTTCACTCCCATCTCGTGTATAAGTCCTTCATATCCAGCCCTCACTTGCATGCCGGCAATTATAGCTCGGTGAAATCATGTTAAAAGCTACCTGGTCGCTATTAGTGTTCGTATATAGTACTGCTTCGATTAATGAGTTTACTGGAGACAAAACAGTCCGAAAAGACGGATGTAATACCATTGACGCTTGAATCAACTGACAAAGTACGATTGCAGTACGCTCAATCATTATCAGAGTGAATGACGTCAGCATCATATACTGGAACAGTAACAAGTCTATATATGAATTAAAACTGATCTGTAAGTCTTGAGCCCAACTCAACGGCTACGAATATTTGATGTCTCCACATTTGGATGTACCTATTCAAGCGATTTGGCAACAACCGTAGTCGCATCTAAGGCATAAAACACCTGAAAGAATATATTCATTGGCACTAGAAGTTTATAAGGACCCGCAAGGCATGTTGAAGGCCAGCAATCATTGAGCCAGAGTGTTACATAGATGAGTTCTGTTGTATTCGGAACTACTTCAAATGATGAAGGTGATGGAGAAGATGATGGACAGGAGGAGAACGATCTTAGTTTTCGACACCAATTAAGGTTGAGAATGACTTCACAACTATTGCCGTCTGTTCAATGATTAAAGATTTAAGTGCATCTTAATAATTTCCTTGTAAATGAATCAAGAGCGTGAATCCTTCTTTGCACGAAATAGATCTCATGATAAAATAAGCAAGAGTCGAGCCATAGCAAATCTCAATGTTGGTTTAGAAATGTCGATTCATGATGGGAGTACAAGGCTACTTGCTTGGCCAGGTACTGGATTTAAAATGGAAAGCGTACGCTTCAGGCAGGGGAAGAGAGCAATATGTACTAATATGCAATATCTGAGGAGGCAATGTTGTGCTTGAAGGATAAAGGTCAGGTCTTTATACATAATTAATGGACAGATGTTGAGGCCGGAGCTCTAACTTATTTTCCAAAAGGTGTAACTCATGCAGTCCGCAACTCATATGACGGACAGACAAGGTGCCAAGCTGATTTTGTGTTAGTTCCTTCGATTTCTAACTTTGGCAAAATCTAATCCTTCATTTAAATAAAATAAGTTCAATGCATGGCTGGGCTTACTGAATCCATATATCAAATATCAATTTACTTCAGTCTTTATCATGTAGCGAACTAGCATTCTAGTCAGTCCTGTTGTCCCCATAATAATGCTATCTACTTAATTGTACTAATCGTACGAGTTGCTATATCAAATGACTGTAGCATTCCGGAAATTAGTTCTGAAAAAAGCGAACAGGAGAATGTCCCACTTATGCAACAAGTGGCTAACACAATCTAACCTTGCATCTGTGGATTATAAGATTCTGTGGTTAAATGACTGATTGGTCTCTCTTAATACTTTTATTCTCTTATTTCCATTCCCATTCCTTGTTTGAAATGTTTCCAGTACTATCTACTTCAGATTCAAAGACAGTCATACTATTGTTAAGAAAAGCAAGCTTTCGTTTTGAGACTGTGAGGTAAAATGCTGAACCCCTAAACAAACTTTTGCCATTTTCTTTGACTTTGAGTTCTCGTATTCCTTGAGCAGTCCATTTTGCTATTTCTCTCCCGTCTTGTGTAGTCATAACGCCGTGTCCTTGACTGTAATATGCAGTATTATCTGTGATAGTATTAATAAAGGTCCCAATGTCAGTAATATTCACAGTACCATGAATTAGCCCATCTAGCAAGATCGTATTCTCTACTTTAATTCTTGGTTCGACTTCCAATATCCTTTGGCCTACAACCCTGCCCTTCGCCTCATAAATCAAATCCCCTAACATAGACATCTACTTTTTGCGGCTGATTGATATATCTATCCGATGAGTTGGATGTTGTAGCATCTTCGTAACCACGAGGAGAACCTGATTTATACGGTAGCTAGACTCCAAATGAATACATATGAATTACTTTTTAAAAGGCTGAATGTTAATACTCTTATGACAGAAATGACTATAAGCGAAATTAAAAAGTTCCTTATGAAAAGTACTTTTACAGCAAAACTTGCTACAGGTTTTAGCGAACTGTTCAAGTGGGCTACTAAAATAGCAAGGCGATATATGGGAAAGGAGAACGCAGAAGTATATGGCAGAAGGAATAGTATTGATGGTGCAGTACTTGTACGCATAAAACCTACAAAGATATTAGCAGAGAAAGATACGGCTGCATGGGAATGATAATTACCGACGGAGATTTCAAGTTCAAAAATAATCTCATCCGAACCATTATTGCTCATGTAGATTTTATCACTGATAAACTGGATGACGTCGAATTAGGACTGCAGATCAGAGGCTGTCTGGATAGTGTTTATTGAGTGACTATGTTAATGACTGATTCGAAAAATGATCCGTTTTGTTGATTAACAGTGATACCAATCAAATTTGAGATTGAATTTGTCAATGAAAATAAATAACCCAACACCTAAAAGCTGACTCAGTTATACGAAATTATAAGGGAGAAACAAAATGATGAAAATTCTAGAATTATGGAACTCAATATTATATCCAAATTTTCGAGCTAGTTTCGTAACCATAATTCTATTTTAACGGGATCACTCCTTCGTATATCAGAATTAACCATGCAGTGCAATGCACTTACAATTCCACAATTCAATTTCACGTGATGCCTAGAATTAAAAACAACTTTATCTTATAGTGTGCATATTATTAATTATGGCAGATCAAGTATTCATGTATGCCATAGTAGCTGGAGTCTTTGTAGTATTAACAGGGATACTGTTCTGGTCAAGGGCAAGCAGGAAGTCGGAAGAGAGGAAATCTACTTCTACTATCACGTCTGGAGAAAGAAAAGGTGCAATCTAAAAGATACTCTTTTAGTGTTATTAAGTTTGTCTCGTAACATGTTGAGATCTGTTTCTGTTTATCCTTGTCATTCTTTCTACCAAACATGTGCTATGTTAACTCATTCTTTGTTGGGTTTCCTGAAATCAAGAAGCTGCATCAATTTGTTGCGCAATAATTACGCTCAGAATACCATTGAACTTCATATTCCTTGGTTGCATTCTTAATCTATAACCACAACAGTGCCATTTCAGAAATATTTCGTATATCTGACCTAGTGTACCAAGTCGCCGAGCCTGTGATATCTTTGCTCACTTGATAAACTTTCGCCATAAGACGAAAAAAGGGAGCTAGTATTTCACTATAACCTGCTGGTCAGTTCCAAAGACGTCTAGTGATTTGCCTTTGCTTTTATTGTCTTTGGCGGCCGATCAAAGAGTACATACTTGGCAACATGATTTGCTACTTTCTCAACTCCTAGGCCTTTCTTAGAATTGACAAAAACATATGGCTTATCTCCTCTGACTATCCTTGCGTCTCTTTCCATAACTGAAAGATCGGCACCTACAAGAGGGGCGACATCTATTTTGTTGAAAACCAATAGATCGCATGTCTCTATTCCAAGCCCTCTCTTCCTTGGATATTTGTCTCCTCCTGTGACATCAATTATATAAATAAAATAATCTGCTAGAGCAGGACTAAAAGTAGTTGTGATATTATCCCCGCCACTCTCAATGAGTATTAGATCCAAATTCGCATGTTTTGCTTCCATCTCTTCGACCACTGACAAATTCATAGATGGGTCTTCCCTGACGGCTGTATGGGGACATCCGCCTGTAGCCAAACCGACAACTAGATCTTCTGGCATTAATCCTTTCTCAGTTGCCAAATTTTTTCTCATCCTTTCTGCGTCTTCTCTTGATACTACATCATTTGATACTATACCAATATTGTAACCTTTGGCAGCTAAAAGAGGTACAATCTGTTCTATGAGCATTGTTTTCCCCGAGCCTACTGGCCCGCCGACTCCTACGCGAGGTATCCTTTTGGGACTCATAAAAACTGTACTAAGGGATTAGGCTATAAACATTATTGAAATCATTTTCTCATGCAAAATCTGTATCAGATCTATTCCTGGAGCAAATTGCTAAGTACCTGTTAGCGGCCTGTCTATACTTGACCCAATTGCATTTACAAGTATGTTTCTTAATTAGATGATCGTCTGGTCGTCAAAATGTTGCAGTATCAATTTTGATACTGGTTGTAATTTCAATAGGAATAGGAGTCTACTTGGCTAAAACAAAGACCACAAAAGAATTGTTGCTAAGACAACACGTTTCGATTCTCAAACTGGTCAGAAATTGTACTTAGGTGCATGATTTTGCTGAGAAGGCCCTAGTGGCACGGCGTTCTCTCCTCGTGTTAGTGGGGGTGACGCTCCTTGACTGGACTTAATTATCAGAAGACTTTAACTGTGAACTATAGAAATTGCGTAATGCTAAACGCAGGCCGGAGCTATTAAATAAAATAAATTTGTAGAGTGTACAGCATTAAGGTCGAAATAAATAGAAAAATAAAAAAAACTTGCAATAGTGTATGGTAAGATATGAAAAATACTATTTCTGCAACGCAATCTAAGGTCTACAATGGTCTTCTCAGCAAAAGAGCATATCCACACAGAGTATCAACAATCCAAATTAAAGGTACACATATCTCATGGATTTTTTTGGCTGGACCATATGCATATAAGATCAAAAAACAGGTCAAGTTCGGCAGCGTCCTTGATTTTTCAACATTGAGCTTAAGAAGAAAGTATTGTTACAAAGAAGTTGAGCTTAACAGAAAATTGTGTAAGGATATGTACTATGGGGTAGTAAGGATTGTAACAGTTCCCGATAAGAATGATGATAGAATTGTGATTGCAGATTCACATACACGGTCAGGACAAGTGATAGAATATGCAGTTAAAATGAAACACATTGCCTCGGAGTACAGAATGGACAAACTCTTAACTGCACATAGGATTAAATTAGAAAATATTGCCAAGATCGCTTCCATCCTGAATAATTTCCATTCAAGAACATCAACTAGTAAGGAGATCCAAAGGTATGGTAAACCAAAATACCTGAAATACAAAATTAATGAGAATTTTCAAACATTAGCTAGACTTAAGCATCCCATACCACGGGCTAGAGACAAGCTAATTAAATATATATACAATAATGAAAATTTTTTTCTCACCAGAATTAGAGACAAGAAAATCCGAGATATTCACGGAGATCTATATCTAAAGAATATTTTCATTGTTAGAAATAGAAGATATTACCTATATGACAGAGTCGAGTTTAACGATTCTCTTAGGTACGCTGATGTTGCGGAGGATGTAGCTCATCTTTCCATGGATTTAGAGCACCATAAGCACAAAGACCTCCAGTTATACTTTGTACGCACTTATATGTCAATAAGCCAGGATCACGCTTTAGAAAGGATTCTTAACTTCCTTATTAGTTATAAGGCATTCATGAGAGCGAAAGTTTCATTGTTCCAAGCGAGCTTTGAAAGTACAAAGTCCAGAAAGCACAGATTACTAAAAGATGCTGATTCCCACTTCGCCCTAGGTCAAAAATATCTTGAAGCTCTATGAGTTGAAGGATTAGATCCCTTCTAACGACCTGATCCAATTATTATGCGAATATTTGGAATTAGAACGGATATTTAATAAGGTGTTCCCCATAAAAAAATGTTATCATAAATTGTTCATTAAAATTGAAATACTTGCACCTAGTGTCCTAATAATGACCAGTTTTTACGACGAAAATAAGTAAATCTAGAAGAAGGTGTAACGAAGTCACTAATCAACATGATTTCAGCAATAGCTTATTCCCTTATTGCTTCAAACGTTGATGACATGTCATGCAAACATTCCGCCATTAGTTTGTGAACTTCTGCTCCGGTGGGATCGTTATGACAAGCACATTCCTTAGATGATTCCACCTCTCTATAGAAATCTCCGATAACTTGTCTAACATGCTAACATTATCCCTTCTGAGGTTTGGACCGACTATATCATTTAGACCTTCGAGTATTCTTTTCCTTCTCGCTCTTGAACTTAACACCAAGTAGTAAGTATAATTCGCATTATTTATGGCCATCATATAAAATTGCATATGATCGTAGGTTTACTTTATTATTGACTTCGAATAACCAGCATAACATAGAAATATTGAAATCTAAACTAAAGATACTTTGTGTTATTCTATCTTTATTTCCCTTCCCTTAGGCTTTGACTGATCCTTCTTGTTAAATGTTATTTCAAGTATTCCATTACTAAATACTGATTTAGCTGTTTCGACATCTGCTTCTTCAGGTAAATTAATAACTTCGTGATACTTTCTTGGACGCAAGATGATGAACAAGTGCTCTTTCACTTAAGTAAGGATACTCTTAATACACACCCCCGAACACCGGATAAGGTTAGAAAAACCACGGACACAAGGATGACAATGACAATACAATCTTATCGATTGTACTAAATCATTGCATAGTACAACGAATTCCTAAATTTGTTGTTGCTATAATCTATCATGGAAAATTAAGAAACACTCTACGCTGTATTATTGTGGTATCACCTATAGCCCTGGATATAACTGCGCTTGTCTTTTTAATAAATCTTGACAACATAATTTACATTAGTGTGCATAGTCGAGAGAATAAGTAGTCATGACAGATATGCAGCCGATTTGACTTATTTAATCCACATCTTTCACATTCCTATTTTGATTCAGAAATTGATGCCCTTTGTCAGAAGTAATATAAAGTCGATTCGCATCAATATATCTCAGGAGTTCCTTATCTACCAATTCTGCAGTTATTCTCCTTATTTGTTCATGCGTCAGAGGAGTTGCTTTAAGAATTTTACGCTTGGTAGTACCATCAACACATGACTTAAGGATCTTAATAATTATCGGAGTTCTTATATCCCGTTCTGAATCTGAAGTGTCCATTGGTTTCGATGATTGCAATTTTTGTTTTGTTCTTTTTTTACTTGCATTACTTCTTCCCCTACTCATAGCTTGCAGTAAGGAGGAAACAAGTCCAGGTCTTTTTGATGGGGAAAGAAACATGGCAAGGTCTGTGGTTGTAACTATTCCAATTATCTTATCTCCTCTTGAATTGAGTATTGGCAGCTTGCGTACTCTGTTTTTAATCATTATTTCAGTTGCATCATATACTGTCAGACCTCTGTGTGCTGCAATTAGAGGATGAGAGCAGATATGACCTAATAATGCATTCTGAAAATAAAAATCGGAACCAACAACTACTGGATCCAATCTTCGTACCATATCCCTCTCAGTGACTATACCATACGGCATGCTAACAACACTGGGTTTTCGTCTCGCTTGACTACCATTATTATCTTTACCAATATCCTTTGTTACAATTATACTTCCAACTTCGTTTTGTGCCATCAAAGCTGCTGCATCAACTACCGTTTTAGAGTAATCCAGTGAAATTACGTCCTCGCTCATTATTTTTTCAATCCTTGCAGTGCTCTCTTCTGTGAAAGCCTCTAATGCGTCACTTTTAATTAACTCGTCAACAATCTTTTGAACTTTGCTAAGTGGCATTGACAGATGCTCGGCTATAGCCTGCATTGAATAATCTGAATATCGGTAAAAGTACTTAATCATCTCAACCTTATTGCTATTATCTCCTTGCCATCTGACTTCTTTTTTTCGTTGTTTATCTTTCTTTAAATGCATATTGCTTGTCTTATCATCAACGGTGCTCATAACCAGGGAGGATATGTGGTTCGTTAATATTTAATGTTATTTTGAATATCGCTTTTCAAATGAATAAGTGGTGCTTTGTATCAATAAATCATGTTAGTTCACTACTAAAAGTCAAATGGACCTAATCGAGAAAAGTAGAAGCTCCAAAGACACAAATTCGCGATAGTGAAGTAACGAGTGAGCCTATTTGCGAATGTCGTTATAAATTATATGATTCGGATTAAGTGTTCACTATTGACAGTATACCTAACCAGTTGCATGTGAAAGAAACGGTGATATCATGATTGATAAAACGCTATATCTAGAACAAGCTTCGAAGTGCAAGACTAAGGGTGAATTTTGAGAGGTGAAGAATAACAGCAGAAAGCATCAAGTAGTACGCTTGGCCCGGTTTCTCTTGCAGTGTCGATTAGATTAACTTGCTCTTAGTTTGAAAACAAGATAGCGAATAATAAATCAAATCTCTAAGGGGCACTCAAATAAGCCATTCGCATTATGGCTATTCAATGGTCATTTTCGAAATATCTACCTTGGGTTTTGGGAAAGAGAGATTCATACTTTCAAGGATGTGAACTAGGATTGTCGCTGCAAGAATATTCCTAAACCACTTGATATTAGATGGGATAATATACCAGGGTGCCCATGATGCATTACATTTATTTAT
>Ga0075309_1000144_pt1 | contig 10710 bp, 9 predicted proteins | sample MayberryNE_Catta_4_FD_120057 | JGI IMG/M metagenome (GOLD analysis project Ga0075309, IMG submission 120057) | Natural and restored wetland microbial communities from the San Francisco Bay, California, USA, that impact long-term carbon... | ecosystem: Environmental > Terrestrial > Soil > Wetlands... | reverse complement strand
GAGGGCAGCTCCACCCGGTCGACCGGATGCATGCCCATCATCCCGCTCGCGTCCGTGGAGGTCTCGTGGATCTCCACCGCCGCGGCGACCGGGCTCGATGCTCCGATCAGGGCATCGGCGCCCCCGCTCGGAGCGGTGATGGTCATGTAGCCCGCGGCCGGCTGACCGGGTCCCATGGGCGGGCGGACCCACGCGTCCGCGACGGTCGGCCCGGCTGTCACGCTGGAAGCGGGTGCAGCGCACCCCGCAAGGAGCAGCGTCAGGACTACCGCAGCGATCCTCATCGGTTGCTCAGGCGACGAGCGCCTGGACGATCGCGTCGACGTCCGCGGCAGTCGGCACGACGATGAGCGTGGTGACCATGCCGAACATGCCATTGGGGCCCTCGACGTGCGGGAGGATGTGGCAGTGGAACGCCCAGACGCCAAGGCGGTCGGCGGTGATCACCGCGTCCCACCGCTCGCCGGGGTTCACGCCGAAGGTGTCCGCGCGGTGCGCCGCGCTGCCGAGCGGCACGCCATCGCGAGCGACGAGCTCCATGGAGAACCCGTGGCTGTGCCACGGATGCATCATGATTCCCTCGTTCATGAAGCGGATCAGGACCCGCTCCCCCTGGGCCGCGAGCACCGGCACCACGGCGGGGAAGCCGTGACCGTTGATCGTGAACCCGCCGAGCGTGTCATTCGAGATCCAGATGTATTCACGGTCGTACGGAGCCGGCGGCTCGGGCGGATCGACGATGAACGCACCCAGCAGTCCACGCCCCACCTGGTCGGTCGCATTGTGGTGCGAGTGATACATCAGGGATCCCGGGTTCACCGCGGTGAACTCGTAGGCGTACTCCTCACCGGGCACGATCGGCTTCTGCGTGACGAAGGGGACGCCGTCCTGGAAGAAGTCGTCGAACTCGACGCCGTGGAAGTGAACGCCGGTCGTCTCGTTCAGGTTGTTCCTGAAGATCGCCCTGACCTTGTCCCCCTGGTCGACGCGGATCGTGGGGCCGGGCCACTGCGCGTTGTAGCCGAGCGCCTTGACCGGCGGCATGAGCTCGTCGATGCGCTGGTCGATCTCGTCGATCGTGAGGTTGAAGACCTTCGTGTCTCCGTCGACCGTCGGCTGCAGTGGGGTCAACGCATCGCTGAGGACCAGGTTCGGGACCTGCACGAATGCGGGCTTCTGTCGGAGCTCCTCGTAATCGTCCTCCACGCCCAGGATGTCGCCCAGCTTGGTGACGACGGCCGCCGGGTAGATGTCGGCGAGGGCCGGCACGAGGTTGCCGAGGTAGCGCCGCACGACCTTGCGGGCGGCGACGTCATGGTCGGTCCAGCCGGGCGGCACGTCGCCGGACGGGCTGGCAGCGGGTGTCGCAGGGGCAGCCGAGTGCCCGGCATCGTGGCTCGTCGCCGGGCTGGCACCGGCGGTCGGGGCTGGGGCATTCGGGTCCGCTGATCGGCCCGGACCGAATGTCCACGCGGGCGCCGCGCCGGGGGCGCACGCGGCGATGGAGGCGGCGGCCAGACCACCACCGGCGAGTGCCGCCGTGCGCAGGAAGCCGCGTCGGGACAAGGCGTCGGGGATGAGCGGCTCCGCGGGAAGGTCTGTCTCGGGGGCAGGGGACGGCTGTTGGGTACGCATGGGGCCGATCCTCGCAAGCACGGGACCCGGTTTCGAAGTGACGTCTGGCCCACATCTGAGGGTCCTCTGTCCTCAGTGTGCGCCGCGCGCGCCCGCTGCTACTGTTCCAACGTGGCGTCCCTTCCGATTTCCGAGACCGAGCAGAACCTGCCCGCGGGCGCGCTCGAGGCGCTCGACGATGCGACGCGGGCGATCGCCGGCGTGCTCGAGCTTGACGTCGTCCTGCAGCTCATCGTCGATCGCGTGGCGGCCCTCGTCGATGCGCGCTATGCGGCGCTCGGGATCGCGGACCGCTTCGGCGCGATCGAGCGCTTCCTGACCTTCGGGATCAGCCCGGAACAGCGAGCGCTGCTGGGCTCACCGCCGCAGGGTCACGGCCTGCTCGGGCTCATCATCCGCGAAGGCCGCTCCTTCCGGATCCCGGACATCGCCGCGCACCCCGACTCGTATGGATTTCCGCCCCACCACCCGCCGATGCGCTCGCTCCTCGGCGTCCCGGTGGAGGTCAAGCAGCGGACGATCGGCAACCTCTACCTCACGGACAAGCGTGACGAAGCCGAGTTTTCCGCGGCGGATCAGCAGCTCGTGGAGCTGTTCGCACGCCACGCCGGGATCGCCATCGAGAACGCCCGGCTGCACGAACGGGTCCAGCAGCTCGCGGTGGTCGAGGAACGAGATCGCATCGGTCAGGAGCTGCACGACGGGATCATCCAGAGCCTGTACGCGGTGACCCTGTCGCTCGAGGACGCCAGCGACCTGCTCTCGGAGGATCCACCCGAAGCGTCGGCGCGCATCGACCGCGCGATCGACACCGTGCATGCGTCCATCCGGGACATCAGGAATTTCGTGCTCGGCCTGCGGCCCCATCTGCTGGAACGGAGCGACCTCGTGGGCGGACTCGCGTCCCTGGCGGACGAGTTCCGCCTCAACACGATGGTCGACACCGAGCTCGATCTCGATGAGGGTGTCGAAGCGACTGGAGCGCTGAGCGACACCCGGCGTGCGCAGCTCCTCCAGATCACCCGTGAAGCGCTGAGCAATTCGGCCCGCCACTCGGGTGCCTCGCGGGCCACGATCCGGCTCGCACGCAAAGACGACCATCTCATCCTGCTGATCGAGGACAATGGCAGCGGGTTCGATCCCGCAAGTGTCCGCGGTGGCGAGCACCAGGGACTCGCCAACATGCGCGACCGCGCCATCTCCCTGGGCGGCCAGCTCGAAGTCGACAGCACCCCCGGGACCGGCACGCGAATCATCGTCCGCCTCCCTCGTCCGTCAGGAGAACCTGCTGCATGAGCGCCCCAGCACCGTCGGTCCTGCGTCTCCTCGTCGTCGACGACCACGAAGTCGTGCGGCAGGGCCTCGTCGCGTTGCTCGATCGGCGGGAAGGGTTCCAGGTTGTCGCAGAAGCCGGCACCGTCGCGGAGGCGATCGAGCTGGCACGGAAGTTCCAACCAGAGCTTGTCATCATGGACGTGCGCCTGCCCGACGGCTCCGGGATCGAGGCGTGCCGCGAGATCCGGGCCGAGTATCCCGACACGCGCGTGGTGATGCTGACCTCCTATCCCGACGAGGAGGCGGTGCTCTCGGCGATCGTGGCCGGTGCCTCGGGCTACCTCCTGAAGCAGGTTCGCGCGCGCGACCTCGTGGCGGCGCTCGAAGCCGTTGGCCGCGGCGAGTCGCTGCTCGATCCCGCGGTGACGGAGAAAGTGCTCGAACGGGTCCGCCGGATCGCCACCGGAACCTACACCGACGAGCTCGCCCAGCTGACGTCGCAGGAGCAGAAGATCCTGCTGCTCGTCGCGGAGGGCAAGACGAACAAGGAGATCGCCTCCGAGGTGTTCCTCTCGGACAAGACCGTCAAGAACTACGTGAGCTCGATCCTCTCCAAGCTGAACCTGGAGCGGCGGGCCCAGGCCGCAGCGTTCGTCGCGAAGCACCGGCTCGACACCGGGCACTGAGGCAGGCGGGGATGCGGGTCGTCAGCGCGGAGGAAGCCGTCGCCCACGTCGGCTCCGGCGACCAGGTCTACCTGCAGTGCGCGGCTGCGGTGCCGTCCGTGCTCCTCGATGCCCTCGTCGCGCGCGCGCCGGAACTCCGCGACGTGTCGATGGTCCATCTCCATGTCGAGGGTCCCGGGCCGCACCTCGCGCCGGACATGGCCGAGCATTTCCGGCATCGCGCGCTGTTCATCGGTCCGAACGCCCGCCGAGCCGTCAATGAGGGCCGCGCCGAGTTCATCCCGGTATTCCTCAGCGACGTGCCCGTGCTCTTCGATCGCGGCCTGCTCCCCCTCGACGCCGCGTTCATCAATGTCACCCCACCCGATGCGCATGGGTTCTGCTCGCTGGGCACGTCGGTCGAGGCCATGCACGCGGCGATCCGCGCCGCGAAGACGGTCGTCGCCCAGTTCAACAGCGCGATGCCGCGGACGCTCGGCGAGAGCTTCGTCCACGTCAGCCAGATCGACCTCGCGATCGAGGTCGACGTTCCGCCGTTCGAGCATGCCATCGGTGAGCCCGGCGAGGTGGAACGGCGGATCGGGGAGTACGTGGCGGACCTGGTGCAGGACGGAGCGACGCTCCAGCTGGGGATCGGCGGCATCCCGGCGGCGACCGCCCTGGCGCTGCGTGACAAGAAGGACCTCGGCATCCACACCGAGATGTTCACCGACGCCGTCGTCGACCTCGTGGAGGCCGGCGTCATCACCGGCACCCGCAAGGAGCGCAACCGGGGCAAGCTCGTGACCGCGTTCCTCATGGGCACGAAGCGTCTCTACGACTTCGTCCACGACAACCCGATGGTCGAGATGCGAGCGGTCGACTTCACCAACGACACGCACGTCATCCGCTCGTTCAGCCGGATGACGGCGATCAACTCGGCAATCGAGGTGGACCTCACCGGTCAGGTCGTGGCCGACTCGATCGGGCCCCGGATGTATTCGGGCATCGGCGGACAGATGGACTTCATGCGCGGCGCGGGCCTTGCGCCGGAAGGGCGGGCGATCATCGCCCTGCCGTCGACCGCGGCCGGCGGTGACGCTTCCCGGATCGTGCCGTACCTGCACCAGGGCGCGGGCGTGATCACGACGCGCGGACACGTCCGGACCGTCGTCACCGAATGGGGCGTGGCCGAGTTGTTCGGCAAGACCCTCGGCGAGCGCGCGAAGGCGCTGATCGGCATCGCTCATCCCGACCGCCGCGATGAGCTGACCGCCGCCGCCCGGGAGCGCCGCCTGATCTGAGGGTGAGGACGGTGGACGTCCGCGCAACAAGAAACGGCGGATGCCGGGCGTCCCCTCCGGCATCCACCGCTGCGCCGATCCTAGGTTCGACCGACGGGCCCGTGACGTGCCAAACGGCACATTTCGTCGTGACTCTGATGCGTCCCTGACGCCGATGCGTCAGGCAATTCGGGACAGGGCGCGTCGGGATGCGTCGAGCAGCTCACGGCCAGCACGCCAGGACTCGATGTGCTCGCGGCGCATGCGGCTCTCTTCGCCGCGCACGAGGGCCCACACCCGGGACTCGGCGTTGCGCAGCACGGCGCTCGCCCGATATCGACCGACGACGTCGGCCAGGAACGCGCTGTATCTGACCAGCGGATCGGCATCGCACACGCGGCGCTCGAGCTCGGGCCGCAGGTCGATGGCCGCAATCATGCGCGCGAAGAATGCGCTCAGTTCGTCGGCCCCTGCGTCCCAGACCTGCGAATGGCCGCCGCGCCGCAGGAGCGGGGCGGGCGAGCTGAAGACGACGACTGTCGCGGTATCCACGGGGGCGGCGGACAGGTGACCACCGAACGTCACGTACTCGTTCGTGACGTCGAGCCGATCCACGAGGCGGATCAGGCCCCAGGAGAACTCTCCGTCGAGTGGCATCGGCGTGGCCCGCGTGATCGAGCCGCGCACACCGCGACCTTTCCGGGAGACCCAGTAATCGATCCGCTCGGGGTCGTAGTGACGAAGCGTCGGGTGTTCACGGAGCGCGACCAACAGGTACGCGGGGCCCGGTCGATCCGGCAGGTCGGGGCCGGCCAGGAAGCCCAGGTCCGAGATCAGGCCCGCGGCAGACGCCACCGGAAGCGACTCGGACTGCGGCCGGTACGCGGTCATGCTGGCACCCCCGCGTCGAGCAGGATCGGCAGGAGCAGCTGCTCCTCGCGATCGACATGGGCGCGCAACAGGGCCTCCAGCGAGAACAGCCGGCAGCGAAGGTCCGATCGCACGTCGATGTCCGAGCGCCCCAGCTGCGCGAACTCCTCGCGCCGCAGGCGCTCGACGGCAGTGCGGACCTCCGCGTGGTCGAAGCGCGCCGCGCGCGTTGACCACGGCGTGCCCGTGACAGCATCGATCTGGGGGTAGAGCCAAGCCTCCTCCCAGTTCAGGTGTGGTTGAAGTTCCCGGTCGAACCACGACAGGACGCCATCGATGCGTCGGACGATCTCGGCCGAGGGCACGCTCCCCACGCTGCACGCGGCTTCGTGAATGCCGTCGATCCCGCGGGCCAGATCGAGATGCTCGTGCTGGGCGAAGGCTCGAACGGCCTCCGAGGCCTCCTGTCTCGCAGTCATCGCCTGGCACCTCCGTACGTCCGGACGCAACCCGAGCCTACGAGCCCAAACTGCCGTTGGCCACGTCCGTTCGGCACCCGCGGGATGGACTAACGGCTCTCGTGCGCCCTGCATTCGTCCCCGTAGGGTCGGGTCATGGATCGCGTTACGTTCTTCGAGGCGGCCGCCGAGGCCCCGTTCCTGGGCGGGCTGACCGTTAGCGAGCGGCGGCGCCTCGCGGATCTGGCCCGACCGCTCGCTGTCGAGCCCGGCACGGTGCTCCTGCGGGAGGGATCGGAAACCACCGAGCTGGGCATCGTGCGCACAGGGCGGGTCGCGCTGCGGCTCACCGTGCCCATGCGCGGGATCCACACGATCCTCACCGTCGAACCGGGCGACGTGTTCGGCTGGTCGGCGCTGGTGCCCCCCTTCCGGTCGACGTCGACGGCGGTCGCAACGGAGCCGACGACCGGGGTGGTGTTCCCGGCCCGCGCCCTCCGCGAGGCTCTCGACAGGGACGAGGAGCTCGCCGCCGCCCTGTATCCCCGGATCCTGCGCAGCGTTGCCCGCCGCCTGGAGGCGACTCGGCTGCAGCTCCTCGATCTGTTCGCGCAGGACACCGGAACGCCATGGTGACGACGACGCGGCCGGCGTTCCTGCCCCGTGCCGCCCTGGACCAGCTCATCGCGCTGCTCAACGAAGACGGCCGGACCGTCATCGGGCCGAGGATCGTGGACGGCGCCATCGCCTACGACGAGATCCGCTCCGCCGCGGACCTTCCGGTCGGCTGGCGAGAGGAGCAGGCTCCAGGCAGGTACACGCTGATTCCGCCGGCCGAGGAGCCGGATCGGGTCTTCGACTTCACCGTCGGACCGGGCAGCTGGAAGGGCTACACCTTCCCCGCGCGCGTCCCCATCGGCCGTGCACGGACCGTTGACGAGCAGCCGCTGTTCGAGGACGTGTCGCCGGACGTTCGTCCGCTGGCCTACCTCGGCGTGCGTGGCTGCGAGCTGGCAGCGCTCGGGATCCAGGACCGCGTGCTCCGGGACGGGCCGGTCAGCGACCCGGATTACGTCGCACGCCGAGCCGCGGCGCTCGTCATCGCGGTCGAATGCACGGTTGCAGCTGCGACCTGCTTCTGCACGTCCATGGGCACGGGACCCGAGGTCGACGAGCAGCACGCCGATCTCGTCCTGACCGAGATCGAGGACGGCTTCCTCGTTCGCGTGGGCAGCGACGCGGGTCGTGAGCTTGCCGAGCGGCTTGGCGTGGGCGATGCGCTGGAAGCGCAGACCGCGTCGGCGCGCGCCGCCGTCGCAGCGGTCCGAGAGACGATCGGCGATCCCGTGAACACCGACGGCCTTCGTGGCCGGCTGCTCGCGCGTCTCGACGATCCCCGCTGGGCCGAGGTCGCCGAGCGCTGCCTCGCGTGTGCCAACTGCACGCTCGTCTGCCCCACCTGCTTCTGCACGAGCGTGACCCAGCGCTCCGATCTCGACACCCTCGATACGATCGCCGAGCGGTCGTGGGACTCGTGCTTCTCCGGTGACTTCGCGAAGGTGGCGGGTGGCAACTTCCGCTCGCGCCGCCAGGACCGCTACCGGCAATGGCTGACCCACAAGTTCGCCACGTGGCTGGACCAGTTCGGATCCTTCGGCTGCGTCGGCTGCGGCCGCTGCATCACGTGGTGCCCAGTCGGCATCGACATCCGCGAGGAGCTGCTCGCGATCGCACGCCCACCCGCACGGCGTCCTCTGCCCATGGCCGCCGCCGCGAGCCCGGGGCGCTACGTGACGGCTTCCGTGGCAGCCAGGGCCTCCGAAACTGCGGACACCATGACCTTGCGGATCGTGGGAGTGGACCCCGCCATCGCCAACGGCCGGCCCGGCCAGTTCGTCATGGTGACTCGTCCCGGGCTGCCCGCGGTGCCCATCTCGATCTCCCGCTACCACCCCGATGAGGGTGCGATCGAGCTGTCGATCCGCGCCGCGGGCCCGGCGACGGAGACGCTGACCAAGCTGACCCCGGGCGCGATGGTGGGCCTGCGCGGCCCGCTGGGCCGGGGCTGGCCACTGGAAGTCGCCGAGGGACGCGATCTGATCGCCGTGGCGGGCGGCATCGGGCTCTCCCCGCTGCGGCCGTCCATCGACGCCGTGCTCACGGATCCTGCCCGCTACGGCGACCTGCGCATCTACCACGGCGCTCGCACGCCGGCCGATCGCCCGCATGTCGAGGACCAGGTGGCGTGGGCCGCGAGCGGCGTGGAGCTGGGCGTGATCGTCGATCGAGCGGACGACACGTGGCGCGGTCCGGTCGGCGTCGTGACCAACCTGTTCGACAGTGCTCGCTGGGATGGGCGGGAGGCCGTCGCCTTCGTGTGCGGGCCGGAACGGATGATGCAGGCCACCGTTGCCACATTGCTCGACCGCGGCCTGCGCTCCGAACGGATCTTCGTATCGCTCGAGCGCCACATGGAATGCGGCATCGGCCTGTGCGGCCACTGCCAGCTCGGCAAGTACTTCGTCTGCCGCGACGGCCCGGTCTTCTCCTGCGCCGAGCTGGGCGACATGTTCCTGGTGGAGGGCCTCTGATGCCAGCTGTCCGGACCCGCCCGCGGGTCGGCGTGGTGAAGCTGACTTCGTGTGACGGCTGCCAGCTCACCCTGCTGGATCTCGAAGACGAGCTGCTGGCGATCGCCGAACGATTCGACATCGTCGACTTCCCGGAGGCGACCTCGGTCCGTTCGGACGGGCCGTACGACGTGCTGTTCGTGGAAGGATCGATCAGCGCACCGGAGCACGTGGAACGGCTGCGCGAGCTGCGCGCCAGGACCACGAAGCTGGTCGCGATCGGTGCCTGCGCGACGGCCGGGGGGATCCAGGCCTTGCGCAACTGGGCCAACGTCGCCGACTGGTCGAGCTCCGTCTATCCCGAACCGGGCCTCCTCTCCGTGCTCGACCGGGTGACGCCGGTGAGCGACCACGTGACCGTGGATGCGGAGCTGCGCGGATGCCCGATCTCCGCCCAGCAACTGCGGGAGTTCCTTGGTGCCGCGCTCACCGGCCGCCGGCCGCAGTTCCCCGACGAGGCGGTGTGCCTCGAATGCAAGCGGCGCGGGCTCGCGTGCGTCCTCGTCGCCGGCGACCAGCCATGCCTCGGCCCCATCACGCGGACCGGCTGCGGGGCGATCTGTCCCGCGATGGGGCGCGGCTGCTACGGATGCTTCGGCCCGCGCGAGACGCCGAACGTCCCGGCCCTGCTCGAGCGGTTCCACGAGGCGGGGCTGGAGCCCGACGAGGCGGCCCGCAAGCTGGCCGGGTTCAACGCCTGGGCGGAGCCGCTCCGGCCCTTCATCCCGGCGACGGGCGGCGAGCGACCCGCGGAGGGGCACGATGCACGGAACTGACGGGATCCTCGCCCCGGGAGCGGCCGACGAGCGGCTGTTCAGTGTCGCGGAGCTCACGCGGGTCGAGGGCGAGGGAAGCCTGCACCTGCGCGTTCGTGACGGACAGGTCGTCGAGGCGCGCCTTCGAATCTTCGAGGCACCGCGCTACTTCGAGCGGCTGGTCGTCGGGCGGACGCCGGACGAGGTCCTCGATATCGTCGCCCGGATCTGCGGCATCTGCCCGATCGCCTACCAGCTGACGGCGGTCCACGCGTTCGAGGCACTCTTCGGCGTCGAGGTCCACCCGAGCGTCCGGGCGCTCCGGCGCCTCCTGTACTGCGGTGAGTGGATCGAGAGCCACGCCCTCCACGTATACCTGCTCCATGCCCCGGATTTCCTGGGACTGCCGAGCGCCATCGAGCTCGCCCGGCTCGATCGCGCCGTGGTGGAACGGGGGCTGCGGCTCAAGAAGATCGGCAACGACATCCTCACGATCGTCGGCGGGCGAGCGATCCACCCCGTCAGCCTCAAGGTCGGCGGGCTGTGGCGGGCGCCCCGGCGCGACGAGCTGGCAGGATTGCGGGCGGACCTCGACGAAGCCCTCGACCTCGCGCAGCAGACCGTCCGCCTGGTCACGACCTTCGACACGCCGACGTTCGAGGCGCGACGGCTGCTCGTGAGCCTGAAACACCCGACCGAATACCCGATGAACGACGGCCGGATCGTGTCGACCGACGGCCTCGATCTCGCACAGGCCGACTGGCAGCAGGCCTTCCGCGAAGAGCAGGTCGAAGGCACGAGCGCGCTGCACGCGCGTACCCACGCGGGCGAGGCCTATCTGCTCGGGCCGTCGGCACGAATCGCGCTGGCCGGCGATCAGCTCCATCCGCTCGCCCGGCAGGCGCTGGACGCCTCGGGCCAGGAGGCCGAACTCGCGACGAACGTCTTCCGCAGCATCCTTGCCCGGGCGGTCGAGCTGGTGCACGCCACGGCGGAGGCGCGCGACATCCTCGACCGCTACGAGCCGCCGGCGCAGCCGGCCGCGGCATGGACACCGCGGGCGGGCGTCGCTGCCTGGGCGACCGAAGCGCCCCGCGGCCTGCTGTTCCATCGCTACGACGTCGATGCCGAGGGCATCG
>Ga0075309_1000141_pt1 | contig 10762 bp, 8 predicted proteins | sample MayberryNE_Catta_4_FD_120057 | JGI IMG/M metagenome (GOLD analysis project Ga0075309, IMG submission 120057) | Natural and restored wetland microbial communities from the San Francisco Bay, California, USA, that impact long-term carbon... | ecosystem: Environmental > Terrestrial > Soil > Wetlands... | reverse complement strand
GGCCCGTCGGTCGTCCCGGCGTACATCGACTGCGGCGGCTCTCGCCCCCGGAGTCGATGTACGTCGGTCGTCCCGGCGTACATCGACTCCGGGGGCGAGAGCCGCCGCTCGGTCACGGGCTCGCGCTCGATCCATCGCCCGATCAGCCGGCGCGACTCGATCTCGCCGTTGACACGCGTCAGCTGGAACGTGCCGACGCCGCGGCCGTCGCGACCTTCCTGGAGCACCTTCACCGGGGTGCCGGGGGTCATGCGGGGCGTGAACTCGGTCTGCACGTCGAACGGGATCGTGATCGTCTCCATCGTGGTGAGGATGCGAACCTGGTCGAACGACACGGTCGTGTCGGCGTGAAGGGGGGTCTCGGGTGACGGCCGGACGCGGTCGTCAGCGTCGGGCTTGATCCCCATGGCCGAGAGGAGTTCCCCGGTCGTGCCCGCGTTGGTCAGAACGTCGCGCACCTTCCCCAGCACGACGACCTGCACGGGCACGGCCGGGGACGTTCCGACGCTCGAGGCGGAGAAGTCACTCTCGACGAGCAGGTCCGTCGGATCGACGGCGATCGTGCTCGTCCCGGCCATCACCCAGACCCCCACATCTGTGGGGCTTTCGAAGACCGCGGGGCCCTCACGCGTGACGTTCGGCGCGCTCGCGGCGAGGAACGCCCCGGCGCCCGACGCCACCCGCGCCGGATTCACCACCACGGTCATGCCGTCGGCGATCGAGCTCGTCGGCGACGGCTGCACCAGGACCGCCGACGTGAGGGTCAGGCCCTCGTCGGCCAGCAGGTCCTGGACGGAGTTCGAGGTCGTCGCGACGGTCTGGCGCTCGCCGTCGACGACGAGGTTCACGTGTTTGCGCAGGGAGAGGTTGACCACGCCCACGAGGAGCACCAGGCCGGCGACGACCGTGGCGCCCATGATCGCTCGATGGGTCCGCGAGCGCCGCAGGCGGCGAACCCTGCTCGGACGGATCGGCAACCTTCCTCCATCTCGGTCTCGGGACGTGTGCCGTCGACCGTTCCTCGAGGAAGGCTTCGTGGGGAAGCGGCTCGGCCGGACCGAAGCCTTCGAACACGGAAGCGCACGGTAACAAACCCTCAACTATCACTGCAACCTTGAGGTCGAACGTATGTTCGAGCCTATCCGAGGGCCGGGAACGCGCTTCGAGCGTTCTCCGCGGTGACCGCGACGAGCTTTTCCACATCGTCGCCGCGCACGCGCGCGACCTCGGCGAGCGTGAGGATCACGTTGGCGGGGTGGTTGTCGTCGCCGCGCTTGACCTGAGGCGCCAGGAACGGCGAGTCGGTCTCGACCAGGAGTCGATCCGCCGGGGTCGCCGCGGCGGCCTGCCGGAGGTGCTCGTTCCTGGGATAGGTCACGTTGCCGGCGAAGCTGATCGAGTACCCGCGCGCCGCGCATTCCCGCGCGATCTCCGCGCCGCCCGAGAAGCAGTGGATCACGACGTGCTCGGCCGAACCCTCATCGAGCACTCGAAGCACGTCGGGCCACGCGTCGCGGACGTGGACGACCATCGGCTTGCCGGACTCGTTCGACCACGCGATGTGGGAACGGAGCACGCGGATCTGATCCTCCCGAGGCGAGCGCATGCGGTAGTAGTCGAGCCCGCACTCCCCCACACCGATCACGCGCGGGTCGTCCAGCAGCTCCTCGAGCCGAGCGGCGGCCGTGGAGTCGAATGCGGACGCGTCGTGTGGATGCATGCCCGCCGTGGCGAACACACCCGGGAGCGAATCGGCGTACTCGGCCGATCGCATGCTGGTCGCGACGTCGATGCCGACACAGATCAGCCGGTCGACGCCGGCGGCCCTCGCGGTCTCGACCACATCTGCAGGTTCGAGGTCCAACAGGAACAGGTGGCAATGGGTGTCGACGGCTCCGGGGTCAGTCCGGAGTTGAAGGTTCCGGTCGGTCACGAGCGCCGAGACTACACGGGTCTCCACATCCGGTCGATGGGGGGAGCTTCACGTGAAACATGATTCCCGGAAGCCTCACCCCGCACTGCAGGGGGGTGGAAAGGTGGAAAACTTCGAGCACCGCGCTCGCGCGTATCGCGGAGCTCCGTCAGCCGGCCTCCAGCCGCGGGAAGAGCGACTCGCCCTTGGCCGTCGCGGTACCCGGGGCGAGGCCACCCCAAACCCCGTCGCGAGGGAGGCGCTGTTCGCCGAGGGGCGCATCGACGCCGAGCTGGTCCCACAGCCTCGAGGCCGCCCCCGGCATGATCGGGGCGACGGCGATCGCGAGCACCCGCAGGGTCTCGGCCGCGGCGTAGAGCACGCTCGCGAGCTCGTCGCGCTTCGCCTCGTCCTTCGCGAGCTTCCACGGCTCCTTCTCGACGAGGTAGTGGTTCGCGCGAGCGACGATGTCCCACACGGCCGTGAGGGCCGGCTGCAGCCGGACCGCCACCATGTGCTCGTCGTACCGGCTCAGGGCGTCGGCGATCACGGCCGGAAGGTCGCTCTCGGCGCCCTCGGCGACCGGCTCGGGGATCGCACCGTCGAAGTAGCTGCCGATCATCGCGAGCACGCGGCTCGCCAGGTTCCCGAGGCCGTTCGCGAGGTCGGCGTTGTGCCGCTCGGTCATCGACTCCCAGGAGAAGTTCCCGTCCTGGCCGAACGAGATCTCGCGCATGAAGTAGTAGCGGTACGAGTCGGCGCCGAAGTGGTCGATCAGGTCGAACGGGTGGATGCCCGTGAGCTTCGTCTTCGACATCTTCTCCCCGCCCACGAGCAGGTACCCGTGCGCCCAGACCTGCGTCGGCGGCTCGAGCCCGGCGGCCATCAACATCGCGGGCCAGTACACGGCGTGGAACCGCAGGATGTCCTTGCCGATCAGATGGATGTTCGCCGGCCAGGTGCGCGCGAACCGCTCGTGGTCGTTCGCGTACCCGGCGGCGGTGATGTAGTTCGTGAGCGCGTCGAACCAGACATAGGTCACGTGCTCGGGGTCCCAGGGGATCGGAACGCCCCAGTCGAACGTGGTTCGGCTGATCGAGAAGTCCTGCAGCCCGCCCTCGATCAGGCTCAGCACCTCGTTCCGCCTCTGCTCCGGCTCGATCGCGCCGGGGGTGGCCGCGTAATGCTCGAGCAGCCGGTCGCGGTAGGCGGACAGGCGGAAGAAGTAGTTCTCCTCCCGCATGCGCTCGACCGGTCGCCCGTGGATCGGGCAGTTGCCCTCGATCAGGTCGCTCTCGAGGTAGTAGGCCTCGCACGAGACGCAATAGAGGCCCTCGTACGTGCCCTTGTAGATGTCGTCGCGGCCGTTGTCGTGGACGGCGTTGAGGATCTTCGCGACCGACTCGTGGTGGCGTGGCTCCGTCGTGCGGATGTAGTCGTCGTGGCTGATGTCGAGACGCCGCCAGACCTCGCGCCAGCGCGGCTCGAGCGAGTCGGTCCACTCGCGCGGCGTGACCCCGTTCTCCTCCGCCGCGCGCGCGACCTTCAGGCCGTGCTCGTCGGTGCCGGTCAGGTAGAAGACGTCGTCGCCGCGCAGCCGCCGGTACCGAGCGATGAAGTCGCTCGCGACCTCGGTGTACGCGTGCCCGATGTGGGGCACGTCGTTCGCGTAGTAGATCGGCGTCGTGATGAAGAAGACGTCCCGGCCCATGGTCGCGACATGATACGGAATCGCGACACTAGTCTGAGTCGGACTAGTGCCCTCCGCTCCTGGCGTGCATGCGACGGGAGGTACGCGCCCCCGTCGTAGGGGGCGACGGTCCGCTTCACGCGATCGCTCCCTCGCCAGGTGGGCGCCGGGCCGGGCCTGGGGGGTCGGCTCTCCGGAAACAACCCGAGGATCGTGGTTCGAGCGTGACATCCGTCACGGTTCGGAGCGATGAGCCCGCGTAGCGTCGACCGTATGTTCGGGCTGTTCGACACAGGCTCCTTACGCTTCGAGGGTCGGCCTTGAGCGAGCTCCGGTCGGCGATCGAGCTGCTCCGTTCCGAGTCGTTGGGCTCGCTGCCCGACGCACGGGTCGAGGAGGACTTCGCCGAGCTCCAGGCGGTGTGTGAGGCGCTCGAGGGCGAGCGGCTCCGGCGCCTCGCCGAGATCGACCGTCGCCGGCTGTTCGAACGCGATGGGCAGCTGTCGGCGGCTTCCTGGCTCGCCGCGCGATTCCAGATTGGCTGGGGTGAGGCCCGGCGGGCGGTTGCGATCGCGCGAACCCTGGAGCGCATGTCTCGAGTGCGGCGCGCGTTCGACGGCGGGGCGGTGTCGCTGTCCGCGGTCCGGATGCTGGCTGAGGCGCGTGAGGCCGAGCCCGACGCCTTCGATCGCGCCGAGCAGGTCCTCGTCGAGGCGGCGTCCCGCCACTCGATCTCCGACCTTCATCGGGTCCTCGCCCACTGGCGAAGCGTCGTCGAGAACGAGCGCATGGGCGGGTCCGACGTCGACGAGGCGCTCACGGCACGGCGTCGCCTGCATGCATCCGTGACGCTGGGCGGCATGGTTCGCCTCGATGGCGACCTCGATCCGCAGACCGGGGAGACCTTCATGACGGCGCTCGCAGCGGTGCTCGACACCGAGGCGCGAACGACCGCGGCCGCGGATGCAGAGCCCGACGGCCGGACCCGAGCCAGCGACGCGCCGACGCGCTCGGTGAGATCTGCCGTGGGTGGCTCGATCGCGACGACCGCGCCCAGGTGGCGGGCGAACGCCCGCACCTGTCGGTGACGGTACCGCTCGATGCACTGACCGAGCCCGACGCCATGGCCGGCGCGGCCGGCGTGGCCGCCGCCGAGCTCGAGCACACCGGCCCGATCGGCCGAACGACGCTGCGCACGATGTCCTGTGACGCGTCGGTCGCGCGGGTGGTGTTGGGGCCACGCTCGGAGCCACTCGATGTGGGGCGCAGAACCCAGGTCGTGTCGCCAGCGATGCGGCGGGCGGTGGTCGCCCGCGACCGACACTGCCGCTTCCCCGGCTGCGATCGGCCCCAGAGCTGGTGCGACGCGCACCACATCGTCCACTGGGCCGACGGAGGTGAGACGTCCCTCGAGAACCTCGTGCTGCTGTGTCGGCGACACCACCGCCTCACGCACGAACGGTTCTCGATCGAGACGATCGACGGCAGACCGGTGTTCCGGCGGTCCGACGGGTCGGTGCTGGACGACCGGTTCGGCAGGGCTCCGCCGTGACCGCGGGCCGTGACGTCTCCCGTCTATCTCCGGCCGAAGAGTGCGCCGAAGACCGTCCGAAGCGTGCGCCGCCCGTCGGCCGTCGTGAGCATGTCCTTGGCGAAGCCCACGCCGATGTCCTTCACGTCGTCGGCGAGCCCTCCGTCGGGGGCGGGCGAACGCTTCGTCGGCACCTTGGCCCTGCCCCTGGGCTTCGGCCTGTCATCGGGCGGTGGTGTGCCCGGGGGTCCTGGGGTGCCGGGAGGCGGTGGCGGCAGTGGCGATCCGCCACCGGCCGGCTGCCCCCCCGCAGAGACCGCGTCGGCCGCGCCGTTCAACCGCGCCGTGATCATCTCGTGGGCGCTCTCGCGATCGACGGCCAGCGCGTACTTCGCCTGCAGCGACCCGGCCGCGATCAGCCGGGCACGCGTGCCGTCGTCGACCGCGTCCATCGACGAGTCCGGCGGCACGAGCCGGGTGGCCGCGAGCGGGGTCGGCACCCCCTGAGGCGACAGCACGGTCACGAAGGCCTCTCCGATGCCGAGCGACGTGAGCGTCCCGCCGACGTCGTAGTGATCGCTCTTCGGGAAGGTCCGCACGATCTTGCGCAGGTTCGACTCGTCCTCCGGGGTGTGGGCGCGCAGCGCATGCTGCACCCGGTTCCCCAACTGGGAGAGCACCGACGATGGCACGTCGGTCGGACCCTGCGTGACGAAGTACACGCCGACGCCCTTCGAGCGGATCAGTCGCGCCGTGAGCTCGATCTGTTCCATCAGCGCCTCGCTCGCGTCGTCGAAGAGCAGGTGGGCCTCGTCGAAGAAGAACGCGAGCTTCGGCTGGGGCAGGTCGCCCACCTCGGGAAGCCGGGCGTACAGCTGGGCGAGCAACCACAGCATGAACGTCGAGAACAGCCGCGGGCGGTCCATCACGTCGGCGAGCTCGAGCAGCGTGACGATGCCGCGCGAGTCGTCGGTGGTCCGCATCAGGTCCTGCACGTCGAACTCCGGCTCGCCGAAGAACGCGTCGGCGCCGGTGGCCTCGAGCTCGACGATCGAGCGCAGCAGCACGCCGATCGTCGCCTTCGAGAACCCTCCGTACTCCTCGAGCACCGGCTTGCCCTCGTCCGACGAGAGGTACTTCAGGGTCGTGCGCAGATCGGCGAGGTCGAGCAGCGGAAGGCGCTGATCGTCGCAGTAGGCGAACACGAGGGTCAGCACCGAGACCTGGGTCTTGTTCAGGTCGAGCACCTTGCCGAGCAGGATCGGGCCGAACGAGGAGATCGTCGCGCGCACCTGTGCCCCCAGCGCGCCCGACAGCGACAGCAGCTCGACGGGGTGGGCTCTGGGTTCGTAGGAGATACCGAGCTGCCGCGTCCGCTCGACGACCGGGCCCGCGGTGGCGTCACCCGCCTGGGAGATGCCCGTGAGGTCGCCCTTGACGTCGCTCACGAAGACCGGGACCCCCGAGTCGGACAGCTGCCCCGCGAGGATCTGCAGGGTCTTCGTCTTCCCCGTGCCGGTGGCGCCCGCGACCAACCCGTGCCGGTTCACCATCGACAGCGGAAGCCGCACCGGCGCCTCCGCCGTCACCTCGCCGTCGAGCATCGGCGCGCCGAGCAGCATCGAGGGCTCGTCGAACGTGTAGCCGCTGGACATCTCCTGCAGGAAGGCGTCGTCCATCGTGCCGCGAGCCTAATGGAGCCGCGAGCCGCGAGCCGCAGGCCGGCGGCTCAGCCCTCGCGCGTCTCGATCGTGATGAACCCGAGCGACGAATACAGCCGCTGCGCCGGATCGTTGCCGGCCGTCACGATGAGGTCGAGGTGTGACTCGCCTGCGCCGGCCAGGACCCTCATGCTGCGCGTCATCACCGCCCTCGACAGGCCCCGTCCCTTGTGCGATGACCGGGTCATCGTGAAGGCCACGAACGGCGCTTCCTCGAACCGCGTCACGATCGCGGCGCTCACGAGCTCGTCGCCTTCGAACGCCAGCACCGACGCCTCGGGCATCGGAGCGCCGTAGTCGCCGGCGAACGTGGCCGCGACCTCACTGCGTGCGTCGTCGAGATCCTGGCCCGGCTCGGCGTCGATCGTCCCGCGATACGCGTCGTCCATCAGCACCGCCAGGGCCTCGGCGTCGCCGGGTGTGACCGCGCGCATCGTCGTCGTCTCGGGAAGCGGCGACGGCTCGACGAGGGCCGCGCGCAGATCGAGGCGCATGCGGTGTCGCTCCGTCACGTCGGGTGATCGCTATCGAGCATCCTCGAGCAACGCACGATACAGCTCGTTCGCGCCCACGCCGTACCGATCGGCCACCGCGTGGGCCGCGTCGCGCTTGCGCATGCCCCCGGCGACGAGATCGCGTGCCTCGTCGGCGCACACCGACATGTCCGGGGCCGCGCGGACCCGTTCTCCGGCGATCACGACGACGACCTCGCCCTTGAGCTCGGTGTCGCCCAGCCGCGACAAGACCTGGCTGACACGTCCCCGTTCGATGTGTTCGTGCAGCTTCGTGAGCTCACGGACCACCGCGACGTGGCGATCGCCGATCGCGACGAGCACGTCACGCAGCAGCGTCTGCACGCGCAGGGGCGATTCGAACACGACGATCGTCCTGGGCTCGTGGCGAAGCGCTTCGAGCCGCCGCATCCGCTCCCCCGGCCGCTTCGGCAGGAACCCCTCGAACACGAAACGGTCGGTGGGAAGCCCCGAGACGACGAGCGCCGCGATCACCGCCGAGGGGCCCGGGATCACCTGCACCTCCACGCCGACGTCGATGCAGGCGCGCACGAGTCGGTAGCCGGGATCCGAGACGGCCGGCGTGCCGCCGTCGGAGACGAGCGCCACGTCGTCGCCGTTCTCGAGCCTCGTCAACAGCTGCTCGACGCGTTCCCGTTCGTTGCCCTCGAAGTAGGAGACCAGCGGCACCTTGATCTTGAGGCCCGCGAGCAGCCTGCCCGTGCGTCTCGTGTCCTCGCACGCCACGAGGTCGACCTGACCGAGCACCTCGCGCGCGCGCGTCGAGAGGTCGCCGAGGTTGCCGATCGGCGTGGCCACGAGCCAGAGCGTTCCACCCATGCGTTCCAGGGTGACACGTCGTCTCCCGAGCGGCCACGGGCGGAAGGGCACACCGGCGGCGGCCACGGCGGAGGGTCGCACGGACTACTCGGGCACCGCCCTGTGGGAGGAAGCTCGGCATCCGGCGGGGGTCGGTACGCTTTGGCCGATGCCGGCGCTGCTGCGACGCCTGAACCGCCCGGCGGTGGCCGTGGTCGCGGTCGCCGCGATCGCCGGCGTGATCCGGTTCGCCGCGGTCGACGACCCTCACGAGATGGTGTTCGACGAGGTCTATTACGCGAAGGCCGGCTGCATCCAGGTGACCGACGAGTCCGACGACGTCTGCCGGGTGGAGTCCGACGACGAACGGTTCTGGGTCGAGAACGAGTGGGACATGGGCTCGTGGGTCCATCCCCCGCTCGGCAAGCTCACGATCGGTCTGGGCATCGAGGCCTTCAGCATGAGCCCATTCGGGTGGCGGTTCACGTCGGCGCTCGCCGGCATCGGTGTCGCGGTCTTCACGGCGCTGATGGCGCAGCTGCTGTTCGGCCGGCCGGTGTGGACGTTCGCCGCGGGGTTGTTGATCGCGGTCGACGGCCTGAACGTCGTGCATTCCCGCGTGGCGCTCCTCGACATCCACGTGACGTTCTGGATCGCGCTCGGGTTCCTGCTGCTGGTGCTGGACCGGCGTCGGATCGACCGTCGCGCGGACGCGGCCGCCGAGGGCGCCGCTGCCGCCGAGGCCGCCGAGGCCGCCGAGGCGGCTCCACGTTTCCGCGTGCCGGCGCCGTTCTGGCGTGGATGGCGCTTCGCCGCCGGCGCCGCGTTCGGCGCCGCGGCCGCCGTGAAGTGGTCGGGCGCGATGGCGCTTCCGGCCGCGGTGGTGCTCTCCTACCTCTGGGAGACCTCGAGGCGGCGGCGCGAGGACGTCGGACGCCGGACGGCGTTCGTGCGAGCGCTCGGGCTCGAAACCCTCGGCATCGTCGTCGCGTTCGCGATCGTCCCGGCCGCGGTCTACCTGCTCACCTGGGCGCCGTGGTACGTGCACTTCCACCCGACCCTGGCGGACTTCCTCGAGCAACACCGCGACATCTGGGACTACCACCGAGACCTCCGCTCGACGGCGCTCGACCCGTCGTCCGACACGCAGACCCCGACGCACGCCTACTACTCGCGGGCCTGGACGTGGATCCCGATGCTCCGCCCGGTGAACTACTTCGTCGAGGACCTCGGGCCCGACATCCGTCAGATCCTGGCCATCGGGAACCCGGTGCTGTTCTGGGGCACGATGTGGACGATCCCGTACGCCGCGTGGGCGTGGTGGCGAAAGCGCGAGTGGACCGCCGGCTTCGTCGTGGTCGCGTTCGCGGGTCTCTACCTGCCGTGGTTCCTCGTGGCCCGGCCCCAGTTCCTCTTCTACGCCCTTCCCCTCACGCCGTTCATGGCGCTGGCGGCCGTGATCACGATGCGCGATCTCGCAGCCGCGCGTCTCGTGATCCGCGACCACGACACCGGCGACGTCGCGATCGACCCCGACACCGGCGAGCCCGCGATCTCGCGGCGCAGGCCGTACCTGCCGTTCGTCTGGGGATACTTCGCCGCCGCCGTCGGGCTGTTCCTGTGGATGTGGCCGATCTTCACGGCGAGCCGCATCTCCGACGTGGCGTGGAAGGCGCGCGTCTGGTTCCGTGGCTGGACCTAGGGAGGCGATGTGACGACCAGGGACGACGTGTTCATCGAGATGGCCGACGGCGTCCGCCTCGCGGCCACCCTGTACATGCCGGAGGGCGAGGGACCGTGGCCCGCGGTGCTCGAGGCGCTGCCCTACCGCAAGGACGACGTCACGGGTCGCACGCGCGGCGAGTACCGGCGCCTCGCCGAAGCCGGCTACGTGGTCTGCCGCGTCGACGTGCGCGGCACGGGCTCGAGCGAGGGGATCGCGACCGACGAGTACCCGCTCGTCGAGCGGACCGACATGGCATCCGTGATCGACTGGCTCGCGACGCGGCCCTGGTCGCTCGGCACCGTCGGCATGTACGGGTACTCCTACTCCGGGTTCAACAGCATCCAGGTCGCGATGGAGCGCCCGGCGGCGCTCAAGGCGATCATCCCGATCTACGCCACCGACGATCGCTTCGGCGACGACGTGCACTACTTCGGCGGGGTCCTGAAGCAGCTCGATCAGATCGACTACCCGAGCTACATGGTCGCCATGAACGCGCTGCCGCCCGCGCCGCCTGTCTACGGCGATGGCTGGCGCGATGAGTGGGACCGCCGCCTCGAGGGCCTCGAGCCCTGGATCCTCACCTGGCTCGAGCACCAGCGTCTCGACGACTACTGGAAGGCGGGCTCCCTGTTCGTCGACTACGAGGCGATCGAGTGCCCGACGATGATCGTCGCGGGATGGGCCGACGGCTACCGCAACAACTCCTTCCGCACGTTCGAGCGCCTGCGATGCCCCAAGCGGCTGATCTTCGGTCCGTGGGCGCACGCGTCGACCGAGACGTCGCTGCCCGGCCCGAACCACGACCTGATGCCCGAGCACATCCGATGGTGGGACCGCTGGCTCAAGGGCGT
>Ga0075309_1000140_pt1 | contig 10818 bp, 8 predicted proteins | sample MayberryNE_Catta_4_FD_120057 | JGI IMG/M metagenome (GOLD analysis project Ga0075309, IMG submission 120057) | Natural and restored wetland microbial communities from the San Francisco Bay, California, USA, that impact long-term carbon... | ecosystem: Environmental > Terrestrial > Soil > Wetlands... | reverse complement strand
GGGCTCGACAACCCAAGCAAGACTATCGAAATCAGCAAGACCACCGGCCAACGATTACCTTGTGCAATCACGACCAATCTCCTTATCTGCGCATTCAGTGAGCAAGAGCGTGAAAGAAAAAGACCAGCTTTAAGATGACGAGCAACCAGTATGCCACCGGTCCGGATAAAAACATGACCAAAGAAATCAATACTTATGGATTTCGCCGCCTTAGAAGCAGGAAGTTGCTGCCTATGATCTATGCAATCGCATAAATCTTAGGCAGCAACCCATGATGCGAAAAAACTTGCAGCATCACGTCTTTTTCGCAGAGCCGATGCGATTCGGTAGAGGTAGGGGATTTACGTGAGGCTTACGATTTCCGCCGGTAGCGCAAAATGAATATTTTCTTCGACGAAGCCGATGTGGCTAATCTCGGCACCCGCGCGCTCAAAATACTCCGCGGCCGCAAGGACCAAGCGCTCCGGAACCGATGCCCCCGAAGTAATACCGACACGTTTTACGCCTTCGAGCCAGCGCGGATCGATCGCGTGATGATCGTCAATCAAATAAGCATTTTTGCCTTCCGCCCTGGCCACTTTCCAAAGTTGATTTGAATTTTCACTATTACGCGAGCCGATAACGAGTATCAGGTCGACTTCCTTACTGAGCTGCTTGACCGCATCCTGGCGGTTTTGCGTGGCGTAGCAAATATCCTCCTTCGCCGACGTGACCAGCTTGGGAAATCGCTCTTTCAAAATGTCGATAATCTCACGGGTATCATCGACGCTGAGCGTAGTTTGGGTTAGCGCGACAATTTTCTCCGCGTTCGGTACTTCGAGGCCGCGCGCCTGGTCGGCGCTGTCGATGATCCGAATACGACCCGGTGCTTCACCGCTCGTGCCCACGATTTCATCATGCTTCGCATGGCCAACGAGAATAATAGAGTAGCCTCGCGCAGCGAACTTACGCACTTCGCGATGAACTTTCTCGACCAATGGGCAGGTCGCATCGATGATGATCTGCAAGTTTTTTTCTTTGGCCTGCTGCCACACCGTAGGAGCCACTCCGTGAGCGCTGAAAACCAACTTTGCGCCGGCGGGAACCTCGTCGATGGATTCGACGAAGCGCACGCCGCGACTGGAAAAGTCGGCAACGACATGCTGGTTATGGACGATTTCGTGAAACACGTAGATCGGCGCGCCGTGACGCGCCAGGGCTCGCTCCACGCTTTCAATGGCCATTTCGACCCCGGCACAAAAACCGCGAGGTTTTGCCAATATAACCTTTTCCACGGACATCGTGATAAAAGAAGTCTGGAGGAATCAAAGAAATGTGTCAACCAGCGGGGCGGCACCAATCCCATGGGCCGATATTCACCCGGCCCGATGACGAAGCAGCCCGAGAATTTTCTCAGCCGCCACGGCCGCACCGTTTAGCGGGACCGCCGGCCAGTTTGGCTCCTTATCGAAAAGCCGGGTTAAGTAGGGCCGAAGGTTGCCGGCAAGTAAGTCCGCTTGCGGAATGAACTCCGCCGTGGCGAGCTCGCGCAAAGCTCGAACCAGATGAGGATACTCCGCAAACTCGCCGCGCTCGGTGTACAGTAGCGGCAACCGGTGGGCCAGCGTATCGGCGACGATTCCATAGCCCGGCTTGGTGACGACCGCGTCGACGGCGCGCAGCAGATCGTCATAGCGACGCTGGGCTGCCGACAGGATGCGGAGATTGCCGCGGGCGAGTTCGGCAGGTCCAGTGGTAACGAAAAACATTGGCGACAATTCATTCAGGTATTGCCAGGGTAACTGATCAAATCCCAGCCCGCCGAAACTGAGCAATACAATGATGCCGCTCGGGGGTAAGCCGAAGGCCTGGCGCGCTTGACGGCGAGTTAAGCGGGAAACCCGCGTGATCCAGGGGATCGCCTCGCGGCACGCAAACATGCTCATATCGCAAGCATAGGGGAGAGTCAGAGCAAGTGTCGCCCGACTGTAAAAGCTGGTCATTTCGTCAATCGCGCCGGTAAGCCCCGGGTGTTTAGTCTCATAAGCCTGGTAAATGACATCCCAGGTAAAATTTGTCACCGCGACCGCTGGGATATTCGCCCGCGCAGCGATCTCGAAACAAGCCGGTGGAATATCGCCGACAATCAAATCGATTTGCCGGCCCTGGATGAACTCGATTTCTTCTTGCATCAGAGTAGGTAGGCGGCGATGCAACTCCAGGCAACGATCAAAGGTTTTCTCAAGGTCGATTTCCAAACTGTTGGGCTGAACCATACCGATATCTAACGAGCAGTTGGTATAGATCACCGGACGATCGGAATTGTGAAACAACCACTCCGGCGCCGTGGTGCGAACATGCACACGCAAGTCTGGGGCTGTGTGTTGCAGCGCACGAATGACCTGATTCGAGCGCACTGCATGGCCGTAACCATGGCCGGTAATGTAGTAAAGAATTGAAGTCAACGGGGTTTTAGATGTATGAAGCTAGGTGACTCAAAGTATTTAGCCGGCGCGAAAATGTCAACGGCGAGGTAGGTCATCGCCGCAAGCTTCACAGGAGAGAAATCATGACGGGCACGATTAAGAAAATCATGCGACAAAAAGGATTTGGCTTTATCACCCCGGACGACGGCAGCGAAGACGTGTTCTTCCATCGCGGCAGCCTGGCGCCGCGTAATCAGATCGAAGATCTGAACGAAGGCGACTCGGTGCAATTTCAGGTACGGAAAGGCGAGAAGGGACCGGTCGCATTGGATTTAAAAATTCGTTGAACCGCAAGCATTTTCGCCACCGACTTGGTCTTTGCTCATTTCTAAACAGCTCTGACTCGATTGCTGAACTTCCCTCCGTCGCCGACAGCGGATCGCCACCTGAGGTAAATTCCCCTTCCAACTACAAACAACCGCGGTTGTCTACCAAGTATCGACACCCGTTAGTTTATGTTAGCGTGAATTGAATCCCCGAGAAGGCGGAAATATGGAAGCCAAACATACCAATCGCTTAAGTCGCGAGACCAGCCCCTATTTACTTCAGCACGCCCACAATCCGGTCGACTGGTATCCGTGGGGCGACGAGGCGTTCGAGAAAGCCAAAAGCGAGAATAAACCGATTTTGCTTAGTATCGGCTACTCGGCCTGTCACTGGTGTCATGTGATGGAGCACGAGTCGTTTGAGAACGAAAAAATCGCCGCTCTCATGAATGAGCTGTTCGTCAATATCAAAGTCGATCGCGAAGAGCGTCCCGACCTGGACGAGATTTACATGAATGCCGTGCAAATGCTCACCGGTCGCGGTGGCTGGCCGATGACGATGTTTCTCACTCCGGACCGAAAGCCCTTCTATGGCGGCACCTATTTTCCGCCGGAAGACCGGCAGGGGATGCCCGGATTCCCGCGCATCCTAATGGGAGTTTCCCAGGCCTACCGCGAGCGACCGGAGGATGTGCAGAAAAGCGTGTCGCAGATTCTTGCGGCTTTACAGCGCATGGCGGAATCCCAGGAGACGACGAAAGATTTGTCCAAATCGATCATCGGCGAGGGCGCGGACAAAGTCGCGCAAGCATACGATGCAGACCATGGCGGCCTGGGACAGGCGCCGAAATTTCCCAATGCCGGAGTCTATGAGCTTTTCCTGCGTCATTATTCGGCTTCCAAGAACGAACGCTTCCTCGAGATGGTCGTTCATACGCTCACCCAGATGGCACAAGGCGGTATTTACGACCATTTGGGCGGCGGGTTTCATCGTTACTCGGTGGATGCCAAATGGCTCGTGCCGCATTTCGAGAAGATGCTTTACGATAACGCCCAGCTCGTGCGCATCTACGCGCACGTCTACACGGTCACGCACGAGCCGCTTTTTAGGACCGTGGTCGAGGAGACTCTAAACTACCTGCTCCGCGAGATGCTGCACGCGGAGGGCGGCTTCTATTCGACCCAGGACGCTGACAGCGAGGGGGAAGAGGGCAAGTTCTTCGTTTGGAGCGAAGATGAGATCCACCGAGTGATCGGCGAAGAAGACGGGAAAATTTTTTGCCGGATGTACGATGCCGGCGAGCCGGGCAATTTCGAAGGCAAAAGCATCCTTCATCCGATTCTGACTGTCGAGCAAGCGGGCAAGCTCTTTAGCAAAGAGCCCGCGCAGATCGAAGCCTTGGTTGCTCGAGGTAAGCAAAAGCTTTTCGCGGCACGAGAAAAACGTGTCAAGCCATTCCGTGATGAGAAAATCATCGCCGCCTGGAACGGCCTCATGCTTTCGGGTCTCGCGGAGGCGATCAAGCTGGCGGGCAGTTCAGCTGGCATCGAGGCCGCGCAACGAACGGTCGACTTTATTTTTGCCAAAATGTTTCGCGATGGCGCTCTGCTACATACGTATAAAGATGAACACGCCAAGCTGCTCGGCTATCTGGACGACTATGCGTTCGTGGCGGTCGGGTTGCTTGATCTCTATGAGGCGCTCTTTGACCGCGCCTATCTGGAGCGCGCCGTCCAGCTTGCCGACGTGATGTTGCGCGAGTTCTGGGATGAGCGGGACGGGGCTTTCTTTTATACCGGCAAATCGCACGAGCAACTGATCAGCCGGGCGAAGCCCATCTTTGATGGATCGATTCCCTCGGGAAATGCCTTGGGGACGCAACTGCTCCTGCGCCTTTATCATTTCACCGGCGAGAACCGTTACCGCGCCGCCGCGGACAAAGTCTTGCGCTCCTATTACGATGCCATGGCAAGCCAACCCTTCGGCTTCGCGCACTTACTGTGCGCCCTCGATAATTACATTCACGGAGCCAAAGAGATTGTTATCGTGGGGCATCCGGTTGACGCCGCCGCGAAGCAACTGATTGCGGAAGTCAATTCGGTTTACCTGCCGAATAAAGTCGTTCAAATCGCTCCGCCGGGAAGCGCGCTCGCTGAAATCTCACCGTTGTTGCAGGGAAAAACTCAGGTCGATGGCCGAGCGACCGCTTACGTCTGCCGCAATTTCACATGTTCCGCCCCGGTCACCAACCCGGGTGAGCTGCGCGATCTGCTCGAAAGCGAAGCGGCTTGAGCTTAGAACAAATTTGCCAGCGCAGTGCGCTTCGGCGCATCAGGAGCCGGGCGCATTGCTGGTGATCGTTTGAATAATTCGCTCCAGATCTGTCATGGCATAGTATTCGATCTCGATTTTTCCTTTGGCCGACCGAGCTTTTGGAAGTAAGCGCACCCGGGTGCCTAAAGCGCGCTGCAGCGTTTCGACGATGGACTTCAGATCGGGATCGATGAGCGCTGCCGGGCGGCGGCGTTTGCGACCGATGATTAACAAGCGGACCATCTTCTCGGTTTCCCGAGTGGAGAGCCCTCTAGCGATCACGTCGCGGCAAGCCGAAACAATCAGCGCCTCCGTGTGTAGCCCGAGCAGTGCTCGTGCCTGACCGGCTGGAAGATTGCCGGCGGAAACTTCTTGTTGAACTTCCGCCGGAAGAGCCAGGAGACGGAGCGAGTTAGCGATGGCCGGCCTGCTCTTGCCCACTTTTTCGGCCATCTCTTCCTGGCTCCAGTGAAACTCTTCCTGCAGGCGCCGGTAACCACTGGCTTCTTCGATGGGGTTTAAATCCTCGCGCTGGAGGTTTTCGACCAACGCAAGCTGCAACGCTTCATGGTCGCTCGCTTCGCGTACGACGACCGGAACCCGGATCAGTCCGGCTTTCATCGCCGCGCGCCAACGCCGCTCACCAGCGATCAGTTCAAAGCCGTCGCCCTTGGGTCGAACGACCAGCGGTTGAATGATGCCTTGGTTGCGAATCGAGGCGGCGAGCTCTTCGATTTTCGCTTCGTCAAATGTACGCCGGGGCTGAAAAGGACTCGGAGTTATCCGGTCAACGGCAACTTCAGAGGTCGCGCGCTGGTCGCGACTCTCGATAGGGGCTTCCGGTGCGCTCGGGATGAGCGCGCTCAGGCCTCTACCCAAGCCCTTTTTCTGCATCGACATGGTTGGGTTCTCCACGGCTAATCAACTCCTTTGCGAGATCTCGATAATCCTGGGCTCCGGTAGAAGTTACGTCGTACAAACAAATCGGCTTGCCGTAACTCGGGCTTTCGCTCAAACGCACATTGCGGCGAATAATCGTGCGAAATAATTTATCCGGAAAATGGGCGCGAATATCCTCCACGACTTGATGTGAGATGCGGTTTCGGCTGTCGAACATCGTGATCACGATTCCTTCCAGGCGCATTGACGCGTTGACGCTGTGCTGCACCAGCCGCATCGTTTCAAGAATGGCGCTTAATCCTTCGAGCGCGTAGTATTCGCTTTGAATGGGAATAAGGAGCGAATCAGCGGCGGCTAGCGCGTTGAGCGTAAGTAGCCCCAGGGATGGCGGGCAGTCCAGCAGAACGTAATCATAGTGCGCGCCGACACCGGCAAGAGCATCCTTGAGACGATACTCCCGTCGATCGGCGCCAACCAGCTCAATTTCGATTCCGACGAGGTCCTTGGTGGCAGGAATCAAGAGCAACTCAGGCAACTCCGTCTGACGCAAAACTTCGCCAAGGAAGCGCGAGCCATCGAGCACATGATATAGGCTCGCTGCCAGCTGGCTGCGCTCGATGCCGAGTCCCGTCGTGCTGTTACCTTGTGGATCGAGGTCGACGAGCAGAGTGCGCTTGGATTCCAGAGCTAATGATGCCGCAAGATTGATCGCCGTGGTAGTCTTGCCTACGCCACCCTTTTGATTGGCAATAGCAATCGTCGTGTGCACAGATTTCCCTTAAAAATCAATAGTTTATATGACTTACGGTTGTTTCAGAATAAATATCATATAAATCGAATAATTGAAAGAAAATATTTCGTTTCACGTGGAACATCTTCGTAGGTCCATTATTCACCGCTGTAAATACAAAGAGTGTAGATGCAATTTTGGTTGGATCCAGCGGTAGTTGGATTTCACAGCTCCATGAAGCGACCCGCGAGTCAGACTAGGCTGTTTTGGTCTTGATATAGAATGACAGCAGCGAAATTGCAGCCGGGGTGATGCCCGGGATTCGAGCGGCCTGACCGAGGGAACGAGGCTTAATCCTCGTAAGTTTCTCACAAACTTCGCGTGATAAACCGCTGATGCTAGAATAGTCGGTATTCTCAGGCAACTGCGCGTGCTCCATTTTTCTGAAGCGCTCAACAATTTCTTGCTGCCGGTGGACGTAGCCTTGGTATTTAATCTGAATCTCGACTTGCGCGTCAACATCCGCTCGATAGTTTGGAATATCAGGTCGCAGTTGTCTTAACTGGTTCATTGATATCTCTGGTCTTCGAAGAAGCTGCGTCAAACTGGCCTGGTTCCTCAGTCGCGCCGACTGAAACGATGCGAGCAGCGCATTGGTCTGAGCACTGGGTAAGACGTATGTCTGCTCCAGGAAGTCGGCTAGATCAGTTACAGACTCTTTCTTTGATTCGACTTTTTCATACGAGCCGTTAGCGGCAAGCCCAATCGTATGACCAAGCTCGGTCAAGCGTAGGTCTGCGTTGTCTTCGCGGAGCAAAAGGCGATATTCCGCGCGAGACGTAAACATTCGATACGGTTCGTTGTCAGTTCCTTTTGTGACGAGGTCATCGACCAGAACACCGATATAAGCCTGCTCACGCGATAAAACGATCGGCCGATCACCGCGGAGACTTAGAACGGCATTGATCCCTGCCATAAGTCCCTGCGCGGCGGCTTCCTCGTATCCAGTCGTGCCGTTGATTTGACCGGCATGATAAAGACCCTGCACCAACTTTGTTTCCAAAGACGGATACAGCTGAGTCGGTTCGAAGTAATCGTATTCGATTGCGTAACCAGGTCGCATGATCTCCGCTGATTCCAGGCCGTCGATCGACCGCACCATCTCGATCTGGACGTCCAGCGGGAGACTCGTAGACAAGCCGTTGGGGTAAATCTCGACGGTGTCTAAACCCTCCGGCTCGAGGAAAATCTGATGCCGCTCTTTATCGGCGAAGCGACTAATTTTGTCTTCGATCGAAGGACAATATCGCGGCCCGCGGCTTTTAATTACTCCCGAATACATCGGCGAGAGATGAATGGCAGCGCGGATGATGTCGTGGGTTCTCCGGTTGGTGTAAGTGACATGGCAAGGAACCTGCCGCTGGGCAATCGACTCACTCGAAAACGAAAACGGAATGGGAAAGTCGTCGCCGTGCTGGACGAGCAATCTGGAAAAATCAATCGTCCGCGAGTCGAGTCGAGGGCATGTTCCGGTTTTTAGCCGGCCGACTTTAAACCCCAGCCGAACTAACGCCTCACTGAGACCATGGACGGCGAAATCGCCGGCGCGACCGGCGGAGTAGTTTCGATCGCCAATGTGGATGAGACCTTTTAAGAATGTACCCGTGGTCAGAATGACCTTTTGGCTGTAAAATCTCTCACCGACTTGAGTCTCTACTCCCCTTACCTCGCCCTCTTCAACGATCAGAGTTTCAACGCTGCCCTGTCGAAGCGTGAGATTGCTCGTCGACTCTAAGACGCGTTTCATCCGCTCGCGATACCTGGCCTTGTCGGCTTGAGCACGGGACGCTCGTACCGCCGGGCCCTTCTTCGTATTTAGCACCCGAAACTGAATTCCGGTCTCGTCGATCGCTCGGCCCATTTCACCGCCGAGCGCATCGATTTCCTTCACGAGGTGGCCTTTGCCAATTCCCCCGATGGCCGGATTGCACGACATCTGACCTATATGATCCAAGTTCAAGGTTAGCATCAACGTCGCACGACCCATCCGCGCAGCTGCGAGGCATGCTTCGATTCCGGCGTGACCCGCGCCCACGACGATGACATCGAATGATGGATCTTTCATCGTTTCACGTGAAACAGTGCTGTCTGACTATAAACTAAAAACTTTTATAACAAAACAATATAACTATTTACCAATACAAAAACTTGCAAAAATGCGTTCTAAAATATCTTCATTCTGAATCTGGCCGGTAATCTCTTCTAGTGCGCAGCGCGCCTCATTGAGGTCCAGCGCCACGAACTCCGGAGCGTACTTCTCTCCGAGGGAAACCGTCGCTCGCGCTAACGAGGCCTCGGTTCGCTGCAAAGCGCTCCTATGTCGTAGATTGGTAATAACAACGGGTGCATCGACGCCAGTCTCCATGAGCAGATCTCGCAGGCATTTCTTAAGTTCAGCAATCCCTTCCCCGGTTTTGGCAGACACTGACTGTATTTCACTGGCGCCGGCAAAACGTAACAGGTCATCAGTGATTAGCTTCCTCGGCAAATCGGATTTATTGACGACGATTAAAGCTTTTCTCTGCGCCACCTCTCCGAGTAGCGCTTGGTCATCTCGCTCAAGCGGTTGGGATCCGTCAAGCACGACTAGCGCCACATCGGACTTGGTCAAATGCCGACGGCTGAGATCGACGCCGATCCGTTCGATCTGATCCTCGCTTTCGCGGATGCCTGCCGTGTCCCAGAGCACTACGGGTAAACCATCAAGGTTAATCGAGTCCTCGATCACATCCCGAGTTGTGCCGGGGACAGCAGTCACGATCACGCGGTCTTCACCGAGCAAGGCATTCAGCAAACTTGATTTGCCGACGTTAGGCCGGCCGCAAATGCACACGCGAGCGCCCTCGCGAAAAAGCTTTCCCCAGTCGTAAGTTATTGAAATATTGTGAATTTTTTCTGCAAGGTCGCGGATCTTGCCAAGCAGCTCGTGGCGCCGAAGCAGCTCGACATCCTCTTCCGGAAAGTCGATGGCGGCTTCTATTTGAACGAGAATATCGAGCAATTCCTCCCGCAGTTGGGCTACCCACTGAGACAGAGCGCCGCCCATTTGATCGAGCGCGAGGCCTGCACTCTTATCGGTGCGCGCACGGATCAGATCAAGCACCGCTTCCGCTTGAGTGAGATCGAGCCGTCCGTTGAGAAATGCGCGCTTGGTAAATTCTCCCGGTTCAGCTTGGCGCGCACCTTCCCTGAGAACCAGTCCTAAGATCTGTCTGGCTAGAAAAGCGCCGCCGTGGCAGTGAATCTCGACAACGTCTTCACCGGTGTAGCTGCGCGGCTTGCGCATGATAGCGAGCAACACTTCGTCGAGGGCGCGATGGTTTTGAGCATCGCGGATGCATCCGTGGTAAAGAGTATGCGATTTCAAACGGCCGTTTTCGCCTCGACGCCGAACAAAAATTCGCCCGGCGATAGACGCCGCATCGACGCCGCTGACACGGACGATCGCCACACCGCCTTCACCGGGCGGCGTCGCGATCGCTGCAATGGTATTTTCCTCGTACATGGGAGAGCCGAATCATACTAGCAACTCAAGAGCGGTAGGCAAAGTCCGAGGATGTGTCGGCATACGAGCTGTCGCGGTTGCAGCCGGCGCAACTTGCCATAAACTCACCGATGAAAAATTGACGCAGTATGGGAAACGCGAATTACCCGAGGGCTAAGGCCTTATGTCTAATCGCTAGGTCCTCAGCGCCGGTGAAGGCAAATCTTTGCAGCGCCTGTTGATTAAGTTCCACGCCCAGGCCCGGCTGATCGGGAGGAATCAGAAAACCGTTACCGACTTGGAATGGGTTGAGCAGCAGTTCTTCACGCAATGGATTGTAGGTGTAGTCAAGCTCCATCACGATGCAATCTTTGAGCGCCGCGGAAAGGTGCACGCTAGCCGCTAGCGCGACACCGTCACCCCACGTATGGAACGACACGGGCACGTTGTGCTTCGCCGCCAGTGCGGTAATCTTCCGGATCTCGGTGATACCCCCGGCGCGCGCGACATCGGGTTGAACAAAATCGGCCGCGCCGCGGACGATAAAATCTTCGAACGCGTACGCCATGTGCAAATTCTCACCCACCGCGATCGGCGTC
>Ga0075309_1000139_pt1 | contig 10915 bp, 10 predicted proteins | sample MayberryNE_Catta_4_FD_120057 | JGI IMG/M metagenome (GOLD analysis project Ga0075309, IMG submission 120057) | Natural and restored wetland microbial communities from the San Francisco Bay, California, USA, that impact long-term carbon... | ecosystem: Environmental > Terrestrial > Soil >... | reverse complement strand
GGGTTCGCCGATCTCTCGGTCGCGGGGGTGCCATGCCGGGCGATCCGCACGGGGTTCGTCGGCGAGCTGGCGTTCGAGCTGCACCACCCGCGTCGCCGCGGGCCCGAGCTGTGGGCCGCGCTCGCCGACGCCGGCCGCGACTGGGACCTGATGCCGCATGGGCTGGATGCGCTCGAGCTCCTGCGGCTCGAGAAGGGGCACGTCTACATCGGCCAGGACACGATGCCCGACGACACCCCGGCCAAGCTGGGCATGCCGTGGGCGGTGGACATGTCCAAGCGGTGGTTCGTCGGCAAGCGGGCCCTCGAGCGCATGGGGGAGCTGCCGATGGCGCGACGACACGTGGGCCTGGAGTTCTCGGGCGGACCCCGGGCGACCGCCGACCTGCGCGGCGAGCCGCTCCTCGTCGAGGGCCAGGTGGTCGGACGGATCACGTCGGCGGAACGCTCCATCGTGCTCGATCGCCCGATCGGGCTCGGATGGATCCGCGCGGTCGACGGAGGCTTCCCCGACCGGCTGCGGACCGGTTCGGGAGCGACGGCGAGCGTCGTGACGACCCCGTTCTACGATCCGGACGGCGGGAGGATGCGTGGCTGAGCTCCGGACCGATCTGCCACAGGTGCTCGCCATCCTCGGATCGAGCGACGTGTGCGATCGCGTCGAGGCACCTGCCGGTTCGGCCTTGTTACGCGTCGCGCCGAACGAGGCGATGCTGGTGGGTACGGACGACGCCGACGGCGTTCGCGCCGACGTCCCGGGCGCAGCCCTCGTCGAGGCGGTCTCCGATGCCTGGACCTCGTTCGTGCTCGAAGGGCCCGACGCTTCCGAAGCGTTCGCGCGGGTGTCCGAACTCCGGCTCCCCGAGGCCGGATGGCTCCAAGGCGATGTCGCGGCCGCGGCCGCGAAGGTGCTCGTCGAAGCGGGGACCATCACGATCCTCGTGCCGGCGAACCTCGCTGCCCATGTCGAGGAGCGGATCCGCGCCGACGCCGCGGAGGTGCTGACCCGATGAGCGGACTGCTGAGGCGTCGAGAGTTCCTCACGCGGCGCGACCTGAAGTCGCGGTACGACGTCGTGATCGTGGGCGGCGGCGTCAACGGGCTCTCGCTCGCGTTCCACCTCGCCGAGTACCACGGCATCCGCGACGTCGCCGTGCTCGAGCGGTCGTACATCGGCAGCGGGGGCAGCGGTCGCAACACGCAGGTCGTGCGCGCCACCTACAACACGCCCGAGACGGTGCCGCTGTACGCGACGAGCCTCGGCATGTACCGCACGCTCTCGCAGGAGCTGGACTTCAACGTCTTGTTCAGCACGCAGGGCAACCTCGACCTGTGCCACTCGATCGACACGCTGCAGGTGGAACGCGAGAAGGTGCTGCTGCACCGTCACTACGGCGTCGACACCGAGATCATCACCCCCGAGCAGGTGCTCGAGGTCTGCCCGCTCGTCGATCTCACGGCCGGGGGCGAGCTCCCGGTCGTCGGCGCGAGCTATCACCCGCCGGGCGCGTTCGCGCGCCATGACTCGGTGGTGTGGGGCTACGCGAGCGCGGCGAATCGCCGTGGCGTCGAGATCCACGAGGGCGTCGAGGTGACGGGCGTCGACGTGGCCGGCGGCGTCTGCCGGGGGGTGGTCACCGATCGCGGCCCCGTCGCCGCCGGCCACGTCGTGAGCGCGGTCGCGGGGTGGTCGAGCGTGCTCGCACGCATGGCGGGGTTGCGCCTGCCGATCGAGACGATGGCGCTGCAGGCGTTCGTGACCGAGGCCTACACCCCGGTGCTGTGGGGTCTCGTCTCGTCGATGGACCTCTACGTCTACACGCAGCAGACGGCCCGAGGCGAGCTCGTCGTCGGGGCGGAGACGCTTCCCTACAACACGTACTCGACCCGCTCGACGTTCGGGTTCGCGGCGGAAGCCGCGAAGCGCACGATCCAGCTGCTCCCCTTCATGGCGAAGGCCCGATTGATGCGCCAATGGACCGGTCTCTGCGACATGACGCCCGATTCATCGCCGCTGCTCGGCGAGAGCGAGGTGCGGAACTTCTCCCTGATGTCCGGCATGGGCACGTGGGGGTTCAAGGGCGCGCCGATCTTCGGCAGGACGATGGCCGAGATGGTCGCGACCGGCCGGGTCGACCCCTTGATCGCGCCGTTCGGCCCGGACCGGTTCCGCGTCGATCGCATGGTGCCCGACGCTGCCAGCGCCGGCACGCACCGGTAAGTCAATCTGGCTCCGCCGTCGCGGCCCACACGCGCTCGCCGTCGATCCAGCCTTCGGTCGGTGCGAGGCCGATGCCGCGCGCCACGCCGCGGGACGCGATGTGGTCATCACGGATCGTCGCGCGGAGCTCTGAGACGCCGAGCTCGCGCGCGAGCCATGCCGCCACCGCGCCGGCCGCCTCGGTCGCGAAGCCTCGGCTCTGGTGGGGCACAGCGATCAACCAGGCGAGGAACGCCTCGGAAGCTCGGACCGTCGCCTGGACGTAGCCGATCGCCTCGCCGTCGATGCGGACGATCCAGTTCAACCAGGTGGCATCGCTGCCCGGATCCCGACGACCTTCCAGGATCGCGTACCGGCGACGCAGCTCGTCGAGCGCGGGGGGCTCGTCACCGGTGAACGCGCCGAGCGCGGGATCGGCGAGCACGTCGACCATCTCGTCCGCGTCGGCGAGCACCAGCGGCGTCAGCGAGAGCCGTTCGGTCGTGAGCATCGTCTCGACGTCGGTCATCGCGGCCACGCTACCGGAGGCCACGCTGCGCTTGCGTCGCGTCGCGGGCACGTCGATGATTCGGCGATGTCGAGTATCGATCCACTCGTCGCGTCCGGCGGCCGACGCCTCGCGATCCTGCTCGCGATGGCGATGTTCGTGCTCGTCGTCGACACCTCGTTGATGAACGTGTCGATCTCGGCGGTCGTCCGCGACCTCGACACGACCGTGAGCGGCGTGCAGTCGGCGATCGCGCTCGAGGCGCTCGTCTCGGCCGCGTTCATCCTGATCGGGAGCAAGGTCGGTGACCTGTTCGGCCGGAAGCGCGCCTACGTCCTGGGCCTGCTCGGCTACGCCGTCGGCGCCCTCGCGATGACCGTGGCCCAGGGCCTCACCGCGATCATCGTGTTCTGGGCCGTGATCGGCGGCATCGGCGCGTCGCTCCTGCTGCCGGCGATGCAGTCGCTGATCCACGGGAACTTCGAGGGCGCGGCGCAGCGGCGCGTCTACGCGCTGGTGGGGGCCGCGGCGGCGATCGCAGCCGCTGTTGGTCCCCTGCTCGGCGGGTTCATCACCACCTTCCTCTCGTGGCGGGTCGGGTTCGCGCTCGAGGTCGTGATCATCGCGGTCGTGTTGTCGGGGGTGAAGCTCATCCACGACGTCCCGTACACGGGACCGCGCGGGGTCGACCTGGTCGGGGCGGTTCTGTCGATCCTCGGCATGGGAGGCGTGGTACTCGGGATCCTCGTGTGGCAGGAAGGCGGTGAGCGGGTCGTCGCCCTGATCGTGGTCGGCCTCGCCTCGCTCGGGCTCCTCGCCGCGTGGCTCGTGCGGCGGAAGCGCCGGGCGCGACCCGCCCTGCTCGACCCCGGCCTGTTCGCCTCGAAGCCGTTCCGCCTGGGGATCTCCCAGCAGATGCTCCAACAGATCGCGCTCGGCGGCACGATGATCGCGCTGCCGATCTTCCTGCAGATGGTGCTCGAGTACGACGCGCTGCAGGCGGGTCTGTCGATCGCACCGCTGTCCCTCAGCATGTTCGCGGTCGCGATGTTGGCCGGTCGGCGGGCGGGGGACCGGCGGCCGAGCGTGATCGTCCGTGCCGGCTTCCTGCTCGTGTCGGTGGGTGTACTCGGGGTGATCGCGGTCGTTCCGCGTGTCTCCACGGGATGGTGGCTCTCGATCCCGCTGATCGTGATGGGTACGGGACTGGGTCTGCTCGTCTCACAGCTCAACAACTACACGCTCGCCCCGATCGCCGATGAACGCGTGAGCGAGGCCGCCGGCGTGAACTCGGCCTCCGGATCGTTCGGGCTCTCGTTCGGGCTCGCGTTCGCGGGCGCGATCATGCTGGCGACGCTGTCGATCGCGTTCACGGACCTCGCACGGTCGAGCCAGGTCCTCTCGGGCGCCGAACAGGAGCAGGTCGCGACCGCCTTGGAGGACGACGCCGAACTGATGACGAACACCCAGCTCGAGGTGATCCTGGCCGATCAGCCACCCGCAACGCAGGACGAGATCGTCCGCATCAACACCGAGGCACGACCCCTCGCGCTCCAGGTCGCGTTGCTGGTGCCCCTGATCGCGGGGCTGCTCGGGTCGTTGAACGCGTTCCGCATGGTCCGGCTGCCGGAACCGGAGCCCTCCGGGGCGGCCGATCAGGTGTTGGGCGGGTAGCATCCGCCGGCCATGACGACGGCCACCCCGACGTGCCGACGACGTCGTGGAGCGGCCGACGGTGCGGATGGCCTCCGCGTCGCGTTGGTGGTGCTCGCGGGGATCGCGTTCGTGGCGCTCTTCTTCACCGGACGCATCCCCGACCGTCAACCGGGATCGGCGGAGCCGGTGGCGGATCGTCAGGTCGTGACGAGCAGTCGGTCGACGACGTAGCTCGCGAACGACGGACGAACGAGCAGCCCGGTCGTGCCGGCCCGCTCGTGCAGGATGATCTGCGCCTTGGCGAACAGCGTCTGCACGCACATCCCGCTCCGCCACCCGCGCGGGTGCAGGTCGATCGAGCAGCCCCGCGCGAGCAGCTCGAGCCGGCCCGGGCCGCCCAGCTCGATCGCCACCCGGTTCGCGCTCACGTCGACGACGGAGCGATGCTCGCCCTCGAGGGAAGCCTCGAGCTCGGCGACGATCTGCTCCCCCGCGTGGGGCGGTCCGAGCACCAGCCACTCGTCCGGCCCGAGCCAGAGCGCGGCCCGAGAGCCCTCCTCCCAGACGGTGTTCGGTGCGAGCGGCAGCGGGAAGGGCGCTCGGTCGGCGAGCGAGGGGTCGAGCCGCAACGAGACCTGGGCGAGGAACGGGACGTGCTCCACCACGACGCGTCCTCCGGTGCGCTGGGCCATCCTCGCGAGGTCGGACGCCCGTGAGGCGAGCGGGTCCCGGGCGAACGGCTCAACCGTCACGGCGTTCCCCTTCGGGGTCGTAGAACACGGGAGCGACGACCCCGCACTCGACCGGCCCGCGCGGTGTGGGTGAGACCACCCGTCCGCCGATGCGATCGCGCCCGCCGCGGACCATCGCGAGGGCGAACGTGCGGTCGAGCGCGGGGCTACGGTAGCTCGAGGTCACGTGGCCGAGCATCGGCACGGGTGGTGGCGCCGTCACGTGCTCGGGCGAGACCAGCTGGGCGCCCTCCGGCAGCCACACCGTCGGATCGACCGGGAGCAGGCCCACGAGGTGCTTCCGGTCGGGGCGCATCGTGTCGGCCCGCCGCAGGGAGCGCCTCCCGATGAAGTCGGAGTCGTCCTTCCGCACGATCCACGACATGCCGAGGTCGTGGGGGGTCACCGTGCCGTCGGTGTCCTGGCCCACGATCACGAACCCCTTCTCGGCTCGGAGCACGTGCATCGCCTCGGTGCCGTAGGGGGTGAGCCCGAACGGCGTGCCGGCGGCGAGCACCGCGTCCCACATCGCGAGGCCGAGATACCCGGCGACGTTGATCTCGTAGGCGAGCTCGCCGCTGAAGCTCACTCGGGCGACGCGCGCCGGCATGTCCGCCACCTCGCCGTCTCGCCAGGTCATGAACGGGAACGCCCTCGCGTCGAGGTCGATGTCGGTGCCGGCGGCGTCGAGCACGTCGCGGGCCAGCGGGCCGTTCACCGCGATCGTCGCCCACTGCTCGGTGACACTCGTCGCGAACACCCGCAGGTCGGGCCACTCCGTCTGCAGCCATTCCTCGACGTGGTCCATGACGCTCGCCGCCCCGCCGGTGGTGGTCGTGATCAGGAATCCGTCGTCGGCGAGCCGCATCGCGACGCCGTCGTCCCAGATCATGCCGTCGAGGCCGAGCATCATGCCGTACCGGATCGAGCCGACGGCCAGCGTCGACATGCGGTTCGTGTACAGGCGATCGAGGAACGCCGCCGCATCGGCCCCCCACAGCTCGATCTTGCCCAGGGTGGAGGCGTCCATCGCGCCGGCCGCGCGCCGCACCGCGAGGCACTCGCGATGGACGGCCGTGTGCATCGACTCGCCGGGAAGCGGGAAGTACCACGGGCGCTTCCACTGCCCGACGTTCTCGAACGCGGCCCCGCGTTCGACGTGGCGCTCGTGCATCGGCGTGGTGCGGACCGGGTCGAGCAGCGCCGGGCCGCGATCGGGACCCGCGAGCACCGAGTAGGGGACCGGCGTGTACGGCGGACGGCTGTTGGTCGGGCCCTGCGCCCCCGGTCCCGCGCCCCACGCCTCGTTCACGATCGCGGCGGTGAGCGCGCCGCTGGTGCGTCCCTGATCGATCGCGGTGCCGATGTAGGTCGCGCGCTTCACGTGCTCGGTCGATCGCAGCTCGTGGCCGACCGCGTCGAGCACGTCGGCCACGTTCGCGTCGCGCTGCAGCTCGACGAAGTGCTCCGAGAGATCGTCGGCCGGCGAGTACCAGTACGGGACGCTCGCCGGCACCTCGCCCGCCGCCGCTCCGACGATCGACAGCCACCGCGGCGAGTCGCCGTCGGGCACGAAGCACGCCCCCTCGTCGTCCCATCGCAGTCCGCCCCCGATGCCGCGCCAGAGCTGGGCGGCGGGGTTCCATCCTCCGGAGACGAGCACGAGGTCGGCGTCGATCGTCTCGGTCTCGCCGTCGGGTCCGCCGAGCCGGACCGAGCGGACCCGTTCGTCACCGGCAGCCGCGAGCACCTGCCAGCCGGTGCGGACGTCGACGCCCTCCTCGCGGGCCGTCTCGCTCGCTCGGCCGCCCTCGCCCGGATCGACGATCGCGGCGACGTCGAGGCCCGAGCGTGCGAGCGCGACCGCGGCCTCGTGGCCGGCGTGGTTCGTGATGAACACGACCGCGCGCTCGCCCGGCATCGCACCGAAGCGGTCGGCGTACAGCAGGGCCGACGACGCGAGCATCACGCCGGGTAGGTCGTTGCGGGCGAACCCGATCGGACGCTCGTGCGCGCCCGTCGCGAGCACGACCCGCTTCGCGCGAACGTGGTGCAGGCGCTCCACGGGCGTGGAGCGTTCGTACACGATCACGTACCCGTCGTCGTAGACGCCGAGCGCCGTGGCATCGGTGAGCACCGTGACCTCGGTCGCGCTGGAAAGCGCTCCGCCGGTCGTCGCGATCCACGGAAGCGCCGGGTCGCCGTCGACCTCGTCGCCCGTCGTGGCCGCGCCCCCGAGCCAGGACCGCTCGTCCACGAGCAGCACGCGATCGCCGGCCTCCGCGGCCTCCAGCGCCGCGCGCAAGCCCGCGATGCCCCCGCCGACCACGAGCGTCTCCACGTGCTGGTGTCGATGGTCCGCAGCCGGCGCCTCCCTGTGATCGGCGGGGAGTCGCCCCACGCCCGCACGAGACGTGGCCACGAGACCGTCGAACAGTGGGATCGTGGTCGCCGGCTCGATCGAGCGGAAGGAGGGAGCCGAGACCTCCACGAACGCGTTCGGCTCCTCGACGCCCGCCGAGAACACCCCTCGCGGTCTGCCCAGCAGCGGCGATCGGGCGACGACATCGACGCCGTTGGCGATGAGCGCGCTCGCGATCGTGTCGCCGGCCAGGCCCTCGTACCCCTCGCCGTCGAACGAGAAGGCGAGGGGCTGCGTGCGATCGACGCCGTGGCCGGCCGGCGCCGCGAGGCGCCGGCCGCTCACGTCGCCCTCCCGTCGTCCGGTGGACCTTCCCCGACGAGGTACGCCACCCCGATCTCGTTCGTGGCCGTGTTCCGGGTGAGGTTGAACCACCGGCGACAGCCGGCCGTGTGCATCCAGCGCTCCGACCACCACCCGCGCGGGTTGTCGCGCATGAACAAGTAGTCCGCCCACTCCTCGTCCGACAGCGCATCGGGGTCGGCGGGATAGCCGACGTGCGCCTGCCCGCCGTACCGGAACTCGATCTCGTCGCGCGGTCCGCACCACGGGCACGGGATCAGCAGCACGAGGTCAGGCCTTCCCTTCGTCGAACGCCTCGACCGTCGCCCCGTCGAATGCGTCGACGAGCCGCTTCGGGGCGGTCATGCGCCAGGCCTCCACGATCAGCTCGCGCACCTCCACGCCGTCGGTTCTCGAGAGGACCGCCCCGACCCATCCGCTCGGCCCGACGTACGGCGGGACGAACCAGGCATCGGCGTCCATCGAGATCAGCGCCCGCTGCTCGTCGTGCACCGACTTGATCCAGGCCTGGCGTTCCTTCTCGCTGAACATCAGGAAGATCTTGCTCCGCACCCGGAAGGTCGCGGTCTCCCAGGTCTCGCGTTCCTCGGCTTCGGGCAGCGAGAGCGCGAACGCGCGGACGGTGGATGCTCGGATGCCCATGTCCGGTCATCAATGCGCGACCGCCGCCGCGCCGTGCTCGTCGATCAGTGCGCCGGTGGTGAACCGGTCCAGCGAGAAGGGCTCCGCGAGCGGCCCCGGCTCGCCGTTCGCGATCGTCTCGGCGTAGATCCACCCGGATCCTGGCGTCGCCTTGAAGCCGCCGGTTCCCCACCCGCAGTTGAGGAAGACCCCGTCGATCGGGGCTCGATCGACGATCGGGGAGGCGTCGGGGCAGACGTCGACGATGCCTCCCCAGGTCCGCAGCATCGAGGCGTGCGCGAACATCGGGAACAGCTCGAGCGCCGCGGCCATCTGGTGCTCGATCACGTGGAACGACCCCCGCTGGCCGTAGCCGTTGTACGCGTCGATGCCGGCGCCCATCACGAGCTCGCCCTTGTCGGCCTGCGAGACGTAGACGTGCACGGCGTTCGACATCACGACGCAGCCCAGCACCGGTTCGTACAACGCGCTCACGAGCGCCTGCAGCGGATGCGACTGCAGGGGAAGCCGCAATCCGAGCATCGACGCGAGCACGGTGGTGTGCCCTGCCGCGGCGAGCGCGACCTTCCCCGCCGTGATCGAGCCCCGGCTGGTCTCGACGCCCTCGACGCGGCCGCCCCCGCCGCGCAGGAAGCCGGTCACCTCGGCGTGCTCCACGATGTCGACGCCCAGCCGGTCGGCGCCGCGCGCGTATCCCCACGCGACCTTGTCGTGGCGTGCGACGCCCCCCCTGCGCTGGAGCGTGGCGCCGAGCACCGGATAGCGCACATCGGGGGAGACGTTCACGATCGGACAGGATTCGCGCACCGACGCCGCGTCGAGCCACTCCGCGTCGACGCCGTTCAGCCGGTTGGCCTCGACGCGGCGGACGCTCGAGCGCACGTCGCCGATGTCGTGCGCGAGGTGCAACACCCCGCGTTGAGAGAACTGCATGTCGAAGCCCAACGTCTCCTCGAGCGACTCCCACAGCTTCAGCGAATGCTCGTAGATCGCTGCGGACTCGTCCCACAGGTAGTTGGAGCGGATGATCGTGGTGTTCCGCGCCATGTTGCCGCCGCCGAGCCATCCCTTCTCAACGACACAGACGTCGGTGATGCCGTGGTTCGCGGCCAGGTAATAGGCGGTGGCTAGCCCGTGTCCGCCGGCGCCCACGATCACGACGTCGTAGGACGCCTTCGGTTCCGCTGCACGCCAGTAGCGCTCGCCCATCGGACGACACGATAGGCGGAGAGCGCTGCGGCGTCCCCTCGGCCGCCGGCGTCAGGCTATCGTTGACCGATGGCTCGGTCGTCCGGGGGAGCAGATGTCCAAGGCGATCGCGCGGAAAGGGGCAGGATGAGCGGGGCAGACCCCGGGGGACACCAGGCATCCGAGGACGGACACGAGGGCGCAGGCCCCGCGGCGGTGAGCACCAGGTCGGCGAACGGCTCGGGAGGCTCGCCGTCGCTGGAGGTGCGGTGGATCGACCAGGGCGCGATCCCGCCGGCCATGCTGGCGTGGATGGGCCCGTTCGACGCGTGGATCGAGCGACGTGAGGATCGATACCTGGTGGGCCCGGCGTCGCCCGACCTCGGTGTGAAGATCAAGGGAGGCATCGAGCTGGACCTGAAGGCCTTCCGAGGTGACGCCGGCGTCCTCGATCTCCCGGGTGGGCGTGGCCGACTCGAGCGGTGGGCGAAGTGGCGATTCCCACTGAACTCCGTGACCTTGCCGTCCACCGGCGGCTCGAGCTGGCTGGCGCTCCGGAAGACCCGGCATCGCCGGTCGTTCCGTCGTTCCGACGACGGGGTCGTCGAACGCCCCGTGGCCGAGGCGGAGATGCCGGGATGCTCGGTCGAGCTCACGACCGTCGAGGTGGGTCGCGAGACGTGGTGGACGTTCGCCCTCGAGGCGTCGGGTGAGCCCGGCGACCTCGAGCCGGTCCTTCGCGCCACCGCCGAGGTGCTCTCGAGGGGTGAGCAGCCGTCCGGGGTCGGCCTCCGGTTGGAGGACTCGATGTCGTACCCGCGATGGCTGGCCTCCCGTCGGGGCTGAACGCCGCTCGTTGACACGCCCTCGGACGTCGGCGTACCGTCCGCGGCGCGGTTGCGCACGAGACCGAGGCGTTGCGGCATGCGAGACCAACACGAGAGCGGCGGGAACCTGCAGTCCGTCCGCCGAGCGCTGCGCGCGCTCGAGCTGATCAGCGAGCACGGCGAGCTGGGCGTGACCGAGCTCGGCCGCAAGCTCGACGTGCACAAGGCGACCGCGTCTCGATTGATCGCGACCCTCGCCGAGCGAGGATTCGTCGAACGCGACTCGATCTCGGAGAAGTACCGGCTGGGGTTCGGGCTGATCTCGCTCGCCGGCGCGGCCGTCGGCGGCAACGACCTGGTTCGAGCCGCCCGCCCGATCCTCGACGACCTCGCTGAGCGCACCCGCGAGACCGTGAACCTCGGCGTGCTGTCGGGGGAG
>Ga0075309_1000138_pt1 | contig 10939 bp, 11 predicted proteins | sample MayberryNE_Catta_4_FD_120057 | JGI IMG/M metagenome (GOLD analysis project Ga0075309, IMG submission 120057) | Natural and restored wetland microbial communities from the San Francisco Bay, California, USA, that impact long-term carbon... | ecosystem: Environmental > Terrestrial > Soil >... | reverse complement strand
CCCCGAGGAGGACCCACCGTGAACGACGACGCAGCGACCGTCCCTGCTGAGCAGACGGTGGCCAGTGGCCGACTCGGGCTGCTGCTGGCCATGGCGATGTTCGTGCTGGTCGTGGACACGTCCTTGATGAACGTCTCCATCTCCGCGGTCGTCGAGGACCTCGACACCACCGTCAGCGGCGTCCAGGGAGCGATCGCCCTCGAGGCCCTGGTCTCCGCGGCCTTCATCCTCATCAGCAGCAAGGTCGGCGACCTGATCGGGCGCCGGAAGGCCTACATCCTCGGACTGGTCGGCTACGGGATCGGCGCGCTGGCCATGACCCTGGCGCAGGACCTGACCACCGTCATCGTCTTCTGGGCGATCACGGGCGGGTTGGGCGCCTCACTCCTGCTACCGGCGATGCAGTCGCTGATCCATGGGAACTTCGAGGGCGATGCGCAGAAGAAGACCTACGCCCTGGTCGGTGCGGCAGCGGCGATCGCTGCTGCGATCGGGCCGTTGCTCGGCGGCTTCGTCACGACCTACCTGTCGTGGCGTGTCGGGTTCTTCCTCGAGATCGTGATCATCGCGATCGTGCTGGCGAACATCCGGCTGGTCCATGACGTGGAGTACACGGGTGCCCGACACATCGACCTGGTCGGAGCCGGCCTCTCGGTGGTGGGGATGGGGGGCGTGGTCCTGGGCATCCTGGTCTGGCAGGAGGGCGGCGAGTTCGTCGGCGCGCTCATCGCCGTCGGGCTGCTGGGGCTGACCGGACTGTCCTTCTGGTTGAGGCGCCGCAAGCGTGAGGGCAAGCTTCCCCTGATCGACCCGGCTCTCTTCGGCTTCCCCCACTTCCGCATCGGGATCACTCAACAGATGCTTCAGCAGATCGCCCTTGGCGGGGCCATGATCGCGCTGCCGATCTTCCTGCAGATGAAGCTGGAGTACAACGCGATGCTGGCCGGCCTCTGCCTGGCGCCGCTGTCGCTGAGCATGTTCGCGACTGCGATCCTGGCCGGAAGGAAGGCCGGAAACCGTCGACCGAGCGACATCGTCCTCGCCGGATTCCTGCTGACGACCCTGGGGCTGGCCCTGCTCATCCCCCTCGTCCCCCGCACCGACTTCGGTCGCACCCTCGTGATCCCGTTGCTGATCGCGGGCTGCGGGTTGGGCCTGCTGGTCTCCCAGCTCAACAACTACACCCTCGCGCCCATCGAGGAGGAGCGGGTGAGCGAGGCGGCCGGGGTGAACTCGGCGGCGGGCTCGTTCGGCCTGTCCTTCGGGCTGGCCATGGCCGGCGGACTCATGCTCGCGTCACTGGCGGTCACCTTCGGCGCCCTGACCGACGCGAGCACCGTCATCCCGCCCGCCGAGCAGGAGCAGATCGCCCAGGTGCTCGAGGACGACGCCCAGGTCATGAGCGACACCCAGCTCAGCGGTGTGCTCACCGAGCAGCCTGAGGAGGTCCAGGAGGAGATCCTGGCGATCAACGACGAGGCCCGCGACCTCGCGCTCCAGGTAGCGCTCCTCGTGCCCGTCCTCGCCGGTCTGCTCGGGTTGCTCAACGCGTTCCGGATGCGGCGGCTGCCCGACATCCAGCCCGTGGCCCGGGCGGAGGGGATGGACTGGGCCTGAACCGACGCGTCAGTGCGCCGGTGGGGTCAAGGTCCAGGTGAACTCGAGCTCGACCTCGACCTCGTCGCCGCTGACGTCGACCTCGAACTCGGCTCGCACCTCCTCCGGCAGCCGCAACGTGACGGTCCCGCCACCCCCGACGGGGAGCTTCACCTCGTCACCGTGGGCGAACCCCTTCGACAGCGCGGACAGCCACACGGCCGCCTCTTGCCGCGACAGCGCCCTCTTCCGCTCGAAACTGACGTCCGCCATGACTCGCTCCTCTCCGGCGGGCGTGCGCACAGCGCACGCCCGGGCTCGGACCAGGCGTCCTGCCACCGATGACTCTGCCGTGGAGAAGTGGGTCGCAACATCATCTCTGGGGGGTGATGTTCTGGCCAGGGAAGATTCCTACGCTCGCGACATGACCGACATCTTGCTGGGCGTCATCGCGATCCTTGCCGGCGCGCTGCTGTGCTTCCGTGGGCAGCTCGTGCTGCGTCTCGTCTTCCCGATCTGGGGCGCTTTCGCGGGCTTCGCCTTCGGTGCGGGCCTCGTGGCAGGCTTCGCCGACGAGCATTTCCTGGGCAGCGTCCTCGGGTGGGCGCTCGGGATCATCTTCGCGCTGATCTTCGCGGTCTTCGCGTATCTCTACTACGCGGTGGGCGTGGTGATCGTGATGGCATCGATCGGCTTCACGCTCGGCTCCGGCCTGGTCGTCGCCCTGGGCATCGACTGGAGCTGGGTGGCTGTGCTGGTCGGGGTCGTCGTCGGTGCGCTGCTGGGCGTCGGGGCAGTGGTCTCCGATCTGCCCATGCTGTTCCTCGTCGTGCTCAGCGCGGCCGGAGGGTCGGTCGCCATGGTCACCGGGTTCATGCTGTTTACCGGCGCACTGGACTCGGCCACGTTCACCGACGACACCTTCACCAGCCGCGTCGACGACGCCTGGTGGTGGTACGCCGCCTTCGCGGTGCTGGCCGTCGCCGGTGTGCTCTCCCAGATCCGCAACCTCGCCGCCATGCGCCGCAGCGTGCGGAGCAGCTGGGCTCCGACGACGGTCTGAGGACCGCTCAGTGGAGGAGCGTCTTGGCTATCACGACCACGACGCCGAGGAATCCTGCTCCGGCCCCCTCGACCATGGCTGCTCTCCCGGTGGTGCCGGCGTTGCGGGCGCCCAGGTACCCCGCGGTCGTCAGGAGCACGATCGCAGAACCGAGGGCGGCGTAGACGGCACCCGAGGTGTCCGCACCCGCGGCGTCGGCGACGAGGTAGACGGCGATCGCGGGGAGGCCGCCCTTGAGCACGCTGGCCTTGTGCGCGGCCGAAGTGGCCAGCCGGTGCAGCAGGCCGCGCGTGTCGCCGTCGAACCGCACGGACAGGGCGTGCACGTACAGGTCTGTCATCCAGTAGATGCCCAGCACGATCCCGGTCGCGATCGCGACCCGGGCGGCGTCGTCGGTGTGCAGGCTGACCGTGGCCAGCGCGGCGGCAGAGATCACGGCGCCGTACAGCAGTCCGGCGGGATCGGCGGCTGCCAACCTCCGCGCCACCGGGCCCGGCACAGACGACGCGCGCACGGAGACACCCTAGTCTTCGCCGGCACCCGGCGCGTCAGCCGGAGGAACCTCCGAAGGGACGTCGTGACCGGACGGCGTCCAGTCGTAGACGACCGAGGTGCGCAGGAGCAGGTCCTGCGCCGACCGGTTGGCCGGGCTGACCGCAGCCCACAGCAGGCCGATGGGGAATGCTGCACAGGCCAGGGCTCGGATGAGGGCCCCGGCGACACGTAGTCGGTGACCGCGGAAGTTCACCACGCGCAGCCCCATGACCAGGTTGCCGTAGCTACGACCGCTGATCGACCAGGCGACCGTGAGGTAGAGGACGGTCACGATGAAGGCGGCCGCAAGGCTGAGGAGCACGTTGGTGTCCGGGAAGCTGAAGGTCCGGGGGTCGAGCATGAACAGGAGGCCGGCGACGACGGCGTACCCGATCACCAGGGCGATCGCGACGACGACCGAGTCGATCACGGCCGCCACCAGCCGGCTGACGACGCCGGCGCGACGGCCCTGGTAGGGGCGCGCCTCCCGAGGGAGGGGGGAGAGCCCGCTCTCGTTCATGGTGACCTCAGGACGACCGGTCGTCCACCGGCCGACCCGTCAGCGGTGGCGGGGGCGCGTCGGGTCCGTGCCCACGGCGCAGGAGCAGCCGGTCGCGGATCCGCGCCACCGTCTCGTCGGCCGCGATGCCCTGCATCCGGGCTCCCATGACCGTCTCGGACGCCATGGAGCCCGTCGACTCCCGGATGATCTCGGGGAGGTTCACGGCATCGATCACCTCGGTGGCCAGTGCGGTGACCATGGTCAGGTCGAGGTGGTTGAGCACTTCGCGGACCAGGAGGTCGAGGTCCACTCGCTGGAGCACCAGCTCGGTGAGGTCGAGACGGTCGAGGACCTCGTCGAGATCGAGGCGCCCCGCCACGGCGTCGACGTCCAGGCGCCCCGCCACGGCGTCGAGGTCCACCCGCGACACGGCGGCATCGAGGTCCACTCGCGACACGGCGGCGTCCAGGTCCACTGCTCCCACGACACCGTCGAGGTCGACGTACGACAGGACCAGCGCCGTCAGGTCGGCACGCCGCAGGACCTCGTCGAGCACGACGGGGACGAGCGCGTCGAGCAGTCGCCCCACCTCGTGCGCCGCTGCCCTTCTCTGCAGGAATCCCCTCCGCGCGACGGCGTCCAACCAGTGTGCCGGCTGGAGCGCGGCGGGCAGGCCTGCCGGGCGGAGCGCGGTCCTCGTGACGGGCCCGAGGATGGGTGCGGCCCGGTCCGCGATCGAGGCAAGGACCTCGAAGGACAGCGTGGCCGCGCCGACGGCTACGTCCGCGGCGAAGCCCATCACCGGGGACGTGGCCATGGGCGCTGCGACAGGCTTCACGTCCGATCCCGCCCTCCCTGTGCTCGGCAACAGTCGCCAACCTCCGGTTGCAGTCTGACTGCCCCGGAGCGGCGTCGCCTCATCTCCCGCGGATGACTCGGACGGGCCGCCGGTCATGCGTGGGAGCCGTGAAGATTCCGTGCAGATCGGGTCGAGGAGTGGCCACGCCGAGCGATTCGGCCGCGGGATCCGCCTCCGAGTCAGCAGACTGGACCCCATGTCGTTGATCCGCACCGACGGACTGACCAAACGGTTCGGCTCGGTGACCGCCGTGGAGGGGCTCTCCGTCGACGTCCAGCCCGGGGTGACGGGGCTGGTCGGCGCGAACGGCGCCGGCAAGTCCACGCTGCTCAAGATCCTGCTCGGACTGCTGCCCGCGACCGAGGGGACCGCGAACGTGCTGGACCGCGACGTGGCCACCGACGGCCCGGCGATCCGCGAGCTCGTCGGCTACATGCCCGAGCACGACTGCCTGCCGCCGGACGTGTCGGCGACCGAGTTCGTGGTGCACATGGCCCGCATGTCCGGGCTGCCCATGACGGCGGCCCGCGAGCGAGCGGCGGACACGCTGCGACACGTGGGCCTGTACGAGGAGCGGTACCGGCCGATGGGTGGCTACTCGACGGGCATGCGGCAGCGGGTCAAGCTGGCCCAGGCGCTCGTGCACGACCCGTCCCTGGTGCTGCTCGACGAGCCGACGAACGGTCTCGACCCGGCCGGCCGCGACGACATGCTGGAGCTGATCCGGCGGATCGGCGCGGAGTTCGGCATCTCGGTGATCGTGACCTCGCACCTGCTCGGGGAGCTCGAGCGCGTCTGCGACGGCATCGTCGTCATCGACGCGGGGCGGCTGTTGCGGCACTCCACGACGGCCTCGGTCACCGCGTCGACCCCGGTGGTGGCGATCGAGGTGGACGGTGACCAGGCGGCCCTGCTGGCCCGGCTCGAGGAGGCCGGGCTGACCGTGCGGAGCGAGGGCAGGCTGGTGTACGTCGACGTGGCCGACGAGACCGCGCACGACGTGGTGCGCGACTCCGTGGCCGTGCTCGGTCTGGGACTGCTGCGGATGGAGCGCCAGCGGCACCGGATGACCGAGATCTTCGCCGACCGGACCGACGAGACCGATCAGGGGGGAGCCGCGCATGGCTGAGCCCGGCACCACGCCCGCGAGCACCGGCGCCATCCACGACATCGGGTACCGCCACTACGACGGCCCCCGGCTCGGCGCCTCGTACATCCGTCGCTCGCTGTTCGTCGAGACCCTGCGCGGCGCCTACGGTCTCGGCCGGTCGGCGCGGTCGAAGATCATGCCGTTCCTCCTGCTCGGCGTGATGATCCTGCCCGCCGTGGTGATGGGCATCGTCACCGGCTACTTCGGTTTTGCCTCCCTGCCGATCCGCTACACCGAGTACCCGATCCTGCTGCAGGTGGCGGTGACGATCTTCCTCGGCGCGCAGGCCCCGGCGGTGATGTCGCGTGATCTCCGCTTCCGGGTCGCGCCGCTGTACTTCTCCCGCCCGCTCAGCCGGAGCCAGTACGTCCAGGCCAAGTACGCCGGCATGGCCGTCGCGCTGTTCATCCTCATGGGGCTGCCCACGACGTTGCTGCTGGTGGGCGCGCTCCTCGCCGAGCTGCCGGTCGGCGACCAGCTGCCCGACTACCTGCGGGCGATGGGCGGGGTCGCGATCTATGCGGTCGTGCTGGCCGGAGTGGGTCTCGTCGTGGCCGCGATGACGCCGCGCCGGGGCCTGGGCGTCGCGGCCGTCGTGGGCGTGCTGCTCGTCCTGTCCGGGCTCCGGGCCGCCGTCGGGGAGATGGCCCGGGAGTTCGGCAACGCCACCTTCCAGGGCTACACCGGCCTGATCTCGCCGTTCACCATGGTCGACGGCGTCGTCACCGGCGTGCTCCGCGCCGACCCGACGATCGGGGACGGGCCGCCGGGGACCCTGGGGATCGTCGTCTTCGTCTCCGTCGCGGTGCTCGTGGTCGCGGGCTGCTACGCCGCACTGCTCGGTCGCTACCGGAAGGCCCTGTCATGAGCGTCGTCGAGCTGGAGCAGGTGTCGCGCTGGTTCGGCAACGTGGTGGCCGTCAACGACGTGACGATGCACCTGGGCCCCGGAATCACCGGGCTGCTCGGTCCCAACGGCGCCGGCAAGTCGACGCTGATCAACATGATGGCCGGGTTCCTCGCCCCTTCGGCGGGCACCGTGACCCTGGACGGGCGACCGCTCTTCCGGGACCCGGAGATCTACCGCGACGTGGGTCTGGTGCCCGAGCGTGAGGAGATGTACGACGCGGTCAGCGGCTGGGACTTCGTCCACGCGAACGCCAAGCTCCACAAGCTCTCCGACCCGGCAGCGGCGGCCCGGAGGGCGATTTCCATCGTGGAGATGGAGGACGTCGAGGACCGCGACATCCGCACCTACTCCAAGGGCATGAAGCAGCGCATCAAGATGGCCACCGCCCTCGTGCACGACCCCTCGGTGCTGCTGCTCGACGAGCCGTTCAACGGCATGGACCCGCGCCAGCGGCTGCACCTCATGGACCTGCTGCACCAGCTCGGCGAGGAGGGCCGCACGGTCCTGTTCAGCTCGCACATCCTCGAGGAGGTGGAGCAGATCGCCGGCCGGATCGAGGTGATGGTGAGCGGTCGGCACGCCGCCTCCGGGGACTTCCGGGAGATCCGCCGGCTGATGACCCAGCGCCCGCACCGGTACACGATCCGCTCCGCCGACGACCGCGCTCTCGCGTCGGCGATCATCGCCGAGCCCAGTGCCTCCGGTGTCGAGCTGACGACCGACGCCGGCGGCGGCAGCGTGGTCCAGGTCCAGGCCACGGACCTGTCCGCGTTCGTGCATGCACTGCCGCGGCTGGCCTCCGACCACGGCATCCGGCTGCTGGAGGTACACCCGGCCGACGAGTCCCTCGAGAGCGTCTTCTCCTACCTGGTGGCCCGATGAACGCGACCGTCGCGACCCTGACCCGCCGCAGCCTGCTCGGCCGCAAGCGCACGTTGGTGCTGCTCCTGCTCCCGATGGCGCTGCTGGGGATCTGCACGCTCGCCCGGGTGCTGGCCGGTCTCGACGCGGACATCGAGCGCGAGCTGGAGTCCTCGCTGGCGCCGAACTTCCTCACGGCCTTCGGTATCGCCATCCTGATGCCGCTGCTCGGCCTGATCGCGGGCACCGGCTCGATCGGTCCGGAGATCGACGAGGGGTCGATCGTCTACCTGCTGGCCAAGCCGTTGAGCCGTCACTCGATCGTCGTCACCAAGCTCGTCGTGGCCGTCGGTGTGGTCGTCGCCTTCGGCGTGCTGCCGGTCGTGGTGTCGGGCGTCGTGCTCACCGGGGAGGTCGGCAGGCTGACGGTGGCGTTCGGCGTCGGGGCGTTGGCCGCCGGGGTGGCGTACTGCGCGGTGTTCCTGCTGCTCGCCGTGCTGAGCCGCAACGCGGTCGTCATCGGCCTCATCTACGCGCTGATCTGGGAGTCTCTGGTCGGCGGGATCGTCCCGGGGGCCCAGGCGCTGAGCGTGCAGCAGTGGTCGCTCGCGGTCGTGCAGCGGGTGCTCGGTGACGACGCCGCACGGCTCGGTGTCGACGCGGCCGTCGGTTTCGGCACCGGGCTCGTGCTGCTGGCGGTGGTCACCGTCGTCGCCACGGTCTACGCGGGGCGGCGGTTGCAGACCATCCGGCTCAGCGAGGACGCCTGACCCATGAGTGCGCGCGGCTGGTTCGTCGGTCTCGAGCGCGCCTGGGACGCCGCACGGTTGCGCCGGGGAAGGTCACGAACGCCGGGGCACTTCCGCATCGAGGCCTACCTCGGGCACGGCAGCGCCGAGGGCGTCGTGGTGCGGGGCAGGGTGCTCGACGACCCGCCGCTCTCCGAAGCCGTCGAGGGGGAGGGAGTCAGGGCCGCGGTACGGCGGTCGCTGCGGGGCTTTCTGACCGACGAGCTGCCCGGCGTTCCGCTGCGCGTGACGGTCGCGGGCGTGAGCGTCGAGGTGGTCACCGACGACGAGGGCTACTTCCTGGTGCGGCTGCGTCCCGACCCCGACCGGCTCACGGCGCCCTGGACGACCGGGACGGTGGAGCTCGGCGACGAGTACCGCGGGCTCCCCGGCGGGCACACCGTCCCGGTGCACGTGCTCGTGCCGGCCGAGGAGGCGGCGTTCGGCGTCCTCTCCGACATCGACGACACGATTCTCGAGACGGGGGTCCAGCGCGCCGGACGGATGCTGCTGCAGACCTTCACCGGGTCACCGCTCACCCGGACGCCGTTCCCGGGGGCGCCGGAGCTCTACCGCGACCTCGCGGCGGGGGTGAACCCGGTCTTCTACGTCTCCTCGAGCCCGTGGAACCTGCACGCCTTCCTGGTGGCCTTCCTGAGGCACCGCGCGTTCCCGCTGGGGCCGGTCCTGCTGCGGGACCTGCTGGGCTCGGCCGCGGGACGCGAGCAGAAGCACGGCCGCATCCAGGAGATCCTCGACCTGCACCCCCGGCTGCCGTTCGTGCTGATCGGCGACTCCGGCGAGAAGGACCCCGAGATCTATGCCGACATCGTCCGGGCCAACCCCGGCCGCGTGCTCGCCGTCTACATCCGTGAGGTCCGGCTCGACCCGGGGGACGGCAGGGTCGAGAAGGTGTCGGACTCCTGGGAGCACGACGTGCCCTTCGTGCTGGCGGGCGACAGCGACGCCGTACGCCGTCACGCCCGGGAGACCGGCCTGCTGTGAGCAACCCCCGCCGGCCCGGCGACGGCCGAACGGACGCCGTACTCCCCATGGAGATCTGGCGCTCCCCATGGGCTGAGTGCCATGGGGAGCGCCAGATCGCCTGCATACCGTGGTGATCAGCGCCGGGGGCGAGCGCCGCGCGGGTCAGACGTACATCGACTCGATCAGCTCGCGGTGCTTGGCCTCGGCGACCTTGCGCTTCACCTTCATGCTCGGCGTGAGCTCGTCGGACTCGACGCTCAGGTCGTGGTCGAGGATGCGGAAGTCCTTGATCGTCTCCCAGCGGTTCAGCCTCGAGTTCAGCTCCTCGACACAGCTGGCGACGTACTCCTGCACGGCCGGGTCGATGGCCAGCTCGGAGTACGACCCGCCCTCGAGGTTGTGGGCGCGGGCCCACTGGTCCAGGGCGTCGGGATCCAGCGCGATCAGTGCCGTGGCGTAGTTGCGGTTGTCGCCGTGCACCAGCATCTGACTGGCGAGCGGGCACGTCGCCCGGAACATCGTCTCGATGACCTGGGGGGCGATGTACTTGCCGCCGGAGGTCTTGATGAGGTCCTTCTTGCGGTCGGTGATCCGCAGCCGGCCCTGAGCGTCGATCTCGCCCACGTCACCGGTCGCGAACCAGCCGTCGGCGTCGATCACCTCCGCCGTGGCCTCCGGGTTGTCGTGGTAGCCGCTCATGACGCCCGGACCGCGGACCAGGACCTCGCCGTCGTCGGCGATCCGGACCTCGGTGCCGGCCAGCGGCGGGCCGACCACGCCGAACGCCGGCGCGTCTAGCCGCACGATGGAGACGGCCGCGCTGGTCTCGGTCAGGCCGTAGCCCTCGAGGATGGTGACACCCGCGGCGTGGAACCAGGTGGCGACGTCCGGGGACAACGCGGCGCTGCCGGAGATGAGGAAGCGCAGGCGGCCGCCGAGGAGCGTCCGGATCTTCTTGAGGACCAGCCGGTCGGCCACCGCGTGCTCGGCCTTGAGCAACAGACCGGGGTCATGGTCCTCGAGCAGGGCGCGCGACCTGCGTGCGCCCACCCCGAACGCCCACGCGAAGAGCTTGGCCTTGACGCCGCCCTCCTCCGCGACGGTCTGCACGACCTTGCCGTGCACCTTCTCGAAGACGCGTGGGGGACCGGCCATGAAGGTGGGCCGTACGGCCGCGAGGTTCTCGACGATCTTCTCGAGACGGCCGTCCACCGCGGTCGGGAAACCGACCTGCAGCTGGGCGCAGGTCAGCATCTTGCCGAACGAGTGGGACAGCGGCAGCCACAGGTACTGCAGGTCGTCGGGCCTGAGCACGTCGAGGGTCTCGGCGGCTGCTCCCACGTAGGTCCAGCAGCGGTGCGGAAGCTCGACGCCCTTGGGCTTTCCCGTCGTCCCGGACGTGTAGATCAGTGTCGCGAGGTGCTCCGGGAGCACGGCGTCCACCCGCTTGTCCACGGCGTCCGGCACGTCGACCAGCAGCGCGGCGCCGAGGGCCTGGAGATCGTCGATCCCGATGACCCAGTCGCCGTCCGGGCGGCCGTCGAAGGTCACGACCTTCGTGACCGCGGGGATCTCGTCGCGCTGGGCGTAGAGCTTGGCGATCTGGGCGTCGTCCTCGGCGAAGACGATGCGCGAGCCGCTGTCGTCGAGGACGTAGGCGACGTCCTCCGCCCTGGTCGTCGGATAGATG
>Ga0075309_1000136_pt1 | contig 10973 bp, 12 predicted proteins | sample MayberryNE_Catta_4_FD_120057 | JGI IMG/M metagenome (GOLD analysis project Ga0075309, IMG submission 120057) | Natural and restored wetland microbial communities from the San Francisco Bay, California, USA, that impact long-term carbon... | ecosystem: Environmental > Terrestrial > Soil >... | reverse complement strand
GAGGGTGATCACCCAGTGCGCACATTGCTTCAATACCATCGCCAACGAGTATCCCCAGCTCGGGGGCAGCTATCAGGTGGTCCACCACAGCCAATTGTTGGCCGAGCTCCTGACCCAGGGCCGTATCGACGCACCGGTGCAGCCCAACGGACCGTCCAAGAAGATCGCCTATCACGACCCCTGCTACCTCGGTAGGCACAACGACGTCTATCTCGCTCCGAGGGAGGTGGCCGGCGCTGGATCGATGGAGCTTGTCGAGATGCCCCGCCACGGCACCAGGGCGTTGTGCTGCGGTGCCGGGGGTGCTCGCTTCTGGATGGAGGAGCAGACAGGCAAGAAGATCAACATCGAACGGGCCGAGGAAGCGCTCGCCACCGGCGCCGACGAGATCGCAGTCGCCTGTCCCTTCTGCTTCGTCATGCTCGACGACGGAGTCAAGGAGCTGGGTCGCGAAGACGTGAGGGTCCGGGATCTCGCCATGATCCTCGCCGATGGCCTAACGGAAAGCGCCGCCGAAGGTCAGTCCGTCGGGAGGGACTGATCCAACGGTCGGTCCTCGCCCTGCTGGTGGTGGTGCTTCTGGCCGGGTGCACCCCAGATTCCGATGGACCTTCAGCCACCGGCTCACCGGCGACCACCACGACCACCCCCCCGGCGACGACCACAACGGTTCTATCCAATGTGGCTGTCGAGGCCTTTCGCACGTGTCTGGCCGAAAAGGGGATAGTGATCGAAGAGATCCCGATCGATGCCACCGGCCACCCGAGGCTAGACCTGGTGATGGCCACACTGGACTTCGGCGATCCGGACACGGCAGAGTCGGTGTCGGTCTGCTCCGAGCACCTCGAGACAGGCGCTCTGGACCTCGGTGACGATGATGTCCTGCGACAGGCGATCCTCGAGCAACTCCAGGAGTTCAGTCAATGCATGGTGGATCTCGGAGTCGAGGATTTCCCCGACCCTGTGCCCGGCTTCACCGGCGTCGGCTCCCCGTTCCCGGTCGCCGAGATCCCTTACTCCGATCCCGGGTTCGCCATTGCGGTGACCGCGTGCCGGGAGGCCCTCCTGGACGCGCTGACAGGTCCCGCTGAGGAGTGAGTGTCCGGGGATTTGGCCTACGATCGCGGTCTGGTGATCTCTCACCCCGCACCCGTCATCCACCCCGACACCGGCGAGGACCAGGACATCGACCGGCCCTGGCAGGTCATCGTGTGGAATGACCCGGTCAACACCATGTCTTACGTCGTCTACGTGCTGCGAAAGCTCTTCGGGTACGACGAGCCCAAGGCGACTGTGCTCATGCTCCAGGTGCATCACGAAGGGCGGGCCACGGTGTCCGACGGCCCGAGGGAGAAAGCCGAGGTCGATTGTTACCGGCTTCACGGGCACGGGCTGTGGGCGACGATGGAGCATTGATGCAGCGCCGCTTCAAGTCGACCCGGGGTGGGATCGACGTCGATCTCACCGACGATGAGAAGGTGTTCCTCACAGGTCTGCTCGATCTACTCGCCGGAATCCCGGCGGCCGCCGACGAGCCTGCCTCAAGGCGTCTCCGTGTGCCTGTATATCTCGACGACCCGGAGTCCAACGAAGAGTGGTGGCGGCTGATGGAGGGCGAGCTCGCTGCGGCACGAAATGCCGATCGCAGGGTGTTCCAGAACGTCCTCACAGAGCGGGGCCGTCGTCATCTGAGCAATGAGGAGGCCGATGCCTTCCTCAGGGTGCTCAACGAGGGAAGGCTGGCTCTCGGCGCGCGCTTCGGTCTCGAGGTCGAGGAGGACCACGATGATCTGCCCGAAGAGCAGCGGGACATCATGGACTATCTGGGCTGGCTCCTCGAGGACCTCACCTCGGAGTTGAGTCGATCGCTCTGAGTCGGGGCTCAGGACCCGTCACTCGGGCGGTGGAGTAGGTTCGAAGGCTCGCCGTCAGCCGGGGCATGGGGGATCCCGAGAGGCGGGAGGTGACTATTGCTTGCAGACCCGATAGCCGAGTTGAGAAGCCCTTCCGGCTCGCTCATCTCGGTGTACGTGGGTCGACCGAGCCCCGGCGGGATGACCGCGCTGCTCACCGATCTGTTGCGCCCGGTCCGTGAGGCGGCTGAGAGCAAGGAGCGTTCAGTGCAAAAGTCGGTGCGGGCGGATGCCGAGCGCATCCACGACCACGCCGCACAGCTGGAGGTCGATGCTGCCCCGGCGTATGCCATCTTCGCCTCATATCTCGACGGCCTCTTCACCGTCGAGTCGCTGGCTCATCGGGTGCCGAACGTCTCGTCACTAGGCCCTCGCCCGTATCTGCGACCGCTGAGGGCGGCACCAAATGCGCTGAGGGCTGGAGTGATCGTGGCCGATCGTTCCCAGGCTCGGGTCTTCGTCGTCTCCGGAGCGCTCATCGACGAGGTAGGACCACCGCTCATCGCCGACATCGGGAAGCCCAATTACGGCGGCTTCTCGGGATACGAGGAACATGGCGTCAGGCTGAGGGCCGATGAGGTGTCGACAAGGATGTGGCGTGAAGCCGGGGCCATCTTGCTCGAGAAACATCAGGAGCGGCCCTTCGACTACCTGGCGATCGGAGGGCACGGCGAGATCGTCGAGGAGATAGGCAGGACCCTTCATCCCTATCTCGATCGGGTCGACCGGGCTACCTTCCACGCCGGTCCCCAATCGTTGTCGTTCCCGGCTCTACGTGTCGAACTGGCATCCCGTGCCGACGAGGTGAGTCGCCGCAGGGAGTCGGCGCTGGCCGAGCGGGTTTGTGACGTCGCCCAGAGCGATGGCCTGGGTGTCCTCGGTCTCCCCCCGGTTCTCTCGGCGTGCAACGCCCAGGCCATCGACACGCTGGTGGTGGCGGGAGAGTTCAGGCGCCCGGGCTCCATCTGCAACTCGTGCGGATTCCTGGCGCGCTCCGGAAACCGATGCCCGGTGTGTGGGTCGACCATGTTCCAGGTCGACGACATCGTGGCCGCTGCCATGGAGGCCACCGTGGCGGCCGGTGGGCGGACTCATCAGTTGGTGGTCTCCTCTCCGCTCGACGCTCACGGCGTCGGGGCACTCACCCGCTTTCCCCAGCCCCCCTGAGGCACAAGAGTGCGGCGGACCGGCGTCTGTTTGCCGAGGGTGGCAAGGGCCAACGATGGTGCACATCCCGAGCTCCACGGTTGCTCGAGCAAAGTCCGTCGCCATCGAGCCGACCGGTACTCTGTGGGCCGATGCGCGAGACGCTGGAGCAGCGGCAGAACTGGGTGGACCAGGGTAAGAAGGTGGCCAAGGCCACCGTGGTGAAGGCCTACGGGTCGGCGCCCAGGGGCCCGGGTTCGCTCATGCTGGTCTCGTCCGATGGGGAGATGGAAGGGTCGGTGTCGGGAGGCTGTGTCGAGAACGACGTCGTTGTCCGGGCGCTGTCGGTTCTCGAGAACGGCGAACCGGAGTTGGTCACATACGGCATCGCCGACGATGACGCCTTCGCGGTGGGTCTCGCCTGCGGCGGGACCATCCAGGTCTACATCGAACCGTGGTGACGTCCTCGGTACTCGAAGCCACCCGAGCCCTGATCGACGAGGACGACTTCGGCATGGTGGTCACCGTCATCGCCGGTCCCGAAGCCGGGTCGAAAGCCGTGCTCGACCACTCCGGAGACGTGATCGCCGGTTCCCTCCCCGAACGGTTGGCTGCAGCCGCCCGGCTCGACGCTCTGGCTTTGATGCCGCGGGAGACGAGCACCACCCTCGCCTACGGTGAGGACGAGCTGTTTTTCGAGGTGATCGCCCCTCGACCCCGCCTCTTCGTCTTCGGGGCAGTCCATATCGCACAGGAGCTGGTGCAACATGCCGGCCTGCTCGGTTTTCACACTGTCGTGGCCGACCCGCGGCCCGCTTTCGTCACCAAAGAGCGTTTCCCGGAGGCAGATGAGCTGAGAGTGGGATGGCCCGATGCGGTCGTCGATGCCTCCGCTTTCGATGCCCGCACGTTCGTCGTGGTCCTGACCCACGACCGGCGGTTCGAGGATCCGCTTTGGCCCCTTCTGCTCCCCACCGATGTGCGATACATCGGAGCCATGGGGTCCTCCAAGACCTCTGCAGCCCGTCGCCGGCGTCTGCTCGACGCAGGCTTCACCGACGAGCAGGTGGACCGCATCCACGGCCCGATCGGGCTCGACATCGGTTCCCGTGCCGCGGGTGAGGTGGCTATAGCGATCCTCGGCGAGATGATCTCGGCCCGCTACCTACACGACCGGGAACTGGAGCTAGAGGGCCGCCCGGTGCGGGTCTGATGACAACCGCCGCCGTCGTCCTCGCTGCCGGTGCATCCCGTCGTCTGGGCCGATCGAAGCAACTCGAGCCTTGGGGTGACTCGAATCTCCTCTCCAATGTGGTGGCGCGGACACGAGCATTCCCGGTGGACGAGGTCTGGGTAGTTCTCGGGCATGACTACGAGCGAATCCTCGAAAAGACGGAGTTCGGGGATGCGGGGGTTATCGAGAACCCCGAGTGGGCAGAAGGGATCGCCTCTTCGATCCGGGTCGCTCTCGACGCACTCACACGTCTGTCGCGTGTCGACAAGGCACTGATCGTGATGGGCGACCAGCCGTCGGTGCCGGTGGAGGTCGTCGAGGCGCTGCTCGCCTCGCATGCTCGCACGGACCATCAGGTGAGCGTCCCCAAGTACCGGTACTCCTGGGGCAACCCGGTGCTGGTGGACCGCGCCCTGTGGCCACGTCTGATGTCCCTGGAGGGGGATGAGGGAGCACAGCGGCTGTGGCAAGCCCACCCGGAATGGGTCAACGAGGTGTGGTTCTCCGACCTCGCCCCCCGCGATGTCGACACCGAGACCGATATCGTCGAATTACGTCCCAAGCACCCGGGTTCGGCGTGAGTTCATCGGTATAGAGTCGGGCCGTCTGGTTTCTGTTGCGCTGAAGGGACTCATGGCTCGTATCGATCAGGTGGCGGGCATCGCCCACAAGGACGCCACCAAGCTGCGTAAGGCCGGGGTTCGGACGAGCAAAGGCCTGATAGAAGTTGCAGCGGATCGGAAGGGGAGGGCCGATCTGGCGGCTGTGACCGGCATCGATGCGAGGAACCTGCAGCTCTGGGTCAATCACGCAGATCTGCTCCGGGTCAAAGGTGTCGGCGCCGAGTACGCCGAGCTCCTCACTGCGGCCGGGGTCGACACCCTGCGCGATCTGAGACGACGCAACCCCACGGCTCTCCTGGCCAAGATCATCGGCCTCAACGGGAGCAGCCGGGTGGTGCAGCGTCTCCCCACCGAATCAATGGTCGAAGTCTGGATCGAGGCTGCTCGGGAGCTCGATCCCAGTAGCTGACCACTCGCGTACCTGAGGTACGCAGCGCCATATATGGCGCTGAGCCAACTCAGAAGCCGGAGCTGTCTCTTCTTTGTCGGCCTGACGCCATATATGGCGTCAGGAACCTCAGGTAAGAAGAAGGGGCCCCGAAGGGCCCCTTCTTCTCTTTGAGGAGGAGTGAGCTCAGGAAGCCCTCTCGGCTTGCACCGAGTTGGTCTTCGCAGAGCTCGTCTTCGCTGCGGTTGACTTGGTGGTCTTGGCAGCAGAAGCCTTGGGCGTCGTTGCAGTCTGGGCGGCCGGCTTCTTGGCAGGAGCCTCGGCCGGGGCCTTTGTGTCCGTGTCCTTGTTCGGGGCCTTCTCGGGTCGGAACGAGGTCTTCCAGGTGGCCAGCATCTCCTCGAGTTGGTCGCGCAGCTTGCTCACCTGCTCTTTGGCCTGGTCGAGGTCGACCTTCGACGAGATCTCCTCGACGACCTTGCCATCGGCGATCCGGCCCACGACCTTCTCGCCCTCGACGGCCCAGCCATCGATCGCCTTCTCGGCGGCTTGGCCATACTCGGTGGCTCCCTCGCTCAGCTTGGTGCGGAGGTCGCCCGCTTTGACGCCGACCTTGCGGGCGGCGACGACCGGGGCGCCTACGACGGCATACAGCACGTTCTTTGTGTTCATGGTCACTCCTGTTCGGTGTGTTGGTTTACTGACCCATTGGAATGGATCAACGCTCGGTACATGTCGAGAAGCAGCTTCTTCTCACTGCCGCTCAGCAGTTTGTCTGCGTCGACAGCCTCGTAGATCGTCGGCGACTCCAGTTCCTCGTCGATGAGACCGGCTCTGGAATAGAGCGTGTTCGCCGAGATCTCGAGGGCCCGGGACAGACGGCTCAGGATCTCAGCAGAAGGCTTGCGGATCCCACGCTCTATCTGGGACAGATAGGGATTGGAAATCCCGGCCCGCTCCGCCAGACGACGAAGCGAGAGATTGGCTCTCTCCCTTTGCTGGTGGATGAAGTCGCCGAGGTCGTTCTGCTTGCTCTCGTTCACTATGCGTAAGCATAGAGCAAGCTGCTAACTATTGCAAGCAGATGCTAGCGGAGGGTGGTGTCAGACCAATGCGGTGCCGACGGCGCTTCCGATCAGCCAGGCGACTACGCCACCGATCCCGGCGATGACCATATTCTCGAATCCCGATATCAGCCAGCTGTGCCGGGCCACCCTCGCCTTGATCACCCCGACCAGGAAGAGACCGGTGAGGGCCAGGATGGTGGACCACGCCAGGGCCACGTTGGCCGATTCGAAGACGATGAACGGAATCACCACCGGGAGCGACCCAACCAGGAACAGGACTCCCGACGCGAGCATGGCCCGATACGGGGACCGACGCTCCGATTCGACGAAGCCGAACTCGAGGGCCTTCATGGCATTGAGAATGGCTTCGTCGGAGCGGTCGAACGCGGCGACCACCATGTCGATGTCATCCTCGCGCAGACCCATGTCACCAAACATCTCAGTCAGCTGATCGAGCTCCTGCTGTCGGTGATCGCGGATGTGGACCCTCTCCAGCCTCAGCTCCGCCTCGAGCACCTGATCCTGTGACTTGGTGGCCAGATACTCTCCCGCGGCCATCGACACCGCGCCGGCCAGGGCCCCGGCGAGAGCGGTGAGCAGGACCTGGTCGGCATCGAGGCCTCCGCCGACGACGCCTACGACGAGCAGGAAGATCGAGACAAGACCGTCGTTGACTCCCAGGATGATGTCCCGCCAGTACTGGCGGGTCTCGCCGATGTGAGGCTCGTACAGGGTTTCTTCCCTACGTGCCTCTCGGTCGGTTGCCACGAACGGGATGCTACCAACCGCTTGGAGCCGGCTCCTGCTCAGAGACCCTCGGCCAGCCCGATGACAGCACCCAGACCCGCCCTGATCCCGAATCCGACCGTCGCCTCGTCCAACACGAATCCGGGGGAGTGGAGATCGTGGCCGTTTCCTGACGAGCCGAGCCGGAGCAACGCTCCGGGTGCCACCGACAGGTAGTTGGCGAAATCCTCCCCGCCCATCGATGGCTCGGTGGGGACCACCGTGTCAGGCCCGAGGAGCTGGGCTATGCCCGAAGTCGCTGCGTGGATCACGTTGTGGTCGTTGACAACGGGGGGAATGGCCTGCACGTAGTCCAGGGTGTACCCGGCGCCGGACCAGGCCATGAGGCTGCCGATGGCCTTGTCCATGAGCCCAGGGAGCACCTCCCAGAGACTGCGATCCAGGGTGCGCGCGGTGCCCTGCAACTCGACTCGGGTTGGGATCACGTTGGAGGTCGTGCCGCCCCGAATCGAGCCGAACGCAACAGTCAGGGTGCTTCGGGCGTCGACCGTTCGCCGCAGCACCCCGGGGAGCTCGTGCACCAGGCGGGCGGCATCGGAGATCAGGTCGACTGTCTGGTGGGGTCGAGCGGTGTGTCCCCCGGGCCCGTCCAGGACGACGGTGAACTTGTCGGCGCTGGCGGTTATGGGGCCTACCCGGCTTCCGACCCTGCCCGTCTCGAGCGACGGATCCACGTGAAAGGCCAGCAGGCCCTTGAGACCCTCCACCAGCCCTTCGTCCACGAATTGCGATGCCCCACCGGGGAATGCCTCCTCGGCAGGCTGGAAGAGCAGCCGTACTCCGACAGGCAGGTCGAGCTGGCGGAGGGCGACGGCGATCCCGAATGCGATGGCAGCGTGCGCGTCGTGCCCACAGGCATGCATCCAGCCGGGGTTCTGGGAACGAGGGGCGTTCTCCTCCGGCTCGTGGATCGGCAATGCGTCCAGGTCCGCCCTGAAGCCGATGAGGGGCTCGGGGCCTATGTCCAGCCAGAGACCCGTCTGCGGGCGGCGGTCGTGATAGGCGATCCCGTTCTCATCGAGCGATGCCGCGACCAGGGCAGTGGTCTGATGCTCTTCATTGGCCGGCTCGGGGTGACGATGGAGGAGTCGGCGAAGCTCGACGGACTGGGGGATGATGCCCTCCACCAGCGCCTCGAGCCGATCGGGGCTGATCATTGGAAGAGGCTAACCCGGTGGCTCTCACTCATAGAAGCGGGTCTCGAAGATGCGCCGGGCCCTTCTCGTGACCCGCCGATATTCATCCCTGAGCTCGGAGGCGCGGTCGAAGCCGAGTGAGGCGGCGAGGCTGCGCAGCTCATCGGGGGTCGTGGGCAGCGAGTCGACGGCTCGGCCCATCTGGAGGTGGAGGCGAAGCCGGGCCCGGGTGCAAAAGAGGTAGGACTCCGACAGGGCACTCCCCTCGTCGGTCTCGAGAAGCCCTTGCCCCACCAACACTTGCAGAGCATCCAGGGTGCCGGGGACCCGGAGCGCGGGGATGGCGCCACCGTGGCGCAACTGGAGCAGCTGGGTCACGAACTCGATGTCGCTGATGCTCCCGCGACCTAGCTTGAGGTGGTAGTCGGGGTCTTCCCCGCTGGGTATCCGCTCCTTCTCCACCCGGGCCTTGATCTCACGAATTGATCGCTGGAAATCTGCAGGCAGGCTCTCTCTCCACAGGAAGATGCCGGCCATCCCGAACCACTGATCACCGAGTACCGGGTCCCCGGCCGCCACTCTCCCTTTGACCAGTGCGAGGATCTCCCAGGGCTCGGCCCATTCCTCGTAGTAGCGCCGGTAGCTCTCGAGAGACCTGGCCATGGGGCCCTTGCGCCCCTCTGGCCGGAGCTCGGCGTCCAATCTGTATGCCTCTCCATGACGACTCGTCTCAGAGAGGACACGGGACAGTTCGGTGGCGACACGGAACGCATCGTCGCGCCCCGATTCCTCGGCGATCACATACATCAGATCGAGGTCGGAGCCATAGGACAGCTCCCCACCTCCCCATTTGCCCATGGCGACGACACAGATTCCGGAGGGATCACCGCTAGTGACGACGTGAAGGGCTCCACGCACGGCCACGTCGGCGCTGTCGGTGAGCGAGCGAAGGGTTGTGGCAGTGTCTGCCAGATCCAGGATGTCGCGGGCCGCCGTGCGCAGCTTCCTGCGTCGGGCCATTCGGCGGATCGTTCCGACCTTGGCGTCGGGATCGGGTCGAGAGTCGAGCAAGCCGAGCAGGCGCTTCGATTCCTCCTCCCGATCCCGGACCTCTGCCAGCAGGCGCTCATCGGCGAGACGCGGTACGAACTCGGGGATGCGGTCGATCAGATCGCCGATCAGACGGCCGGTGCCGAGTAGCCGGCACAACCGCTCTCCCGCCAGCGGGTTGACCTGGAGCAGCGGGACCAGGGCGGCATGATCGGGGGTATTGGCCAGGACCGTCCGGAGCTGCCTCAATCCGAGATCCGGGTTGGGAGTCAGCGAGAGCCAGTCCAGCATCAACGGGAGCACCTGGTGCATCGCCTGTGATCGACGGCTCAGCCCGGTGGTCAGGTCTTCGAGGGCGATCTTCGCCGCCGCCACGTCGCTGAAGCCGAGAGCCTCGAGCCGGAGCGCGGCCTGTTCCATACCGAGCCGTGCGCTCGGAGACCCGACTAGAGCGTCCAGGATCGGTCTGAAGTAGAGACGCTCGTGGACGTCGCGGACCACCGATCTCACTTCCCCGATCCGCTGTTCGAGCTGGCGAGCGGGGTCGGTCCCCATACCGAGGGCACGACCCAGTTGTTCCCTGCGCTCCGGGTCGTCGGGGATCTCGTGGGTCTGGCGAAGGTCCCAGAGCTGAATCCGATGCTCGAGGTCTCGCCAGAACCGGTAAGCGGCATCGAGCCGGGACCGATCCTCCTCACCAACGAATCCGAGGTCGCACAGGGACTGGAGCGCTTCGAGCGTGCCCGGCTTTCTCAGCTCGGGGGCAAGTCGTCCATGCACCAGTTGGAGGAGTTGGACAGAGAACTCGACGTCTCGGATCCCACCGCGTGATCGTTTGATGTCCGATGGCCTGGCGACCATCTCTGCCTGTTCCTTCAGCTTGCGGATGCTGCGCAGAGACTCCACATCGAGTCCCTGTTCCCAGATAACTGTCTCGACCATTGACACGAAGCGCTCGCCCAGCGATCCATCGCCGGCCACCGGGCGCGTCTTGAGGAGCGCCTGAAGTTCCCACGGTTCGCCCCACTTGGCGTAGTACTGGGCGTACGAATCCAGGCTGCGAGATAGAGGCCCGATGGAGCCCTCGGGCCGAAGATCGGCGTCGACGAGAAGCCCGGGACCGTCGGTTCCGCGGGCGGAGAGGGTACCGACCACTGCCGCGCCCAGGGCCAGGGCGGCCGCCCGGCTCATCGCCTCGTCGCCTCCGGAGCCGTCGTGGACGAAAAGCAGGTCGATATCTGATGAGTAGTTCAGCTCGCGGGCACCCCATTTCCCCATCGCGATGATGGTGAAGGGGAGATCGGCGACGAGCGGGTGTCTCTCAGCTGCCGCCGCCTTGGTCCGGGCCAGGACGTCACTCACCACGTCGTCGATGGCATCGGAGAACCTGGCCGTGGCCTCGGTCATCTCGATGAGACCGGCGAGATCGTCCCCAGCGATCGTGGCGAGCGCTGCCCTGAGCCTCAGCGGAACCGAGTCTTCGGGAGCTGATCCAACGAGCAACGCCGGCCGGCGAGCGACGGCCTGGCTCAAGGCGCGGGAAGCGCCGGCTATGGCGCAGGCTCGTGCCAGGGCCGGGCTGGTGAGGACGAGATCGGGGTCCGCTTCG
>Ga0075309_1000134_pt1 | contig 11139 bp, 8 predicted proteins | sample MayberryNE_Catta_4_FD_120057 | JGI IMG/M metagenome (GOLD analysis project Ga0075309, IMG submission 120057) | Natural and restored wetland microbial communities from the San Francisco Bay, California, USA, that impact long-term carbon... | ecosystem: Environmental > Terrestrial > Soil > Wetlands... | reverse complement strand
GTCTGCTTGGCCGCGTTCATCGCGAGGTCGGCCCAGCGCAGCGCGGTGACGGCGGTGGAGCCGCGCTCGACGACGGCCAGGCCGACGCTGGCGTCGACGGCCACCGAGAAGCCGCCGAGCATCATCGGCCGGGCCAGCACGTCCCGCATCTGCATCGCGAGGAGCCGCGCCGCCGCCTCGTCGGTCCCGGGCAGCAGCACACCGAACTCGTCACCGCCGAGCCGGGCCGTGACGGCGCTCCTCGGGACCGCCGAGGCCACGCGCTCGCCCGCGACGCGCAGCAGCCGGTCCCCGACCTCGTGACCGAGGGCGTCGTTGACCTCCTTGAACCGGTCGATGTCGAGCACCAGGACCGCGACGTCGTCGAGGTCCAGCTCGTCGCCGAGACGCCGGGCGAAGAGCCGGCGGTTCGCCAGGCCGGTGAGCTCGTCGTGGAGTGCCTCGTGCTCGCGCTCCTCGACCTGCTTGATGATCAGGTCCGCGCGCACCGCGTTCTCCAGCGCGACCGCGGCGTGGTTGGCGAAGGAGCGCAGCGAGCTCACATCGGCCGCCGTGAACGGGGCGACCGCGCTCAACCGGTCGGCGACCACGAGGCTCCCGAACACCTGGCCCACGCTTCGCAGCGGCACCATCAGGGCGTCGCGGCGGCCCTCCTGGGCGAGGACCCCGGCGAGCTCCGGCACCCGGGTGCCCCGGGGGACGAGGAGCGTCCCGCCCTCGGCGTAGCGCTGCAGCCGGTCGATCAGCGTGCTCCGGCGCCGCTCGGCCTGCGGGCCCACGCGCACCCAGTCCTCGTCGGGCTCGAGGACACGGCACAGCCGGAGCTCGACGACCTCGACCTCGAAGGCCACCTGGACCTCGGTGAGGACGCTGCGCACGACTGCCTCGACGTCGACGTCGCGGCCGACCCGCTCGGTGAACCTGTTGACCTGCTCGAGGCTCTCCGACCGGGACCGGGCGCCCTCCGACGAACGGTAGGCGACCACCAGGACGGCGAACGCGACCAGCAGCAGCCACGACGCCCGCCAGTCGGTCGACAGGACGTACGCCGCGACCAGCGCGAAGCAGGCGTTGGCCAGGTCGCCGAGCTGCCCGAGGCTCAGGATCTCACGCAGGGTCGGCCGCTCCCCGGTCGCGACGGTGATGACTCCGGACACCAGCACCGAGCTCAGCGTGCTGGTGCACAGGACGGCCACGACGGTCGCCAGCCAGCCACGCGGGCTGAGCGGGTCGGCGCCCGCGAGCACGGCGTACCAGATGGCGACCGCGACGGAGGTCTCCATCGCGAACATCACGATGTTGAACAGCACCTTGCGGAACGGCCTGCGCTGCGTGGCGAGCGCGAGCGTGCCTCCGACGACACGGGCCAGGACCAGGAGCTGCGGCGGCAGGAAGACCAGCCCCAGGACCAAGGGCACCTCGGACATCGTGAACGTGACCGCCTCGCCTCCGCGACGCACGTGCACGACGAAGCGCTCGGTGACGAAGAACGCGAACGTGAGGAGCACCAGCCAGGGGACCGGGTCGTCGACCAGGTTGGCCGGCCTCAGCGAGGACACGGCGAGGCCGTGGACGGCCGCGCCGACGAGGGCGACCGCCCCGATGTAGACCCAGAGGCCTGCTTCTCTCCCCCGAGTCATGTCATCGCCATCGTTCTACGACCAGTTCCCGCCGTTCCACTGGCGCCCGTTCCACTGGCGCCCGACCCAGCCGTCACCGTTCCACTGGCGCCCGTTCCACTGGCGCCCGTTCCACTGGCGCCCGTTCCACTGGCGCCCGGCCCACGAGGTGCCGTTCCACTGGCGGCCCTCCCAGGTGGGGCCGGCCCAGGAGCTGGCGCACCAGCAGTCGCCGGTCCAGTCGCGGTTGTTCCAGCGACCGCCGACCCACGACGTCCCGGCCGTGGAGTCCTCGGCCCACCTGGCGGCCTTCCACGGCGCCATGATGTCCCACTCGGAACCCAGCTCGACACCGCCGTCGGCGACGTACTGCGTGCCGCGCGCGGCGTTGATCGAGCCGGTCCCCCGCGACGTCGGCCAGGACTGGACGGCCTGCGGCGTCGGCGCGAGACCGGCGGCCGCCACGTCGACCCCGCCCGCACCCCGGCCCGCGGCGTCGGCCATCGGCATCGGGCTGGCGCTCGAGCGCAGCAGCGCCTTGACCTGGTCCGGGGTCAGGTCCGGGCGCTGCTCGAGCAGCAGCGCGACGGCCCCGGACACGACCGCTGCGGCCTGCGACGTACCGCTGCCCTTGAAGAAGCGTTCACCGACGCGGGCGCCTGGGTGCACCGAGTCGAGGTAGGAGCCGGGGTCGCGCAGCGAGACGATCGAGCGGCCCGGGGCCACGACGTCGACGCGCCGGGCGGAGTCGCCGCGGCTGGAGAAGTCCGGCACCTTGTCGTCGGAGGTGACGGCGGGAGTGCCCGCCAGGTCGGCCGCACCGACGGCGATCACGTGCGGGTCGTAGGCCGGGTTGTTGAGCTTGAGGGAGCCGAAGCCGGCGTTGCCGCCGGACACGACCACGACGATCCCGGCCCGCCAGGCGTTCTGCACGGCGTGGGTCAGCGGGTCGACCTGGAAGTCCTGCACGCCGTCGGTGCCATAGGACAAGTTGATGACCCGGATCGGGTTCGCGGGGTCGTCGTCGCGGTGCTCGACCACCCAGTCGATCGCCGCGACCACCTGGGAGACGTCGACGCCCCCGTCACTGGCGCCCACCTTGACGTTGAACAGGCGCGCGTCCGGGGCCACGCCGAGGAACCGCTCCGGGTCGGGACCGGCCGGGTCCTCGCCCGCGATGATCCCGGCCATGTGGGTGCCGTGGCCGAAGCCGTCGAACCAGCGGCCCTGGTCGAAGAGGCTGTCGAAGGAGACATCGGCGGCGTTGCGCACGTTGCCCGAGGTGAGGCCCTCGACCGGCACCACGCCGGTGTCGATGAGCGCGACGCCCACACCCTCCCCTGTGTAGCCGCGCGCCCACATCGCCTCGGCACCGACGGCCGCGCGGACCTCGGCCATCGTCGTGGCGGTGGAGTCGTAGAGCCATCCGGTCGGCACGGGCTCGCCGAGGATGCCCTCGACGACGATCCCGACCGGGTCGAGCAGGTCGGCCTCGGCGGGCACCGTGGCGCCCATGGACATGACGGTGAGTGCTGCGGTCGTCAGCAGTGCACGCGCGCGCTTACCCCCCGGAAGCGGACTACGCATCCGTTGAAGCTCCCTCCCAGAAGCGTCGACCACGTCTCGCCCGCACCCCTGTGGGTTCCTCGTGGTCCCAACTCCCCCGGCGGAACTATGGCCCAGGTCACGAGCCCTGAAACCGGGCGTGGGCAAAAGGTTGCAGGCACCTAGCGTCGACGTCGCTGACCTGCGGTTTTACGAACCGGGGCGGTCTGGACCATGCCTCGGGGAGCGCCACCGGCCGACGGCGACGTGCGCGGCCCTGCCGTGTGGCCGAGGTCGCCCGCGGGCCCCCTCCCCAGCACGGTGACCCGCTGGTAACTTAAGCGGCCATGGATCTGATCCCGAAGCCGGACCAGATCGTCTCCGCAGCCGCCAACGTCGCCCACAAGATGTTGTACGGCGGCCTGGCCGATCTGCGTCCCATGCCCCGCACCCTCATCGACGAGGGGGTGCTGCGCGAGGTCTACCACTACCGACCCCGCGGCACCGCCCGCGAGCACGGCGACCCGGTCCTCCTGGTGACACCGCTCGCGGCCCCGGCGCTGTGCTTCGACCTGCGACGCGGGTGCTCGCTGGTGGAGCACCTCGTCGAGCAGGGCCGGCCCACCTACCTGGTCGAGTACGGCGAGGTGTCCTTCGCCAACCGCACGCTCGGCATGGAGCACTGGATCGACGAGGTCGTGCCGACCGCGATCCGTGAGGTCAGCAAGCACGCCGGCGGCCGCCCCGTGCACGTGGTCGGGTGGAGCCTCGGCGGCATCTTCGCGCTGCTCACCGCGGCCGACCAGCCCGACCTGCCGATCGCGTCGCTGACGACGGTCGGCTCGCCCACCGACGTGACCCAGGTGCCGCTGGTGGCGCCGATCCGTCCGTTCCTCGGCCTCGCCGGCGAGCGGGCGGGGCTGGTCACGCAGGCCTACCGCGTGATGGGCGGCGCGCCCAAGCCGCTGGTACGGCGCGCGTACCAGCTGTCGAGCTTCAACAAGCTCGTCACCAAGCCGATCGCGATCGCCGCCAAGCTCGACGACGCCGACTTCCTGGCGCAGGTGGAGGCGGTGGACCGCTTCACCGCGAACATGATCGCCTACCCCGGCCGGACGTTCGGCCAGCTCTACCACCGGATCCTCAAGGGCAACCAGCTCGCGTCGGGGACCGTCTCCCTGGACGACCGGGAGATCAAGCTCGCGAACCTGCGGGCGCCGCTGCTGGCGTTCGGTGGCGCGTCGGACGGGATCGCCCCGGTGCAGTGCGTGCGCCCCGTGGTCGACCTGGTGCCCAACGTGGAGAAGCTCCGCTTCGAGATCGTGCCGGGCGGCCACCTCGGGATGCTCACCGGCCGGGCCGCGCGCACGTCGACCTGGCGCATCCTCGACGAGTGGATCTCCGAGAACTCCACGGAGCAGGACGCCTCGGGCACCACGGGGAGCCGTGCGCGCACCGCGCGTACGTCCTCGGGCGGCCGGAAGCCGACCGCGAAGTCCGCCGCGAAGAAGACGTCCCGGACGCCGGCCCCGAACGGGGCCCGGCCGAAGGTCGCGAAGAAGGCGACGCCCCGCAAGGACGCCATCGGCGCCAACCCCGAGCGGCGCTACGGCTCCGGTTCGAGCCGCGGCCTCGCGAACAAGAAGTAGCCCGTCCCGGTGCCGGCCCTCGCCGCCTCGGTGGCGCCCCCGCCGGACTGGCGGCTCGCTGTCGTCCTGGTCCTGCTCGTGGGGGTCGCGGTCGCGGCGTCCCGGCTCGGCCGCCTCGGGGTCGCGCGCGAGCAGGTGGTCGCGGCGGTCCGGGCCGTCGTGCAGCTCGCTGCCGTCTCGCTGGTCATCGCGGCGGCGCTGCGGTCCCTCGCCTGGTCCTCCGCGTTCGTCCTGCTCATGTTCGTGGTCGCGTCCCTCACCGCCGCCGGTCGGGTCGGCGTCGCACGGGCGCAGCTCCCCTGGGTGATGCTGGCGGTCGCCGCGGGGACGGTGCCGGTCCTGGCCCTCGTCCTCGGCTCGGGCGTGGTGCCGTTCAACGGCGCCGGCATCATCCCGATCGCCGGCATCGTCATCGGGAACACGATGACCGCGGCCACGCTGTCCGGCCGGCGCGCGTTCGACGAGATCAGCGGTCGCTTCGGCTCGTACGAGGCCGGGCTCGCCCTGGGCATGACCAGCCGCGAGGCGTCGTTCGAGGTCGTCGCCCCGACCGCGCGGGAGGCCCTCACCCCGGGTCTGGACCAGACGCGGACGGTCGGGCTGGTCACCCTGCCCGGTGCCTTCATCGGCGTGCTGCTCGGGGGCGGCACCCCGCTGGAGGCCGGCGCCGCCCAGGTGCTCGTGCTGATCGGCGTCATGGCCGGCCAGGCGATCACCGCTGCCGTGCTGCTGCGCCTCGTCGCGGCGGCCCGGCTGGTGCGGACCGACCTGGTCGACCGTTACCCGCGCTGAGGACGACCGCGACTAGGCTCCGGTCCATGCCGGAGGGGACGGGCGCGCTGCCGCGTGGGGTGCGGATCGGGTACGGCACGGGTTCGGTGGCCACGGGCGCGTTCGGGACCGTCCCCGGCCTGCTGCTGCTGCCGTACCTGACCGACACCCTCGGCGTCGCGGCGGCAGTGGCCGGGGTGATCGTGTTCCTGCCCAAGGCCTGGGACGTCGTGCTCAACCCGATCGCCGGACGGATCAGCGACCGGCACGAGTCGCCGCTCGGGCCCCGCCGCCCCTTCCTGCTCCGGGCGGGGCTCGCCCTGGCCGCGTGCTTCGCGCTGCTGTTCGCCGGTCCCCCGCTCGGGTCGACGGTGGCGGACGCGGCGTGGGTCGTGGTGGCTTTCCTCGGGTGCGCCACCGCCTACGCGTTCTTCCAGGTCCCGTTCGTCGCGATGCCCGCCGAGATCACCGACTCCTACGACGAACGCACGCGGCTGATGACCTGGCGGGTCGCACTGCTCGCACTGGCGATCCTGGTCAGCGGGGCGTCGGCTCCGGCGATCCGCGACGCGCTGGGGGGACGCGACGGCTACCGCGTCATGGGGGTCTTCGTCGCGCTGCTCATCGTCGCCGGCGTGCTCGGCGCCTACCACGGCACCCGGCGCGCCCCCGTCGGCCGGACCCACGCCGCCGGTGGGTCGCTGCGCGAGCAGCTCCGCGTAGTGGGCCACGTGGCCGACTTCCGACTGCTCCTGACGACGTTCGTGGTGCAGGCGCTCGCGGTCGGGGCGATGCTCGCCGGGGTCGACTACGTGGCGCGGTACGTGATCGGTCGCGAGGGCGCCGCGACGGTGCTGTTCGTCTGCTTCGTGGGCCCGGCGCTGCTGATGACGCCGGCGTGGGCCGCGCTCGGCACCCGCGTGGGCAAGAAGCGGGGGTACGTCGCGGCATCGGTCTTCCTCACGGTGGGCGCGCTGCTCCTCGTCGCAGCGCGGGAGCTCCCGGCCGTCTGGGTGTACGTCGCCACCGGGCTCGTCGGGATCGGCTACGCCGGAGCGCAGGTGTTCCCCCTCGCCATGCTCGCCGACACCGCGGCCGTGGACGCCGCCCGCACGGGAGCCAACCGCGCCGGGGTCTTCACCGGCGTCTGGACCGCCGGCGAGACGCTCGGGCTGGCGCTCGGGCCCGGCGTGTTCGCGCTGGCACTGGCCGCCGGGGGCTACGTCTCGTCGACCAGCGGCGACGTCGCCCAGCCGGAGTCGGCGGTCACCGCCATCACCCTCGGGTTCTCGGTGCTCCCGGCCGCCCTCGTGGCGCTCAGCGTGCTGTGGCTGGTGCGCTACTCCCTGACCCAGGCGGACGTCGACGCCGCCGTACAGGAGGAGGCGACCCATGACTGACCCGGCCGGCCCGGCTTCACCCGGAGAGCTGCTCGCCCGGCTCGACGCGATGCGGGCCCACGACCTGCCGACGCACGGCGGACGGACGCTCGCCTACGTCTACGACAGCGGGCTCCCCGAGGCAGACGAGGTGGGTCGCCAGGCGCTGGCGATGTTCGGCAGCAGCAACGGGCTGGACCCGACCGCGTTCCCGAGCCTGCTGCGCATGGAGAACGAGCTGGTCGGCTTCACCTGCAACCTCCTCGGGGCCCCGGACACCGCCGTCGGGACCGTCACCTCGGGCGGCACGGAGTCGATCCTGCTGGCCGTGCAGGCGGCCCGCGACGCGCGCCCGGACGTGACCGGACCGACGATGGTCCTACCCTCCACGGCGCACGCGGCCTTCCTCAAGGCCGCGCACTACTTCCGGGTCGAGCCGGTCGTGGTGCCGGTGGCCGACGACTTCCGGGCCGACGCCGACGCGATGGCCGCGGCCATCGACGAGCGCTGCGTCCTGGTCGTGGTGAGCGCACCGTCGTACGCGCACGGCGTGGTGGATCCGGTGACCGAGGTCGCCGCGGCCGCGGCCGCGCACGGGGTCCGGTGCCACGTGGACGCCTGCATCGGCGGGTGGGTGCTGCCGTACGCCTCGCGCCTGGGCCGCGACGTCGCGCCGTGGACGTTCGACGTGGAGGGTGTCACCAGCATCTCGGTGGACCTGCACAAGTACGCCTACACGCCGAAGGGTGCGTCCGTGCTGCTGCACCGGACCCCGCGGCTGCGCCGGACGCAGTTCTTCGCCCGCGCGGACTGGCCCGGCTACACGATGCTGAACTCCACCACCCAGTCGACGCGGTCGGGAGGTCCGCTCGCGGCGGCGTGGGCCGTGGTCCAGCAGATCGGTGACGAGGGCTACCTCCGGTTGACCGAGCAGGTGCTCGACGGCACCGACCGGCTCCTCGCCGGCCTGGCGGAGGTGCCCGAGCTGCACGTCGTGGCGGCGCCGGACTCCACGCTGGTGGCGCTCGCGACCGACGGGTCCTGCGACGTGTTCACGATCGCCGACGAGATGCTGGAGGCGGGCTGGTACGTCCAGCCGCAGCTCACCCACGCCGGCCGTCCGCCCACCCTCCACCTGACGCTGAGCGCGGCGACCGCGGCGCACGTCGAGGAGTTCCTCACCGCCCTCCGGGCCGCCGTCACCAGGGCCGTCGCAGCAGGTCCGGTGCGGGTCGACCCGGGAGTGGCGGACTTCGTGCGCGGGCTGGACCCGGCTGCGTTGAGCGACGAGGACTTCGACGGCCTGCTGGCCGCCGCGGGGCTCGTCGGCGGGGAGGCCACCCGGGAGGCCGAAGCGGAGTCCGAAGCGGCCACGGGCGCTGCGCCGTTGGTCCTGCCGCGCCGGATGGCGGAGATCAACGCGCTGCTCGACCTGGCCTCATCCGCGCTGCGCGAGGCCTTGCTCGTGGCCTTCCTGGACCGGCTCTCCCGTCCCTCGCGCTGAGACGAGTCGTCACCGCCCGCTAGGGTCGGGCGCCGTGAGCACCCTCGAGAACCTGGTGACGCGCGGTCTCGTCGCCGCGGACTGGGCCGAGGCGCTGGCCCCCGTCGAGGACCGGATCGCACGGATGGGCGTCTTCCTGCGCGCCGAGATCGCCGCTGGTCGTGGTTACCTGCCCGCGGGCGACCACGTGCTGCGCGCGTTCAGCCGGCCGCTCGCCGAGGTGAAGGTGCTGGTCGTCGGGCAGGACCCGTACCCGACGCCCGGGCACCCGGTCGGCCTCTCCTTCTCGGTCGCCCCCGAGGTGAGCCCGCTGCCGCGGAGCCTGGTGAACATCTACCGCGAGCTCGTCGAGGACGTGGGCTGCCCACCGCCGTCGAGCGGCGACCTCACGCCGTGGTTCGAGCAGGGCGTCATGCTGCTCAACCGGGTGCTGACCGTCGCTCCCGGCGCGCCGGCGTCACACCGTGGCAAGGGCTGGGAGGCGGTGACCGAGCAGGCGATCCACGCCCTCGTCTCCCGGGGCGGGCCGACCGCGGCGATCCTGTGGGGTCGCGACGCACAGAGCCTCAAGCCGATGCTCGGCGAGGTGCCGTGGGTGGAGTCGGTGCACCCCTCACCGCTCTCGGCGTCCCGGGGCTTCTTCGGCTCCCGCCCGTTCAGCCGCGTCAACGACCTGCTGGTGCGGCAGGGCGGTTCTGCTGTGGACTGGCGCCTCCCCTAGTACGGCGACCTGGTCGACGTACTCCCGCCGCCGGGGTCAGCAGCGGGAGTCGAGCGAGGACTGCTCGATCCGCTCGACGATGTGGGCGGCCACCCGCTCCAGGGCGGCGACGTCCTCCGGCGCGAGCCCGTCGAACACGAGCGACCGCACCGTCTCCACATGCCCCGGCGCGGCCTTGACCAGGTGCTTCCAGCCCTCGTCGGTCAGGTGGCACAGGGTGACGCGACGACTGTCCGGGCACGGGGCCCGCTCGACCAGTCCGCGCTTCTCCAGCTTGGTGACGACGTGCGAGAGTCGGGACAGCGAGGCGTTGGTCTGGGCGGCGAGCTGGCTCATCCGCAGGGTCCGTTCCTCGTCCTCCGAGAGCATCGCGAGGCAGAGGTACTCGAAGTGGGTCAGGTCGGAGTCGCGCTGCAGCTGCGAGTCGAGCGCCGGCTGCAGCTTCAGCATCACGCCGGCGAGCTTGAGCCAGGCCCGGAGCTCGTCCGGGGTGAGCCATCGGGTCATGGGACCAGGATACGCGACGCTTACTTGATCCTTCAACTTTCTGCCACTACGCTTCGATTGTAAGTTCAACTCGGAGGTGCCCCATGACCCAGGACTCGCTCGCCAGCCCGGTCGCCGGCCGGATGCCGGCGCTCTACCTCGGGCACGGCGCGCCGCCGCTGCTCGACGACCCGGTGTGGAGCGGGGAGCTGCGCGCCTGGGCCGGGCGGCTGCCGCGCCCGACGGCGATCCTCATCGTCTCGGCGCACTGGGAGTCCGCGCCGCTGAGCCTGTCGGCGACCGCGACCCGGACCCCGCTGATCTACGACTTCGGCGGGTTCGCGCCGAAGTACTACAACGAGCAGTACGCCACCCCCGACTCCTCCGCACTCGCGGCGCGGGTGGCGGCGATGATGCCGGACACCGAGCCGGTCCACCAGCACGCGAGCCGCGGCCTCGACCACGGCGCCTGGGTGCCGCTGAAGATCATGTACCCGGCCGGCGACATCCCGGTGCTGCAGATGTCGCTGCCCACCCACGACCCGGGCCGGCTGATGGAGATCGGGCGCCGACTGCGGCCGCTGCGCGACGTGGGCGTGTTGATCGTGGGGTCGGGCTTCCTCACCCACGGGCTGCCCTACCTCAAGGAGTTCCGGATCGAGGCCGAGGCTCCGGGCTGGTCCCGTGACTTCGACGCGTGGGCCGGTGAGGCGATGGCCCGTGGTGACGTCGACGCCCTGGCGTCGTACCAGCACCTCGCCCCCGGGATGCCGTACGCGCACCCGACCGTGGAGCACTACACACCCCTGTTCGTGACGCTCGGCGCGGCGACCGACCCGGAGGCGCCCGGCGAGCAGGTCATCGACGGCTACTGGATGGGCCTGTCCAAGCGGAGCCTCCAGGTCGCCTGACGCCGAGTGTGGGGTTGTGCACCCGCGAGTGTGGGGTTGTGCGCGGCTCAACACCGCGGAAGCCCACACTCGGCACCGCGGAACCCCACGCTCAGCGGGTGAGGCGGCGGGCCACGTCCATCGCCTTGAGGGTGGTGCGGGCGTGCTCGGCGAACGGCTTGTCCGCCGGCGCGCTCATCACCTGCTTCTTCAGCACCGCGAGGTTCTGCACGTCGGTGTACTTCAGCAGCCCCTGGTCGCCGTGCCGGGCGCCGACGCCGGACTGCTTGACGCCCCCGGACGGCGTGCCCTTCGAGGCGTACGCCGCGGCGAACCCCTCGTTCACGGACACGTTCCCGGCCTCGATCCGGGCCGCCACCCGCGCCGCGGCCTTGAGGTCGGTCCCCCAGACGCTCGCCGACAGGCCGTAGTCGGTGTCGTTGGCCGCCGCGACCGCGTCCTCGAGGTCGGTGTACCGGTGCAGCGCCACGACCGGCCCGAACGTCTCGCAGGACCCGGTGAGCATCTCCTTGGTGACGCCCTCGAGGACCGTCGGCTCATAGAAAGCCGGCCCG
>Ga0075309_1000132_pt1 | contig 11190 bp, 12 predicted proteins | sample MayberryNE_Catta_4_FD_120057 | JGI IMG/M metagenome (GOLD analysis project Ga0075309, IMG submission 120057) | Natural and restored wetland microbial communities from the San Francisco Bay, California, USA, that impact long-term carbon... | ecosystem: Environmental > Terrestrial > Soil >... | reverse complement strand
GGGTCATGATATAGGTATTTCGTCATCATATTACAAACCTACAGAACGTGAGGTCTTAGATGATTACAATAAGGCTATTCCATTGTTATCTATCAATGGTAACGCCCCCATTCTGCAGAGACAGGTGGAGGAATTAGCTGAAAGAACCAATAACAATGATTATCTTTTAAAGGCTAAATTACAGGAAAAAGATGATGCACTTGTTACACTGTCAGATCAGGTCATGAAACTTATGGAAGAAGTACAAGAGCTAAAGAAGCAAAATCAGTCAATAAAGAAGTAGAGTTATGTTCCATAGATAAGATGATACTCCAAGAAATCACACGTATGGGAAAGATGAAGTGTTATAGGAAAAACGACCATGGAGAAACTGATCGGCATTGCTTTCAAGTCATTATATAGGGTAAATGAGATTGTGTACTAAATCATAAAATCAGGATATGACGTGATCTGTTCATACAATCTAACTGACCGATCCTTATTATTTTTCAGTACATTCATGAATAATTTATCCTTTGAAAGTATCTCTCGAATATCATCATCATAATAATCAACGGTAGATATTGACTTAATAAATTCTTCAGAGCGTGGACTGCAAAAGGCATCGAAATAACCTATCATGTAATCATATTGTGTTATTGTTCTTTTTTGTAGATAGTCTGTAATTAGCGGTATTCTATTCTTCTTAACTTTCTTGTTTGTGGTATAAGAAATATAACCCTCCTTATTCTTTTTATTAAAAATAACTTTTACATCTTTGTTATTGTTTTCAATATCAAAGTATCTTATCTCAATACAATCCTCGTCAGAATCTTCTGCACAATCTACTATATTTATAAAATTGTAATGATATTTGCTCCTTATGTAGTCTTCTAACTTATCATAATTCCAGGAGTAGATTGCTTTCTCCATTTCTTCTTGTTTGTCAAGTAGCAAGAGCGTGCTATCCATTTTCCGAAAAGTAGAGATCAAATAATTTCCAAGACCTAGTATTATATTTAGATCCATCTTTGGTGAACAGAGAGTCTCCAGCTTTATGAAGGGATAGACCAAATATCGGAAAATATTCGAGCTACTATAGTTCTTTATTAGATCCTGTAATGACGTGGTATATGAAAGTGCAGTATTTTCTATTAAATAGTAAATACCTTCATCAGTTAATGAATAACCGCTTGATGAATGCTTTCCACTTGCAGCCAGGTTACTTAGCCCAAGCCTGTGAAGCTGCTTTACAACTTCCTTGGCCCATCTATAATTACTTTCATTAGTTTTACTAGGGGGGCTAATCTCGTAGGCAGATGATACTGGATGATTGACAAGATATTGCAGGCAATCGGATTGCTTTCCTTTGAAAGATATTTTTCTTACATGTCGACTTAGTCGACTGAAATAGTCAAAATAGATCCTTCTCTCGTCTCCTTCGGGATAGGGATCAATCATAGCTGCAATTTTCCCTTCTTATGTATATACATTTTATGATGTTAAATATTTATGGACAATCACAAAGATAAGGATCAAGTTGAGTATAGAAAGGTACAAGCTCTTGTAGGAGAACACTCTATTTTTTGCGTGTTGCCTAGGGCCTATGCGGTCAATCTAGGAATTCAAAAAGGAGATTTTGTAAAAGTATACCAAACAGAGAACCAAATAATTATTGAGAAGGCATAGTAGGTAGGAAATTAGTCTTGAATATCGAGCCTGATTTCTCTATAGATGAGATAAAACCTAACCGGAAGCAAGGGAAAAAGCAAGAGACTCAAGAAGATACAGATATTGTTGGATTAAGGGTTTCACTGCAGCAGCATTCTTTTGATCAGCTACTGCAAGAACTGGGAAAGATGAAGCTAAAGTTAGGGGTAATCATCCCTATGATTTTCGAAAAGGGAAAACAAAAAGGCCTCAAGGAAATTGAGATAAGAGATATAATAAATAAAACAATTGATATACCCAAAAGAACACTTAATCCCTATCTACCTGAAGGTGCTAAAAGACGCAAATATCCAAAGAATCGTAGATTGGCCAATTTCGCCAATTCAGATCTATTACCGGATGTCCCTAGTAGGTCAACCCAAAAATCAGAATGTGTTTATAGAGACTGGACTTTAGAGGAACTCATTTCTAGATACGAAGAAAGAGAGCTAGAAATTGAGAACTTAGATCTACAATTAACAGAGGCCAACATGAGAATAGAAAAACTAGAGGAATATCTAGAAGAGCAGGGATTAATGATTGATGATTAAGAAGCAGATAAAATCCTATTCGAACAAATTATGTATTATAGGATTAGGATTTTACAACGCAAGACATCATCACTCCATGATTTGTTCGATGACAATGACAAGTAACAGTATCAAGAGTATTTCCTCTTGATACAACAACTAAACTAAGTCATGACAGATCTTGATATTGCCCTTTGGCACCGGATGAACGAGATTGTTCAAACTGAAAGCAGACCATTTAACCATATCGACTTTGTTCCTCACTTCAGGGTATCTGGGCAGGATTGGTCTATTGGATATGGTACATTTAGAAACAAAGTTTCGTCCTTACTTAAACAGGGAATGATCTACGTTGCATATCGTTCTCCCCAGGCATTTTATTCATTAAAAGGCCTACGATTTCAGCAACCAATAATTACAACAGTAGACCATACAGGGGTCAAAGATCCCTTATTATCATTATTGCAGCAGCAGATAGAAGGAGAGCTGCATACACAATATAGCAATCGCAGAATTTCGAATCATCCTATATACAAAATCATACAAAATCTACCATTTGACAGGAATGCTTTGCACGACATACGACTAAGGATTACGGTTGATGGACTATGGAACACACTCTGCATGTATAACAAGAACTATGAGAGATTCAATCCTATTAGCAAAGACATACTCTTCAAGATATTTAGAATTGACGAGCTCACTATTAGAGTAACTATACATCGTACCGATACAATAAGTATCATAATTGGTTGCACCCATTCGCCTGTCGCTGTAGATACTGACGGTATTTTACGATTGACCAATGCCCTTGGAACCGTGAGGGAAGCCCTCCTTAATGCCATTATTGAATCTGGTCAAGTACCAGAAAATTCAAAATTGGTTATACCTTGTGTGATGGACTGGATCGTTACTATGTGGCATTTTGGAAAGGATGCTCTCATTACATATAAGGGTGAGAAATTCTCTGCTTCTTGGGAAGTTGGCCAGAATGCGCTGTTGGCAGTCTATAGCAAAGAGTGGAAAAGAAAAGGCAAACGTCCTGAAAATAGAGTACGAATTGAACTCCAAGAATCACCGAAAAAATCACTCTTCGAAGCCTTAGAAGACAAGAGAAACATGATTGAAAAAGTGAAGAAGGTGAAATAATGTTGGACTTACAATTAAATTCATTTCGTAAAATAGAACCTGAATTAATAAGAAGACTGAAGCTAGCAGGAATTCATTCCATTGATAATCTAGCTATCAGAAGTCCAGTAGATATCGCCAAATTATTAGATATAGATATCGACGAGTCTGTGTCTATATGTAACAGGGCTGCCATCGAACTCGAAGAAAGAGGAATAATATCTAGAAGTTCGTTGATGGAATATACTGATTTATCTGGCCCTAATAAGTTATACATTAAGACAGGGTCACAAGAACTTGATGAGTTGTTTGGTGGAAAAGGAATAGAAACAAAAGCAATCACCCAATTCTACGGTCGGTCTGCCACAGGAAAAACACAGCTTTGTCATACCTTATGCGTGACTGTTCAACAACTTCAAGCTAATTATAAGTCAATATACATTGACACTGAAGGCACATTTAGGACGGAAAGAATAGCTGAAATTGCAAAAGCAAGAGGTTTGGATCCCGGTATGGCCCTTCAAAACGTGAGATGCATTCAACCGGTAAACAGTGCTAGGTTTGAATCCATTTTGCAGCAGGATCTTTCAATGCAACTTAACCAAGAAAATGACATCAAGTTAATAGTAATTGACTCTATAATAAACTTGTACAGAGCAGAATATTCTGGACGTGGAATGCTTTCACAGAGACAGTCCAGATTGAGCAAAATAATGCATCTTTTACAAAATATCTCGCGCGTATATGACGTAGCAGTTGTCATTACTAACCAGATTCACACTTCTGTAGATGGAAATAGTTACTGCCTGGCTAATGCGGATAGACCAATGGGTGGTAACGTTATGACACATACAAGCACGTTCATAGTTCGGCTTAATGGAAATTCTTCATATCTGATGGCAGAAATGAAGGGGAGTCCTTGCTATCCTGAAGGGGTCAAATGTTTTGGAATTAATGAGAAAGGAATTCATGATATTTCTCATATTCATACGGATTAGTCCCGCAGCTAAGTCAATCCCCTAATAATAAACAATTAATGATGAATAATATCCATACGAGACAACTCTAAGAGAGTATCAACTTGATAGAGTATGTTCGTCTGTAAGGAAAGAGATCAAAGAACTTAAGACAGTTGAGACAGCCGAGACATTGCTCATAGCAACGGTATATTCAATCTTAAATGGTCGACTACTAAGTAGAAGGTAGTTTGTAATGTAAGGCATCTATTTCTAGCACTGAACGATGTCTGCTATTCTTATATCTTCAGGATCCTGAATATCAGGACGAGGTTTGTCATCCATTTGAACATCTCTTGGACCATGATTCCAAGGTAGGAAGGTACTCAGTGCTGTTCGCCATGTTGACCTTCTTTCTGGGGGGAGAATTTCTTTATACAAACCGGGGCTTCTAATAGGTGGAGAATCAAACAGGGATAAAAAAAATCCTGAGGTTAGGAAATACTTTACACTTGACGATATCCCAATAGTCATACATACAGCCCTATCTACTGCTACTTTGGAAAGAGTTAGAATCCTTGAACTCCTAATAGAAAACAAAGGAGTTCTAACTACTACTCATATTGTTGATTTCCTGAACACAACACCTCCAACTGCACTTAGAACCATGACAGAACTTAGGGCGACTGGTCTTGTACATATGGATATTGGTCATGGACAGTCTCTATCCAAGATAAAACTCAAACAGGAATTCGATTGGTTTCTAACAGAACTAGTTATGATACTATCGTACAAAACTGTTAGCGCTCTCTGTGGGGGGCATTTTTCTTTACACAAAACTTTACGCTGCTTTAACAAACCCTTTGTGCAACTTAACACAGAAACCACCGCCTCTAAAAGTTATCCTATCATTTCCAAGATAAATGTAAACAGATATGAATTCTGGGTTCACAAATCCCACCAATTAATCCCATTGGCTTTCTATTGCAAAGGGTCCCCCAAAGAATTCATGACTACAATCTTCACTAGTAAGACATCGGAAGCACACAACTTTTTCTATAAAAAAGTACTCTTTGCATGCTACTATTGCTATGACATTCATAAAGCCACATACAACAACCTGGATGAATATGAAAGTCACATAGTAAATGGGCATAGGCCTGGAACGGTGGGATATTCAGGATTTCCAGATATTGAGAAATTTGAAGTGAAACGAATCATAAGGAGACAACGACACAGCGAAACGATATCTAATTCCAATAACTGATGCGCTCAAATAATCGCTTAATAGCTAAGCATAGTTAAACATAGTTTATAATATTGAATTTTAGCACCATTGATTCACCACCGGCAATAGAAAGGTGTAGCTGGGATTTGGAATAGTTCTTAACGAAATTCAAATCGCATTATAGCTATCGCATTAAATTGAAAAGGGCGGCTTAATTCTGTAACTAGTCAGTAGTCGTTTCAGGCCGGTTTCATGCATACTTAAGTGGAATGACAGACACTTTGCAATCATTCCTGAGAAGGCATTGCAAAGACATTGCTCATATAGCAAGGTTTGTTCAATCGTTAGTTAATGCATTCATGACGTACTGTAATATTACTTTGAGGTCATCATAGGATTTAGGTAAAGGATAAGGATTTCTTGAAGTATATTCCGAATTCATTTTGACTCCGGACCTGGCTTATGTTATCTCTAGTATGCATAAGCCCCACGTATATGCAAGTAACAGATCTACCGCAACAGACACAAAGGAGCCAAGAATATCAGATGCATGAGTATTATGGAAGAGGCAGACCGAATTCATTTCAGTAACAGTCTGATGCAGAAAATTTCAATAAATAGCATACCAATAACACATGATAACACAAAATAGCAAAAGCTAAATCATTCAAGATACAAATAAGATGGAAGTAATGGATAGAAAACAAAAAGAAGCTCTTGTCTTGGCATTAGCTGAAAAAGGGAAAACTTACAAAGAGATTACAAAAGAGGCTGGGGTGTCTCCAAATACGATTAAGGCAATCTTGAATAAAGCCGGTCTCGACGAATCTGCTTCCATATCTTCCAGAGTTTTCAAGCTTTATGTCCAGCAAAAGACACCTGTGGAAGTAGCTATTGAATTAAACCTGGAAGCAGAAGGGACGAGTCAAATAGCCAGGGATATGACCATGGGATACTAATATTTTTATCGGAAATTATCGAGGCAGCTATACTATGAACCAAGGGCCTCCCATGAAATAGTATGCAATTAAATAGTTCTGATTAATTTTGTGGTGAACTGACACTGCACAGAATTGGCTTCGTCTTTTCGTGTTAATGCATCTTTCTAGTTTAATGGGCTGCGCCCATAGATCAATTGAATTGATCCTTATCATCGATCGGTAGATTCCGTATACTTGCACGTATGGGGTGTTCTCCCGTACAACAACTTGAAGGTGTTCTTCACAAAAATGGGGCCAATACACAAGCAAGATGTGCACAAGCAAGATGTAGCATTCCGATATCGTTCTCTATCCTCTTTTCCCATCTTATTAGCAATCGTCTAAACCTGTTCATCCAAGAATGTGTTCTTTCAGCAACCCAATGTCTGTTAACAATCTGTAAAACCCCGAAATGAGCCAATGGAAGTCTAAATTCTAACCATAGAGGCATTTTGGTTAGTACCATAATGTATGACAAAAACCTTCAGCCAAATCCTTCTTGTCACAGTATCGGATTTAGAATTTCGTGACTGTCACTCAATCAAGGCTAGAAAAGACAGAGATCGGGAGGAGATCGACTTGACTGCTTGTACACACGTAGTATCTAATGAAAGTCGGTCCAGGAGTTACAAGATTCCAAAATTGAAGTGCTATCGTAGCAATCACATTTGCAAGGTTGAAGATATTTCCACTCCATCGAGGATACACCAGGTTCTTGGTTGGTAAGAATTACTGAAAAAGTAAGTTAGCCGAGGTTTTTTATTTATAAGCAGTTGAAAATAAACATGATTGCAACCATTTTCTTGGTCTTCCTCATTTACTTACTGAGACAATACTAACATGACAAAACCATCTAATACATACTCATGATAAAGCCAGTGATTGCGAGTAATTAAATGAAATGTTTATTATTAGGTCGATGTCAGCGTTTCATATTTTATACTGCAAAATTGTCCATGTGCTTTCTATTCCGTTATGGATATCGACATCCTGGAGAGGAGCCTGATCCATATATGAATGGAACAGACTGATTCTATCTAAATGATCTATAGGCGAAACAATTTCTATTTGTTATTAAGTCACAGGAAATAGCTGTTTCGATCTAACGGTATGCTTTACAGATTTTGCAGGGACTCCTTCTACTATTTCTCTATCAGGAACATCAGTGATAACCGAAGACCCGTTTCTTATTATTACTTTAGTCCCTATCCTAAGTTTGTGTTTAATAGTGCAATTAAGGCCGCACCAACAATTATCTCCAATTTTTGTGCTGCCATCTACTATCGCACCAGCTGCTAATATACAATTTTGCCCAATTTCTACATTATGTGCTATGCGCTAATGCATCTATTTTTGTACCATCGCCAACTATAGTATCCGATAACGAACCTTTGGCGATAGAACAATTGGATGAAATTTCTATATCATTCCCAATTTTAACTCCGCTTATATGAGGAAATCTTTCGAGTTCGAAACTATGTTCATCCCTTTCGTACGAAAAACCGTCTGCCCCGATTTTCACGCCAGGTTGAATTCTACAGTTATTTCCAATCGCAGCATTCTGCTCAATCATTACACTATCCCCTATTGTTACATTGTTCCCTATTCTACAATATTTTCCTATTTTTGAAAAATGGCCTGGAATGTCAATATAGTTAGTATTATTTCAACAAGAGATTCAGGATCCGTAGTTTAGTATTATTTCTAATAATTATACAGTCTGTATTTATAAACTCCCGACTAGAAGGTATAAGGTATAAACACATTGAATAACTCAAAACCATTTTCTAAGACAAGAAATTACAGGAATGCAAAAAAGGTCCAGGAATTTATGTTTGGAGATATCCAAAAGTCGCTAGAACTTAATAATAAGCGAGGAATAGGCGCGCCTGGATTTTTAATTGCATTAGGCCTTTGTTGTTACACAGAATATTGGGGTAGATTAGCATTAGGGATAAGTACGGGCTGTAGCAAGCCAGCATTTAATACGTTTTTGGATAAACTAGATCCTACGCACTATCGAACACTTAGAGAGAGTGGATTGAATATTTACCATGACGTAAGATGTGGTCTAGCACACTCCTTTGTTATTGAAAAAGGTGGTAATATAGATGCTGATACTGAAGGCGACCATGGAATAGAATTCGACAAGAAAACTAAATATTCATTCTATGTTAGAACTTATTTTAGAGAATTCCAAACTGCCGTCGAAGAATATATGATGGATTTAGTTAAAGGAAATGCAGAGAGGTCACTATTTAATGATGCTCTAAAGGGTAAGCCAGAACTCGTCTAATTGACCCATTTCGCGACTTCTCCTCTATTACTACACGATCCTAGTGGTTCACGTATATTTTATCATATACTTGGATCCTCTTCTTAATAATCTCGACACATCTATCAATTTCACATTCTATTTCCTTCTCCCAGAAGCGAATTATAGTCAGCAATAGCTCAAGGTCAACAATTACGATATTGTTCTGGATATTTTCGATTATATTCTTTATTTTTCTCTGGATCTTTATATGGCATTATTTAGTCAGTTCTACCATACTGATATTCGTCAAGGATCTCATAGGCTTTTCTCGCTTTACGGTCCAAGGCTATTATACATCCATCATATAGAATTTTATTGCCCTTACTGCACGACGATCTGAAACCATAAACATGGTCATGGTAGAAACCCCATACATAAAACAACCAAAAACAAAATAGCAGGATGTTCAATTGGCAGCGAGTTTCATAAGACATTGTATGATGACTGTCAGTCGTTACTGCAAGATTTTGTAGATAAGCTAACAAATTCTTCACCGGTAGCTATCAGTGCTGCAAAGGAAAAAAACAGGCGATAGTATCTAAATCCGAAATGCTTCTAGATAATGGGGTCAGATTAAGGTTTAGCTTGAACTCTACCTGTCAACAAGAAAAGATAGGCACAGCCAGAAAGTAGGATCTAATAATCATAGATGCTCTTTCATCTAACTTGCTAATTCCATCCCGAGTGCCTAGCCATCCATCCCCATTCTGGTCTACTACAGCCTCAGATACTTACGGCATACTATTTAGTCTACCAATTTTCTGAGACGACGCTTGATATCCTTTAACTCCTCGCCAACTTATTGCCATTCCCTTGCCCTTTGGGGTCTGATAAATATCATTAATTTTAGCTTAAGCAGATTATTTCGAGTTCGTCATATCTGTAATCTCATCAAATCAAGGGATCTGCTATTGTAATTATGCCTAAGAATTACAGTATGCAGAAATGAATTTAGTTTTTTAATATGTAATTGTTATCCCGGAATTGTTTCCAGTTGGTCTGAATCCTGACCAATCCAACTCATAGTAAAGACTTACGTTATATTCTTCTCTGATATACGTTAAAGGACTTTATATTTATCATACTATAGTATTGTCTGGGGATGTAGAATTTGACTATAAGCTTTAGGTTCATATTTTTTGGAAGCGCAGTATTCATATCTATGATTTTAGCCGTCACGACTGATTCTTCAGGATACGCGTCCAGTAATGCATACGACTCTGGATATAACCACGGATGTGACGATGCAGGAATATCAGATCCTGACGATAGATACATTAATCAACCCGAAAAAGGCCCACCATTTCATACTGAGACATTTATGCGCGCATACAATGACGGCTTTGGTGCCTGTTCTGGAACAAATGACAATTCGTCTTCATCATCGGCATCGTCAAGCACCAGTGAAAGTGAAAGCGAGCCAAGCTCAAGTCAGGGTCAGAGCGGATTTTTTACAGAAGGTAGCTTTGTCGTACAACCTAAATCCGATAGGCGCGCATTAAACGAAGATTTCAATCCTGATAGGAGCTGCATGTTTGATGCATATCAATTGAGATGTATACCAGGCGCTGACCAGGTATGCCCTGAAGGTTTTGGCAATAACGATGATTCAACTTGCTTCTTTTTCCATAACGGAGGATGTCCTGAAGGCTATCATTCAACAGACAATGATGAAACAGGTCAATGCTATTCCAACGAAGAAGGATGTAATGCCTACGTCACGATAAACGGAACGCGCCATGACTATGTACTGCTTACAGATAGGCCAGGTAAAGGGGATGCCTGTGCAGATCCACGTTATCTCAATTAATTAAAAATTAGATTTTCTAACTTTTGTGTGGCTAGCTCTTTGTGCATCAATTTCCGAGAAGGGGTACATCGGGCCCTCTAGTTACGAGTGGTGTAATTATATTCAGCATATCATTAGCTTACTTTGTTTTCATCAGAAATTCAAATTAGCTTAAGAACCTTTGGAAAAGAAGATGATACCAGATTATGCGGTGAGAGAGCCATTGAAGTGCAAATTTAAACGCTATTTGTGGCAAGCTGAATAGATAAATTATTAAAAGCAATGATCAATTAGTGTAATCTGATGACTTCGACACAAGATGATGTAGCAAACGTCCCAGTATTTGATTTTATGACTAGGAATGTAGTAACTATACCTGAAAGTCGAACCATGAAACAAGCGTAGAAATTAATGTATGAAGACAATATAGGAAGCATAGTTATTTTAAAGGAAGGGACTGGCTCCAATCTTGATGACGATGTGTCTGGAAGTACGTCCGAGAAGAAAGAAATACCAATAGGGATCGTTACCGAGAGAGATATTGCCAGGACGGTGGGATTCGCTGCCAAGCAT
>Ga0075309_1000131_pt1 | contig 11267 bp, 8 predicted proteins | sample MayberryNE_Catta_4_FD_120057 | JGI IMG/M metagenome (GOLD analysis project Ga0075309, IMG submission 120057) | Natural and restored wetland microbial communities from the San Francisco Bay, California, USA, that impact long-term carbon... | ecosystem: Environmental > Terrestrial > Soil > Wetlands... | reverse complement strand
TATTCACAGACCGCACAAAAAGGCGCTACCCTGCCCGGGCTATCATCTAGGGCGGTCGGCTCGCCGACCACGTCAACGCTGGGGATACGACGCGGTGCCCGTGGCCATCGAAGAACAGCACGTCGCGCTACCTAAGCTCTACGGTGCGCCGGCCTACGCGCGGCCGCCGCGACCCGTCGAGGACACTGCGCGCCCGTTCGACCCCGACGACCTGCCCATCGCCGCCTACCAGACCGAGGAAGAGCGGGTGATCGCCGAGACGCTCGCCGGTCGTCCGTACGCGCCGGGCGGCGGTGCCTACATCGAAGGCAACGGCCAGGCTCCGAAGCATCCGAAGGCGCGGCCCCTGAGCCTGCGCGCCATCGCCGGCCGTTTGCTCGGCGGCTGACGCCCTCGATCTCCCGCTGCCGGCACGCGCCGGTGTAGCATCGCGGCGGGGGAGTAGCTCAATGGTCAGAGCGGCGGGCTTATATCCCGCTGGTTCCAGGTTCGAGTCCTGGCTCCCCTACCACCATCGCGCCGGCGAAGCGCGATAGCGGACTGCAACGCTGCTCCCAGGTGAGCGGTGCCGCGCAGCGTGCTCGCGAGCCCATGCTGATCCGATGGCGTCCTCCGCCCGAAGCCCCGCCGCGGCGATGATTCCGCCCGGTCACCCGGCCGCCCTGGCCCTCGATCGCGGCGGACTCGACGCCGCCGGCGACCTCGTCGACGACTGCCGGGCCTGCGACCTCTGGGCGCGCGCGACCCAGGGCGTGTTCGGCGAAGGTTCCCGCACAGCCCGGCTGATGCTCGTCGGCGAACAGCCGGGCGACCGTGAGGATCTCGCCGGGCGGCCGTTCGTCGGACCGGCGGGACGCGTCCTCGACGAGGCCCTCGAGGCCGCCGGCATCGACCGTGCCGACACGTTCGTGACCAACACCGTCAAGCATTTCAAGTGGAAGGCGAGCGGCAAGAAGCGGCTGCACGACAAGCCCAACCGCGAGCAGGTGAAGGCGTGCCGTCCGTGGCTCGAGCTCGAGCAGGAGCTGGTTCGCCCCGAGATCATGGTCCTGCTCGGCGCTACCGCGGCGCAGGCAATCCTCGGCAGCGCGTTCCGGGTGACCGTCGACCACGGCAAGCTGCTCGAACCGGAACGACCCGGCGGACCACGCCGGCTGGCAACGCTCCACCCATCGGCCATCCTTCGAGCGCGAACGCCGGAGGATCGCGAGGAGATGCGCCGGACCCTGGTGTCCGACCTGATCGTTGCGGCCGGGTCGCTGACGGCCGGACCGGCCGGGAAGACCGCCTAGCGGTGACCCACGAGCCTCGCGACCAGCTGGTTCCGGCGCGCCTGGCTGAGGCTGCGCTGGACGGGCAGTGATCGCAGCCAGGGCTCGAGCTGTGCTTCGCTGATCACCGCGCAGGCCGGCGTCCGAGCCACCGTCGGGTCCTCCGCGATGACGGCGGCGTACACCCGAACCAGGTAGTCGCGATCGTCTTCCGCGAGCCAGCGGCGGACGCGCTCCGCGTCGCGGCTGGCGCGGTCGAACGGGCTCTCGATGCGTATCCAGCCCTGGCCGGTGCGGCCTTCCCAGTACGCACCCGCGTGCCGCGCTGACGTGGCGGGCGGGAGGTCGCGGATCACGGCCGCCCCGAACCGCCCGACGACCAGCTTCGGGATCGGCCGGCCGTCGCCGAGGTCCACGTTGAGGGCCATGACCGGCTCGTCGCCGGACGCGGCCTTGCCGGCGACCGCTCGGGGAGCGGCCCGCGCCCGCAGGTCGGAGAGGAGCTCCACGAGCCGAGCCGCACCGACCCCCAGGAACACGGCCCCGAGCGCCACGGCCAGCCAGCGGACGAGGACGCCGCCGAGGGCGCTGGGCCCACCAAAGCGACCGTCGGCGATCGTGTCGAGGTAGGGCGTGACGAGGGTGGCGAACTCGATCGTGAGGCCACTGACGACGAGGACGGCGCCGGCTGCGGCGCCGACGATGAACGAGGGGAGACGGGACGTCGGGGTGGGGGCGGCGCCGATGATCTGCATGCCGCCGATGATCCGGGAAGGCGGGGCCGCGGGGCAATGACGCATCCGGCCCCCGGAGCCCCCGCCGACCGGGCCACGTGCCCGCCCGGACCGCACTCCACCGCCCAGGTCGGTGCCCGCCGACACCGCCCGATCGGCTGCAGCGGCAGGCACCGATCGCGCCGCTTGGGGCATCCGCGGTGTGACCCCCGTACCATTGCCCGTCCGCCGCGCACCGTCGATGCTCGCCCACGACGCCCGGGCCCAGATGCCGGGCGGGAGGGACAGCGTGCTCGTGAACCGCCGGTGGGGGAGGCTCAGCACTCGCCGACCTGCGCTCGGGTCGGTCGCGGCAGCCGTGCTCATCATCCCGCTGCTGCTGGCATTCGCGGTGCCGGTCTCCGGCGCGGCGGCGAAGAAGCTCACTGACGCCTCCGTGAGCCCGCGCTCCGGCACCACCTCGACGAAGATCGTGTTCGAAGTGACCTACACGATGCCGATGAAGCCGGTCGGCGTGTGGGTGGTGGTCGGCGGCAAGAAGCACACCATGGCGCGCCTCGGCGACGGCGAGTGGTCCGGCAAGGATCGCTTCCGGTGGTCCGGCGAACTTCCGGCGGGCACGCACGACGTGGTCTTCCAGGGTTCCGGCGTCAAGGACCTGGTCGCAGGCACGGTCGAAATCTCCGCTCCGAAGCCCAAGCCGACCCCCAAGCCGACACCCAAGCCGACGCCGAAGCCCACGCCGAAGCCCACGCCGAAGTCCACGCCCGAGCCGACACCGAAGGCGACGCCCAAGCCGACGGCGACACCCGAACCCGAGACGGCGCCGAGTCCCTCGCCCACGCCGAGCCCGACACCGAGCCCGACCCCAACCCCGACGCCAAGCCCGTCGCCCACGCCCAGCCCGACGCCGACACCGGCTCTCATGGGCGCGCTGCCCGGCGGTCCGGATGGACCCGGGGATGCGGGCGGATCGGGCGGTCATCACGGCCCGGACGCCCCGCCGCCGGCCGGTATCAACGCATGGGCGCCATTCGCGAGCGTGACCAATGCCCTCGGTCTCGACGGGGTGCGTCTGCTGCCGCCGCTCGCGGTCATGCCCACGTTGGTCACGACGACCGGCATCGCCGCGTCGATGATGGCCCTGGGCATCTTCGGCAAGCGTCGCCGTGAAGACGAGCAGTTCGAGGCCGACGCGGTCCTGGCCTCACGCGCGGCCGACGGCCTGCTGATGGACGAAGCGGTGGCCCTTGCCGTGGCCGAGGCGATCGCCGGTGTGCCCGAGATCCGCGATGCCGAGCTGGACCTGCCACGCTGGCGGCGGCCGTCGCTGCTCCAGGCGCGCAAGGCGGATCCGGTGCGCGATGCGGTCGAGGTCGCACGGCTGACCTTCGACAATGGGCTCATCGGACCCATCGAGGGTCGCGAGCGGCATGTCATCCGCTACGACGTCGTCACGCTGCTCGACTCGCCCGACGAGATCCTCGGTAACGGGATCGGCGTGCTGACCCAGGGCGATGAGGTCCAGCTGCTCGAGAAGCGCGGAACCTACTGGATGGTGCTGTGCCCCGACGGAAGCCAGGGCTGGGTGCACAAGATGACCGTCGGTGAGTCCATCGGCAGCGCCCCGCGACACGACGGTGCGATGGCCACGATCCCGGCCGTCGCCGAGAGCTGGACGCTCGGCGAGGACGACGTCGACGACGACGTGCTGGCCGCCTACCTCGCCGCCCGTCGGCGGGATTGAGCCGGAACCTCCTTGCGCAGCACCAGCACATGCTGGTGGGTGATGTTCGGGACGAACGCGCGCGGATAGCCGTAGGGCCGCAACCTGGTTCCCGCCTGGTACCAGATCAGATCGCCCTTCGGGACGAAGCCGGCCGCGCCGGCACGCGCGGCGAGGTCGGCGCCGGTGAACAGGTAGCGGCCGTCCTGGTAGGCATCGCGAACGATCACGGTCGCGTAGCGCCCGGCGCGCAGGACGCGATGCAGCCCGGAGAAGACGTCGCCCATCCGATCGAGGAACGCCGGGTAGTCCGCGGCGTTGGCCAGGTCCGCGGGATGGTCGCTGACCATCGCGTAGTCCGTTCGCCGGTTGGCGTGCGCCTCGGCCAGCGGTCCGCCGGCCATCGTCAGCGGCAGCTGGACGTTGTACGGCGGGTCCGTCGCGATGAAGTCGATGCTGTCCGCCTCCAGCTCCGGCAGCAGCGCGAGGGCATCGCCGCAGCGCAGGTGGACTCCGGACGGATCGAACGTGCGCGGCCCGCCCGGGTCCGCGCTGCCGAGGTCGGCCAGCACGGGACCCGCGCCATCGCGCTCGCCGAGCAGATCCCGGACCACCGTCTCGTGGATCGCAACCCAGCGCGGATCGAGCTCGAACCCGAGTGCCCGCCGAGGTCCGCGCGAGATGGCCGCTCCGAGGAGCGTTCCGCCGACGCCCGCGAAGGGATCGAGCACCAGCTCGCCGGTCCGGGAGAAGAACTCGATAAGGCGGGCCATGAGCCGCGGCGGCTTGTTCGCACCATGGGCCTTGCGCGCCTCGTGCCCCAGCTCCGAGGGGTAGGCCGTGCTCCATACGGACTTCGTGAAGTAGAGCCATTCCTCCCCGGGCAGCTCGTTGAGCGTGTTGTCCGGATGCGGCGCGCGACGACCGTCGGTCACGACACCAGCGTACCGGGTGCGGCGGGTGCCTAGAATGGCGGGCATGCCCGCAGCCATCGCGAGCGCGCGGTTCGTCGGGCGAGAGGCGGCGTTCACACGCCTCGCGAAGGTCCTGGGGGGCGCGGCAGAGGGACGCGCGGGAACGCTTCTCGTCTCCGGCACGGCCGGCATCGGTGTCACGCGCTTCCTGAACGAGGCGGCCCGCCGGATCGGTGATCTCACCGAGCCCATGACGGTGCTGCGCGGTACGGCTTCGCGCGGACCGGACTCGCCGTACGCCCCGGTGCTTGACGCCCTTCGGATGGCCCTGTTCGCGCTGGATGACGAGGCGCTCGGCCGCGTCACCGGTCCGGCGTCCGAAGAGGCGGCCCGGCTCATGCCGGAGCTGGCGCCCCGGCTGGCCCCGCTCGGCCTGCTTCCCGCGCGACCCACGATCACGGTCCCGGAGCGCCGCCAGGCGCGAACGCTCGAAGGAGTGCTCGGCATGCTCGGTCGGCTGGGCGAGGAACGGCCGGTCCTGCTGATCATCGAGGACATCCACCGCGCCGATCCGGCGACGCGGGCGCTCGCCACCTTCCTCGCCCGCATCGCTCGAACCCAGCGGCTCGCGCTGGTCGTCACCGACCGCCCGGACGAGGTGCCGCGCGACCACCCGTGGACGGCGGACCGAGCGGTCATCGCCGCCGCTCCGCGAGCCGCGACGCCACTCGAGCTCGAACCACTGCGACGGGACGAGCTGGCGCGGCTGATCGAGTCGATCGAGGGGACGCGGCCGTCGGCCAGCGTGCTCCTGCTGGTTGCCGAACGGTCGGGTGGCAGCCCACTGGCGACGGAGGAGCTGCTCGCCGCGCGCCGCGAGCTGTCGTCGGTGTCGCCCTACGGCTCGTTGCAGGAGCTGGTCACGGCACGACTCACGATCCGCTCCCCGGAGTGCCGCCGCGTCCTGCGCCTGCTTGCCCCGGCCGGGGTCCCGCTGCGGCTGTCCGAGCTGGCCGAGGCCGCGACAGCGTTCGAGGCGGGTTCCTCCCGGCTTCCTCCGCGATCGACGAGCGCCCCGCGCCGTGCGGGCGCCGTCCTGGACGCGGACCTGACCGCCGGCCTCGAGGAGGCCACGGAGCACGGATTCCTCGTCGAAGCGAGGGAACGCCTGGAGTTCCGCCACGAGCTGATCGCCCAGGCCGTCGAAGAGGACCTGCTGCCGATGACGCGCGTGCGCTACCACGCCGCAATTGCGACGGCACTGTCCGACCGGCCCGTCGTGGCGGCACATCACTGGGCCGAGGCGAACAACGACGAGGCCGCGCGACGCGCCTACGTCGAAGCCGCTGCGGATGCCGCGGCCCGCAATGCACCCGGGGACGCGTTGGCCGCCATCGAGGGCGCGCTTGCACTATGGCCGCAGGATCGCGAGGCGACCTCGCTCAAGCAGCAGGCCGCGGAGGCTGCCTTCGCGTCGGGACGCGCGAACCGGGCCATCGCGTTCGCCGAGGCGGCGATGGCCGGGTTGGACGGTCGCAAGGAGCGCGTCGCCCTCGGGCTGCTGAACGAGCGGCTCGGGCACTATCGGCGGGCGGCCGGTGACACCGACGGCGCCATGGCTGCGCGCCGGCGAGCCGTCGAGCTCGTGCCGCGCGAATCGACGCCCGAGCGCGCGACGGTTCTTGCGTCACTCGCCCAGCTGCTGATGCTCGAGGGCACGTTTTCGGAGGCGGAAGGACTCGCGCGCGAGGCACTCCGCGTCGCCCGCGAGTGCTCGCCCAGGGCGCTGGTCCAGGAAGCCCACGCGACGACGACGCTGGCGGTCGCGCTCGCCTGGGGCAGCCACCCGGAAGAAGGCGTGGCGCTGCTCGACGAGGCAGGCCGGATGGCGGCGGAGCTCGGCGATCTCGACGAACGGTTCCGGGTCCACGCCAACCTCACCACGGTCCTCGACCTGATCGGCCTCCACGCCGAGGCGGTCGACGTCGCGCACCGCGGCATCGAGGAGGCGCGGATCGCCGGGCTGGAGGCGGTGTACGGCAACTTCCTGCGCGTCAACGCGGCCGACTCCCTGTTCATCCTCGGCCGCTGGGAGGAAATGCGGGCGCTCAGCGAGACGGCGCTCGAGTGGCAGCCGGTCGGCATCCATTTCCTGATCTCCATCGTGAACATCGCGCTGATCGAGATCGAGACGTCGGCCGGCGAGCAGGCGGGTCGGCTGTTGGGCCAGAGCCTGCTCGAGCTGGAGGCCGTCAGGGACTCGCAGCTCGCGGTCCCGTTCTACCTTGCTTCGGCGTCGTACGCCCTGTGGCGCGGTGACATCGCGGACGCGAGCCGCGTGGCAGCTCGCGGCTGGGAGCTCGTCCGCAGCACGGAGGACTGGGTCCTGACCGCGCGCATGGCTGCGATGGCCCTCGAGGTCCATGCCGCGGACGTCGTCGATGCCCTGGAGCGCCACGACCTGCCCGCCCTCGCGGCGGCGCGCGCTCGCGCCCCCGGGATCATCGCGGAGGCAGAGGCGACCGTGGCCAGCCACGGTGTGGCGACCACCATCGGCTCGCGCCAGATGGCCGACGCGTACCTGGCCACGGCGCGCGCTTACGGACGGCGCGTCGACGACCGCGACGACCCAGCGGCCTGGGCCGAGGTCGCCTTGACGTGGGCGGCTCTCGCTGCTCCGTACGAAGTCGCCCGGGCGCGCTGGCGCGAGGCCGAGGCGCTCCTCGCGGGGAGTGGCCGCGCCGGCCGGACGGCGGCTCGCTCCCCGATCCTGGAGGCGACCGGGATCGCCCTCGAACTCGGTGCCAAGCCGCTCCTGCGCCAGCTCCGCGAACTGGCCCAGCGCGCGCTCATCGCCCTGCCGGTCGAAGTCGAGACGGTCCTCGCCGAACCGGTTCCGGTGTTGGTCGCGGCGCACGCCGACCCCACGCTCGCCGATCTGCTGGCGGGGCCGGAACCCGAGCCCTCGGCGATCATCCGCGGCATCGCCGGCGAAGCGCTCAGCGGCAACTCGAAGCGGCGTGACACCTTCGGCCTCAGCGCGCGCGAGCGAGAGGTGCTCCGCCTCCTGGCGCAGGGCCGGACCAACCCGGAGATCGGCGAGCGCCTGTTCATCACCCGCAAGACGGTCGGCGTGCACGTGGGCAACATCCTGGCGAAGCTCGGCGTGTCGGGGCGCGTCGAGGCCGCGGCCGTGGCGATCCGCCTGGGACTCACCGAGCGCAACTGAACCGGCCGACGCCGGGACGCGGACTTGGCCAAGTTCCCATGCACGGAAACGTAGGCCACGTCTGAAGGGGCCTGCCCAGCCGATTTCTCACCTGGCGGGAATCTGGCCGCGAATCAGGCCAGATTCGCGCGAATCGGGCGTCGTTGTCTCGTGCGAGTTGGCCGCAAGTGCCCACCCATGGGAATCTGGCCAACGTGCCGCCTCCTGAGATGCCGCGAGACCCGGAGGGAGGTCTCCGGGTCTCGTGGTTCGCGGGTGATCCAGGCGGATGGGCACCGCCGGGCGCGAGCGCTGATAGGCGGGTATGGGGCGAACGGAGCGCGGAACCGTCCCTGCGGGGCGGTCCGTGACGGTGCGCGCCGGTTCGGGAGCAGCAGTCTCGCCGGTGCCGCGTCCCGGTCGCAATCCGGACGTTGGTACTACGTCTGCGGAAAATGACGCATGATGTGAGGCCGCCCGGTCGATTCGATCAACCCCCGCGAAGCGACCTCATCCACACCGAGGTGCCCACGACTCATGCGTCTTGCGTCCATCGCGGCCCTGTTCGCCGCGCTCACGTTCCTCATTGCCGCCTGCGCGAGTGCCGAAGATGCTGCCTGGACCTACGCCCCGCCACCGACCGAAGTAGCCGCCAGTGGCGCACCGTCGGGTGCGCCCGGCAGCCCGGCCACGAGCGGCGAGCCGTCCGGCGCACCCGCCAGCGCGGCGCCGTCCGGTCCTGCGAGCCCGGCGGCCTCGCCGGCGCCCGGCGGCGAGACCGTCACGGTCACGGCAGCCAACATCGCCTTCGATCCGACGGAGCTCGAGGTGCCGGCCGACACCGCCTTCACGCTCGAGCTCGTGAACAACGACGCATCGGTCCCGCACGACGTCGCGATCCGCGACCAGGGCGGCACCGAGCTGTTCAAGACCGACGTCTTCCCGGGCGTGGAGACGCGCTCATTCGACGCCCCGGCCCTGCCGGCCGGGTCGTACACGTGGGTGTGCACCGTGCACCCCAACATGCAGATCGCGGTCACCGCCCAGTAGCCGACGATGGCCATCGGGGAGCAGCTCGCTTCAAGCGACGCCTACGCGCGCTCGATCGTCGCGCGCGTGCGCGGGATCGAGCTGGGTGACCCGCCGCTGCTGATCCTCGATCGCACCGTCTTCTATCCGGGTGGCGGCGGTCAGCCGGCCGACCGGGGCACGCTGCTGCGGGCGTCCGACGGCCGAACGTGGACCGTGGCATCGGCGCGCAAGGTCGGCGGCGAGATCGGTCACGTGCTGGAGGGCGACGGCGAGCCGCCGGCCGAGGGCGACGAGCTCCAGGTCGACATCGACTGGACGCGCCGCTACGAGCTGATGCGCACGCACACTGCACTGCACGCGTTGTGTGGCGTCGTGTGGCGCGATTACGGCGCGCAGGTGACCGGCGGGAACATGGAGCCCGGCTCCGGTCGGATGGACTTCGAGTTCGAGCGCATGGGCGGCGAGCTCGTCGACGAGATCGAGGCGAAGGTCAACAGCGAGCTGGCCGCTGCGCGCGACGTTCGCGTCAATGTGCTGCCGCGCGACGAGGCGTTCGCCATCCCCGACCTGATCCGGACCAAGATCAACCTGCTGCCGCCCGGGATCGAAACCGTCCGCACCATCGAGATCGTCGGCCTCGACCTGCAGGCGGACGGCGGCACGCACGTCGCCAACACCCGCGAAGTCGGGCGCATTCGCGTGACCGGCTACGAGTCGAAGGGCCGCATCAACAAGCGCATCAGGATCGCCCTCGAGGGCGGCTGATGCCCGGCGATCCGTGCTGAAGCGCTCCTACGGAACCGGCGCACCGGTCGGCAGTGGCTCGGCGGCCGCGATCCCGCCGCCAGTCGGGTCGAACTCGACCCAGCCGTAGCCCGGAAAGTACACCTCGACCCAGGCGTGGGCGGCGCTGATACGGACCGTCTCGAACATTCCGGCGTCGCGCGTGCCCGGCAGGAAGCCGGCCACGAGGCGGGCCGGGATTCCACGCTCGCGAAGGAAGATCGCCATCGTGGTGGCGTAGTACTGGCAATAGCCGCGCTTGAACCGCGCGAAGCACTCCACGGTCGACAGGCGTTCGCATGCGAGATCGCGTACGTCCGCGTCGTAACTGAAGTTCGCCGGCGACTGGAAGTAGTCGACCATGGTGCTCGCCAAGTCATACGGGTTGTTCGGGTCCGGCGTCACCGCGAGGATGTCGGCGAGGAGCTGCTCGGCGGCGGCGCCGAGCGCACCGTCGGGCACCTGCAGGTAGCGCTGGATGGTCGCCTCGGGATAGGCCGTGCCCGCGGCGCGGAGCTTATTCGCGGTGATCCCCGAGGCATTGTCAGCGTGCTCCCGCACCAGGGCCGTGACCGTGTACGGATCGCTGCCCCGCCGGTCGATGTTGGTCACGAACCGGGCGTCATCGACGTACGACACCCGCACCCCGGTATCGACCTGCGCGGGTGATTGCGGCGACAGGATGGCGGTTGCGCGGAACGCCTCCGGACTGACCGTGAACGTGACGGCTCGGCGACCGGCCTCCGTGACGTGCTCGGCGGTATCGCCGAGCACGTCCTCGCCGGCCTCGACGTCGTACCCGCCACTGACCGATTGGCGCCATGCCGTCAGGTCGAACTGGTCGTACACGGCCGCCCGCCAGTACAGCGGCGCATCCTCGGGCCTCGTGAATTGCACCGAGAACGCGACCTGGGAGGTGGAAATCCATTGGCCGCTGATCTGGGACGTCCCCGCGAACTTCAGCCCCAATTGCCCGCCGGTCGTGGCATCCGGGGGACCAGCAGCGTCCTTGCTTCCAACGCCCAGGCTGGCAACGAGGACCGCTGCAATCACGCCCGTGGCGAAGATGATCGGCGCGTGACGCACGGTCATGGAAGCCCATCGCCGACGACGCGACCTCTGGGTCAGCTGCCGCGTTCGATCGAAGGTCGCCGCCAGGACGAGATCGGGCGCTCGGTCGGGTGCCGTCGCCAGCAGCCAGCTCCGGATGCGCTCCTCGGGGATGTTGTCGGCAATCATTGGGTGAGCCCCGTCGTTGCGATGGGTGTCCTTGCGTCTGCTTCGAGAGCCGCCCGCAAGGCTTCCACCGCGTAGTGGATCCTCGACTTCGCCGTTCCGATCGGGACGCCGAGCGCGTCAGCGACCTCGGGGACGGACAAGCCGAGGTAGAGATGGAGCACCACCGCGGTGCGTTGATCGTCCTTCAGCCGCCGGAAGCCGCGGTCGAGCTGGTCCTGGTCGTCGACCGAAACCGCAGGATCGGCGATCGCCGGTTCGAACCGGACCATCCGGACCTCCATCGACTGGCGCTTGCGGCGTCGTCCCTGGTCGGCGCAGGCGTTGACGATGAGCCGGTGAAGCCATGCCTCCCAGCGCTCG